>OGEZ01000508.1_pt1 | contig 33001 bp, 30 predicted proteins | sample 1570831 | NCBI WGS metagenome assembly OGEZ01 (sample SAMEA2582059, study PRJEB24529) | metagenome | biome: Human gut stool | place: China | collected 2011
TCCGGGGCTATTTGATTAATTGTTTAACTCGTCCCATTTTAACGGGACACTAATGCGCAAAACTGAAGGATGAATGCATCAGTTCCCATGACTTCGGAAAAGAAGCCGTGGAACAGTTCTTCGGAGAATACGAATATGAAATCAGGGAGGAAATATACAGCCGTAATTCCTCTGACATACTGAAGGAACTGGTCAAGAATACGGATGACATTCCAGTGCGTGTCGAGATGCTGTCCGACTATGACTGCATCAATTCCAACTGGCTCGAATCACAGGACGGTTACCGGTATGAGGAATCCTATTTCGGGGACATGGTGGATGCGCTGAATCTCAATCCCGCCAGAGTAAAGAAGACGCTTAAGGAAAAAGGCTATAAGACATGCGGCCGCTTCCCGGACAAAAAACACAGGGACGGGAAGGAACAGGTATCCTACAGGCAGTTCTATCAGGAACTCGTCAACTCCTGTTGCGGAGCCAACCTGCTGACCTATATCGGGAAAGTAAGTCTGAAAGAACTCTATGACACCGGATTCTCGTTCAAAGAAGTCATTATCCCCAAAGGCAACTGTTGCGGGCTGTTCAGTTCCATGTACGGTGGAGGGAGCCTTCTTGAAATGGAGCTCAGAGAGGACGTCAGGCTGAGACTGGAAGTCAAGGACTACCACGGATTCCGTTTCCGGCTTGACAACGAGAGGTCAGCATATGAATGCTCCATCAAGCGTGTCTATGGAGTATGCGATTCCTTCTTCGGTGAAAAGATAAGCCTTGTCGCTTCATGAGATTGACAGTCAATAAACCAAATACATAGGATTATGGAAAAGAAATATGCAATCATTCTCTTCAAGGAGAAAGAATACCTGTGCAGCCACGAGGACGGCTGCTATTGTGACGTATCCTGTCCGATGATGACATTTACTGAAGGCGAAGACGACTTCAAAATTCTGGAACCTGACCAAAACCGGTCTGAAAGGACGTTTTCTTACCATGAAAAGGCATTGAGGCTTTCTCCCGGATTCTACACGAACGGCTGGCCTGCCCTGTTCCTGGAAGTGCCGGACACGGGAGAGACCTATACGGTGCTTACCGTCAACCTGGAAGACTCTCCGGCATTCGGGATTCCGGACAGGACTTTCATTGACACCGGCAACAACCCGGATGCGATGGAATTCCTCATAAGGAACAACCTTGCCGAAGACACCGGCTACAGGCGCAGGAGCGGATGGGTGGAATATCCGATGGTAAGACTGAACCTGCCGGAACTGTACCGGATATCCCCGGAGGCTTTCGGGGATGAACTGACAACAGAAAATGAACAATAACCCAATCATAAAATTAAAGATTATGACAAAGTACGATGTAAGAGTAAGGTACTCCTTCGAGGGTACCTACAAGGTCGTGGCCGAGGACCGCGACGAGGCGGAAAGAATGGTAACGGAAGACTGCGGGCTGGTATTGGGCGGCAACATCCACACCACCTGTGACGATGACGAGGTGACGGACTGGAAGTTCGGCAGCCATCCCGACATGCAGATCCTGTCTTTCAGGGAACGGGACAAAAAAGGCAAGGTAAAATACACCGCCATGTGTTTCGGCGACAGAATTGAAGAGCTGCGTAAGGATATCATAGAGGCCATCAGGCAGCTGCTTTATGCCCACGGGCTGAAAGAAATCTCATTTGCCGACAACGATGAAGACCCTGTATGGGTCATCTGGTTCGGCAAGAACGGAGACCCCTATGAATGCCGGGTAACGGGACTTGAAGTCACGGACAACAGCCTGACGGTGTTCGCATCGGAAAAGGAATGCGGAGAAGAGGTGGCCTGCCGCACTCCTTACGAGCTCGGAGCCAGCAACATCGACTGGCTCAACCAGATGTATGAGGCGGCCATGCTGCAGCTTGAAAACACAAACGGAGACTCTTAAAGAACGACAATATGGCAGCAAGAATCAACATGAACAGACACGTCCGGGAAGGATGGACTGTCGGAGCGTTCATCAGGGAACTGGCACCGCAAATAGAAACAATCATGAGCGGCCAAAGCTGGAGAAAGCCTTTCAGGGACAAGCAGGAGCTGGCGGACTGGTGCAGGGACAACCAGCCCTATTACAAGAAAAGGATTCCCGAGGTGAACAGCCATTTTGCAAGAATGTACAACCTCAAATAGAAACGCAGTATGAAATATCAAGCGGAAAACGCGGTATCCAGCTTCTTCTACTATATGTGGAACAGCTGGAACGAGGAAGAATGCAGGATTGTGTACGGAGGCATGTCCCGTCACTTCTGGGAAAAATGGTGCCAGATGACGGACAAGGGAGTGTTCGGGGCCGCCGAACGGTTTTATGCGGAACTGTCGGACACCTACCGGGAGCTTCTGGTGGAACGGGCCGTTGAACTTTATGACGGAAAAGCATTCCGAAAACAGCCGGAGGACAGGGAAATCCTTGTGTGCGCATCCTGCGGATCAAGGAAAATAGAAATCCAGGCCTGGATTGATGCCAATACCGACGAACTCCGCAGCGACGTGGATGACGACATGGACAGCCGGTGGTGCGGAGAATGCGAAGGCCATACGGGCTTCGACATGCTGGAGGGCTTCAAGCGGAAGATGGAAACCTGGTGGGTCTCCGCGGACCTCCGGCTGAAAGGAAGGATAACCGGCCTGAAAGGGACAGACCATTTTCCGGATAACGGGCCACAGGCATTTGCCGATGCCGCAGATGCCTGGTGGAAATCCCTGGACTATGACCGGAAACGGAACATTTACAAGGAATACGGACATTAAAGTACAGATTATATGAAAAGAAACATCATTGACCTGATCTGCGGCTACCGCGATTCCGGCATTCATCGGTATTACTGAGAAGGCACAGAACGGCCCCGACTCCCTGGCCGGCAAGCCGTGGAAGATCACATCCATGACGGAGTACCAGCAGTATTTCGGCGGGGCTCCTGCACCTGAGTTTGAACTGTCGGTGGTTGACAGTCCGGAGAAAGACTCGTCCAAGACATTCTACAGCATCGAATCGGCTTTCAAAGACAAGAACGGCAAAAGCAAGTTGCTGAGAGTGGAGGACAAGAGCAATCACTTTTCACTTTACTATCACATGGTGATGTTCTTCGCCAACGGTGGCGGCACCTGCTACATCGTATCGGTGGGTACATACGATAAGAAGGCATCCGTGGACAAGGAAAAAGTGAAAAATGCCCTTGGAGAACTGGAAAAAGAGCAGGAAATCACGATGGTGGTCGTACCTGAAGCAGCCTCTACGACGGACTGCAAGGACATACAGACCCAGATGCTGGCACACTGCGGCAAGATGATGAACCGCTTCGCCATCCTCGATGTGCAGCCGAAAGCTGCGGAAACCGAAACGATGGATGCTCAGATCAAGACTTTCCGCACCAATGTCGGGGCGAACTACCTCTCCTACGGCGCGGCCTACTACCCGTGGCTGAACACCTCCGTGCTCTCTGACAAGGACATCGACGGGACGGTACTGACCTGGGACTTTACAAAAGAAGCCCCTGACATGACCCCGTTCTTTGATGCAAAATCCAAGTTCCCGGAGTATTTCAAGCAGACTTTCGAGACCATTGCCGGCAGTGCGGATTCGGGGAAACAGACGGAATCTTCCGAAGAAGCGGACGCTGAAAAGAAGGAAAAAGACACGCAGACCGACCAGTCAAAAGAGAATGCTTTGACTGACGATGAAGTGGCTGCCCTTAAGACCAACCTGCACAACGCCCTGCTGCAGAACTTCCCCGGCTACCAGTATATCGTGAACAAGGTGAAGGACAAGCTGAACCTGCTTCCGCCTTCGGCTGCGATGGCCGGCCTCTACACGATGGTGGACAACACGCACGGGGTATGGAAAGCACCTGCCAATGTAAGCGTGAACTATGTGAACAGCCCGCAGGTAACCATCGACAACGCCCAGCAGGAAGACCTGAACATGCCGATGAACGGCAAGGCGGTGAACGCCATCCGCACCTTCCCCGGAGAGGGCATCAAGGTATGGGGAGCACGCACGTTGGACGGCAACTCGCAGGACTGGAGATATGTCAATGTGCGCCGCACGATGATGTTCCTCGAAGAGTCGGTGAAGAATGCTGCCAAGGCGTATGTGTTCGAGCCTAACGTGGCCGCCACATGGATGAATGTGCGCTCGATGATAGACAACTTCCTGCGCAGCGTGTGGAAACGCGGCGGACTTGCCGGAGCCACGGCGGAGGATGCCTACGAGATTCATGTGGGACTGGGCGACACGATGACGGCGGAAGACATTCTGGACGGCATCATGCGCGTCTCCGTACTGGTGGCCATCACCCGTCCGGCAGAGTTCATCGAGATCACCTTCCAGCAGCAGATGCAGAAGAGCTGATGACGGCTGACAGAAATAACAGGATTAATAACACATTAAAAACATAAAGAATTATGGCAGAAGACGGATCAGCACAGAGCGCCGCAACGTGGCCCGTGCCGGAATTTCATTTCAGCGTAGAGATCTCCGACGTAGGAAAGATTTCCTGCAAGGAAGTGTCCGGACTCGACATGGAGTTCGATGTGATAGAGTACCGCTCAGGCGACATGCCGGGCTTCACCAAAGTGAAGATGCCGGGTCTGAAGAAGAGCGGGGACGTGACTCTCAAGAAGGCGATGTTCAAGGACGACAAGAAATTGTGGGACTGGATCAACACGGTGAAGATGAACACCATCAAGCGTGCCAGCGTGACGGTGGCCCTCCTGGACGAGAGCGGCAGTCCCGTACAGAGCTGGAAACTGACCAACGCATGGCCGAAGAAATACACCGTGGAGGGCTTCAAGGCCGACGGCAACAATGTCTCGATGGAGACCATCGTGCTGGCTCACGAGGGTGTCACGCCGGCATAATGTAAACCTTTGACAGTTCTCAAGCATGGCTCCTGACAGCAAGACATGGAAACCGCCGGTGTTGTTTCACTTTCGGGTGGACTTCCAGTGGAAAGGCGACAAGGCATCTGCCTCTTTCGCGGAGGTGGACGGCTTGGGTCAGGAGTTTGTGCTTGATGGTCATGTTACGAAATCCGATAGGGCACCAGGCTATCCTAAAGGAATCAAACAGGATGATATCGTACTGAAAAGAGCCATTGAACCGTTGAACGAAAAGATAACCTCATGGTTGAGAGATTGCTTTAATTTTCGGGACACAGGTTGGATAGAGACATGTACAGTCATCATTTCATTGCTTGATGAAGAGAACAAGGTTGCCGCAAGATGGGTAGGAGTACGTGCCATCCCAATAAAGTGGAAGAGTGCCGGGCCTAATGCCGGAAAGAGCGAGATAGCGACTGAGACAATTACTCTCAGACATACGAAACTGATAAGAAATAAATAATGCCGATAATTATCAAGGAAATAAAAGTAAGTACAATAGTCGAGGATAAAATTTTTATCCCGGCAGAGATTCCGGAGAGTTTCTATGAAAAATTGAAAGAGGAAATTGTAGAGGAGCTTTCCGTCCGTAAAATACAGTCAATATCTGAGAATAGAATAAAGGAACGATAAAACAGATTTTATGCAGAAGATTGAGATTAGGTCGTTTACTGACAAGGATTTTCGGAAGGAATATGGTATTCCTTTGGAACTGTCGGTAGATCCGGAGCAGATAAGTTTCGGTAAGAATATTTTTTATCGTGAGGACAAGCAGCTTGGAAGTACCGGAGGTGACATAAAGTTCGAGAAATACGGTCCGACATCTCTTTCTTTTAAGTTTACTATTGATTGCACTGGCGTTGTGGAAGGGACAGAAAAAGGAGACAGCGTGTATGACAAAGTCAGTGAAATTACAAATCTTCTTTATGTTTATAAAAGTGACGGGCATAGTCCGGCCTATGTCATTATCTCGTACGGGGAATTGCTTTTTAAGGGACGATTGGAAAAGATGAACACCCAATATATGATGTTCACCACCAAGGGCATTCCATTGAGGGCATCTTTAGATTTTTCTTTCAAAGGATTCATGTCCGGCGAGGAGGAGCGCAAGAAGTTCTCCAAGCAGTCGCCCGACATGTCGCGGCTCGTCACCGTCAAGGAAGGCGAGACTCTTCCTTACCTCTGCCACAGGCTGTACGGCGACTCCCTGCTTGTGCGCGAGGTGGCGAGGTTCAACGAACTGGACAGTTTCAGGAACATACCGGCGGGGACACAGCTGCTGTTCCCTCCGCTTAAAAAGAATTAGGAACAAAGAAAAGAAACAACGATATGGCCGACTCACCATCGAAATACTCCGACCGCATCCTCGCCTGGACAGTCTATGCAGGCGGCACCCGGCTCGACGGCTCCTACGAGCTTGTCTCGGCCCGCATACGCCTCGAACTGAACCGCATCGGCAAGGCGACCCTCTGCTTCAACGCCGGGGACATGGACGCGCAGACCTTCGATGAGAGCGATTCGGACAGCTTCAAGCCCGGCAATGCCATCCGCATCGATGCGGGCGACCTGAACGACCAGAAGACTCTGTTCGAGGGCATCATCCTGCAGACGGGCATCCGCATCGGCAAGGGGCACCGCTCCATGATGGTGGTGGAGTGCCGCGACAACGCCTGGCCCGCCACGCAGGGACGGCACAACCGCATCTTCGAGAAGAAGAAGGACAGCGAGATGATCAGCGAGGTGCTGTCCGCCTACGGCAGCGTGTCGGTGGACGGCACGGACTACCAGCACCCGGAGATGGTGCAGTATTACAGCACGGACTGGGATTTCGCCCTTTCCCGTGCCGACGCCTGTGGCATGTTCATCCTGACCACGGGAAGCAAGATAAAGATATTCAAGCCCGAACCGGGCGCGTCGGCTGTGCTGACCGTCACCTGGGGCAATGACCTGATTGCCTTCGACTGCGGCCTGACGGCGGGCGACCAGTTCTCCGGCTACGATGCCGTGTCGTGGAGTCCGGCGGAACAGAAGCAGGTCAAGGCGACCGCATCGGCACCCTCCCTGAACAACCAGGGCGACCTGAAGGCAAGCGACCTCTCCGCCGACGGCAACATGCTGCTCCAGACCGATGCGCCGACCGACAGTGCGGTGCTGAAGGCATGGGCGGACAGCCTGGCCCTGAAAGCGGGACTGGCGCGTTACCGGGGCAAGGTCAGCTTCTATGGCGCGGCGGAGGCCGTACCCGGCTGTATCATTGAACTGAAAGGACTGGGCAGCCGGTTCAACGGCAACGCCTTCATCGGCTCAGTGACCCACATCATCGAAAAGAACGAATGGATTACCGAGGCGGGCATCGGGATAGACCCGGCAAGCATCACCGACGAGCCGGATGTGGTGAGCCCTCCTGCGGCGGGACTGCTGCCCGGCATGGAGGGGCTGCACACGGCGGTGGTGAAGAAACTGGACGGCGACCCCGCCGAAGAATGTCGCATACAGGTGGAGCTGCCCTGGCTGGAGGGCGACAGCAAACTGCTTTGGGCGCGGCTCTCCACGCTCTACGCCACGGGCGGCTCCGGCGCGTTCTGGCTGCCCGAACCGGGCGACGAGGTGCTTGTAGGCTTCGTGAACAACGACCCCACGCATCCGGTCATCCTCGGTGGGATGTACGGCAGCAAGCACAAGCCGCCGTATGAGTACACGGCGGAGAATCATACGAAAGCCTTCGTCACCCGCGAGAAACTGCGGATAGAGTTCGACGAGGAGAAGAAGATAATCACGGTCTCCACCCCGGGAAACAACAAGGTGGAACTCAGCGACGACGGGAAATCCATTACCCTGTCCGATGCCAACGGCAACGAGGTGAAGATGGACAAGGACGGCATCGCCCTCTCGTCGGCAAAGGACATCAAGCTGAAGGCAAAGGGCAACATCGCCCTCGACGCCACGATGAAGCTCACCGGCACCGCCAAGCAGGATGCCGCGCTCGAAGGAATGAACGTCACGGTGCAGGGCAAGGTGGGCGCGACCGTCAAGGGCAATGCCACCGCCGAACTCTCGGCATCCGGACAGACCACCGTCAAAGGGGCGATGGTCATGATTAACTGACAAAAAAAGAAATACGATATATGAACGGAAGTAGAACATACAAGACAGAAAGGAGGAGCCTATGCCACCCGCTGCAAGACTGACCGACATGCACACCTGTCCGATGCTGACGCCCGGACTGCCGCCCATCCCCCATGTGGGAGGGCCGATCGTGGGCCCCGGTGTGCCGAATGTGCTGATAGGCAAACTGCCTGCGGCGGTTGTGGGAGACATGTGCGTATGCGTCGGACCGCCCGACAGCATCGTCAAAGGCTCTGCCACGGTGATGATAGGCGGCAAACCCGCCGCCCGCATGGGCGACACCACCGCGCACGGCGGCAACATCGTGATGGGCTGCCCCACGGTGATGATAGGAGGATGAATGTAAGAAAACGGAATATAAACTATAATAATAAAGAACGATGATATGAACAAGACGACAGTATCAAAGATGATTTTCGGTGCAGTACTTCTACTGTTCACCGCCTGCTCGCAAGACGAACTGGCCGAGCAGGGCAACACTCTGCCCGACGGCGAATACCCCTTGCAGATAGGCAGCGTCAGCATCACCGCAGAAAGCAGCGCAGAGCCGTGTAGCGAAGAGAGACCGCAGACCCGTGTGGCGGAAAACGATAACGGTACGGGCAGTGTATGGCAATGGGACGGCTCGGAAATGATAGGAGTGCGGCTGGGCAATGAAACCGCTACCTATACGCTGAATGCCGATAAGACATTGACCACTGATCAACAACTCTACTGGACAAGCACCGACCCCGCCACCGTCACCGCCTGGTACCCAACGGATGAGTCGGTTGACCTCAGCGACCAGTCCGAAGGTCTTGCATACATGCTGAAAGCCGAAGTGCCGGGTGCCACCTACGACAATAAAATCACCCTTAGCTTCAAGCACCAGCTTGCCAAGGTGCGGGTGGTGTTAAACGGCACGCAGGTCTCTCTGGCGCAGAGCGTGGAAGTCTACGGCTGCACCACCTGCACGAACGATGAAGGCGCTCCCATTGCCGGCGACACGCAAGGCTGGCTCAAGATGAAGCACACCACCTACACCGACGGCACCGAGTGCTGGGAGGCCAACGTAGTGCCGGCCACGATAGACCTCGCCAATTTCATCCGCCTGAATGGAGATGCCCTGGCGACCAGTCTCACGGACATCCCCACTACGCTGAGCGCAGGTGCGATGTACACCCTCAACCTCACCGTGGGCCAGCCCATCATCACGGAGATAACCCCCGGCAACGTCCCAACCATCAGCGACGACGGTCATTACCGCATCAGCGGCACTCTGGGGGAGGCCGTCACCATCACCGGAGGCAAGCCGACCATCTATCTGGAAGATGCACAGATAAGCGTGTCGGGCGGCAATGCCATCGACATACAAGGCGGTGCCAGCCCCACCATACATGTGATGGGTGAGGGCAACAGCGTATCTTCCAGCGACGGTGCGGGCATCTATGTGGCAGAGAACTCTACCGTTACCATCACGGGGAACAATCGCAGCGATGTGCTGACAGTGACAGGCAATAGCGGCAGCAGCGGTATTGGTGGTTATGTGATTGATGACAGTAACTACCAAAGTGCGAATAGCGGCAACATAAATATCGAAAATGTAACCTTATATGCTTATAGTAGCAGTCCAAGTCATATGGAAACAGTTTCACCAGGAATCGGAAGTACAGGAAGCGCAACATGCCAATCCATCACCATAGATAATGCTGCTGTTTATGCGTATGGATGTGGTGGAACAAGCTGGTCTGCCCCGGCCATAGGCAATGGCATGGATTGGATGGGAAACACGGCATCTTCCACTCCAACTGTGACAATCTCCAATAATTCAGAAGTCCACGCCCACAGAGGTGAAAGAATTGGTCGCAGTTTTGCCGATTATATCGGACGTGCAGGTACATTAGCTTCCCCATATAGCGATGTAATAGCCACTGTCGATGCAAGCAGCGTAGTCTATAAATATACCGGGGATGGAAATACGCCAGATGAATGATGAAAATACCTCCATTCTATCATAGTGCCACTTTGACTATCACAAGGTGACACTTTGACTGCATCGAAGTGGTACTTTGGGAAACACAAAGTGAAACAGAGTTAAGCGAACATAGTATTAACATTCTAAATTTTACGACTATGCCATTCTGGAAGAAAGCGTATCAGAAAAAGCAAGGGGTGTATTATCCCCAAGCCATCGTCCAGGGCAAACCTGTAGAAACGGAAACCATCGCCAAGGATTTGGCGAAGATTTCCACAGTGAGCAACTCCGATGTCCAAGCCGTCTTGGGCGACATTGCGGGTGTGATGCACACCCGCATGGCACAAGGCAAGAGCGTCCACATCAAGGGATTGGGCTACTTCCGCTATACGCTCGACACCGTTGGCGTAGAGAATTTGGAGGATTTCGACTTCGAGAAGCAGGTGAAAGCCGTCCGCGTGGAGTTCATCCCCGAGCGCACGAAGCTGGCTAACGGTACCTACACCCGCGCCCTCGTGGACAGCGACCAATTGGAATGGATTGAGCTTTCGCCAGACACGCAGGACAGCGACCCGGCACAGGATGAGGATGACGAGGATGTAACGGAGAATCCGTTGGACTAAGTTGGAAATTAAGAGCGGTCACCCATTCGGGCGGCTGCTCTCCAAAGTGGTTTGATTGAGTAATAATCTTTAAAATTAATAATTATGTACGCAGCAAAACAGAATAAGGAAAAGGTTAGTAGAAGGATTGTATCAGCTGTTAGTAGTGAGGTAAGGCAGAGAGAAAAAAAGGACATATATCAATTCAATTTAGGAAAAATCGGCTCAATGTTAAAGGGCAATTTTTCTGAACTAAACTATATGGGAGGGAACATTGGAATGATTAACAATGCCTTATCTCTTCTTTATTCTGGTCCCGATTTGCAACAAAGTGATGTATCAAAAATTATAACTTTATTGTATACGATCTACAAAAATGAATATATAACATATAATAGCTATGTGCGAATTTGGGAGTTGTGCCAAAAAGATTTAACAGAAGAAAGTGTTTTTGGTGACATTTTTAATATAGTAGAAGATATAACGAATCAGCTTGATAGTTTAAATGTTGAACAAAAAAAGAAATTGCAAAATGATAAGGAAATTAGTAATGCTATTATTTCAATAAATATACCTGGCAATTGTGGAAAATTAGCAGATTTTTTATTTGAGAAGACAGGACAGAAAATTGATCATGGTAAGGCTAAAAAAGCAATAGCTAAAACAGCAAACGATAGTAAGGTTACTTCTTTGCTGAATGAAATCTCCCCAATGGATAATGATAAAGTTAAGGTAATATATGTAGCATCAACTATAGGACATGCTTTTACGATGTTTATTTATGATTCAAATGTCGAAATTATTCAATCTTGGCAAGGAATATACAATGTAAACGAATGGCTTGAGAAGAATAATAATGTGTGGGAAATTAATCAATTTAAAGATAAAATTAGAATATTAGAAAATATAGAAAATAATGATTACAAAAGCACGTTAAAAGAAATCTTCTTTATTAATGAAGATAATATTAAAAAAAAGACTTTTGGTGTTGAATATTATGTTTGCAAAATAATACAAAAATCAACATTAAATATTAATAACTTCATATATTCATCTGATATATGATGACTAAAGTTTCTTTATTATGAATGTTATAATAAAATCTTTTTTTGCCATACAGAGAAAGGGAATAATAGGAATCTTCAAAGCATTCTGAACCTTATCTGAAATTTTGGGAAACAGTATTTTTCTTAATTTGTCAGAACAAGGGTTGAAAGTAATATTAGAACTAATGAATGATAACAGAACATTCCTCGGCAACGGTTGGAGTTTTCCTCCGGCATTGGACAAGGACGGCACATCCACCCGGATGTCCGCCTACGAGGAGAACATACGCCAGAGTCTGTGGACGCTGCTGAGCACCTCGCCCGGCGAGCGCGTCCATCGCTACGACTACGGCTGCCCCGTGCGGCGGTACATGTTCAAGATTATGGACATCTCCACGCAGGCCCTGCTGCGTGACGAGATAGAGCGGGTGGCTGCCCTCCAAAGAGGTTTTAATTGAGTAATAATCTTTAAAAAATTGATGGATATGTACGAGGCAAGACAGAATAAGGAGAAGGTTAGTAGGAGAATTGATGAGGGTGGAAGAGGAGTACGGCAAAGAATGCTGTTTAAGGATGATAGAATCAACTCAACGCATGTAATAGATGCGATTCAGAGAAATAGTAAAAAACAGCATAATTTGGATACGTTAAATACTATCCAGCGTGCTGTGTTGTCAAGAAGTATGCAAAATATCGTTGATAACACGATATTTGAGACTGAAGAAGATATAACTCGTTTTTTCAATGTATTTTCTTTGGTATATGCTGAAGAGACTGTCAATGAAATGATTGAAAGAATTTTAAATAAAAACAATCCGGACGAAGGTTATATGGATGATTTCAATGTGATTGACAATGAGTATGGCGCAAATATTACATATCATGGCGATTTGAATGAATATGATAATCCAAATGAAATTGATCAAACAATTGCTTCAATATTTGGAAGTAATGCTCCAATCCAAAGAGCAAGAAAGCCTTTTACTATTAGTGGACCAAAAAGCTATATAGGAACTCAAGGAAATTATAAAAATATTACATATATAACAGGAGCAAAAGGAGATATTAATTTTGAAACAACTTATAATGGACAGATATATAAATCAACCGTTTTATCGGATTCATATTTGAATTTAGATGATGCAAATGTTACATTTGATAATTCAGATAGACGTACGCATTTTGCCTTAGCAGATATGCTATATTCTGCAAGAAAAAAGTGGAAAAATATCTCAGAATCAACTAATTATAGACAAGGAAAATACACTTGGCATCATTTAGTAACTCCGCATTGGATGGTTCTTGTTGATATGGAAGTACACAAAAAACATGGCCACAACGGGGGTGTTTATTTATGGTAATATCGGCAAATAGGATTTACAATCCACAACAATAAAACAACAGCGTTCTTTGATTAAGAAACCGAAGTGGTAACAATAAAAAACAAAATATGAACGAAGATAGGACATTCCTCGGCAACGGCTGGAGTTTTCCTCCGGCATTGGATAAAGACGGCACACCCACGCGGATGTCCGCCTATGAGGAGAACATACGCCAGAGTCTGTGGACGCTGCTGAGCACTTCGCCCGGCGAGCGCGTCCACCGCTACGACTACGGCTGCCCCGTGCGGCGGTACGTGTTCGAGATAATGGACATCTCCACCCAGACCCTGTTGCGCGACGAGATTGAGCGTGCGGTGGTGATGTTCGAGCCGCGTGTGGACCTGAACCGTGTGGACTTCGAGGTGGACGAGGCGGCAGGCATCCTGCACATCACCCTCGACTACACCATCCGCCGGACAAACCGCCGCACCAACATGGTCTATCCCTTCTACCTCCACGAAGGCACTGACCTCGTCGGGGTTATAGGATAGGACGAATGAAAGAAAGCGAAACAAGATATAAAGTGTTCTTTGACATACTGGAAAAAGAAAGGATAATGGAAAAGTGAGGATTCTATGGGAATTGTAGTACCTTTGCGGCAGGACATAAAAAAACCCGGATTCATCACCAGTAACTGAAAGCTGGGAGAGGAACGCCCGGGACTGCGGTGCAAAAGTACAAAAAATATGGAATACAACAAGCAATTCTTCGAAAAAGTTTTCTCCACCAAGCGTATGGAGAGATACTTCAACCTATATCCTGGCGATGAAGCCCGGGCGGTTCTTCATTACCGTTGCAACCTTGAACTGGCCGAGGCTTTCTATACGAGCCTGTCGGTATTTGAGGTGACACTGCGCAACGCTTTGTGCAGGGAACTGGAGACCATGACAGGCAGGCCCGACTGGTATGCGGTATTTCCGACGACTCCCGGACTGACAAGGCTGAACTATTATATCACACAAGCAAGCAAACAGATAGCAGGAAGACATGAGAGCATCACACCGTCAAAGATAGTGGCCGAACTGACTCTTGGATTCTGGGTGTCACTGCTCAACAGTGAATATGAGCGTCTGCTCTGGAAAGACCTGCGCAGGGCGTTCCCCTTCATGCCTAAGAAGGAACGGAAAAGAAAGAATGTATCGGCACCGCTGAATACATTCCGGACGTTCCGCAATCGTGTATTCCATAACGAATCCATCTGTTGGAACCTGAACCGTGTAGAGGAAATCCACAAGGAGATGACAACGGTCATGGGCTGGATAAACAAGGATGTCCCCGGTTGGCTCAGCCATATAGACCGGTTCGATGCAGTCTGTAGCAACATTCGAGCTACGATGGGCTGGAAATAATATAAAGATTTTCTTACCATTATCCGCTTCCCTTGGCTATGCTTCGGGGAGCGTTTTCTTTTTCCGGATGTGAACGGACAAAAAATGAAAGATTATAGAACCATATAAGTAATGACACTATGAGCGAGAAGCCGACATACGAGTTGAAAGGTACGCTGCGGGAGGATTGCATGAGGGACACCGCAACGCTGGAGGATTTCCGCGCCCTGGAGAGCGACTGGCAGGAACTCTTCCGGTGGCTGATGTCCGTGAGCGGAGACCTGCCCTTCCGGGATGCCGACGGCAATGGGAACGACAGTCTCTCCTGCCTGTGGAAGGACCATGTACTGGTGGTACTGGTGGAAATCCTGCGCAAGAATCTTGACGGTTATGTCACCTCGTTCGTGGACGGCCAGGGCACTCTGGCCCAGAAACGCTACACCGAGAAGTTGAAGGACCGCTATACGGACTGGACTTTGCGTCTGGACCGCTTCATCCGGATGTCGCACGGTTACAACCCCGACAGCCCCGCCATGCAGGTGACCGAGGAAATCAGGGGGCGGCTCCTGTCCGCCCTCCCCTCCGACGGGGACGGTGCTGCACGGTGGCGTCCTTTCTTCATGGACAACCGCAACCAGCCCTATTACCGGATGCTCGGTGCGCTGGACGACATACAGGAAAAGGCGGAAGAGTACATCGCCCGTATCGAGTCCGGCGGGGACATGGATGCCTCGCTCGCCTTGTTGCTGACCATGACCCGGCATTACTGCGGCATCGTATCGACATTCAACGCCCGCTTCTCCGGCTGGGCGGAGTTCTACCGGAAAGAAATCCTGAACGATGGGCTGAGGGAAGCCGTGCAGGACAGCACCTATATCACCGTCGAACCGGACAGGGACAAGGCAGGAGGTACATTTTCCTTCCCGAAAGGGACGGAGTTTCTGGCAGGCAAGGCGGCCGACGGGAGTGACCTGCTGTATGCCCTTGACGAAAAGGCATACCTCGTGCCCGCCGTGCTCTCCACGGTGCAGACCGTGTTCAGGCACGACGACAGGCTGTATGCAGCCTCCCTGCTGTCTGAGGAGAACCGTTCCGCCCGCCTTTTCACGGAAAGCGGCGTGACCTCCACGGAACTGGAATACGGCTGGCTGGTTACCTCCCGCAGTCTTGTCCTGTCGGAAGGCGTGCGCCAGGTCAGTTTCGGTTTCTCCCTGATGACGGACAACGGTACGGCCGTTCCCGACCTTTCAGGGACATTCGGCGGTGACACAGCCTCTTTCAACCTGTATGTCAGTGGAGAGGAAGGCTGGAAACCGTTGCCATACGGGTTGGAATACAGCCCTGCGGACAGCCGCATCGACTTTGTTTTCACCCTTGCGGAGGGCGATCCTGCCCCCGTCCCCTGCAGCAAAGACCTCCACGGGCTTTGCACAGAATATCCTGCGGTGAAGATACTTTTCGCCGACAGGAAACGGACGGATATTCTTCCGGCAGGGCTTTATATCAGGAATATACATATCCGCACATCGGTAGAAAGTATCCGCAGTTTCACGCTCCGGGGTGACCTGGGCGACATGGATCCCGGACAGCCCTTCTATCCGTTCGGGCCGTTGGGAGAGCGCGGCGGCAGGCTCGTGTTCGGCCATCCGGAGGCGGCGATGAAGGACACCGTGAAAGTCTCGCTGAAAGGGATGTGGAACCGTCTGCCCGAAAAAGGCTTCCGGGAAATCTACCGCCATTACGGTACGGGCACGCCCATCGACAGCACTTCCTTCAAGGCGACCTGCGAATGGCAGGACGGTGACATCTGGCGGCAATGCACCGATTCGCCGGTGGCACTGTTCGGCACGGCGGACAAGGGAGAAGTTTGCGAACGGGCGGCAATAACGCTCAATCTTGGCAGCACACCCGGCTACAAGGCCTCGCATAACCGGAACGGTCTTTACCGGCTCACGCTCTCGTCGCCGGAAACCGGCTTCGGCATGAACGAATATTACCGGCTCTATGCCGAGGTTATGATGCAGAACGCCAAGGAAAAGGAGAAAAACCATATCCCGGTACCGGAAATGCCGCAGGTGCCTCTGATTGCCGACGCGTCTTTCGGATATGTGGCGGAAGAGACATTCAGGCCGGGCGACGCCTGCGGCTCGTGCCTGTTCGCGGTGACGGAGACGGCGGATTACGAGAAATATGCCGTAGGCACCGGTGGTGGGATGCCCCTGTTTGTCCCCCGGACGGTCGATCCGTCATTGGTATTGGGCTTCACGGACCTCGGCGACACGAGCCGCATCAGGCTCTATTTCAGCCTGCGGTATGTCATGAACGGCAATATGGCCCCTGACTGGGAAAAACAGAACAAGTGCATGAGCATATCTTTCCGTCCGTGTGGCGGGCACTGGGAGAAGATTGAAGCGGAAGACATCCTTTGCGAGGAAACCGGTGGCCTGACACGCAGCGGCTTCATGGAAATACGGCTTCCCGGACGCGGGGATGGAACACGGGGCTGGCTGAGGTTAGGTTTTGAAGGAGATGTCCCGACCGATACCGCCGTTGACGGTATATGGCTCAACTGTTTCCGCGTTACGGCGGAGAACGGCGACGGCACGCCCCTTCCTGCCGGAAGCATCGCCGCCCCATATAGGGAGGACAGCCGCATCAAGACCGTTTTACAGCCCCTGCCCGGATATGGAGGCAAACCGGCCGAGACGGTGGAGGATGCCGGGACCAGGGAGCGCATACGCATCTCCACCCGTGGACGGGCCGTCTGTCCGGGAGATTACGAAGCCCTGATATTGGAACATTTCACCGACATAGAGAAAGCGTGCTGTATTCCTTCCGTGACGAAGGATGGCGAGACAAGGATTGTGGTCTTCCCCATGCCGGAGAAACGCATTTATCCGCTGCTCCCGCTCTGGAAACTGACTGAGATACAGGAATACATCTCTGCAAAATCCTCTCCGTTCGCCGTCATGAAAGTCGTCAATCCGGTATATGAGCCGATAGATGTACGGTTCAAGGCCGTGGTGCGCGAAGACGTGCAGGACAGCGGAGAGGTCAGGCGCAGGCTGAAACGGCGCATACGGCGGTTCTTCTGCGGTTGGCTTCTGGATGGCGTGCTGCCCGACTTGGGGATGCGCTTCTCGCACGAAGCCCTGCGGTCGCGCATAGCCAACGACGAATGTATTACGGATACCATCCTGCTCGATGTGTCCGGAACCGGTTTGAAGGTCATGCCGGATGGCAGCGACACCTGGTATTCAGCTTCCCGCACGGAAGGAGTGCTTTATGTCAAGGACATCCGCATCGAATTGGTGAAGAACCGTTCAGACGTGGATGAAGCGCGTGTGGGGAATGACTTTGTGATAGGATAATGAAAGAATAACAGAAAATGACAAGATATATGGACAGCAGATACAAGAACCGCGAGACGCTCAAGTCGTATTTCCGCAAGGGGCAGGTCCCTACCGAGGAGCAGTTTGCCGCCTTGATTGACTCGCTGTACAATGTCAGCGAGGACGGATGCCTGACCGTTTCAGAGGACGACGGGCTGAAACTGTACCCTACGGGCAATGAGAGAACCGTCGCTTCGATTTACCGGGAGAAACCCGTTTCTCCGGAAGACAGACCGCTGTGGCGCATTACGCTCGGTGATGACGGATCACTGGCCGTGAGCGACGGTCATGACGGGAAAAACATCCTGCTCATCGGCACGGACGGCGTGACTGTTCCGGGGGAACTGAAGGCGGGCAGATATACGCTTCCGGACAAGAGCCGGAAGGAGGAGACTCCGGACGGGTTCGGGACCTTGCAGGTCAAGGCTGACGGCCGCTGGCACGATCTGCCGGTGGAAGCTGCCGCTGGCAGGCCGGGCACCGGATGCCGGGTATATCGCATTTCAGCCTGTTATCACCATCCCCGCAGCGGGAAATATTCTTATTGTGAAGTCACGGCCTCCCATTCGGACGGAAGCCGGTGCAGACTGCAGTCCGTACAAAGGCACTGGTGGGGCTGGTCGGGCAAGATCAAACTCCGCTGGCAGGAACATGACGGCAAGCTCTATCTCCAGATGCGGAGCCGCCGTACACGGCGCGGGGCGGAGTTCATCCTGTGCCGGATCGAGATGCTGTGGGAAATGTAGGAACAAAGGAATCAAAGAATTATGGCAGACAGACCGTTGTACATAACACGACCCGAGGGGGACGACCTCTATACCCTTCTTCAACGCAGGACGCTCGATGAACTTCAGCGTCTTTCGGGAGAGGTGTGGAGCGACTATAACCCGAGTGATCCCGGCGTGACCGTGGCCGATGCGGTGGACTATGCCTTGACCGAGACGGATTACAAACTGGGATTCGCCCTGGAGGACTACCTCTCTGACCCGGACGGGACATGGCAGGTGGGACGGTACGGGTTGTTTCCCGCTTCCGAGGTCTATCCCTCTGCCCCGGTGACGGCAGATGATTACCGCAAGATAGTCCTTGCCCGTTTCCCGATGGTGCAGAATGTGGCGGTCACGGCAGACACGGACAAGTGCGCCTATGACTTCACGCTCCGGCTCTCCCCGTATTTCAATGACGAGGATAGGATTGTCAAAAGGATACGGAGTTTCCTGAACCGCCACCGTAACCTCTGCGAGCATATCGGCAGGATCGAGGTGCTGCATCCGAAGGAATTGACCTTTTCCGCCGAATTGGAGATTCTTCCCGGTTACAACGCCACGGAGATACTGGTACGGATTTACTGGACGGCGATGCAGTATCTTTCCGGCTCGGTCCGGTTGGAGATGGACATTCCGGGCAGTCCTGAGAAAGGTTACGGCTTTGACACCTGGTATGACGGTCCGGTAAAGGATGTGCGGGTGACAATCCCACAGCAGGCAGACACCCAGCGGGAACTGTACTGGAGACTGTGCGGCATCGAGGGTGTCAAATACTTCAAGACCTGCTGGTTCAAGGACCTGGGAGGACACATCGTGACAGACTTCAGCGGCGGATATGCGCTTGCGATACCGGACGACTGCAAGGAGGTGACGGTGCTGACAGGCGGTGAACAGGCCGACATTGACATGGATGAACTCAAGGAGAGGCTGAAAGCCCTGTACTTCATGCGTTCCACATTGCGTATGCGGGACTTCATGCAGAAACATGGACGGGGGATGCAGGAGAAGGATGTCCACGTGCAGGAGACGGCACGCAAGGCGTGTTACAGGAATGTCTATGGACATTACCCCGTGGCCGGGGATCTGCCCCGCTGCTACCGCACTTCCGAGAAGGATTTTCCGGGCAGCGCCACCGGAAAGGAGAAAGCGGAAGCGGTGAACTTCGGCAGTTACCTCAGTCTGTTCGACCTGCTGATGGAACGGGGCATGGGCGAACTGAAAGGATTGAGGCGGCTTCTGTCGCTGAGGGACACGGATGCTCCCTCGCATGTCCCGTTGCTGGTGGACAAGGATATAGACATAAAGAGGCTGAAGAACAGACAACGGGATGTCTCGGCCTTGAAAAACAGATATATGGATTTTCTCGACGGGCTGTACGGTGTGGAAAGCGCACCGGTCTGGCTCCGGGAGTTCGAATACTACGGCAGTTCGGAGGACGACAGGCTTCGACGCAGGATGGCTTTCCTCCGGGAGGTTCCCCGCCTGCTGCGTGACCGGCTGAAGGGCATGGATGTCACGGGCACATACGGCGGGGAGAATGTCCCGACAGTCAAATGCTGGCTCTCCCTGCTGCTGGACTTCAACTGCTCCGAGGAGATTTCCGTGGGCAACATCCTGCCGGGTCACAACCTGATCCTGATGGGCGACGGGGAACGCGGGCAGCGTGTACGCGAACTGATGAGTTCGTCCATGATAGACGACTCCCTGTTTACCGCTGATACGGTGGAAACGGTGGAGCCTGACGAACCGCCGGCGACAGAAGCGGAGAAACTGGACAGGGACGAGGAACTGAGGCGCAACCTGCCGATTTTCAACTCCAACTGGATAAGCGGTTCGCTCTTCCGGGAGGGGATCCGTCTGAGTGCCTACAACCTTGTCCGGACCTGGAACAGCGAATGGCTCCTGGTGTTTCAAGGACGGGAAGAGCGGCTGCGGATGAATCTCGGCCGTTCGGACGACAAGAAGAAACTGTGCCGGTGGGCCAACACCCTGTGCCGTTACCTTCGGGAACTGAACCGGCAGTGCGAGGCTGTATATGTGGTGGAGAAGAGTCTGTTCGAGTCGGCAGAGCCGCTGACGGTACTTCTGGTGTTTACCGGCTGGACGGCGCGGACACGCTCCATGAGGTTCAGGAATGCGTGCGAGCAACTGGCGCGGTCGGTTCTCCCGGCACACATCAGGATGGAGACCTGCTGGCTCCGTGCCTCGCAGATGCAGCGTTTCGAGGAGTGTTACCGCAAGTGGCGTGACTGTCTGGCCGGCAGGCTCCCGGAAGACATGAAACCTCTCCTGCAAAAGGCGATGATGACGGTCATTGAAAAGGCCGCCGTTTCCGGGCATGGTGGTTCCACCGCTGCCCCCGATATGGAAAAATGACAGAAGCATGTAACATGAGGATATACAGATGACAGTGATTGACAAAATATCGTTCCGGTTCCGGATGGCGGACGAACAGTTCGCCAGGAATCTCTATGCGGACTGGGACGGATTCTGTCGCCGCTGCGTCACGGATATACTGGAGGAGTTTTTCTCCAGGTATGACAATAAAGGAGACTACATAGAGGTGGACCGCCTCGATCTCGATTTGGGAAGCATACCGCAGGAGAAGTTCTACGACGAGTTTCCGGCAAGATTGCGGGAGACTTTGGAGAGGAATTTTGTGCCGTTTGCCGCAGAACAGCCGCTTGCATCTTCTGATGATGAAGGGACGGCTGCGGGCATCCTTGGTCGGAATGCGATGTCTCTTGCAGAAGGAAAAAGTTTCGAGAACCTGTTGCATTACCTGAAACAAGGCTTTTGTTTCCCTGAATGGGCCGGTGGTGACTTCGGTTTGTATGAGGAAATCCGGCACTTTATGGAGAAGGCGGATTACCGGGAGAGATTATGTGCAGCATTGGCCGGACATCCCCAGGCGCTTGCAAGGTTGCTGCTGCAACTGGAAAGTCATCAGACCGGTAAAATCCTGTCCGGTGCAGTAGGCGCATCGGATGCGGTTCCGCTCCTTTCCCTGTTCTTCTCTCCCTCTTTTCCTGCAGGGCAACGCGAACGGCAGCGGATGCTTGCCTTGATGCTGGAACATGTCCCGCAGGAGGTGGTGCGTTTCATCCACGGGACGCGGGAGTCCGGAAGTCTGGACAGCATGGCGGAACTCCTGGAGAATCCCCATGTCCGACGCATCATGGCCGCCGAGACAGAACACCATGCGGAAGTCGGCCTGCCGGAATACTGGTACCGGCTCTATGGCTGGCTGCTGGAATACTATCCCTTCAACGGCGTGCCGATGTTCGGCGACAAGCGGCATTTCCGCCTGCATCTGAACCGCAGCCTGCTTTCGTTCATACACAAGCGCACCTATTCTGCCTACATATCGAAGGTCGGACTGACCGTGCAGTTCCTGCAGGAGGTCTTCGGCACGGACTATTGTCTGACGGTACTCGATATCATCTACCGCCGTCAGCGGCTCAACCCAGACGGCTCGCCCGAAAGCGGGGACAGTTATGTGTGGGAACTCTATTACATGCTCCTGCGGTTGTCGCTGATAGAAACGGCACAGCAAGGGACGGAACAGCATAAGGCGGTGGACGACGGGGCTGTTTCCGGTGTCTCCGCCGAACCGCTTACGGCCCTCATGGATCGGACAGTCCCGTTCAGTACATGGCTGGAAGATGCGGACATTCCCCTTTCTGCGAAAAGGGACCTTCTGGAACGGCTGGCCAGGGAAAATCCGGAATCCGTGCTGCACTGGATAAAAGGCCGTCCAGACAAAGGGCATCTAAAGCTGTTGGCTTCCCTGTTGGCCGGAACTCCGGCATTGACATGGCTCTCCGGCAGTGTCTCACTGCTGCTGGCGGAGACAGTATCGTCATTGATGGACAGGCTCGACAGGATTCAGCCTAAGGTCTCGTGGCTCAAAGGAACGGAACAGGACAAACTGGAGACTATTTTCACCCTTTCCATTCTGTCCGGCATCGCCGACAATACATTCTCTGCGTCAGATTCCGTCAATGGACAGTTGCTGCGGATAGCGGAGAGGCTGTATAAGGAAATTACGGGGATGGAGGTGGTAATATCTGCCGACGGGAATACGGTTCCCGGGCAGTTGCTTGATTTTGTCGATGTGCTGTCCTCCGCAGGAATGGAGACGGATGACGGAACACAAACATACAACATACAGGACATTCCGGACAAGGCATCCGCATCCGAAAACGGGTACGGCATATCATCCTTGCGGGAACTCCTTTCCGGGAACCATGTCCCGGAAGCTGCGAAACGGAGGATCCTGCTCCAATGGTTCGACACATACCGGGGTGACGAAGCCCGTTTCCTGTCCGCATTGGATGCCGGGCACCTGATGGAAAGCGTAGTCCGTATATTGGGCGGTACAATGCTCCGGCAGACGGTCATGCGGATGGCCGCCGACCGCTTAGACACTTACGGGACTGTAGCAGACGGCACGCCCGTCCTTCTGTTGGATTGGCTCACAGACAATATGGCGGACATCGCTGAAATATTCTCCCGGACAGAGACTGACTTATGGATTTCCCTGCTCCGGTGGATGGCTGATTCAAAGAGCATCAGGAATACCGTATCGGACAACGGAGCTATGGATGCGGCATCGCTTCTGCTCTGTGCGTTGGATGACGGCAGGGAAATCACGACGGACAGGCTCGACAGGCTTGCCGCACTCACCCTGCACAATTCTCATTCCCGTACCGGTGTGGAGATCAATGTCATACCGGCATTTTTGTCCTATATCCGGAAGCGGACACTCTCTGCCCGCTGGACGGACATGGACGATGTCCGGGCCGCATTTGAACGCAGTCTGGACGGGACGGATGACATCGGTGGATGGCTCCGGACTGCGGCATACTCCTCCGCAAGGAAATGGGAGGTATTCTGGCACGTCGCTGCGGAGCAACCGGGTGAAGTGTGCCGCCTGATAAAGGAGAATCTTGCTTCGGACAAGGGCACGGTGGCGTTGTGGGGCGATATCGCCGAAGTCCCGGCATTACTTGCGCTTATCAGGCATACGGACGGTACACTTGCCGATTCCCTGGCAAACACGGTTCAGTTACTTGAAGCATCAGCCCATGAATCGGGGCTGTTCTCCGGCGGGAGTGCCGGTCTGGAACATTCCCTCGCGGAAGCCCTGCTTCTCTTTATCGCCACAGAAACGGACATCGCCGGAATGGATGCACAGACGGCTGTCCGCAGGTTCATCTCATACTGGCACCGTGCCGTTACAGGGCAGGAGGATTACCCGGAAACCGATCGGGAGAGATGGAAGAAGCTGGAACAGACAGCCGTGGATGCCTTGCAGAACGGCATCGCGGTGATGAAAGATATTACTGGAGAAACCGAGGATTATACCGGCAAAAAGGATACGAAATCCGGTACTGCTGACGATGCAGAGGATTCCGGTTATAAATCCCATGACACGCTCTCCGGGAATGTGGAAGAAACGGATGATGCCCTGCTTGCCGAACAGCTTGCATGGCTCATGTCACCGTCTGTCAGCGACACGGCCAAGTCACAGCGGCTCAGGCATTATGCCCGTTGGCAGCCGGAACTGCTCTGGCGGCTCATGCGGCAGGCTACCGTGACAGCCGGGCTGGACAGTCCAAATGCACCGATGCCGTTCCGTCAGTGGGCTTCCTGGCTCGGACGGGAGGCTCTGCTCGAAACGGTATCGGAAAACTCCCTCTCATTGGCAGAGACCCTGCGGCAGACGATGGAGGCATTGGCCGTTCGGTATGGTATCGGGGAAACGGAACTGACGGAAGCATTGGCGGTATTCATGGCCGGACATTCTTCGGGCCGGACATACTATGCCGACTCCTCTGCAATTGTCCGGGAATACATAACGGCCCTGAACCGGATCGGCGCAATGCCCGCCATGCAAATAAGCGGCGAAGCATCGGCAACGGATTCCTCCGGTCAGGAGCCCGCCCAGGCTCAGACAACAGAAGCAGACAAAAGTCTTTCCACGACGATGGATGCCCATACGTCGGAGGAACAGGTCTTAGTGGAGCGGCTTGTCGAAGAAATAGAAGCGGCTCTACACTTGGAAGAAACGGAAAAGGCTTTGAAAGAAGCAGCGCAACCGGAGTACATTGAAGTCCCCAATGCCGGGCTTTGCCTGTTGGCCCTGTGGCTGCCCCGCCTGTTTGACATGCTCGGCCTGTTGGAGACAGGTGCGGACGGAAAGAAAGATTTCAAGGACACCGATACCCGTATCCGGGCGATATTTGTCCTGCAACGATTGGTGACGGACGAAAAGAGGGAATACAAGGAACAGGAACTGGCGTTCAACCGCATTCTGGCTGCCTGTCCGTTCAGTGTGCCGCTACCGAAGACATTGGAACTGACGGACACGGAACTTCAGACTGTGGAGTCCATGCTTGCCGGAGTGAAGTCGAACTGGAACAAGCTGAAAGGCACTTCGGTAAAGGGCTTCCAGAGGAGTTTCATCGAGCGTCCTGGAAAATTGGAACAGCGTGAGGACAAATGGGTACTGTATGTCGAGGAACGTTCATACGACATCCTGCTGGACTCCCTGCCGTGGTCGTACCGACGGATTCGGCTGCCTTGGCTGAAAAAGAGGATGGATGTCGTCTGGCGCGACAAGGAAGAATTTGACTTTGAGAATTATAACAATTAAAATAAACGATTAAGCCGAGGGCAGAGATGAAATTTATTTCAGCTATGCCGAGGCGAAAGTGATTATAAACAATAGTTTAAACTATACCGATATGGAAGCAGAAAAGACATACCAGAACAAGGTGCCGCGCACCATCCAGCAGAAGCGTGGCGGCGACGGCGCATTGGAGTTTGTGGACAACCGTCAGGGTGGAATCCTTCAGGCGGTGGCAGAGCCTGTACAGCGTCTCGAAGACGAGGACGAGACATTGCAGGGTAAGTTTGAGCAGCCCGTGCAGCGGCTCGGTGACGAGGAGGATGAGACCCTGCAAGGAAAATTCGCACAGACGGTCCAGCGAGAGGAAGACGATGATGAAGCCCTGCAGGGCAAGTTCGAACAGCCGGTGCAGAAGAAGAACGAAACAGGAATGCCCGACAACCTGAAAGCCGGGATAGAAGACCTCTCCGGCTTCTCTATGGACGATGTGCGTGTGCATTACAACTCCGACAAGCCGGCGACCGTGCAGGCTCTGGCCTACACGCAGGGTACGGACATCCATGTCGCTCCCGGACAGGAACAGCACCTGCCCCACGAGGCATGGCATGTGGCTCAGCAGATGGCAGGCCGTGTAGAGCCGACCACCGAAGTGGGCGGACTGCCCGTGAATGACAATATGGACCTCGAACACGAGGCCGATGTGATGGGTGCAAAGGCGAACAGTTATTGACCTCAGTAAACATGCAAGCCTATGCTGACAGCACATATCGAATGGTTCAACCAAATGCTGACCACAGCCCTGCAGCTGTATTTTCAGCAGGGGTGCGAATACTCTTCCATTGAGGAAGTCACGCCCCCTGACGACAGCTGGCTGGAGAAGGTCACGGGACGGCAGGACATCACTTTCAGCGAGCGGGTGGTTGTCATGCTGGCCCTGATGCCGCATACCAGTCCGCAGTCCCTCGACATCTTCTTCGTCCAGAACAAGAACTTCGACCGCCAGTACACCGAGTTTGGCGGTTGGAAAGGATTGTCACACGGAGGTTTCCTGCCCACCGGAGAGACTGCTTCGTTTATCCTTGCCGGTGAGGACATGGAAAGGAAGAAAGAGGTCATCCGCATGTTCCAGAAGGACCACTGGTTCTATGCGCAGAACATACTGCGGTTGGAGGGTGCAGGTGAAGGCGAGCCGTTCCTGAGCGGACAGTTACGCCCCTCCGAGGAATTTCTGAGCCATGTGCTGCTCGATCGGGAATACAAGCCGGACTACAACATCGGCTTCCCGGCCAAACGCATCACTACGGCATTGGAATGGGAGGACATGATACTGGACTATGCCACGCTTGAAGCCCTTGAGGAAATCAACACATGGATCAAGCACCAGCACACCATCATGGAAGACTGGGGGCTGAAACGCTTTCTCAAGCCCGGCTACCGTGCCCTGTTCTACGGCCCGCCGGGAACAGGCAAGACCCTTGCAGCTACGCTTTTAGGCAAGAAGAACGACATGGACGTCTATCGGGTGGATCTTTCGATGATAGTGTCCAAGTACATCGGCGAGACGGAAAAGAACCTGGCCAAGGTCTTCGACATGGCGGAGAACCGCAACTGGATCCTGTTCTTCGACGAGGCGGATGCCCTCTTCGGCAAACGCACTTCGACCAACACCTCCAATGACCGGCACGCCAACCAGGAGGTCGCCTACCTGCTTCAGCGTATCGAGGATTTTCCCGGCACTGTCATCCTTGCCACCAACCTGAAGTCCAACATCGACGAAGCCTTCTCCCGCCGCTTCCAGTCCATCATCTACTTTCCGATGCCCGACGAGGAACTCCGTGCCGCCCTCTGGCGCAGTATGCTCCCGAAAGATTGGCTCGGCGACGATGCGGAAGAACTCATCGCCACCGCCGCCCAGACCGAACTCTCCGGTGGTTCCATCGCGAATGTGGTGAGAAGATGCGCGGTGACATTGATAAAGGCACAAAAACAAATGTTAAATCCGGTATTGTTGTGTGACTCCATACATAGGGAGGAAAACGGGACATGACAATTTGAACAGCATATAATGTATGAATATCCAGCACAAGATACTTTTCGGCTATGTCATTCTTATGGCAGTCATCGGCAGCATGACTGCCATATTGCTCTTCGACCGTGCCCGGATAAGGGAAATCGAGAAGGAAAGTGCGGAGATACGGGCTGTCCGCCTGGACATCAATACCGTACACCGCCGTATCACCGAGCTTGCGACTCTCGGAGAGTCCGTCATGGCATGGGATACTACAGAATACCGTGTGTACCATGAAAAACGGATGTCAATTGACACATTGCTCGTAGACCTGAAACAAAGCTGCACCGGATTTGTCCTTCCAGAGCAGGTGGACACCCTGCGGATTCTGCTCTCCGACAAGGAACACCACCTGTACCGCATCATGAAGGCGTTCCACAGGCAAGAGATTGCCGACAGCCTCATAGCCGAACAGCTTCCAAAAGTATCTTCACAAGCCACCCGTACCAGAACGGTCATCCGGAAAAAGAAAGGCATAGCCGGATGGTTCGGCAAGAAGGATACGGTGACAGTTCCTGTTCCTGCCGCGCCGCTTCATTCCCTGAATGAGCGCCTTATCTCCATGCAGGAGAAACGTATCCGCGAACTCAATACCTACACAGACAGTCTCCGGTTCTACAATCAAGAACTGAACGCACGGCTTAATTCATTTATTATCCAACTTGACGGACAAGCACAGAATGCCTTTCAATACAGAGAGCAGAAAATAGCGGAGGCACAGAAACATTCCTTCCGTCTCATAGCCGGGCTGGTTGGAGCCGCCATCATCCTGCTCGTCATTTCACATTTTGTCATTGTCCGAGACCTGCGCCGCCGTGACCGTGACCGCAGGCGTCTGGAGGAGGCAGTGACACAGAACCGGAACTTGTCCGACATGCGCAAGAAAGTCATCATGACCCTCTCACACGACATACGGGGTCCACTGAACGCCATCAGCGGCAGCGCGGAACTGGCGATGAACACGAGAGACCGGAAACGGCGCAATGCCTATCTGACGGACATCATCGGTTCGGCACGGCATATCACGCAGCTGGCCAACAGCCTGCTCGACCTGTCCCGCCTGAACGAGGCCAAGGAAACCCTGAATCCCGTCCCGTTCAGGCTCATTCCCTTCCTTGACAGGATAGCGGCCGAATATACACGACCGGCCAATGACAGGGGGCTGCTCTTTTCCAGGGACATCAATGTCCCGGACATCACAGTTTCCGGTGACGCTGACCGTATGGAACAGATCTTAGACAACCTGTTGTCAAACGCAATCAAGTTCACGAAGTCCGGTTCAGTAACTCTTTCCGCCATGTATGAAAAGGAGGTGCTGACAGTCCGCATACAAGATACGGGCATAGGCATAGACGAAAAGACCGTGGAACGGATATTCCAGCCTTTTGAACGGGCTGCGCCCGAAGTGGACGCCGAGGGGTTCGGGCTCGGTCTTGCGATAACCCGGGGTCTTGTCAGCCTGCTCAAAGGAGAGATTTCCGTGTCCAGCCGTCCGGGAGAGGGAAGTTCCTTTGAAATACGGATTCCTCTTTCCACGACGGACGAACCGGTAAAAGACAATGCCGTCCCGGTAGAAGGCCGGTTGAGCCTTCCGCAAAGGGTCCTTGTGGTCGATGACGACCCGATACAGCTGCGCATCGTCGGGGAAATGCTGGAAAGAAACGGCGTGTCCTGCTGCAAGTGCCAAAATGCCCAAGCCGTGGTAAACGAACTGCGCCGGACCCGTTACGACATCATCCTGACAGACATACAAATGCGCGGCACGGGAGGTTTCGACCTGCTGTACCTGCTGCGGCACTCCAACATAGGCGACTCCAAAACGGTACCGGTAGCTGCGATGACGGCCCGGAATGACGGGAACGGCTGCCGCTATTCGGAAGCCGGCTTCTCCGGCTGTATCCGCAAGCCGTTCTCCATGAACGAACTGCTGGCGTTCCTGTCATCCATTACGGAGAAGGAGAAAGCCGCACAACCCACCTCGGCAGACTTCTCCGCATTGGCCGCCGACGTCGAAGACAGGAAATGGATTCTGGAGACATTCATCGGAGAATCCCTCAAGAACAAGGCGGAGCTTCAGGAATCCCTTTCGGACATGGAAATGGATTTCGGACGGATGAGGGAGACGATCCACCGCATGTACCCGGTATGGGAGCAGCTGGGCATCTCCCACGAGCTGGAAGGGTACAGTGAAATATTGCATGATGACGGCTCGGACGGGGATACGGTCCAAAGGCATACGGAGGAAATAATCGGCCGTATATGCGGACTGATTGCAGAAGCGGAAAGGCTGCTGTCGGAGACTGGAAACGGATAACAATAGAAAACGAAACATATAATGAAGCACAGAATACTTATCGTAGAAGACAATGTCATGCTGGCCGGCCAGCAGAAAAGATGGCTTGAGAAGTCCGGCTACGGGGTTTCGACCACGATAGACGAGCCGGGTGCCAGGAAGCGGATAAAGTCGGAACACTTCGACCTGGTCCTTGCCGACGTGCGCCTGCCCGAGGGGAACGGGATATCCCTGCTCGAATGGCTCCGCAAAGAGAAAATCGACATCCCCTTCATCGTCATGACCGGTTATGCCTCCGTGCCCGACGCCGTGAGAGCCATCAAACTTGGCGCGGACGACTATCTGGCAAAGCCCGTGCAGATGGACGAGCTTCTTGAATTGATCAAGGATATATTGCAGCCGAGTTCCCGGATCTATGACAGGGACAGGAATCTTTTCCGAAGGAACAGCCCGCAGATGCTTGAGGTGGAAAACCTTGCCCGGACTGTCGCTCCGTTTGACATATCCGTGCTTATCCTCGGACCGAACGGAGCCGGCAAGGAATCCGTCGCACAGCGGATACATTACTCCAGCAACCGCAGGGAAAAACCGCTGGTGGCCGTCAACTGCGCCGTCCTTCCCAAAGAACTAGCACCGACACTCTTTTTCGGACACATGAAAGGGACTTTCACAGGTGCGGACAGCAACAAGGAGGGGTATTTCGACCTGGCAAAAGGCGGTACGTTGTTTCTGGACGAGATAGGCACACTGTCACCGGAAGTGCAGGCCATGCTCCTGCGTGTCTTGCAGGAAGGGACCTATCTCCCAATCGGCAGCAGCCGGGAAAGAAAGGCCGATGTGCGGATAGTGGCCGCCACCAACGAGGACCTGCAGTCGGCCATTAAGGAGAGGCGTTTCCGCGAGGACCTGTACCACAGGCTGGGTGAGTTCGAGATAACCATGCCTTCGCTGCATGAATGCCCGGAAGATATCCTGCCGCTAGCGGAACACTTCAGGGAGAAGTTTTCCAAAGAACTCAAGCGGCAGACGGAAGGGTTCTCTCCCGAAGCCGGTCGGCTGATGCTTTCCTACCGGTGGCCGGGAAACGTGCGTGAATTGCAGAACAAGATAAAGCGGGCAGTGCTGATGGCCCGACAGCCGGTGATAGAAGCGGCAGAACTGAACATCTGGCAGGAAGAAACGGACGGCGGAATCAACCTGTTCCCGGAAACGGAAGCGGAGGAGAAACAGTCCATACTCAAGGCGTTGACGGCAAGCGGAGGACACCGCAGGAAAGCGGCGGAGATGCTGCATGTCGATCCTTCCACCCTGTACCGGAAAATGAAGAAATACGGCCTGCTTGACAGATGAACGGCATCTTTTTCATTGTCAGCAGCAAGATATGGAAGCAAAAGGCATAACAGAATGAAAGAAAATGCCTACCTTTGCAAAAAGGCCGGAAAACTGTGCGCTGCATAAGTTCCGGCCATGACATATTGAACTGATAGCGACAAGGGCTGGAGTCCTGCCGGTTATCATACATAAGTCGCAAGACGTCTCAGGTAGAAATCTGGCAAAATTTCAAAAACAGAGGCTTTTGCGTGAGGCTTATGCTATACCCCATAGCGTGAGTCCATGCAGATCTGTTTTTGGGCTTGCCAGAGCCTCTACCTGATAATGCGTGGATTTCACGCTATTTTCATTTAAGGGTAGAAGTATGGCTAAGTTACAGGCAGTGATAGCAATGACATTGGACGGTTCCATTCCTACGGAAAGCGAACCGTTGATGGAGTGGATACAGTCGGACAGGGACGGCTTCCCGTACTGGCGGAAGCGCGGCACCAGACTCCTGTTTCCCGGTTATCCGCTGGTTAGTCTTATCTGCGAGAAAGACACAGCCGGGCCTTCCACGGTTTTCCATGCGGAAATATACGATGAGAAGAGCGTGGAATTTCTGCGGGGGCTGTCACTTTACAGCCTTGTCGATGAACTTGTAATCTTTCTTATCCCTTCGGTCAGTACCTTCCCTTTGTCCGTCTCCGCTCACCTCCCGTCAGGCAACTGGCGGCTCGTCAGATCCAAGACCTTCCGGAACGGCGTGTGCCGCCTGCATTATTGCAGGACGTTGCAATAGACCGTTGCAGGACATTGCAAATGCAATATGCCCGTCAGCCCTCTTCCTGGAAGGCTGATTTTTTATTTCTATGATATTCAGCGTTTTGCCTGTTTTCGGAAGAATAATCTGCCGCGTTGGTCTGTGATTTGGCCTTTATCATATTGAAACCTGTTGCGCAACAGTGTGAGAAACGAAGTATTCACGCACTAAAACAGAATTCAGTATGATACAGATAGACCGGGAGACATTCCAAATGATGCTCCACCAGATTATGGAACGCTTCGACAAGATAGAGGACAGGCTGAACCGCATGAACCGGCAGACGGCCGCCCTTGAAGGTGACAAGCTGCTCGACAACCAGGACATGTGCGAGCTGCTCGGCGTGACCAAGCGTACCCTTGCGCGTTACCGCCAGAAGAAGCTCGTGACCTACTACATGATTGACGGGCGTACCTATTACAAGGCTTCCGAAGTTCAGGAGTTCCTGAACCGGAAAGGGAAGGCGCTGCCCGCAAGGATCAGGAAAGAACTGGGTATTCAATCTTAATCAGAAGACGTATGGAAATAATATGTATAGACAAAAAGACTTTTGACGAGTTCCGGATCCGTTTCTGCGAACTTGAAAGCCGGCTTGCCCGGTTGTGCCGTTCAGGCAAGGACATGGGTTTGAAGAACTGGATGGACAACCAGGATGTATGCGATGTGCTTCACATATCGAAGAAGACATTGCAGGTGTACCGTGACAAGGGGCTTCTGCCTTTCACACGCATCAAGCACAAGATGTTCTACAAACCTGAAGATGTGCAGAACCTGTTGGAATCGAATTATCACCCCTTAAAAAGAAAGCCATGAGTTACCATTTCATAGAAAAGAAAGACCCTCACGTCGAAGTCCTTTTCCAGGGACTGGAGAATTTGGAAAGAATGTTGTCCGATATGGAAAAGACTCCCAAGCCGATGTTCAAAGGAGAACGTTTCCTGACGGACGAGGAACTGTCCGGCATACTCAGGATAAGCCGTCGGACCCTGCAGGAGTACCGCACGCTCGGTGTCATCCCTTATTACCTCCTTCAAGGAAAGGTGCTCTACAAGGAATCCGACATACATAAAATGCTGGAGGATGCCTACAAGAGATGCCGGGAAGAACAGAGGTGGGTATAAGTGTAAGACAGGAAAATGGAGAAAAAGGCCGGGCTGCCGCTTCTCCATTTTTTATCATCATCCGGCACGCTGCCGCCGTTTTCGCCTTTTCCCTTCAAACTCTTCCTCATAAAGGAATGTTTCCTGGTTGACGGAGGAGTCCTTCAGTTTTTTCATGTCCTCCTCCACCTTTTTGTCGGTGACTTGTAGGCTCGGCTGTCGGCGCCATGCCACCTTACGGTGGTAGGTTTCCGACAGC
>OGEZ01000509.1_pt1 | contig 32939 bp, 29 predicted proteins | sample 1570831 | NCBI WGS metagenome assembly OGEZ01 (sample SAMEA2582059, study PRJEB24529) | metagenome | biome: Human gut stool | place: China | collected 2011
AAGAAGTTGCTGGACAAATCAAATTACAGATTAAAGGAGGCGCTGCAAATCCATCTCCTCCCGTAGGACCTGCTTTGGGTTCCAAGGGTATCAATATCATGGAGTTTTGCAAGCAATTCAACGCCAGAACCCAGGACAAGGCGGGCAAGGTATTGCCTGTAATCATTACCTACTACTCAGACAAGTCTTTCGATTTTATCATCAAGACTCCTCCTGTAGCTATCCAGTTGCTCGAGGCTGCCAAGATTAAGAGCGGTTCCGCTGAACCTAACCGCAAGAAGGTTGCTGAACTGACATGGGATCAGATTCGCGCTATTGCTCAAGATAAGATGGTTGACTTGAACTGCTTTACTATCGAAGCTGCCATGTCAATGGTGGCAGGAACAGCTAGAAGTATGGGTATCGCTGTAAAAGGTGACTTCCCGGGTAATAATTAATTAACTTCAATTGACAATGGGTAAACTGACAAAAAATCAAAAGTTGGCTGCAGGTAAGATTGAAGCAGGGAAAGCATACTCACTTAAAGAAGCTGCTAATTTGGTAAAAGAAATTACTTTTACTAAATTCGACGCTTCGGTAGATATAGACGTGCGCTTGGGAGTTGACCCTCGTAAAGCTAACCAGATGGTGAGAGGCGTAGTTGCTCTTCCTCACGGAACTGGTAAGCAAGTTCGTGTGCTCGCTTTGTGTACATCTGACGCTGAAGCTGCTGCTAAGGAAGCCGGTGCTGACTATGTAGGTCTTGACGAATATATTGAAAAGATCAAAGGTGGATGGACTGACGTTGATGTTATCATCACAATGCCGTCTATTATGGGTAAAATCGGTGCTCTCGGCCGTATTCTCGGTCCTCGCGGATTGATGCCTAACCCGAAGAGCGGTACCGTAACTATGGACGTGGCTAAGGCTGTTAAAGAGGTTAAGCAGGGTAAGATTGACTTTAAGGTTGACAAGAGCGGTATCGTTCACACTTCAATCGGAAAAGTTTCTTTCACTGCTGATCAGATTCGTGATAATGCCAAAGAATTTATTGCTACTATCATTAAACTGAAACCTGCTGCAGCTAAAGGTACTTATATCAAGAGCATTTATCTTTCAAGTACTATGAGTAAGGGAATTAAAGTAGACCCTAAAACTGTAGACGAAACAATTTAAAGCAGGAGGAAATCATGAGAAAGGAAGATAAAGGCGTTGTTATCAGCCAGTTGGCTGATGCTGTTAAGCAGTATGGACATTTCTACCTGGTTGACACGACTGCAATGAATGCAGCTGCAACAAGCGAGCTCCGCCGGAAATGTTTTAATGCTGGTATTAAGCTGGTAGTTGTGAAGAATTCATTGCTTCACAAGGCTTTGATGAGCTTGGATGTTGATTATTCACCGTTGTTCGATTCCTTGAAAGGTACGACTTCTGTAATGTTCTGTGAAACAGCTAATGCTCCGGCAAAACTGTTGAAAGAATATAAAGAAGGAGTTCCTTCTCTGAAGGCTGCTTATGCAGAAGAAGGCTTCTATGTGGGTGCTGAACAACTGGAAGCTCTCGCGACTATCAAGAGCAAGGACGAGGTTATTGCCGAAATCGTGGCTTTGCTGCAATCTCCGGCAAAGAATGTCATCTCAGCTCTTCAGTCTGGTGGAAACACCATTCATGGAGTTCTTCAGACTTTGGCCGAACGTGCGGAATGATGCGTTGTGCTTGAACTGAAAACACTCAAACCATTAATTATTAAAAAGTAACAAACAATTAAATTCATACAAAAATGGCAGATTTGAAAGCTTTTGCAGAACAATTAGTTAACTTGACAGTAAAAGAAGTTAATGAACTTGCAACTATCCTGAAAGAAGAATATGGTATTGAACCTGCTGCTGCAGCCGTAGCTGTTGCTGCTGGTCCTGCTGCTGCTGGTGCAGCTGCTGCTGAAGAAAAAACTTCATTTGATGTTGTTTTGAAGAGCGCAGGTGCAGCTAAACTGCAGGTTGTTAAGGCTGTGAAGGAAGCTTGCGGTCTTGGCTTGAAGGAAGCTAAAGACTTGGTTGACGGTGCTCCCAGCACTTTGAAAGAAGGTTTGGCTAAAGACGAAGCTGAATCTTTGAAGAAGACTTTGGAAGAAGCTGGAGCAGAAATCGAACTTAAATAACATTAGCCTGTTAGTCAGGTACTTCGGTTAAGAATCTCCCTGTTCGGGGATTCTTAACCTTTTTGTGTCTATATTAAGTTCGCCGGATATTTATTCATTGTCTGGTTGAAAATATTTTATAAAAACTTCATACAGATGTCTTCAGAAACTCAAAATCAACGAATTAATTTTGCTTCCGTAAAGAATCCGATGAACTATCCGGATTTTCTGGAAGTGCAGTTGAAGTCTTTCCATGACTTTTTACAGTTAGATACCCCGCCCGAAAAACGAAAAAACGATGGCTTGTATAAGGTTTTTGCGGAAAATTTCCCGATTGCTGATACACGCAACAACTTCGTGCTCGAGTTCCTTGACTACTATATCGATCCGCCTCACTATACCATTGATGATTGTCTGGAACGCGGATTGACCTATAGTGTTCCCTTGAAAGCCAAATTGAAGCTTTATTGTACAGACCCCGATCACGAAGACTTTGACACGGTGATTCAGGACGTGTATTTGGGACCGATTCCTTATATGACTCCGAAAGGAACCTTTGTCATCAATGGCGCTGAGCGAGTTGTCGTTTCTCAGCTGCACCGTTCGCCGGGCGTATTCTTTGGACAGAGTATCCATGCGAATGGAACCAAGCTGTATTCTGCGCGTATTATTCCGTTTAAGGGATCCTGGATTGAGTTTGCAACTGACATAAACAATGTCATGTATGCTTATATTGACCGCAAGAAGAAGTTGCCGGTTACAACGTTGTTGAGAGCTGTAGGCTTTGAAAATGACAAGGATATACTTGAAATCTTCAATCTTGCAGAGGACGTTAAGGTAACCAAAACGAATCTGAAGAAAATCGTGGGGCGCAAGCTTGCGGCTCGTGTGCTGAAAACATGGACGGAAGATTTCGTTGATGAAGATACGGGTGAAGTTGTTTCTATCGAACGTAACGAGGTTGTCATCGACCGTGAAACGGTTATCGAGCCTGAACATATCGACCTGATTCTTGAATCTGGCGTCCAGAACATCCTCGTTCATAATGAAGAAGCTAATTCTTCAGATTATTCCATCATATTCAATACTTTGCAGAAAGACCCGAGCAACTCTGAGAAGGAGGCCGTGCTGTATATCTACCGTCAGTTGCGAAATGCAGATCCGGCCGATGATGCAAGCGCACGCGAAGTTATCAATAACTTGTTCTTCTCTGAAAAGCGTTATGATTTGGGTGATGTAGGCCGTTATCGTATCAATAAGAAATTGAATCTCGATACGCCTATGGATGTCAGAGTATTGACGAAACAAGATATTATCGAAATCATCAAATATCTGATAGAGCTGATTAACTCGAAGGCGGATGTTGATGATATCGATCATTTGAGCAACCGTCGTGTGCGTACTGTAGGCGAACAGTTGTCAAATCAGTTTGCGATAGGCTTGGCTCGTATGTCACGTACCATTCGCGAACGCATGAATGTACGCGACAATGAGGTGTTCACTCCGATTGATTTGATCAATGCGAAGACTATTTCTTCTGTGATCAATTCATTCTTTGGAACAAATGCTCTATCTCAGTTTATGGACCAGACCAATCCGTTGGCAGAGATCACTCACAAACGTCGTTTGTCTGCATTGGGTCCTGGTGGTTTGTCGCGTGACCGTGCCGGATTTGAGGTGCGTGACGTGCATTACACCCATTATGGACGTCTGTGTCCGATTGAAACTCCTGAAGGTCCGAATATCGGTCTGATCTCTTCTTTGTGTGTCTATGCAAAGATTAACGACCTCGGATTTATCGTGACTCCATACCGGAAGGTTAAGGATGGAGTAGTTGATCTTTCACCGGAAGGCATTGAGTATCTTTCTGCTGAAGAAGAAGAAGATAAGATTATTGCACAGGGTAATGCACCGTTGAATGATGACGGTTCGTTTGTGCGGAATAAGGTTAAATCCCGCCGTGATGCGGATTACCCGGTTGTTGCTCCTGATCAAGTTGACTTGATGGATGTTTCTCCTCAGCAGATTGCTTCAATTGCAGCTTCTTTGATTCCGTTCTTGGAGCATGACGATGCCAACCGTGCATTGATGGGGTCGAACATGATGCGTCAGGCTGTTCCTCTGTTGAGAACCGAGGCTCCTATTGTAGGAACCGGCATTGAAAAGCAGTTGTGTGAAGATTCGCGCACACAGATTGCTGCGGAGGGTGACGGAGTTATTGATTTTGTAGACGCTACAACAATCCGCATTCTGTATGACCGTACGGATGATGAAGAGTTTGTCAGCTTTGAGCCTGCGTTGAAGGAATACCGCATACCGAAATTCCGCAAAACCAACCAGAGTATGACGATTGACCTGCGTCCGATTTGCAGCAAGGGACAGCGCGTGAAGAAAGGTGATATCCTAACAGAAGGCTATTCGACAGCTGACGGTGAGTTGGCTTTGGGCAAGAATCTGCTTGTTGCTTATATGCCGTGGAAAGGATACAACTATGAGGATGCCATTGTGCTGAACGAGCGTATGGTTCGTGAAGACATCCTGACTTCTGTTCACGTGGATGAATATATTCTGGAAGTTCGCGAAACAAAACGTGGAATGGAAGAGTTGACTTCTGATATTCCGAATGTGAGCGAGGAGGCAACCAAGGATTTGGATGAAAACGGTATTATTCGTATCGGAGCGCGTGTTGAGCCGGGCGATATCCTGATAGGAAAGATTACTCCGAAAGGTGAGTCTGATCCGTCGCCGGAAGAAAAGTTGCTTCGTGCGATTTTTGGCGATAAGGCCGGTGATGTAAAAGATGCTTCGCTGAAAGCTTCTCCTTCGCTGCGAGGTGTGGTTATTGATAAGAAACTTTATTCGCGTGTTATCAAAACCCGCAGTGAGAAAAATGCTGATAAGGCAATTCTTCCCAAATTGGAGGATGAATTTAAAGAAAAAGCCGCAGCACTGAAGGAAATACTTGTCAACAAGTTGCTGGTACTGACGGCCGATAAGGTTTCCCAAGGTGTTAAGGATTATCTGGGTGTGGAAGTCATAGCCAAGGGCGCCAAATTTACAAAGCATGATCTGGAACCGCTGGATTATACCGTTATTCAGTTGAGCAAGTGGACAAACGATGCTCATAAGAATGATATGATCCGTGATCTGGTTATGAATTATCTGAAGAAGTTCAAAGAACTTGATGCAGAGCTGAAGCGTAAGAAGTTTGCGCTGACAATCGGTGATGAACTTCCTTCCGGCATCATTCAGATGGCCAAAGTGTATATTGCCAAGAAGCGTAAAATCGGTGTCGGCGATAAAATGGCGGGTCGTCACGGTAACAAGGGTATCGTATCTCGAGTTGTTCGCCAGGAGGATATGCCGTTCTTGGCTGACGGAACGCCGGTTGATATCGTGCTGAACCCGTTGGGTGTGCCTTCGCGTATGAATATCGGTCAGATATTCGAAGCCGTACTTGGACGCGCCGGAAAAGAACTGGGAGTGAAGTTTGCTACTCCGATTTTTGACGGTGCAACATTGGACGATCTGGATAAATGGACTGATAAAGCAGGGTTGCCTCGCTATTGCAAGACTTATTTGTATGATGGCGGTACAGGTGAACAGTTTGACCAGGCTGCGACTGTAGGTGTGACTTATATGTTGAAACTGGGTCATATGGTTGAAGACAAGATGCACGCACGTTCTATCGGTCCGTACTCTCTGATCACTCAGCAGCCTCTTGGAGGTAAGGCACAGTTCGGTGGACAGCGTTTTGGAGAAATGGAGGTTTGGGCAATCGAGGCCTTCGGTGCTGCTCACATTCTTCAGGAAATCTTGACCATCAAGTCGGATGATGTCGTAGGACGTTCTAAGGCATACGAAGCTATCGTTAAGGGTGAGCCGATGCCTACTCCGGGTATTCCTGAGTCTTTGAATGTGCTGTTGCATGAACTGAGAGGCCTTTGCTTGAGCATAACCCTGGAATAATCTACAAGTGGAGAACAAGGTCCGGACTTGCTCCTTGTTCTTCATGATTTAAATTCTTCATTTTATTATAAAATATAAAGTATGGCTTTTAGAAAAGATACCAAGATAAAAAGTAACTTCTCGAAGATTACTATCGGTCTGGCTTCACCGGAGGAGATCCTTGAAAATTCATATGGTGAAGTGCTGAAACCGGAAACAATCAATTATCGTACTTACAAACCTGAACGCGACGGTTTGTTCTGCGAACGTATCTTCGGTCCGGTGAAGGACTACGAGTGCCATTGCGGTAAATACAAGCGTATCCGTTATAAAGGAATTGTGTGTGACCGGTGTGGTGTTGAAGTGACGGAAAAGAAAGTTCGTCGTGAACGCAGCGGACATATTCAACTGGTTGTACCTGTTGCTCATATCTGGTATTTCCGTTCATTGCCGAATAAGATCGGCTATTTGTTGGGCTTGCCGACAAAGAAACTGGATGCTATCATTTATTATGAACGCTATATAGTGATTCAGCCGGGTGTGAAGGCTGAAGACGGCATTAATAAATACGACTTGCTGTCTGAAGAAGAGTATCTGGACATTATGGATACACTTCCGAAGGACAATCAGTATTTGGAGGATACTGATCCGAACAAGTTTATCGCTAAGATGGGTGCAGAAGCCATCTATGACTTGCTGGTCGGATTGGATCTGGACGCCTTGTCGTATGAGTTGCGTCATAAGGCAAACAATGATTCTTCGCAGCAGCGTAAAAACGAAGCGTTGAAACGTTTGCAGGTTGTAGAATCATTCCGCGCGTCACGTGGTCGCAATAAGCCTGAATGGATGATTGTGCGTATTGTTCCGGTTATTCCGCCTGAACTGCGTCCGTTGGTTCCTTTGGACGGTGGACGTTTCGCTACATCAGACTTGAACGATTTGTATCGTCGCGTGATAATCCGTAACAATCGTTTGAAACGGTTGATCGAGATTAAGGCACCTGAAGTAATCTTGCGTAACGAGAAGCGTATGTTGCAGGAAGCCGTTGACTCCTTGTTCGACAATTCTCGTAAGTCAAGTGCTGTTAAGACAGATGCAAACCGTCCGTTGAAGTCCTTGTCAGACAGCTTGAAAGGTAAGCAGGGACGTTTCCGTCAGAACTTGTTGGGTAAGCGTGTCGACTATTCAGCGCGTTCGGTTATTGTTGTTGGTCCTGAACTGAAGATGGGTGAATGCGGTATTCCGAAACTGATGGCTGCCGAATTGTATAAACCGTTCATTATCCGTAAACTGATAGAACGCGGTATCGTGAAGACTGTAAAATCAGCCAAGAAGATAGTTGACCGGAAAGAGCCTGTTATCTGGGATATTCTTGAACATGTGATGAAGGGGCATCCGGTGTTGCTTAACCGTGCTCCGACACTGCACCGTCTGGGTATCCAGGCATTCCAGCCGAAGATGATTGAAGGCAAGGCTATTCAGCTGCATCCGTTGGCTTGTACAGCATTTAACGCCGACTTCGACGGTGACCAGATGGCTGTTCACCTGCCTTTGAGCAACGAGGCTGTACTGGAAGCTCAATTGCTGATGTTGCAGTCGCATAACATCTTGAATCCTGCAAATGGTGCGCCTATCACTGTGCCGGCACAGGATATGGTATTGGGACTGTATTACATTACCAAACTGCGTAAGGGCGCAAAGGGTGAAGGATTGATTTTCTATGGCCCGGAAGAAGCGATGATTGCTTACAATGAAGGAAAGGTTGACATTCATGCCATTATCAGCGTAGTTGCCAATGACCTCGATGAAGACGGCAATATCGTCAAGAAGCTGATTAAAGAAACGTCTGTTGGACGTGTCATTGTCAACCAGCTTGTTCCTGATGAGTGCGGTTATCTGAATACGATTATTTCTAAGAAGTCATTGCGTGATATCATCAGCGATGTAATCAAGAAAGTCGGTGTTGCACGCGCATGTGAATTCTTGGATGGAATCAAGAACCTGGGTTATCAGAAAGCATTCGAAGGCGGCTTGTCGTTCAACTTGGGTGATATTATCATTCCGAAAGAGAAGGAAGACCTGATCAAGAGAGGTAACGAAGAAATCGAGCAGATCATGATGAACTACAACATGGGTTTCATCACCGATAACGAACGTTATAATCAGGTTATCGATACATGGACACATGTTAACAGTGATTTGTCAGATATTCTGTATAAGACTATTAAGGAAGATGACCAAGGTTTCAACTCGGTATTCATGATGCTGGACTCCGGTGCCCGTGGTTCTAAAGAGCAGATCCGTCAGTTGTCGGGTATGCGTGGATTGATGGCCAAGCCGCAGAAAGCCGGAGCTGAAGGTGCACAGATTATCGAGAACCCGATCCTTTCTAACTTTAAGGAGGGTCTGTCGGTGCTTGAGTACTTTATTTCTACTCACGGTGCCCGTAAGGGTCTTGCCGATACCGCATTGAAAACAGCCGATGCCGGTTATCTGACTCGTCGTCTTGTTGACGTTTCGCATGACGTCATCATCAACGAAGAAGACTGCGGTACGTTGCGCGGACTGGTATGCACAGCTCTGAAAAACAACGATGAGGTGATTGCTACGTTATACGAACGCATCCTCGGCCGTGTTTCTGTACATGATATTATTCATCCGACAACAGGCAAGCTGATTGTCGCAGCCGGTGAAGAAATCACGGAAGCCATCGCAGAAGAAATCGAGAAATCTCCGATTGAAAGCGTTGAAATCCGTTCTGTGTTGACTTGCGAATCGAAGCGGGGTGTTTGTGCTAAGTGCTATGGACGTAACCTGGCAACAAGCCGTATGGTTCAGAAAGGTGAGGCCGTGGGCGTTATCGCTGCACAGTCTATCGGTGAGCCGGGTACTCAGTTGACATTGCGTACTTTCCATGCCGGAGGTATCGCAGGCAACATGGCTGCCAATGCAAGCATCGTGGCGAAGAATGATTCACGTCTGGAGTTTGAAGAACTGCGTACGGTGGACGCTGTTGAAGAAACAGGCGAACCGGTTAAGATTGTAGTCGGCCGTTTGGCCGAGGTTCGTTTTGTGGATGTCAATACAGGCATTATCCTGTCAACTCACAATGTACCTTACGGTTCGAAACTATACGCTTCCGACGGTGAAGTTGTTGAAAAGGGCAAGCTGATTGCCAAGTGGGACCCGTTCAATGCTGTGATTGTGACAGAAGCTTCAGGTAAGATTGACTTTGAGGCGGTAATCGAAAATGTAACGTATAAGGTTGAGTCGGATGAGGCTACCGGTTTGCGTGAAATTATTATCACCGAGTCTAAAGATAAGTCAAAGATTCCGTCGCTGCATATTCTGGATGAAAACGGCAACTCGCTCCGTACATACAACTTGCCTGTGGGCGGCCATGTTGTTGTGGAAGATAAACAGACGGTTAAGGCCGGAGATATTCTTGTCAAGATTCCTCGTGCAGTCGGTAAGGCTGGTGATATTACCGGTGGTCTGCCGCGTGTAACCGAATTGTTCGAAGCGCGTAATCCGTCTAATCCGGCTGTCGTTTCAGAAATCGACGGAGAGATAACGATGGGCAAGATCAAGCGCGGTAACCGTGAAATCATCGTTACGTCGAAGGCTGGCGATGTGAAGAAGTATCTGGTTGCTTTGTCCAAGCAGATTCTGGTTCAGGAGAACGACTATGTGCGTGCCGGTACTCCGTTGTCTGACGGTGCCATTACTCCGGCCGACATTCTGGCTATTAAAGGTCCTACAGCCGTTCAGGAATACATTGTGAATGAAATCCAGGATGTATACCGTTTGCAGGGTGTAAAGATCAACGACAAGCACTTTGAAATTATTGTCCGCCAGATGATGCGTAAGGTTCAGATTGACGAACCGGGTGACACACGCTTCTTGGAACAGCAGATTGTCGACCGCATAGAATTCAATGAAGAGAACGACCGGATTTGGGGCAAGAAAGTGGTTGTTGATGCCGGTGACTCTCAGATTCTGCAGCCGGGTCAGATTGTGACAGCCCGCAAGCTCCGTGACGAGAACAGTATGCTGAAACGCCGCGACCTGAAACTGGTTGAAGTGCGTGATGCAATTCCTGCAACGTCAACTCAGATTCTGCAGGGTATTACACGTGCTGCATTGCAGACTTCAAGCTTTATGTCTGCGGCTTCATTCCAGGAAACGACGAAAGTGCTGAATGAAGCAGCGATAAACGGTAAGGTTGATAAACTGGAGGGTATGAAAGAGAACGTGATTTGCGGTCATTTGATTCCTGCAGGAACAGGACAGCGTGAATTTGACAAGATTGTAGTCGGCTCTAAAGAAGAATACGACCGCATTTTGGCCAACAAGAAGAATGTTTTGGATTATAGTGAAGTAGAATAATAGTCTGAAATGAGATATTAAAGAAGACGGTGAAACTCCAGTTTGTGGATTTCACCGTCTTCTTTATTTGTTACCAATCGGATTCGAGTCCGTTGATACCCATTTCTCTCAGTGTCTGTTCAATTTTCGGGAAGAGTGATTTCAATCTTTTGTGGCTTCCGGACTTTGATATGCCCAGTTCTTGTGATATTTCCCGGAAGCTCTTGTTTTCAAAAAAGACTTTCTGCAATAATAGCCTGTGTGCAGGCGACAGTTGCTGGATAACGACCTCTATGATGCGGCAGATTTTTTCTTTGTGTTGCTGTTCTTTCCTTTCGTCATAATAGAGGGCTGGAAGACTGTTTATGTCACAGTCAATCATTTGCGGAGCTTTGGCCCGCCTTCTGAGATAGTCATTGATCATGTTGACGGTGATTGTTTTTACCCATTGTTTGAATTTGCCTTGTTCGGTGTATGAAAGCAGCAGACTCTGAAATATCTTGATTTCGATTTCCTGCATGAGATCCATTTGTTCTTCGTGGTTCAGAATGACATTTTGAATCAGTCTTCTGATTAATGGTTCATAACGTTTGTGCAATGCTAGTGCTGCCTTCTGCGATTGGGTCTGGCGATAAGCTTCTATAAGCATATCGTCACGAAGATGCTCTGTCTTTTTCATATTATTAAATTTGTTGGCAAGAAAATATCTTGCGTTGGTTAAAAGTTCTCCAAATGTACATGATATGGATGATAAAGCCAAATTTTGGAAAACTTTTTTCTTGGGAAAAATTGTTTTTTATGAGGTTATACAAGATTCGGATTTTTTGTCTGTAGATTTAGGTCTTCAGGAACCGGCATGGTGTCCGGCTGTTGTTTTCCGGGATAACACTCCAGAACCGACCGTGCGTGAAGTTTGCCGTTATCCGTTCGGGAGTTCTGGAGTGTTGTTCAGCTTTATAAGCTCTGAAGCATACGCTTCAGCACAACTGTTGCAGATATTTCGCGATTGGCGGCTTCCGGAATCACCAATGACGTGGGAGCCTCAATCACGCTGTCTGTCACGATCATGTTGCGGCGGACCGGAAGACAATGCATGAAGAATGCATCGTTTGTAACCGCCATGTGCGCGTCGTCAACCGTCCAGCTCATGTCTTTGCTGAGCACTTTGCCATAATCTGCCGGATTTGTGACTCCCGGGCATGCCCAGTTCTTCGCATAGATGAAGTCGGCTCCTTCGAACGCCTTCATCTGGTCGTATTCGACTTGTGCCCCTCGGACGAATTTGGGGTCGAGTTCATAACCGTGCGGATGAGTGATTACGAAGTCCACATCGGCTTCATTCATGAAGTCGGCGAATGAGTTTGGAACGGCTTGCGGAAGTGCGCGCGGATGAGGCGCCCATGTCAGCACAACTTTCGGCCGGTCTTTTCTCTTGTATTCTTCAATTGTAATCAGGTCGGCGAATGCCTGGAGCGGATGTCCGGTGGCTGCTTCCATCGAGAATACGGGCTTGCCGGAATATTGGATGAACTGGTTCAGTATTTTTTCCGTATAATCGTCTTCGCGGCTTTCGAAACGCGCGAACGAGCGCACGCCGATGATGTCGCAGTATGAGGCCATTACCGGAATGGCTTCGAGCAAGTGTTCGCTCTTGTCACCGTCCATCACTACGCCCCGTTCCGTTTCCAGCTTCCATGCGCCCTGGTTCACGTCCAGCACAATCACGTCCATTCCCAGGTTGCGTGCCGCTTTTTGTGTACTCAGGCGGGTGCGCAGGCTGTTGTTGAAGAATATGAGCAGACAAGTTCTGTGTTTGCCCAATGCTTCATACTTGTAGCGGTCTTTCTTTATTTCGAACGCTTCCGCCAGTGCGGTCTTCAGGTCTCCCAGGTCGAAGACATTTGTATAAGTTTTCATAGAATGTATATTAATTGATTCCTTGCTTGCAAATATACGATAAATATTCTTTTTCCGTTGGTAAGTGTTTATAAAAATTCATCTCTTCGGCTGTTTATGGACGGATTTGTCCGTTTCCTTCAATCAGCCACTTGTAGGTTGTCAGTTCGCGCAGTCCCATCGGGCCGCGGGCATGGAGCTTCTGTGTGCTGATGCCTATTTCCGCTCCCAGACCGAACTGTGCCCCATCTGTGAATGATGTGGGCGCATTTACATAGACACAGGCCGCGTCCACGGCTTTCTGGAAGTAGCTGCCCGTAACATTGTTTTCGGTGACGATGCTTTCGCTATGTTTTGAGCCGTATGCGTGGATATGCGAAACGGCTTCTTCTGCACAGCCAACGGTTTTGACGGACATTTTGTAGTCGAGAAACTCGGTTCCGAAACTCTGCTCGTCCGCATGCTCCAGCAATTCCGGCGGATAATTCCCTTTCAGCGCTTCCCATGCGTGCGGGTCAGCATAGATGACCACATTGTTCTTTTGGAGCGGCCGGCACAGATCCGGCAGGTCTTGCAGGCGGTCTTTGTGTATCAGCAGGCAATCGATCGCATTGCATACGCTGACCCTTCGAGTCTTCGCGTTGTTTATGATGGCAGCTCCTTTTTCTGCATCTCCGTCCTTGTCGAAATAGGTGTGGCAGATTCCCGCTCCTGTTTCGATGACCGGAACCGTTGCTTCTTCGCGCACAAACTTGATCAGTCCTGCGCTTCCTCTCGGAATGATCAGGTCTACGTATCTTTCAGCGTGGAGCAGTTCTGCCGTGGCTTCATGAGAAGATGGGAGCAATGCTACCGCCGAAGGGTCAGTCCCGAGCCGTTCCAGCACGCGATGTATCAGCGCCACGATAGCTCTGTTGGAAAAGTCGGCATCGCTTCCTCCTTTCAGGATACACGCATTGCCGCTCTTGAGGCATAAGGAGAAGACATCGAAACTCACGTTCGGCCGCGCCTCATAGATGATTCCGATCACTCCGAAGGGCACGCTCACTTTTTTCAGGCGGAGTCCGTTCGGACGTATCCTGTCCTCAAGGACGATGCCTGCGGGTGAGGGCAGAGCCGCCACATCGCGTATGTTCGAGGCAATTTCGATGAGGCGCGCTTCGGAAAGTTTCAGCCGGTCGTATTTTGGGTTTTCCGGATCCATCCGTTCGAGGTCTTTGCGGTTGGCCTCCAGCAGTTCCGGTATGCAGTGTTCCGTTTCGTCTGCCAATGCCAGCAGGATGCGGTTCACTTCATCAGAGTTCATCATTGCCAGCTTCCGTGAAGCGGCCTGAACGCTCCTGAAGATTTCATTCAGTTCCATTTCGTTTGGTTTAGGTTTCAACTTGATACAAAAATACAATATTTGAGAACATATTTCTGCATTTCAGCATAAAAAATGCAGAATAATTGCGGATTTTTTGTCTGGAAGTGCATGTGAAGTGTTCCGGCAAGGATTCTCGTCTGCCGGTGTAAAGTTTTCCTGTATGATGGGATAAATTCTACGGTTCAAGTGCTGGACTGTATAGTCCACATGTGTGAACCGTATAGTCCAGCGGCTGGACTATACAGTCCAAAGGCTGAACTGTAGAATCTGACGTGGCATTCCAGGGCTGATGCATTACTAAAGTCATTGATATTCAGAGTATCTGATATTTAGAGATATACTAAAGCCTGATAAAAAGGCTGTTTTTTACCTATAAAATCAGTATATGCTGAATAATAAGTACTTAATAATCAATATTCTTTTTAATGCGTCAGCCCTGCGTGGCATTCTTGCTTTGTTTGCAGGGGAGGATGAAATAACTTCGGGTCTGTTGTTCAATCTTGTGTGGAAAAACAATTGTTATCTATTGGCTGTATCTTTTGATTTTTGGGAAATACATTGTATCTTTGTCAAAAAATGACAAATATGCTGTTTGCAGAAAGAATAAAAGCGGCAAGAGATTCCTTGCAGTTGTCACAAAAAGAGGTGGCTAAAGCCATTGGGGTAGATGTGCCTATGTATAGCCGGATTGAGCGGGGCCAACGCCCTGCTAAGCGAGAAGCAATACCTGCTTTGTCTAAACTGTTAGGCCTTGATGAGTCAGAGCTGCTAAAGCTATGGTTGGCAGAAAAGGTTTACAATTATGTTGTTGATGAAGAAGATGCTGAAAGTGTTTTGTCAATTGTGGCCGAAAGCATTGTTGAATATAAGAATAAGACTAAATGACACAAAGAATAATAGACTTCGAGAACCGGAAAGTGAAAGAAGCTTGTGGCGAAACCGTTGGCGTTGGATTATTTGCTCCGAACATGCCTCCCGATATGCCGAAAGACATGGAAACTATTTCTTCATTAGTCCACCGTTCATTGATAGAAGATATGATATTTACGTTTTTTGTATCAAAGGGGATTGGTGTTGAAGAGGCGGAGAAACTGTTGGGCCTGGGTTTTGTCATGGCGAAGGAAACGCATGAATTTATAGACTGGATAGCTGGAAATGACATTCCATCATTGTGCGAATGTTTGCATGTGTCTTATCTTAATTCTTCATTTATATACCGGAACAATAAGGTAGAAAGAATACGCTCAAAGAGTAATCTGATAGAAACTGGTGCCGTATATACACAAACGAGCATAACAGATGAGATTGTGTATAACACACTTGAGCACTATAATGTATATGATGACATTTGTATATTGGATTTCGCATGCGGAACAGGACGTTTCTACGATTCAATTGTGAAATGCTTGCATGAGAAGTATGGCATGCAGCCAAATGATTCGGTACTTAAAAACATCTGTGCTGTAGACATTGATGTAAATGCAGTGAATATAACTCGTTTAAAAGCAGTGTCTTATCTGGACAGGATATGTGCAGACTCTTTAGAAGCGGTCAGCAAGAGGGTTTTGTGGCGTAATGCACTTATGGATGACGGCATGTTTTCAGATTCTTTAAAAGGTTTGTCATTTCAAGATTTTGGAGGGTGCATGGAAAAGTTCGATATTATCGTTTCAAATCCTCCGTATCTGGTTCTTAAGCCTAACAAGAAAAAAATAGCGGATGAAAAGGGAAACAGACTCATGCAGATGGTCAGCTACTTCAGGAAGTCTGGGCTTTACAATCATTCCATTGAGGGAATGCTCAATCTGTATCAGTTGAGCATTGAACGTATGCTCGGTTTTTTGAAGCCTGACGGCATGATGGGCATAATCTGTCCTTCCACACTGTTTGCGGATGTTTCTGCATCAAAATTGCGTAAACACCTTTTGCTGAAGAATACTATTTTGACCATTAAAAGTTTCAGCGAGGCTGCACAATTGTTTGAGAATGTCACTCAAGCCTCCAATATTTTTTATATGAGAAAAGGTGGAAAGACAGACAAAATAGAAATTGCAGTGGGTGTGGAAAGGTTTGAAGTTGAAATAAGCCTTATAAAGCAACTGTTTGGGAATAATATGGAAATACCGCTGATATCCAAACAAGGATGGAATGTACTTAAAAAATTGTCTTTTTGCCAGCCTTTACGGAGTTACCATAATATCCGCAATAGGCGTGGAGAACTCGACTTAACTTTGTCCAAGCAATATATCACGAAAGAGATAACTCCATATAGGCTCGTGAGGGGCAATATGATTGGAGCAGATGGCATTAAAGGCGGAAGCCAAGAATTTGTGCAAGAAGATTTTCTAAAAACTCGATCAAACGACTACATTACCAAAGATTTCAACAAAAGAAGGCTGATATGCCAGCAAATCTCTAATGGTGGTCAGGGTCGCCGCCTGAAGTTTGTCTTTTGCGGAGCGAGTGATATTCTCGGTAACTCATGCAACTACATTTCTTCAGACTATAGTACATTGCAGAAACTGTATCTTCTGCTTAACAGCAGCCTTCTCAACTGGAGGTTTAAAGTCACAAGTTCAAACAATCATATCAATAATTATGAACTGGATGAACTGCCTCTTGTTAATCTTGATTTGGTGGATGATAAATTTGAATATACAAGTCAAGAGAAGCTGGACGCATACATAGGTAGCTTATATGGCTTAAGCGCCGAAGAAATCAGATATGTTGCGGTATGAAATTATACAACCACATTGCATTTAAAATGGGGAAGCATGAGGCGGAAATCGCTCCTCATATTCCGGAGGGGGGAAATTGGAAAGACATTCCCCTTACGATATCGGATGCGCGATTGACAAACATACGTGCGTCGGGTGGTCGCACCACATATTATGGACGGTTGAGCTGGGATGAGCCGAGCTATACCATTGCTACTTATTTCAATCGGGTCGGGAATGGGTGTAATCTGCATCCAAGCCAATGCAGGGTCATGTCAAACAGAGAAGCTGCACGTTTGCAATCTTTTCCGGATGATTTTGTGTTCAAGGGTTCTGTCGCGTCACAGTATAAGCAGATTGGGAATGCGGTGCCGCCGTTGTTGGCGAGAGCCGTAGCCTGTTTAATAAAGCCGCATTTAAACAGTTATAGTTTCGTTGATCTGTTTGCCGGTTGCGGAGGCTTGTCTGAGGGATTCATTATGGATGGTTATAGTTTGGTGGCGGCCAATGAACTTGATAGAAGCATTATGTCGACATATGCGTACAATCATTCCCGGTATACTTCTGAAGACAACTTCATTGTCGGTGACATAACCCTTGATGAAACGAAACAAAAGTTATTGATGGCGTGCGGTAGACGTAACATTGATGTGGTAATTGGCGGGCCTCCGTGTCAAGGCTTTTCTTATGCCGGATGGCGTGATCCGAACGACAAACGAAATCAATTGTTTAAAGAATTTGTTGAGATGGTTGAGAGATTAAAGCCTAGTTTTTTTGTTATGGAGAATGTTCCGGGTATCTTGACTATGAGAAAAGGTGAAGCCATGAAAGAGATAATTCAGGCATTTGCGGATGTCGGTTATTTTGTGAATCAGCCGATAAAATTAAACGCGGAAGAGTTCGGGGTTCCGCAGCGTCGTAAGCGTGTGTTTATTATAGGTTCTAAAGATGGTGTAATTGTCAATGCGCCTTCTCCCTTGTTCCGATTGCCTGATAACTGCAAAACAAGACGGAAAATGGTTCAGGCAAACGCAAAATTACCTATAGCAATGTCTGTTCGAGATGCAATCGAATCGCTCCCTGCGTTGGACAATGGGGGAGGTTATCCCGAAATGGACTATAATCCGTCTGTCGTTCATCCATACGATAGGTTGATGAGGCGCGAAATCACATTTGAAGAATTTTATAATATGTGTATTGCCCAATAAATGCGATTGAGTGGAGGGGCTCAGCTACCCTCTCCGCTCAATCTCCGTTTTCAACATAATCACATAATTTCTCTATTGTGTCGTTAAGTTTGGCCTTGGCTTCTGACATTTTTTTATCATTCAGCAAACCGATAATCTGATCGGTCTGCTCTTGAATATCTTTCCTGTCTGTATAAAAAAGAACTTTTCTGTTATCTTTTTTACTGAAATCTCGTAATGATTCAAAAGCGATGCGTATGTAACGCTCCTGATTTTTGCGCTTGTTTTTGCTGGTTAAAGGCTTCTCTATTATTTGTAGTTCCTCTAACTTCATCGGGTTGAAGTTCTTGAAGCGATAATCATAAAGGGAATACTCGGGATGTAGATATTGCATCAACAACTCATTTCCGCCTTTCTCGCTTATAACTGAAAACAACTTTAAGATATTTTGGTGGCACTTTGCCATAATGGAACTTAGTTTCTTGGCGTCATCATCACTGTTGACGTTGAATTTACATTTGTCCCAAATGTATTTAGCATGCCAACTGACAACAGTTTGGCCGTTGTTTTCCAATTGTATCAGTTTCTTTACATCGCTAAGGGTAAAGCGGTTATTCTTCGCGGAATTGCATGAGGCGCACATGGGAGCAAAGTTTGTGCTATGGCAAAATCCCAGTGAAATAGGACCTATATGGTCTGGTGACATTTGTGCCATTTGTTTGCAAACAGGGCATTCATACCTGACAGTGCATTTATGAAATTCTCCCATCAGTCTGTTGGCGAGATTGTAGTTTCCGTCAGCCCATTCTTCATATGCCCGTCTGTCCTGTGTATAGGTCTGCATATTATCTTTGTGTCTGCCTTTGTCCGTTCTTTCACGGCAGCATAATCCGTCCGAATGAAAGCCGTCAAATCGGTCTGGACAATTGCTCATAACTCCGGGCGATAAATACTTGCTTTGTTCGCTCTGTGCCAATCTTTTGATTTGCTCTATTAAATCCGTTTTGTTTGCGTAAGATGTCACGCCAAAGAGTGCAGCGATGTATTTTAAGTCTTTTTCTGTGTTGAAATGATGTTGGACTATTTCCATAATTGTGCAAGAAGTCTGTTCAACGTTGATGTCATAGTCCTTTTTGAGCTTTGTCAGAAGCAACTTTGAAGGGTAAACAGCATAAATGCTCAGTTGCTTTCCACAGCATTGGCAAGTATGCATCTTAGTAGGATGTAACAACCTGGCTATAATAGCATAACATCCTTTTTGGATAGGTATGTCATGTTGCTTGCATTTTTCGTTCCACCAATTAGTCCGTGCAATACCTTGTTTAGACTTGCCGGCAACAACCCATTTGACGCATCCATTTTTCCCCCTTTCGTATGGTAGACCAGCATAATTCTTATGATTGACAATATATTCTGTATATGCTTTAAAATTGTCATTCCAACTTCTATCATTATTATTGTTCATATCGTTTTGATGTTTAAATAAAACGTGTTTTCATGAATAGGCTGAATGCAAAATTAATGATTCAGGCCAGAATGCCTGTCGTTCCGTTCAATTATTTGCAATTAATAAGAGAATGTTTAAACTTTAAGTCACTACTGTCCACTAAAAATGGACAAGGTTAAAAATTAAATACTTGAATCATATCGGTCTTTGACATTTCTGAAATTCGATTTGTCAAACAAGTCACTGAGATGTTGTTTTATCCGTTTGAAGAACAGTTCAACACTCCATCTGTTTCGATAAAGCGATGATATTAACTCCGCAGATGCGTCAAGATTGTTCGTCGGGAAGATGTATTGTGTACCGTCTTCAGGATTCTCCACGATGAGTTTTCTAAGTTTCCCGGGATAATCCTTAGAACTTTTATAAGCCGTAAGGCCTCCGATTGCATCCGAAACTACACCTTCCGGCAATCTTCGTTTCCAGGTTTTAGGCTTGATCCGTATGTTTGTTTTGGTTCGCACGACGAAGAAAGCACCTATACAATTTATCGTATGAAGGTTGCTGAAATCGTTATACCCGCAGTCGAATATGTAATGTGCTCCTGATTCGTATGGAGTTTCAGGCATAGCCTTTGAATCGTGAATATTAGATGGTGTAACATGCACAAATGCAGGTACTTCCGCTTCAATATCGTAGAGAGTATGCAACTTTATTCCGCCTTTATGTTTGCGAAATCTAGCCCACTCAAACACTGGCAGGCACAGATCAATCGTTGTAGAGTAAATAGCTGACCGAACGTCATTGTAAACTGTTGATTCCAACAGGTATAGCTCTTGATATACTTGTTGCCATTGTATTTCTTCACAATGTATTTGAATTTTTCGTAATCAAGGAATTTCACTAATTGAGAGAAAACGTACTCGTCTTTAAACATAACGGTCTGATTTTGACCGCAAAGTTAAATTCACGTTTCGGGAATATCAAATCGCTTATAACAAATTGAACTTCAATAATTTCAAAGAACTTCTATGGCTTTTTAGTGGACACTAATAATATTTTCCATATAGAGAGCTGATGTAGCTTTCTTTCTAGCCTTGTTTGTAGACTTATAGTAGTTATAGCTATTTATATGAGCGAATCAGAAGGAATTTTTATTAACTGTTTTACCTTTGCCTGCGAAGTTAACAGGCATCATAATGCATGATTTTCTTGATCAGTTTGTGACGAAGGAATCTTCATACTTTCCGATATATGCACTGCACTGTCCGGATGGTTAAACATTATCCTTGTGGTTGCGGAGCACGTCAAGATACCAGTCTACAAGCTTGCAGTTTTCGCTTTGTTTTTCCAAATGCGCTTTGTCCGATGTCTGTTCTGCACGCAGTATCATACAGTCCCGACGTACTGAAATTTAAGAGCGGAAATCAAAAAGCAACCTCTGTCGCATTTGATCTCCGCCTGCAAAAATCATTTTATATGAACGATAAAAAGAAACACCGGAAGCGGTGCTTCCCGCATCGCAACGTGCAAAAATAATGATTTCTCGAACAATAACAAGGCTTATTGGGTTTATTTTAAATGAAAGAGCCGTGGATTGAACGAGAAAAACAGAACGGAATGCAAAAAGAAGAACTGGAAAATCATTATTTTTGCATCAGTATGCTCCAATCATAAGGACATCCAGTATTGGGATATTGCATGTCGCGCAAGATGTGGTGGACAACAGCTGTTGCTGGAGAAATGGCTCGTCAAAAAAACTTGATTGGGCATACGAACGGTTGATGCATAGCTGTACAGAACTTTCTGATGTATATGGGCAGCAGGTTTCAATAACCGCTCGTTCACGCGGCTGCTCAGAGTGTTTCCGGAAAAGATTGCAATAAGGTATAATATAAAAAGAAAAGAAGATGAAAAAGATTTTGATTGTGTCGGGGCATCCCGACTTGAACGATTCGTTTGCCAACAAGACCATATTGGAAGAAACAAAGCATTTATTGCCAGAGGCAGAGTTTGCCTATCTGGACAAGCTGTATCCGGATTTTCATATTGACGTGAAAGCAGAACAGGAGCGACTGCTTCGTGCAGACATTATTGTGCTGCAATATCCATTATTCTGGTATAGTGCGCCTTCGCTTCTGCACCGCTGGGTGGAGCAGACTTTCACGCATGGCTTCTCTCATGGCAGCACAGGAGATAAATTGAAAGGCAAGCAGATTGTCCTGTCTTTTACCTCCGGTGCACCCGAAGATATGTACCGGTATGACGGTCCGCAGCACTATCCCATTGATGATTTCCTTCCTGCATATAAGCAAATGGCAGATTTGTGTGGACTGCAATGGTGTGGCTACATCTATAGCGGAGGCCTTTCGTATGCCAGCCGCCATGATGAAGCAGAGCTGGCCCGGATGAAAGCGAAAGCAGTTCGCCATGCACATTTGCTGGTCGAAAAATTGAAAGGAATGGCGTAAAATTGTGTGTCGGAAAAGTAGAAGTTTCCAACACACAATAAGGGCAGCTTGTTTCAGAACTTGATAGAATGTTGCTTTATTGGAAATGTAATCCGGCAACGGAAAAAACTCGGCCTGAAGAAGCGATTGTTTGAAAACTTTTCTTATCTTTGAAAATAAGAAGCAGGGTATATGCTCTGCCTGGTTTATTAAATTTTCGGATTATGAGAGCGAATGATTATGACTCTTTGGTTGAGGTTTTCAGAGGGGATCTCTGGGAGGCCGAATTGGTAAAGGGCTTGCTGGCTTCCGCCGGCGTGGATGCCATGCTGAAGGATGAAAGCTTGTCGGTTGTAACTTCTCCGTATGCGGGCATGGGGGGAAGCGTGCGGGTGATGGTGAACCCGGAAGAAGAAGTTTATGCCAAAAAGGTTGTAGCGGAAAGAAAGCCATGAGTAAATTCCTTTTTCTTCTTGCGGCTTTTCTGCTGTCTGTCCCTTGTCGTTCGCAAGAGTTGAAGTCTGTCATGTGGACCTCGTTTGATGTGTCGTTCAAGGCTCCCTCCGATATGGTTGTGGAGGAAGATTCTTCGGAAGGATATGCTGTCGGCAACTCTACCTACTATATAACTGTGGAACTTCTGGAAGGTGAAGGCATCAGGCGGGCGGAACTGGCTGGCGAACTGAAGGCCATAGCTGCGGACGATGAGGTGACAAAGCAGACACCGGTTGTGTCTTTTGATCTTTCTCAGTTCCATGGAGTGTATCTGAAAGGGATTTGCGGGTCTGACCGTTGTGTCTACAGTTGCCTTCTTGCCAAAGATGGCAGTTGCGGGTTTTACGTTTCGATTGTTTACAAGGATGCGGATGATGCGCTTCCGGAAACAATCTTGCGGAGCTTTGCCTTGAAAGACTGATCCGGCCGTTCGCGGGTGTCTTGCCGGATAGATTTTATAAATTTTGCTAAAAGATAGCGTTCTTTTATGCCGTATTTCGTATTTTAGTTTGCAAATTGACTGAAATATGAAAAATACTCATTGTTTACACATAGGCGCCGGTATGCTGTTTTTTCTTTTTGTCATTTTTTCATTGTCAGGATTTACGAGAGCAGGCGATGAAAAGCATTCAGAGCAGGACGTGGTGCTGTATAGCTGCATAGAAGTTCCCGAAAGTATTGTATTTTGCGGCACGGCTATTGATCTGACCCGTTTTGACCGGCGTGAGCGGATGGATCGTGAACTGATGGCATTTGCTTATATGCATAGCACCTCTCTTCAGATCATCAAGCGTGCAAACCGTTATTTTCCTATTGTCGATCCTATATTGAAAGAATATGGAGTTCCTGAAGACTTCAAGTATCTGATGGCGATTGAGAGCAATGTCAATCCGCTGGCTCGTTCGGTTGCAGGAGCGGCTGGCCTGTGGCAGTTCATGCCGGGCACAGCGAAGGAGTTCGGACTGGAAGTGAACAGTCATGTGGACGAACGTTATGATGTGGAGAAAGCTACCCGTGCGGCCTGTAAGTATCTGAAGCAGGCTTATGCCCGCTTCGGCAACTGGGAAACGGTAGCAGCATCGTATAATGCGGGGCAAGGCAGAATTTCGCGGCAGCAGGACCGGCAGTATGCCGAAAACGCACTTGACCTTTATCTGGTTGAAGAAACGGCGCGTTATGTGTATCGGATATTGGCCGTGAAAACAATGTTGGCCGATCCCAAGAAGTTTGGTTTCCGTTTGCGGGCAAGCGATTTGTATCCTCCTATCCCTTATCACACGGTGAAAGTGACGGGACATATTGAAGATCTGCCCAGATTCGCAAAATCGCAGGGAACAAATTTCAGTCTGCTCAGAAACATGAATCCTTGGCTGAGAGATTTCTCTTTGCCTAATCATGGGAAGAAAGAATATGTCATTCGCATACCTGATAAGGAAGAAATGCATTATAATCCGCGGGTTATTGTCCCTTATGACAAGAATTGGGTGGTTGAATGACGAAAAAATGTCCTGCTGGGAATAGGAAACGTCCTATATTTGCAACGCTTAATTTTTTATATTTTATAACCATCTATTTATAAACCATGAAAAAACAATTAGTTCTAGGCATCTTTGGCGCTTGTTTGCTTTCTGCAAACGCTCAAAGTTTCAAAGAATGGCAAGATCCGGAAATCAATGCGGTGAATCGTGCGCCTATGCATGCAAACTTTTTCGCTTATGAGAATCTGGAGAAGGCGGGGAAAGCTGTAAAGGAAGATTCTGAGAATTTTATGAGCATTAACGGCATCTGGAAATTCTTCTGGGTGGCCAATGCGGACGCTCGCCCTACCGATTTTTGGAAAGTGGGTTTCAACGACAAAGGATGGGATGATCTGCAAGTTCCGGGTGTATGGGAGCTTAACGGGTATGGCGATCCCATTTACGTGAATACGGGTTATGCATGGAGGAACCAGTATGAAAGCAACCCTCCGTATGTGCCGGTCGAAAAGAATCATGTGGGTTCGTATCGGCGCGAAATCATGGTTCCTGCCGAGTGGAAAGGAAAAGATATCATTGCCCACTTTGGTGCAGTCAGTTCAAACATGTATCTTTGGGTGAACGGAAAATATGTGGGCTACAGTGAAGACAGCAAGCTGGAAGCTGAGTTTGACTTGACTCCTTACTTGAAAGCAGGGCAGAAGAACCTGATCGCTTTTCAAGTGTTCCGCTGGTGTGACGGCTCATATCTGGAAGACCAGGACTTTTTCCGTTATACGGGGGTAGCTCGCGACTGTTATCTGTATACTCGTAACAAGAAACGGATTGACGACATTCGGATAACTCCGGATCTGGACAGCCAGTATAAGAATGGTTCGCTGGCCGTAAACCTGAGCTTGAAGGGGAATGTGAACGTTGAGCTGGAGCTCTTGGATGCACAGAACAAAACCGTAGCATCTGCTTCCGCAAACGGTTCCAAGAATGTGTCGGTGACTATGAATGTGGAGAATCCTAATAAATGGACGGCTGAAACTCCTTATCTTTATACTTTGCGCGCAACTGTAAAAGAAGGAAATAAGGTGAGCGAAGTGATTCCGGTCAAAGTAGGGTTCCGCAAAGTTGAACTGAAAGGCTCTCAGGTTCTTGTAAATGGACAGCCCGTTCTGTTCAAAGGGGCTAACCGTCATGAGATGGATCCCGACGGCGGTTATCATGTTTCACGCGAACGCATGATTCAGGACATTCAGATCATGAAGCGTTTCAACATCAATGCTGTGCGTACCTGCCATTATCCGGATGATAATTTCTGGTATGATCTGTGCGACAAGTATGGAATCTATATGGTGGCTGAGGCTAACATCGAGTCGCACGGAATGGGATACGGCGACAAGACGCTGGCAAAGAATGCTTCCTACAAGAAAGCGCATCTGGAGCGCAACCAGCGTAATGTGCAGCGCAGTTTCAATCACCCGAGCATCATTTTCTGGTCATTGGGTAACGAAGCCGGGTATGGACCTAACTTTGAAGCTGCATATGATTGGGTGAAGGCTGAAGACTCAAGCCGTCCGGTGCAGTATGAGCAGGCGCATCAGACCGGGAAGACAGACATTTTCTGCCCGATGTATTATGATTATAAAAACTGTATCAAGTATTGTGAGGATGACAGCAAGACCAAGCCGCTGATTCAGTGTGAATATGCTCATGCCATGGGTAATTCTGAGGGAGGCTTCAAGGAGTATTGGGATCTGGTACGCAAATATCCGAAATATCAAGGTGGATTCATTTGGGACTTCGTTGACCAGTCTTGCCGCTGGAAAGGCAAGGACGGGGTGATGATCTATGCTTATGGCGGCGATTTCAACCGTTTTGACGCCAGCGACTTCAACTTCTGCGACAATGGGCTGATCAGTCCTGACCGTAAGCCGAATCCGCACATGTATGAAGTGGCTTATTACTATCAGAACATCTGGACAACTCCGGGAGACTTGTCTAAAGGTGAAGTGAAAGTGTATAACGAGAATTTCTTCCGTGACCTTTCGGCATACGCTATGGAATGGGAAGTGCTGAAGGACGGCAAGGCTGTGCGCAGCGGACGTATGGAAAATCTGAATGTTGCTCCCCGTCAGACAGCTACTGTAAAACTGGATTTGGGACAGACCGATGGGGAAGGCGAATGGCTGCTGAATGTGAGATATATCCAGAAGAATCGTGAAAACCTGATTCCGGCCGGTCATGTGGTGGCAAAGGATCAGTTGGCTCTGACTGAATACAAGGCGCCTTCGATGGACTTCCCCAATGTGGTTGGAAGCAACGAGGTGGCCATAGTTCCCGAAGTAAATGCGGACAACGTCAATTGTGTGGAGATTACGGGCAGCAATTTCAATATTCAGTTCAATAAATATACCGGCTATATGGATCGGTATACAGTGAATGGGGTTGATATGATTAAGGAAGGTGAAGCTTTGACACCGAACTTCTGGCGTGCTCCGACTGATAACGATTTTGGTGCCAACTTGCAGAACAGGTTCCGTGCATGGCTGAATCCGGGGCTTAAGCTGGAATCCATCAAACATGAAACGGCTAATGGGCAAGTAACCGTTTCTGCTGAATATGCAATGAAAGGCATTTCTGAAGCCACAAAACTGTATCTGACTTATGTCATCAACAATCAGGGTGCTGTAAAGGTTACCCAGAAGATGGTGGCGGATAAGAACGCAAAGGTATCTCCGATGTTCCGTTTCGGCATGCAGTTGGTTATGCCGAAATCTTTCGAGAAGATTTCTTTCTACGGACGTGGTCCGATAGAGAATTACAGCGACCGCAATCATTGTACGGATCTTGGCATCTGGAACCAGAATGTAAGCGACCAGTTCTATGCTTATATCCGTCCGCAGGAAAATGGCAACAAGACTGACATCCGCTGGTGGAGGCAGATGAATGATGCGGGCAACGGTCTGGAATTTGTTTCAGAGGCTCCTTTCTCGGCTTCTGCTCTGCATTATACCATCAGTTCGCTCGACTCGGGACCTTACAAACGTCAGGAACATTCGAACGAGGTGAAACCTGCCGATCTGACGAATGTACTGATCGACAAAGCTCAGATGGGCTTGGGATGTGTAAACAGTTGGGGGGCATGGCCGCTTGATGAATATGTGCTGCCTTACGGTGATTATGAATTTACGTTCATTATGACTCCGATCCAGAGCAGTATCAGTATTCTGTAATGTGAAAGAATTGAACACAGAGGTGCAAGCACAGCGTTCTGTGCTTGTAGCTCTGTGTTTTGAACTTATATTCGGACATTTGCTTTTCTTTTTGGGGTGGAAAGCATTTGCTTGTCTGTTTTTATTTCCTAATTTTGCTTTTTTTAAAGGCATGTTTGTATGAAGGGCAGAATTGCGGAACTGGATTTTTTGAAATGCATATTCATCTTGCTGATGATTGTGTTTCATCTGGCATACATTGGCGACAAATATCCTTATGCCAAGTCTTTGGTCTATACATTTCATATGCCGGCTTTCCTGATCATATCGGGGTATCTGATGAATGTGGAAAAGGAAATTCGTCCGTTTCTCAGGATGATTGTCTGGATTTTCATACCTTACGCAGTGATGGAGAGCGGATATGTGATTGTGTCATCCGTGCTTCCGGTTCGTGGCGGCGTTGATGAGTTGGGGTGGGGAGTATGGCTGGAGAAGCTTTTCCTGCATCCGGTAGGGCCTTATTGGTATTTGCATACTTTGATAGTTTGCGGATTGACCTATTATGTAGCATTTCGTCTTTTCCGTAACCGGAGAAGCTTGATCTCATTCTTTATCGTTCTTGGTCTGCTTTATGCGGCAGAGGCTGCATGGGCTGGAGTGGTTTCTTTGCCTAATGCTTTTTATTTCCTTGCAGGAGCCGTTTTAAGGCGCACTTCTGTTGGGTTCTGCTCTTTTTTCAGGCCGTCGTTGTGGGCTGTGCTTCCGTTTGTCTGGCTTGCCTCTGATATGTCGAATCTTGACAGGACGCTTGTTCCGGGTGTTTTGCTGACATATTTGGCTGTCAGCTTGTCACTTGTTTTGTATCGCTGCTTGCCGGAGAGGTTTGTCCGTGCTGCCAATTTTATAGGGGCAAACACTTTTATTCTTTTGGTTTTTTCTCCTATATTTACCATGCTTGTCAAACCGCTTGTGCCTGTTTTTTCGTTTGACTCTTCTGGCATGCTTTTTCTGGCTGTATCGTTGGCGATAACAGTGTCAGGATGCTTGGGTATCGCCTGGTTAATGGATAAGCTTCGTTTATCACCCTATTTTTGGGGAAAGGCAAGGATGATCCAGCGCTCTTGTTGAGATTTCGCGACAGATTGTCAGTTTGCATTTTCATTGGCACTCTGTTTGTAGGAAGTATAGTACATCTTGATTAAACAATTAAAAAAACATACAATTATGATTTCAGAAAAATTACAGAACGCGATTAATGACCAGATCAATGCTGAAATGTGGTCTTCCAACTTGTATCTTTCAATGTCTTTTTATCTGCAGAGTGAAGGATTCGACGGCTTTGCATCATGGATGAGAAAGCAGTCGCAAGAGGAATTGCAGCATGCTTATGACTTGGCAGACTATGTGGCAAAACGTGGAGGCGTTGCTAAAGTTGATAAAATAGATGTTGTTCCACAGGGCTGGGGCAGTGTGCTGGAAGTGTTTGAACACGTATATAAACATGAATGTCATGTTTCTGAACTGATTGACGAACTTGTCAATGTAGCTTCGGGCGAGAAAGACAAGGCTTCTCAGGACTTCTTGTGGGGCTATGTTCGCGAACAGGTGGAAGAAGAAGCTACTGCGCAAGGTATTGTTGAGAAGTTGAGAAAATGCGGTGACGGTGCGGGCATCCTTTATTTGGACGAACAACTGGGCAAGTCACGCGCTTAAAATCAGGTTATTTGAATAAAGAATCATCCTGCGGTTTGTTGCAGGATGATTTTTTTTGTTCTGATGTCTGTTGGTCTGTCATAAATTTTTAACTTTGCCCCAAGTTATAACTTTTAATGATTGCTTGGAAATGGGGGATATTATTTTACGGGGATGGAACTGGTGCAAGCGTATCCGCCACCGGAAAGGCTATGGCGTACATTCTCCGTCAGATTTCTTTTTCATAACAAATGTTGTTTATGAACAACAGCCTTTCTATGCTTATAGCTCTTTGCATCATTTGCGGAGAGTTGTGGCCTTTTTGCCCCATTACCGTGAGAAAGTGGACAAGTTTCTTTTCCGGCTTGTGAACTATCTTCAACCGTCTGTTCTTTTTGAAGTGGGGACAGGAAGCGGAATAAGTGTGAGGTATATGCTTGAGGCACGGAATGAAATGTCGGTTTACACGTTTGCAGAACAGTGCCAGGAGGCTGTAAAACGCATCTTGTCTGCCAAGCCTGCGGTGGAATATCTCGAAGGCAGCTGGCAGGAAAAAGTGAAGGAACTGACAGGAAAGGGAGTTGTACCCGATCTGGTTCATATTGCTTATACGGCGGATTATGAGAAAGTATTTGAAGAGCTTCTTCCATTTGCCGGACCGAATACATGCTTTATAATAGGGAAGCCATATTTGAATGGCGAGAAGAAACGGTGGTGGAAAAGTGTTGTCAGGGATCCGCGCACGGGAGTAACTTTTGATCTGTATGATATCGGCATTGTGTTTTTTGATAAAAAACGGGCAAAAGAGCATCGGATCGTGAACTTTCTGTAGAGTTTTCAGGTTGTATCGGATATGGGAAAAAGTAAGATTTATACGAAGACTGGCGACAAAGGCACTACTTCCCTGGTTGGTGGGGTGAGGGTGTCGAAGACTCATGCCCGTCTGGAAGCGTATGGTACGGTAGATGAACTGAACTCGTTTCTGGGTATGCTGGCCGTGTCTGTAGATGATGTTGAGACGGAAGTTCAATTGCGCAATATACAGCATCGCCTGTTTGCCTTGGGAGCTTATCTGGCAACCGACCAGAACGAAACGGATTTGCATGTGGCTGGTATGGTGGCACCGGAGCATGTTGCTTTTTTAGAGCGGGCCATAGATGATATTGATGCGTCATTGCCTCCGTTGCAGGGATTTATCTTGCCGGGAGGAAGCCGGGACGCTGCTTTGTGTCATGTGTGCCGTACGGTTTGCCGTCGGGCTGAGCGGAGGATCCTTGAACTGGAAGAAAAGGGCGTATGCGAGATAGACGGGAACGTAAAACGTTTTATTAACAGATTGTCTGATTATTTGTTCATTTTGGCAAGAAAATTGAACTGTTTAACAAATAAAGATGAAATTTATTGGGATAAAAGTTGCAAATGAGATATTTTGTTATACATTTGTGGCTCAATAATTAGAATGTGAAACTTTAAAATTTAAATATCATGTATTGGACATTGGAATTGGCCTCTAAGCTTGAAGATGCTCCTTGGCCGGCAACAAAAGATGAACTGATTGACTATGCTATGCGTTCGGGTGCTCCGCTGGAAGTTATTGAAAACTTGCAGGAAATGGAGGATGAAGGCGAAATATATGAAAGCATTGAAGATATTTGGCCTGACTATCCGAGCAAAGAAGACTTCTTTTTCAACGAGGACGAATACTAATAGCCTTTATTTAGGTTAAATAACTGAATATCAGCGCGATGAACAATGAGAATTTGTTTGTCGCGCTGGTGTTTTATAGTCTTAGATGGTGCGGTTTGTTTGTCTAAATTACGGTTTTTCGCTCAAAATCGGAGTTTGTTTGTCTAAAATACATTACCTTTGTTTCTCCTCGGGAATATTAAAAAAGGAGGAAAAAAGCGTATGGGAAGACCAAAAAGACTATATCCACTTGGCAGATACCGGCTCCGTGTCCCCAAAGATGCGGAAGCGGACAAAGCTTACCCTGTCGTTTTGGAATATACCTGGAACAGGGAGATTATCCGCAAAACGACAAATGTCTTTGCAAAAATTGCTGACTGGAATCAGAACGGCAATCAGGGACGAGGCGAATTGCGAGTCAGTTACGGAAGCGAGTATAAACGTCTTAATCAGCTTCTGCTGGCCCGTGTTGAACGGATTGACAGTCTGCTTGCGGAGTATAATGAGAGGAATCCGAATCAGATTACAGCCGAAGTTGTGGCGGGCTTCCTTGCGGACAAGCCGCTTGCACGGCGAGACCAAGGGAAGGATTTTGTGGAATTTACTTTGGAGCGCCTTTCGTCCGATTACTCCCGAAACAGGATTGGCAGGAGCCGTTATGAAAACGGCAAGAGTTGCATGAATATCTTCCAGACCTTTCTAAGGGCAACCAAACAAGGGTCCTATCGACCCGATGCAATCTATGTTGGCGATATGACACCGGAACTGCTGGACAGCTATATAGCTTGGCGTAGAGAAGTAAAGTTGAACAGTGATGCGACAATTAACCATTCCTTGACGCCGATATTGAAAGCTTGCGCCTATGCGAGCGAGATGGGCATGATGGAACCTGCAGTCAATGCCAGGATTCAGGATATGCGTATCGTGTCAAAAGTTTCGCTTTCGGAAGAAGAAGCTGAGTTTGATGGCAAAAGTCTGTCCAAGGAGCAAATGTTATCTCTTCTTGAATATTACAAGACATGTCTTGAACCTCGCCGCAAGGAGTTTTTGGAAATGTTCTTATTTGCTTTCCATGCCTGCGGACTCCGTGTAGTGGATGTGATGACCTTGCAATGGAAACATATCGATTTTTCCCGGAAAGAGTTGCGGAAAATCATGATTAAGACGAACAAACGTCACGTGATTCCACTAACGGAACCTGCCTTGCATATACTGCAGCGGTGGCAGGAGAAACGTGCCGGATGCCGGTATGTATTCAACTTAGTAAAGGACGATCTGGATCTTGATGATGCAGAAGCTCTGTACAAAGCCCGTAACAATGCAACGAAATGTATCAATCAGTCGCTGGCGGTTGTCGGAGAACAGATAGGGCTTCCGTTTACCCTTTCAATGCATGTCGCCCGGCATTCATTTGCGGTCTTTGCACTGAATAAGGGACTTTCCATGTCGGTTGTCAGTCGTTTGCTCGGTCATGGAAGTACGGATGTCACCGAAAAAGTTTATGCCAAATTCCTGCCCGAAACGCTGTCGGCGGAAGTGGCACGTCTGAAAGAGGATTTTGCTTATCTCGAAATTCTCTGATAATTGTAGATGGCTATTATAAACAATCATTAATTTTACACCTAAAATTGATTTGATATGACTATTACGAAGATATTTCTATTGCTGGTGTGCGCATTTGTTCTGGTATTGCTGCTTTCTACCATCTTTAATAAGTACCATAGGATAATTATGTGGTCAGCCGCAATAGTATTTTTTATAGGAACTCTGCTCCTTATAGGACTTGGGATAATTGATCCTATAAAGGACAATCGTCCTGATCCTGTAGTAATAACAGGCATCTTTACCGCCCTTGTCTTATCGGGGCTATTTGCATACGGAGCAGAAAAACTGCGTATCAAACTTAGGGAAAAGAACCAGCAAACCGTTCAAACCATAGATAATCAGTCAGAATGTTCTGATTCCCCCAAAGGGGTTGTATTGTCGGGAAGGCTTGATACTTCACTTGCCCGTACAATTTTTGCGAAAGCAATAGAAGCCGGATATATTGAAGAGGTAGGGTCCCATTATAGCTGGAAAGGGACAAAGGCTCTTCTTGCCTATATGTGTGGTCGAATATATTGCGGCGATTATCCTGAATATTCCAAATACGAACAGAAGACTTTTTGGGAATTCGGCAACGGACTCTTTCCCGATGTAGAGCTTAACGCACTATTTGAGCAGACCGGTATTGGACAGTCTCGGCAGAACAGGAGGGATATGCCCGTCCCTAACAATGCCGGAGAAATCGATAAGTTTTTTCAGAAGTAACAAAAAACGAAGAGTATTATCTTTGTTCTTGGCAGATCTTAGCTTCGGGCTTGTTATGCATTTTGTTTTGCTTCATCTGGCAATCTTCGATTTTTTCAATTTTATTTTTCTCTTTTTTATTACTGGTAATCAACTGGTTACATACAAAGTTGTGGCAGAATCATAACTTTCCATAACACCTGTCCTAACATTGGATAATTTATTGTAACTCATTAGTCCTCAGCTATTTCATACATTCGTGCCGTGATTCTGGTGCGATGTGCACAATCGTACCATATCGTATAACCAGGCTGAAGGTCTGAGTGTGCATCAGGGCAATCGGCCATAATTGTTTTAAGTATGGCTAAAGAAACGAATGTAGAGAAGCTATGCGACCGGGAATTGCTTGAAAAGATTCTCAGCATAGTGGAGAGACAAGAGAAACTGCCGCCTCCGGCTCATGAAGGCGGACACCGTCTATATGACAACAAGTCTTTGATGGAGAAGTTGAACATCAAAGAAAAGTATCTGAAAAAGTTGCGAGACAACGGCTATCTCGGCTACTCGCGTGAAGGTGATAAATACTGGTACACGCAGGAAGACGTGG
>OGEZ01000518.1_pt1 | contig 32099 bp, 20 predicted proteins | sample 1570831 | NCBI WGS metagenome assembly OGEZ01 (sample SAMEA2582059, study PRJEB24529) | metagenome | biome: Human gut stool | place: China | collected 2011
CAGTCGCTATTGTTGTATATAAAGGTTTAAAACTTGTAGTTTATCGAATGCTTACAAGTAATAAGACTGTTAATAGCTGTCAAGTTCATAATGGTTCATACGGTGAGATGAGTGGGATATTAGTTACTGTATCTGTGCTTGCAGTGATTGTAGTTATTGGGGAAGTTACGCACTTTAATAAAACAGAACCGTCCATTCCATCAACATTGATGCTATCCAAAAGGCAGAGCGTCTGAAGTCACGCCGCTATCTTCTTGATTGAAATTTCTTGTAGAGAGGGGTAGGGATTAGTGATGATTTTATTAAGCCATTAAATGATGTTATAAATGATGTCACTACTGTCCCGTAAAAATGAATAAATAGGGACATTTACTGAATATCCCTGTTTAGTTCGTCCTATTTTAACGGGACACTAATGATGTTTCTATTTTTTCAGAGAAGTATCTATTTGTTTACATCGAATTTACGTAATTTAATGATTAATTGTCAAAATGTTATTCTCTAACAGTGCTTCTAATAACCATACCGGTACAACAACATAACCTTCAAAAGTGTATTTTTTCATCTTAAAAGATATTTCATCCCCATCTTCTGTATATTGAAACAAATGCGGATAGTTACGTGCCGTTCTGGCAGCTATACTATCCGTTAAAAATATACGGGTAAATTTTGCAGACTTATTTGAACTTATAGTGAAATCACCTAAAATCGCATTATTATAAGAATACTTATCCGAAGCATTGGCATCTAAAGCCCTTGCCAATATTTCTGTTTTTATATTTACAGTAACGCGATTTTGCTCAAGAATTTCAGGAGAAGATGTCATTTCTGTATCTCTCACAATAAAGACAATTAATATTCCCCATATAATAGTGAATACAGCAAACAACAACCTTATATTATTAATACGTATTCCATTCATAATCAGTTCATATATCGTTTAAAAGTATCAGATTCCACAATTTCTTTCAGTATATTTGCATATGTTTCAAATTGTCCGGTTCTGTTAAATGTAAAATAAACTACATAAAACTTTACTTCGTTCAATTTATCTATTGGGGTTTTACTCAAGTCCTGTTTGGTTATAATAACTCCTAATCTATGGCGGTCTGCATGATTTCTTGAGTCTGAATTAATCGTTCCTGTTTTGGCATATAAATAGTATTTGCCAAAACGAATTGCTTTACCGGACTTTTGTTCGACTCGTAAAATTGATGCTATCCTATTTGCAGTTCCCTCACTTGAAATTACCCTATTCATTCCATCCAGTTGTAAAGGTCTCGCTTCTCTATATCCTTCACTAAAAGACTTATATGTCTGAGCACAACGTTTTTTTGTCTTTTCGACTGAAAGTGTAAGTCCATAGTTCTGATTCAAAGAGGTAAGACGTCCAAACATCTCCGTCATCTTTAATGGTGTGACTTCCCAAACCCTTTGAGCTCCGATTGCTGTAGATCGAACAGCATTTTCCATTAACATTTTACCACGTTCGGATGCATTTAAATAAGAATATTCAGCATAGGCATATCCATTTGAAAGAACGTTTCGCTCTATCAGTTCTGGAGCCAATGATACAGAACCACCATATCCAGCTCCCTCTCCATATATATTAGCATCTACTCCAAAAAAATCTCTCAGTTGCAATTGTAGGACACTTTGTTCAATATATTCTTTTTGGATAGGTCGGTTTAAAGACATCCAGATGTTATTCCCGTTTTTTAGTATAGGAAATGCTTTCTGATATTCTTCACCAATGATACTGGAAGGTACACGATTAAATAGCGAAACACCATCATGGGTGTGTGCTATTTCCAAAAAGTTTTTATCCTGCAGTTCATGAAATGTGAAAGAACCGATATAGACCATTGTTGCATTGTAGACGTTACTAGATTTCATCATATACTGAGACAAATTTACACCTTTTCCGAAGTTCTCATCACTCGTCAATGTTCGGAATGGATGTTTCTTTAAAAATGGAGAATTATTAAAGCTTCTGATAATAAAATTGACATTAGCAGAGGCTATGCTTCCTTTATAATCAGCAATAGAAATATTTTTCCATGGCAAATCCACAACAGAAGCTACAGCAGTCCAGACAATCGGTTTTTGAGTTGACCCAGGTCCATCCTTTAGATAAGTCAGATTCATGTTGGCAAAATAATTCCGTTCTATTTCAGATCCTCTATCCCCAGACATGTATATACTATCACGCAACTGTTCGATGCGTGGTTCATTATTAGGATCCAGCTCATACCCTTTCTTATAATCTGCCATTAAAGTAATGGCGCCCTCACCATCGGCAGCAATTACTCCACATCCTGACAATCCAGTCTTTTCCAAATATGGATATACCTTTTCAAACAATTCTGCAGATAATGTAATTTTAATATCTTTATAAAACAAATTCTTTTCAGCGAACTCATCAGAACGTTGTTCTTTGACCTCTCTGGCAAAGTTCCGTATCCAATAAAAATGTTCTCTTAATGGATAAACAAAAGTTCGTTGACCATTAACCATTACATTTCTGGCAAAATATGATTTCTGTTCTTGGATAGTAGACAAATCCTGCACCTGGCCATTAACCAATACTTGGTCACCTTCTTGTAAGATTGCTGCTGAATTAATTCCTTTTGACATATCAATAGGTGGAGTATCATTACCTATGATGAAAGCCCTTTTTGAGCAAACCATCACTTTATCTTTTCCTTCATACAGCCAATCAGATGGCAATCTGTAGGCAATCAATGAATTTGTTGTTAGTTTATATTTTTCCGACATGTTTTTACCCGGAACAGACACGATATTTCCTCTCCATACGGACTTATTTCGCTTGGGAAGTTTTTTGTTATAAAATCCGCTCAAAACATCAACCTTCAAATATTTTCTATCGTCTTCTCTTGCATAATGCACATGCATTACATCTTGTGGATTATTATCTTTACAACCAAATTGCACGTAATTTCGCCATAGTTGTTTTCCAAAATCTTTTATGAAATAGGATTCCCCATCATATTTTCTATCAAATGCTGTGATGACAGCTGACATATCACGACGCAAATCAATCTTTTTATCCAGACTGTCTTGAAAATTTTTAAAATCTACATTCAGTCGTTTCAAATCTTCTTGTTGCATCTTGATAAATAAATCGGTTATTTTAAATTCCTCGATTCTTCTTTGTGAAATGAAGAATACACAGGATATCAAACAAAGGGCTAACAAAGCGGACATTTGGAACATATCACGTTTGGAGCGTTCATTCTGAACACGATATCTGTTGTCAAATAACCCGAGCAATGTAGTTTTCTCATAAATGGCTACAGCAAGCCATATAAACGTCAACATGAAATAATAGGCTAAAGTTAATCGGGAATTAATGCTGACCATAGGAAAATCCTGACCAAGGAAAATGAATCTTTGTGTATTAGCCATCCAAATTAATAAAGACTGTATAAACAACAACAAAGGTATTTGAACCAATATCGATCGAGCCCCCCAATGTCTGGTCGGCATACGTAAACCGACTAATAAAAGCAATAAATAACATCCTATAAGCACTAAGGATAGCAACTGTGAGTGTTCTGCTATTACATAGCGTACCAAAGAAATATCTGTCAGTTGTGCATTCCACAATGCCCCCACTTTTGAATGAGGATACATCTTAAAATATCCGTGCCCCCCTTCACCAATTAAGCTGATATCTGTTCCACATTTATTATATTCGCCTATAACCATATGGTTTAATGATGTCTGAAAATAACGGGTAACTGTTTCCTTATACTTGACATCCTGCAAAGCATCTATTGGATCTTTAAAATGTACTACAATTCGTTGGGCTGTATGCTGTCCTCCGTTACTTAAATACCAATTAAACGCCCAGCAACTACCAAACAAAATAGCCGAAATAATTATACTTGTTAATAAAGCTGTTTTATTCTTGTAACAATTGATCGCAAATATTACCATGTACGATATCACAAATCCCACTAGGGCTACAATCAAATAAGGAACATACGAGTCTGTATAAATGTACCCTATTACCTTTTTATAATTACAGATAAGGAGCGCCAATAATATCAGTAATATTGTAAATATCAGACTGGACATGTGGATAATCTTTCTTTCTCTATAAACAGACAGATAAAATTTACAATAATCATGCAAACGGAATATGAACCAAAATAAGAGGAAAGTAAGAAATAAAATGCTAAAGCCTGAATCTGTATATAATAAAAGCACTGTAACAATAAAGCCATTTAGAATAGACAATATAATAGTTATTACAGGGCGTTGTTTCCAAGACAATGATGGATAACTATTATGCGGGATAATTTCATCTCCGGCCGTATAATAATTAATCAACAGAACATTCAGGAAATAAAGAGCCACTGGCATCGAAATCGAAATAAAAGGCTTTTTGATTAATATACAGATTAACATAAGCATGACACTAATGCTCCATCCTATAATTAACGGCTTTTTATTAATCACATCCGTTTTATTGTTACTTAACCATATAGCCAGACCACGAATCCATTTTTTTTGATTAAGGCGATTCCACCATTTATATCCCCATTGAAAATAAACAAATCCTTTCAATAGAAATACTGACCCCAAAAAAACTATCAGACAACGAACCAATATCTTGTAATTATAGTCACTTCTAAACAATGTATTGAACTCATAATAAGATACTTGTTCTACTGGTGGAAATACGGCAACTCTCCATAATAAGAACACGCGGAAAGTTACTAGATACAATAAAACCATATAGGCCACTGCTTCTACCACGGAGAAGGTTAGTCTATATACATTTCGAGAAGGTTCCAGACTATTGGATCCCCAAAAAAGCAGAAAGGCAAGGCCTAATGTAAGCAAAGCAACGGTCAACTTAAGTAAAAATGGAGAAAAAGGTGCTGTCTGTTTAAAATTTTCAACCTCAACTATCCATTCCGCATCATTGGTTCCATTCGCTTGCACATTAACAAACGCTTCTCCAGCTTTATACGTTCTAGAATTTATGCCGTCAAAATAATTGATTTTTAATTCTTCTGTTGTTTTGCCAGCAACGTAAGAGAGGTAAAATGGTCGCAGTTGGAAGATATTTTCAGGATGTTCAAATTGCTGGAAGAGCATGATATTTTCCGGTATGGAGGTTAAATCAATATTACCAGCCAAAGTAGATGTTACATATACCATGTTGTCATCCCGGCTGTTCAGACTGGCGAAATAGTGATATAACGGCATCTTATATTTTAACTCCAGTATTTCCTTATTGCTTTCAGGCACATTGAAGTATGCTGAACGTGTACGGTTTTCATCATAACCGATGGAAAAACATGCTCCTAATGGTAAAGAAACAGTGATGTGTTTCTGAGCCATTTGTTGAATACTCTCAAACGGTCGTTTGTTCAATATGCCAATGGCTTCAACCCTATTGCCAGATTGTCCGAATGCTTCTTTTCTTAATTCAACAGCAAATCCGATGTCCTGATAACGCTGCACACGCTCTTTTTTCTTTACCTGTGTATAAATCACAGGACGTACAAGATGGATATCTGAAAAATCTGTATCTTCACAAGAAATTCCTCCCAATAAGGTGTTTAATGATAGCCCACGTGTCAAAAAACGATGCTCTACTGAAACTAAATTTTCGCCTTGAGGAGTTATCAAATGATAAAAAACAGAGTCCTCTTCAGACAATTCATCTACGTAGAATTGATATATACTTCCGTTTTGCATCTTGAATTGCAATGTATCCTGATTCGTAAACGTAAACATTGACTCAGCATTGCGTAAACTCAATTTATCCAGGCGTCCGTCCTCATTATAAAACTCTTGATAAAAAGAATGTGTAAACCGTTGTAACCCCAATTGAATGCTTGAATCATTTACATTTTCGATAACAATATCTCCCATAAATTGTTTTTGATCGAAAAATGCATTATTCTCGGCACCTGCAACTATAAATTTATCAGCTTGTTTCAAGCGGATACCATCCATTCTTAATGCATAATGGTTACTGTTCTTATAAACAGAAGAATCCGCTTCAAAATAATTGTTTAATGTAAGAACAGAGAACCAGCCTAATACCAAAAGAGAGACAATTCCCCAGATTGTACCCCGCAAATCTCTAATGGGCTGATTATTCAAATCCAGTTTTTTCCCTCTATAATAATAGAAATAGAGTAATATGCATAACAGGAAAAGCAATCCTCCTAAATAGACAAAATTCCACGAAGACTGCCATATCAGGTATGTTAATAAAACTATCAATATCCCTGGTAACACTCTGCCATATTGTATTTTTTTCATATGGAAATTATTTAAGTTTATAACCAGAAAAAATAATTTGCTGGTCTTCAAGTTCTAAATGTTCTACAGAAGTCTTGATAGTTCTTGCCCAGGTAGGAGTTTCATCGGATAACTTTGTCATTATTTTAGCCAATTCAATAGCTTTATCCCGGTTTATTTCTCCTTTTACGAGTCGGACATTGATCGATTGTTCTTGGTTACGGTAGTTCACATAATCTAGACTTTCTATCACATCTATCATTTTCATTGCTGCATCAATAATTGCAGCAATATTTTCTTTTACATCTGTATCACTGACAACATCCTGAGATTGCATCTGATTGAAAAAAGGTATTGTTACATTGCGTTGCAACATTTTGATCAGCTCAAAGGCCTTCTCTGATTTGCGGATTCTGGCAAAGAATTTAGCCACTTTCACATCGGAAAATCGATGCAGGTTTCCAATAAACTGCTCCAAATCATCAATCTGTTCCGTCATACTGGATTTTTCATTGAAAGAAGGAATTATGGCAATCAGGTCATGGTGCTCTTTGACAATGCTTCGGAATTCATCTAAGATTGTGTTAAGATGCGATATTTCATCTTTATAGGTCTCTATTTTACTTTCCAGCTCGTTTATCTTGTCATCGGGATGTTTTAATTTCTGCGATAACCGATAACAACGTATAACAAGAATAATACATCCTAATAATAATATAGAGATAAACAAATAACAAACTACCATACTTTCTTTTTTATAAATTGATACCCTTCATTTTTTTTATCTCATCAATCAATTTTTCATCATCGCTCTGCTTCTTGCGAAAATTGTTCTTCTTTGAAGATTGAGAATTTTCCTGAGATTGTTCTCTTATCTTGTTTTCCTCTTTCTTGTTAGTACCTGTCTCACTTTTTCTTTCTATCAGTTTACATTCTATTTCAGGAATAAATATCTGTTCCTTAGAATGAGGATTGCACGCGGGAAATAAAGATGCAAAAACTAACGAAGAAGTTTCCAAATCTACTCCTAATTTTAATTCATGTACTTCATGTTTGTATTCATCTCGTAAGAAAAGTTTATCCTCACCATAGAAAAAACGAGCTTCTCCATTTATGCTTATACCAAGTTTATAGGTTGTACTGCCTACAATTAGAAGATCCCGAGAAGAAGAAATTGGCACAGAAAATCCTTTTACCATGCCATTCAAGCTACTGTCTTCTCCAGGATAATAAATGTCATTACAAACAATATTGATGAGATTTTGAAAGTCTAAAGTTAGCCTTTCTTTCTCTGATTCTTGAATTTCTTGCCCGTTTTCAGATGTACAATCTCCACACAATCTCCTCCATATTCTTTTTAAATAAGAACCGTTTGATTTCGTTGACGGTTTTCGTTCATTAATAATTCGTGCTTTTGCTACTGCCGGTACAACAATCATTCGATTGTTATACTGGCCATTAATCAAGGCCTCACTCAAATAAAGACAAATTATTTTAGGGGTTGCTGCGCTTGCTGTATTTGCAACAGTTATTTCATTAGTGTCCTTATCTATAATATTGCGGGCTCTTAATTGATTAATCATACACTTTTTTAGCGGTTGATATTCAAACCCGCGGCCTGCAAAAATTACATCATTGATGGAGGTGAATGTTTTATTCTTCATCGTTGCAAGCTTACTTGTCACAGATTCTACAATCAATAGAATTGTCTTGTCTACATACTGCAATTCTTCTTCTGACAACAACTGATAAGTCTCGTCTTTTACAAGCCCCTTAATATAGTCAACCAAGGTGGAAAGCTGGACATCTTTTATATCCTCCAAATTATTTGTTAATGATTCTTCTTTTATTTGGATTCCCCTTTTTTCTCCCACAGCAATCTTATAATCATCCACAGCTTCCATTAACTCTTTCAAATAAAAAGCATCACCACCCTGATTAGCTCTACTTTCCTCAGAAGCTCCTAACACATTATAATAAATATATTCCCTCAAATTGGACGCTGTGGGATGCTGACCGGTATTCAAGTAATAGAAATGATCCAAGATGGCTAAAAGGTAAGCATACGAAATAGCATTTCCAGCTCCAACGATACCGGAACGGTAGAGATTCTTGTATATTAGATGAGGTTCAGAAGAAACCTGAAGGACAGAAAAGTCCAGTGTACCTTTCCCTGCATCCAACACTAAATAGTTCCCGTCACTCAAGGCCTCATTTCGCATGGAACAAATAGCGCCCAATAAAGAAGCATCACTCTCGGATATCATGGAAACTTCCACTCCTTTAATCCGAGGGAAATATTCCAACATTTCTTGTATGTCTATGCTTACCCAATATAGATTATCAAAAATTTTATTGTAAGAATAAATGTTCGGCATCAATAGATAAAGTGTAACAAAAGAAATATCATCTTCAGTTGATATGTTATTCAAGGCGTTAAAGATGAAATGATTGATACATCTCCGATAGAAAAAATTATTTTTGAAGTCAGAAATGCGCTTTGAACTCCCGTTATACAAGATAGAAGGTTCTCTCACGCCCCCAAAATTTATAATTTTTACATTTGGAAGATTCAGATAGGTGTGACGTATTTCTTCTTTTCTATCTTTGGATGTTAGCACCAAAACCTTTGCATCCACAATAGGCTTGTTGCTTTCTTCATCTAATAGAATAGAAGCTGTACAGTTGTTTCCATCTTCACGTGTCCATTCCTTCTTAGCAAAGAATATTGATTTATAGAGCCCCTTTTCCGATTCGTCATATTGCAGATAATTTTTATAATCTGATTCCCCACCATACAATCGATTCATATCCTCGATTAAAGGCATAATGCCATTTACATTTTGTGCTTCATCCCGTTTGAAAGTAGTCATCTGTGAAGCTTCCGAACCGAAATCAAGGACAACATCTGCTATTCTATCAGCTCCGCTGACATATAATTTGACATTCCGGGTTCTGACTTCATTCTCATCATACAGATGAATAAATACGTCTATAAGGGCATATTCTATTTGCAAAGAACGATGATAGGTCAGTGTCCATTTCTTTTTATCACTTTCTTCTTGAAATTTTAAATATCGCTCATTAAGAGCCTTGTCTTCGTAATTCGTCTTTGCCGTCGTAAGATGAATATCTACTTGGATTGTTTCCGCCTTTTGTTTGTCTTCCAGTGGTGTCTGAATGGCAGATATCTCCTTGATGTAGGCAATTCTTTCCTTGCTATCCTGTAAAATCAGCCCATTATTATAACTTATTTTATCTGATGAGTAGAAAGATAACAAAGGAATGTCGTCATCTTCGGCTTCAACCACAAACTGGCCAAGTACATCCGTGTATTCTTCACGACAGTCAAAATCGATTACATAATCCAAGCGACGGTCTATATAAAGAGTTAGCAGTTTCATAAGCAAATAATTAAAAATAGACAACAAGAGGTTTGTAAGATATCAGCTCTTTTCCCTGTATTTGATAGCCCATCTGGATTAAATCGAATACTTTCCCTGCATAATCTCTGGGGCAGATGGCCGGACAAAACTTGTCAATCCAAGTTTCGCTGTTTTTAAATTCATAATAATCAGTATTGAATTCATCAATCAGCAACCGGGGAATAAAGATTGAAATCTGTACCATTCCCAATAAGGCTCTAATCAAAGAATTGAGTTTCCCTAATTGAAGTACATGCAAGTTATGACTATTGAACTCTGTCGCTACTTGAGAAACATCTCCATAACAATTCAAGTATGTTAGAATATTTATCCATCCATTCCGTTTCATACCTTCTTGAAGTATAGGCTGAATCCTGTTTATCATCTCTTTCACATCAACCTTTCCATCTTTCCAGTCAGGCTGATCTTTCAGCTCGATAATTTTTTGTTTCGTCATCTCATAATTGACAGCTACGCGTTCCAGCAAGTTCTTGTAAATGGAAGAATCCGGATTGGCATGGATCACTTTCTGAGCCAATTCATTCAGTTCAAAATTTATTTCATCCAGATCCATAAAGAACCTGTCACTCCATTGCTTGTGTGTTTCAGAAATCTCATTTATCATTTTTGACTGTTCTTCATAAACTCCAACCAATTGTTCATATTGGGCTTGAAGCTCATTTAGCTTTCTTTTAGTTTCTTGCAGTTCATCAGATAATTCCTCCGATATTTTGTTAGCCTCAGATAACTGATTCCCTTTTCTTTCTATTTCCTCATTCTGTCTTTGGATGATCTTTTCAGTTTCCTGTAACTTTGTTTGCAATAAATCCTTCTCATCATTAACAGTTGTGACTTCTGCATTTAAGGCTTCCTTTTCATCCTTTAATTTCTCTATCTGTTTATGTAAAGATTGAATAATGCTTTCATAATGACTACTTTGCCATTCATTGAGTACATTTCGTAATATCTTTTCTATTCTTTTATCCCATTGATTTTTTATATCAACCTTAGTTTTAGTCAGATATTTTTTAGGATCCTGCATCCATTCCATGGTTTGGATGTCCCAGTTAAGCTCCTTTGCAGTTTCCAGAAACCATTCATCCACTTTTTCCCGGTTTCCAATTCCTATAAAACCACTGTGAATTAAATTCCAAAACTCATCCAACGAATTATCCTGCAGATTGATAGCTTCATTCGGATATTGCCGGTTCCAAAAAGACATGCATTTGTTTACAACATATACCTGTAGCCGGACTTTAAAATCTACATCATTCCAGTCTTCATCATTTTTCAAGATACCATGTTGCTTAAGGGTTTCGATTAATGAAACACATTTTTCCTGTATTTGCTGTTGAGATTTCACAACTTTCATTGCATCATTTGTGTGTGAAGTTTGCCCGTCAACCTCTGTATGACGGTTTTCTGTCTCTTTTTCTACATTTTCAGAACTTTTTTTCACTACACTTTCTTGGTTTTTGGTTTGTAATATATTTCCCTCTTCCTTTGTGTCTTGAAGAGCTTCCTGGCATATATGTTGGTTTGCCTCATTGTTCTTTTCCACTTTCTGTCGCTCAGGCGATTCCTTTGTTTCAGGCGATTTCCTTAATCCTAGAAATAAAAGGATTTTCTCCCCAATAATTTGCAGAGAACTCCTTTTCTGTTCACTTTTAGATTGTAGTTCTGTTTCCATATATTTTCTCATTAGTATATTTATTACAAAAAATCAAAGTATGCACATCTTTAATATGTATCAATATTATTTTTAATCGTCATTCTGAAGCAGGCTTCCTATTATAAAAGAAGACGATTGGCCACAGACTCTTTCGCAGTGACACATTATTGAAATCATCATGTGGATTAATTGAAATATTGCGTCCTCCAACTTTAAATTTGAATTGCGTTGTGTCAGGATACATATTTTGGTCATAATACGTCAAACTTATCGGATATTCTTTTCCTATTGCAGAAACATCAATCTGAGTCAGTAGTGAAATCATATCCCTATTCCCGTCCTCATAATCCTTAACAACATCCATGCTATAAGTCTGAATCAGGTCAATGGTAGTTACGTCACCCAACTGAAAACGATATTCCCTACTTTCAATAATACCGTTTGATTCCTTGACTTCTACTCCACCACCGATAAGCGGTTGCCAAATAAACGTAACCATATTATTTTTTTTAGAATAAAGCACTACCCCGAACTGGGCATAATGAGATTTGCTGACCAACGAATATGTAGTGCCCGGCATATTGTACATGGCTGCATAGGCTAATGCTCCATAGGTGACTACACTTTTTAATTTGTTAAAATTTTCTCCATAATTAAGGTTGTCTTTCTGATTTGTCATAGAGTCTCCACAGATATCTACATAATATAAATGTGTATTCTGAGACATCTGTTGCACTTGCTCTATAACTCCGTCCCGTATTGCTTTCAGGCAAATACTTCTACCCGAGAAAATAACCACATCGGTCTCTATCTGGCCATTCTGCCCAAAAAGTTGAACAAAATTCATCAAAGTCTTTTCTGTAACATCCTTAATGAAATCTTGGAATACGGGATGAGACAGAATATGTTTTGCTCTGATTTTAGAAGTTGACAAAGGAATTGTCTGGTCTTTCAATACTAAATCAGGAAAGATGGCCTCCGGATTGTTTAGCAATGGCTTTAATGTATTTTTAATATACTTCTTGAATTGAACCCGATCATCATACGATATAATTTTTGTTGTACTTATTTCTTGATCCAGAATTAATACATCTTGCATGTCAGCCAGTATTTGCGGAGAAATTATTTTAAATTGTTTACATAAATCTGTCAGAATAGACGCTAATTGATAATCTAGAAAATTTCCGGCCTTATTAACCCCCATCTTTCCTAAAAAATCAATAGTTGTTCCTGCTGGCTCACATGTTTTTTTGAAATATGTCAAATCCAAGGTTCCTGCTCCCATATCAAAAACCAATACTCTTTCCTGCTGAAGCAGCCTATCCTTCTCTTTCTGGTCAGCCAAAGACTTAAAAAACTTCTTCTGATTGGCAATGTAATAGCATGCCACGGCATCACTCTCTCCAACTGTACATAAGTATTCCGGATAAAGTGACGGCAGTGCTTGTTTTGCAATTTTTTTAATTAATTGAATATGCGGCGGAGTATAAGTATGCGGAACAGACAATACCAATTTCTGAACACTTTTGTCCTTATTTACTTTAGCCAGATAATGATGGAACAATTGACTGTAGATAAGCTGGAAGATTACATCCACTTTCATCAGGTCTGTTTTATCCTCACCCTCTTTTAACCAGACATCGCCTTGCTCGCTACTATATTTGAACTTCTCAGGTGACGTAAAGATATTTGGTAAAAAATGATATCCCATCAATGTTTTCAGACAGGGAAGTTGATATTGTTTATTGATAATTTCTTCAGAAGGAGAAAAAAACAGAGCATACTTCATATAGTGCGCATCATCTTTCAATTCTCTGAAGTTCCCTTCGTTCATCACATTCAGACAAGCAGTCGATGCAATCAGGCAATCTGCTTCATCATTTGCGTTCCCACGTTTACTTTCATCTTTTATTGCAGCCCGCATTAAATCCCGTTTGAGTTGTTTTAAATCAATCAGGCAATCTTTAAGACGATTGATGTCCAGTGCAGATGCATAAGCTGCAACTACGGCAGAAGTTCCGAAATCGACACTGAGCCATTCCGGTTCTGCCATTTTCATCAAACGTAGACTGATGGTTCGTGAACACAATTCAAACTCGTCTTTACCATTCAGTTTCAATGCTCCGGGATTTCGTTTAACCTCTTCATAGTAATCTCCCTTTTCATCTATAAACATATCGAACTGGCATTTCATTTCCAACTCAACAGTCGATGTATTGTCTGTAGGAAGAATAGCTTGAAAATCGTTTTCATTGATTATAACTGTAAAAACGTTTTCTTCACCAAATTTCAGCGCACACGGTTGATTCATTTTAAATGTAAAGATATCCTCCAGACTTTTGTTTTGTTTGAGTTTGATGCGTTCCTTGCCTTTAATATTATCCAAAACCAGTTCGCAGCGATTCAAAATAACGGCAGCATCCGGATACCGTCTATCCTCTGCCTCCGCAGAATTCCGGAAAATGAACTGTAAAGACACATAACTTTCATAATCATTATTGGGGGTAGCTGCTAGTTGGATTAGCCCTAAATCAATGTCCGACCTGTCATTGGCAATATCACGTTCCACCTCTTTTCCTTCATCTGTAGAGAAGTAAGACACAACGGCTTCCAGGCGGGTTAGTGTTTTATTGCGTTTCAATCTAAAAGGGGTTGAAGGTTGTCGGCTTACCGAGATATCTCTATAATTATCATAACTGAATTTGGCATCCGATACTTCGATAGAATATTCCGTGTCATCATCCTCAGGATTAGAAACCATATTCATATTCCAGTTGAACGGCAGAGCGATCTCTTCTCCTACCTTCAGGTCTGTAAGGAAATAGGCTCCTTGCTGATAAATGGCCCGGCTTGATGAAACGTCAGCTAAAGAAACGACACCTTCTTTGGGCAAACTGGAAGAATCTAATACTGTTCTCAGATTAAAACAGAGTTTATCAATGTCAGATGCTGCCTTCAGCTTCGAATTATGCTGAATGTACAGCGTGCCTAAAGGCAACATTGTCCGTTCCTGTTTCTGACTGAAGACCATTTCTGTATATTGCAACCCTATTTTGAACAAAGGCTCCGAGCGGAATGGTTCAATATGCACTTGAATAGAATCTTCTCCAAGATATGCTTCATCTTCGTTATCCGGATCTTTAACAGCTATCTTAAAATTCATCGTGTAAACATCCTTTTCCTTTATTGTTACCGGACAATCTATTACAGCATTTGGATTAAAACTTAAATACATAGGAACATCGCAAGAAGTTACCATGGCCGTAATTTGCTCATCCCATTCCTTACCCTGTACAGAGAGAAGAAAGGGTTTCTCTGTTGGTGACAGAATCAGTCCGTCTGCATTTTCCAATTCCACCTTAAAGATGTATTCCCCCTTAGGAGTCTGTTTTACCAGACCGAAGAATTTTTCCTGAACCGGCAGATGAATGACAGCTCCTAAATTAATTTGTTGATAAGGCTGGTTGCTGTCTGCCAAGTTTACAGAATATGTCTTTTGCTCTATGTCGATATGAAGTGCCATAATCTTTTCTATTTTTTAATGCGTTTAAATGAGAAATCCTTCGCTTTCGGTCGGTATGTCCGATGAGTAGCCATATAGTAAATCAAGTATATCAATAATCCGGCAGGAAGGATAATCTCCCAAATTTTGGCCATTGTATACTGGCTTTCAACTCCCGGTATCCAAAAGATATCCCATAGTGGAAATCCATATACGGTAGCGTCTTCCTCATATTCGATTGGGATATCCACATTCAGTCCGTCTCTTCCCAAGTAGACAGGAGCAAGCCGATTAGGCGATAACAAAGTTGCCTGATAAACACCATCCAGTAATTTCACCCATGCACGCATACGGATACTTACCACTTCCTTGTCACGTTCAATCCGGAAGGCAGCCTTGCCCAACGAATCCAATCTTAATGCATTGTCAGGGGTCTGAAAAGAAAGAGCATTTTCCGTTACGCCAAAAACATCCAGCCTTTTCAGGGCAAAATGCGGGTTATTCCGCCACGTCAGAGGCAACTCCACTTCATATACTCTTCCTCTGCAGCGCCTGGCAATCAGCTTAGTCGGATAATTTATCACAGCTCCAAGCGAAAAATACTGTTGCAACGGCAAATATTCATACACCTCCACATATCCCTGTGGGGTATACAGACGGTTCGCCCAGATGGTGTCAGTTTTGATATGTCGGATATAATACTCTTGTTCTACTGTATAACATTTTTGGAAGATACGGTTAACATCAATATCCGAATTCACATTTAATGCTTGTTGTTTTTGAATCAATGACACGATTTCATCATAAAAATCATTCCCGTTATAATGGTGATCCGTTATCAAGACCAAAAAAGTGCGGTTTACGTCTACAAGAGGATTTTTCAGTGCAAGCAATGCATATGGTTTGGCTACCGAAACCAACGAAAAAGGTGAATCACCCGGTTTGAATTCCTGCAAAGCAATCTCCCTCCAACGATGATTCAGCAAGTCATTCAATTTGTTTTCCTTAAAGTTTACGTAGCGAATAGGTTCATTGCCAGCTTTCAAAGGAGTTGCATACATGCTCATATCCCGCTGGGAAGCATCAACGGCAAATCCTAATATGGAGAGATAATCCGATGTTTGAAACAACGGTCGGTAAATCTGATAATCACTATGCCTGAAATTTAATAATACCTCCCGCACCTTTACAGCTACCTCCCGATTCCCAATCCATCCGTCGCAGCCCGCCTTATCAACAGCCAGAATAACATGATGACGTAAATCATCATTAACTTCAGCTCTCAAGGAATATGAATGTGAGAGTAAAGCAACGCCCCATAGGAATATGCCTATTAATTTTTTCCATATACATATATATTCCATAATCTTAAATCAATATCCATTCATTGAAATCTGAAGTGCACTTGTCAACAAGTACAGTCCCCGTTACAAATATAAGTATTTTATTTTTAACTAATATTGTCGAATTATATTTTTTATATCTGACTTATGATTTAAAACCGATTTTTTTACGTACAGGCACATTTTTCCATACATATTGGCCGACATCCTCTTTTATAACTATTCCGCTAAAAGCACTTTTGCTCCGGCTGATACGAACCAAGTAATGATTCATGATATTACGCGACAATATAGACATCGTCCTGGCATTCGCGTAGCCTAAGTTTCTATTTTCATACAGATGTCCAATATAAGACCTCATCATCTCTTCCGCTTCCGGTTCCAGAACTAATTTTCGTTTCTCCAGACAGACTACTAAGATTGACATCAATTCTTCAGGTGAGTAATCTTCAAAATAGAATGTATGCCCCATCTCAAACAGAACATTCGGAGCTTCACCATCTCCTTGCAGCCGTCCATAAGGAGTTTGTTCAGCAATCACTACCGCATAGTTTCCCGGCAGTTCCATCATCAGCGAGTTCAGTTTAAAACGCAATTCCTCCCCATTAAACCAGGTCTGCGGATTCTTGAACATCGGTGCGTCTCCATCTACGAATAACAATCCCTGTTCCGATTGCTTCATTGCATTTCGAATAATTTCATCCACCTTATAGTCTGGCACATTATATAGATTCTCCGCCTTCAATTCCACCAGATTTCCACGGTTCAACACGTGCATAGCCCTAAGTATTTCCCCTAAGATGCCTGCCACCGTACTCTTTCCGGTGCCTGTATTCCCGATAAAATTCCATCGCAATGGTTCATCACGAAAATAGGATTGTCCTTTCTTCTGTAAATAGCGAGCAACTGTCACAAAGTCATGAACTGCTTCCTTTACTTTCTCCAACCCTACCAGTGCATCCAATTTTCGAAGCGCATTTTGAATTTCTTCTTCATTGAAAGGCTCCACCTGATTCAACGTATCACATGCTTTTATGTCTGCCAGACAGATTTGTTGGAGCACTCGTTCGTTTTCCCGCTTCTGGGCAGGCAGGGCAGCCACTCTTTCGCTCATGGCAGGAAGAATCTGCGAAGAAATCAACCGCACAATATAACGTGCGTTTCCCCAGTACTCATCTTTATCTTCATATTGACGTTCTACCAAATTACGTAATTCCTGAAATGCCTTCGGAGTGAAAAAATAATTCTTACTTCGCACATAATTCTTAGCAATCTGCATCAGCTCGTCTACCGAATAATCATTGAAATAGAAGGTGTAAGGAAAGCGTGAAGGTAGTCCGGGATTCGTCTCAAGCATTCTTTTCATTTCTCCCGGATATCCGGCCAGAATTACCAACATATCTATCTGATCCTTATCCAATACAGTCAACAAAATTTCAATTACCCGATGTCCGAAGTCCTTCTCGTTTTCGTTTACACACAGTGAATACGCTTCATCGATGAACAGCACATTACCTTCTGCACGCTTTAAGTATTCCAAGGTTTTCTTTTCCGTATGGCCTATATATTGTCCCACCAGATCCTTACGGGAAACCTTAATGACCTTGCCCTTTGACAACAGCCCCATCGAAGCATAAATTTCCCCGATGAAATCAGCGACCGTAGTCTTTCCCGTTCCGGGATTACCCAAGAAAACCATGTGCAGGGGAGGCATAGATGTTTCCATTCCCTTATCCATTCGCCACTTCATCATCCTCACCATATTCAGATGCTTCTCAATGCTGGTTTTCAGCATATTCAATCCCACCATCTTGTTCAGCTTCTGCATATTTCCGTCATTTTCTCTTGGAGTGATCAGAACATCCTCTTTTCTGATTGTCATCAGTTCCATAACAGTCGGCATTTTCAGCTTGCTGACACGAAGGGCCATAGCTTCCAATATTTCATTGGTAAACAGATGCTCAATGTATTCCGATTTATGCTCTCCCCCGGCTGCTAAAACAAATTCCTCCTGAATCTTCATGCGCAACGCTTCCGCTGCCTCTTCAGTAAGATGATAATGATGTTTTTGGCAATACGAACGAGCTATCTCCATCCACTCATCCTGCGAATAGTCCGCAAAATAGAACCTGTTCTGCGGAGGAATACTGTCTCCCAATTCCACGAAATGGCCGATCGTATCCCTTACCGTCTGTTCGCTGCCTGAGATAACCAATATCCAGTCTGTCTTTTTGTTATCCTGCAACCGCCTCATCAGTTCATTCCATGCTTCTTCACCTACGTTGCGATGCCCATTATTGTCATCCCATATTGATGGTAAAGCCACTTGGTCGATAAATAAAATCCCCCCTTGAGCCGCATTTATCTCATTTGTCAGCGATACTTCTGTCGCATACGAGTCGGTTTGTTGTGAGAATTTCTTTGTCAGCTTGTCCCAATTGACATAAGCTACCTGGCCGTCGGTCAAGAATCCAAGTTTATGCAGCAGGCGTCCCAGCAGTTTGGCCATTTCATAATTTCTATCGGCAGAATTCCCCATAAAAGCCATGTGTAAAGGAGGCTTAGGTGTTAAAATCCCCTTATCCATACGTTGGTCCGTGTAATGTTTATAAGCAGCCAGTTCATTGATTCGCTGCTTGAATCCATCCATTCCGGGCAGTTCTTTCAGTTCTTCATATGGATCAGCATGGAGCTTTTTAGTAGTATCAGAAGTCGGATTCTCTATTTCATTCCAAGTCCAAGGCGAGATTTCGTCTTCCCTGTAGATGCCGGGAACATCGTTTTTCCCTACTTCAAAGATAGCCGATATCACCACTTCATCATTGAATCTCAGTTCAAGCAGGTAACGGGCTTTTTTCCACACGATACCGTCAATATTGCCAAACCGCGCCGAGGCCACAATCTCGTTTCTGTCTTCCGGACAAGAAATCTCCATGAATTTTTCTGCCAGCAGACTGCCGTCTTCACCATAAAGTCTGCCAAGCAACATCACCGGCAACTCCCTTCCCCAGATGTTTTCTGCCTGATAAACAGCCCAAACATTGTGCAATCCCTTTTTGGAAAAACAGCTCAATGCAGTACTTTCCAATCCCTCCGGATTAAGGATGTCATTCCGGTGCAGCTGAAATTTTATGAAACGGAGCGTGCCGGGAACTCCCGGCAGGTATATCCATCGTAAGGGAATGGAAGCCAGTTCCATTTCATCTTTTACAATCAGAATCTCGCCGTCAATCCATTCTTCTGCAATATACTTTTCTTCCTCAGGCAGCCCCCCTAGGCAGACCCCGCCCCAATTGTTCTTTCGGAAACTATAACTATGTATCCACTTCTTACTCAACACACGCTCTTCATAGTCTATAAGGTACACCGCAGCTCCTTCAACATAATCGAATAGCACCGAATCTTTGTCCTCGACAGGCAAAGCCCGTACCGACAGTTGCGCTTCGTACCATGCAGACCATTCCATTGTTCCTACTTTCCTCCATGCCTTCAGGAAACCAGGAGCACCGTATGCGGCTTCCCAGCCCAACTGTTCCAGAGACTGATACAGGACACTCTCTTTGTCTAGCATTTCCCTCCAATTCCCCTTTACAATAATATCCCTTTTCATCTTCTCCTGCGGCAGAGAGTCTTCCGGATCTTCATCTTCCAATTCACCTGCTATAAAATCGTTCAATATTTTCTCAAACTCATCTTCCGATTCATCAAGATCATTCTCTATCTTAGTTTTGTCTTTACCAGGCAGCATCTTCTCCTTTAAATCCGGAATATTTTGCTCCAGCAGTTCCAATAAAGCTTTCGAGAGCCTTTCGTCTTTCAGTTTGTCCATTGATCCTGCTTTCAATCCCACAACGGACCGGCAGGAAGAAATCACCCGGACATCCTCCTCTTCCCACACCTCCAGCATATCCTCTTCGTTGATGACATTATAATTGCATAAAAGCAGAATTGATATATTATATTTCTCTTCCGGTAAATATTCAAAGAGAAACGACCGGAACAGATTCATCAGAAACACTGGAGACATACGATGTGCATTCACCGAAAAATAGAGAGGTCCCTCATCGTTAAATCTCTCCTCATCCGCCAGCCAGTCATTTTCTTTCTCTTTAGCAAGTTCATCCCAGCCAATCAACAATACCTGCTTTTGGTGGATACAAATTGCGTATAGCAATTCCGTAATGTCCCCTGAGTAATCCAACTGTTCTTCCAATGGGTGTGGAGTAGGGGGAACAGGAATAACCAGACAGGCACGGGATAACCTTTCCAAGGCCTGAGTCAGGTTGGAAGCATCTATATTGTCAAAAAAGGAAGAAAAGAAAGACATAAATTAAGGAATTAACAAATTAAAAAAACATTGTATGTGGCAGGGAATACACGCTCAATTATTGGCCCCTTTTCGGATGAATAAAGGGAGTGTTTTTCTTCCCTGCATATTCAAAAAACTTCCCGTTATAATGATAGACATCATAATAATCAAGATTGGACAAGACATATAAATTCTTTTTTTTCGAATCATAGACAGTCATCCCACGGTCATCTGTATCTGAAGCAGCATTCCAACCAGGTTCATCTTCATACAGAACCAATTGATGTGTCCCCCCAGGAAAGACCGGTAGATAAATCAAACTCCCGTTTCTGGCAGCTATACTCTCCAACCACATGGAGGAATTTGTGGAAGAAGCTCTGGAGTAATAAAGAACAATATAAAATACCTCCTTATCCAAGCTTTCAATCGTATGGAGTTCCAATGGACAATTTCCATAGTCAACATAACCATATACTTTCCCTTCGGATTGATATTGGCAAATCAGTTTGTAAGATATGGCAGTACCTCCACGTCCGTCATCCCAGCAATAAAAACGCAAATGTCCGTCCTGCGAAGTCAGAATATCTACATATTCCCGTTCTGCAAGTCTCGCAAACGGATAGCCAAGTGTTTCCGGATGATTCATCACCACCTCCACCAGTTCATTGTTATTCCGATATCTTCCTCCGACTTCATCCTGCACATAAGGATCCAAAACAGCCATAAGCTTGGTTTCTGCCTCATGCAAAGAGTCAAAGCTGGCGGTAAAAGTTCCTTTCACAGTTTTCTGTTCCTCGTTCTCCCCATTGGCGTCAAGCAAAAGTTTTTTGATGCAAACTGTATCTTCTGATACAGATTCCTCTTTACATTCCTTTTCACTCATATGCGTTTCTTTGGGAAAATGGCATCCTGAACATAGCAATACCCCAAGAAGAAGCGCTATTAATAGATCTTTCATCGTTTTACTTTTCTATATCTACTGCTTTAACAGAAAGAGTATGTAACACAGATTCTGATTGGCCATAAACTATTCATGAGCAACTGCAACGAAAACTTAGTTCCGTTTAATTGCTCATGAATACTTTTTCTATTTCTTTACTTAACAGATTCGAATTGGCCATATCCCACATTGGTCTTAGCACCAACACCTACTATTTCAAGAATATCCTTAAATAGCTTCTTTTTCTCTTCCGCCTTAAAAACATCACCTTTATACGAAATAAAATCATTCAAACGGAAACGAAATTCAATGATACATCCAGGTGCTATTTTTAGCATCGTAATGGGGATAGGATCCTTTAGCGGTCCCTCCTTATGCGGGGTAATGGAATCATCATCTACTATATGCTCAATTCCTTTTTTATCTTTGTAAGCTTTTACGATGACAGCATCATAAAAAACATCACGCTTATAGATAGATTTATTGACATAAACCGGTTTCCTATTGGCATCTTCTTTTAGAGTTCTCCCATTGAAAATATCCTCAAACAATTCATTGATATTAATACCTCGTTGAGCGATAGGCGTAAATAAATCGTCATCATAAGAAATTGTTTCTGTACCATCAGGATTCACCGTCTTTACACAAGCTTGTTTAAAATAATCACGCAGCACTCCTTTTACAGAAGAACCATATATATTAGGCATACCGTAAGTATAGTCAAAGTGCATACCCAAATTATATCCACCTGTTAATTTTTTGGAGTCGTGAACAATTCCAATGCCAGTAACCAATCCGGGATATGCAACTGTCTTCTGAAACCAAATGTTAACCGGCAGATTTTCTCGTTTTATCTCCACCAGTTTGGATTGTTTGATGCGAGCATTTTTCGCAGCAATCGCAGCTTCATTTTGAGATTTTCCTTTAGAGTCTTTCAGGACATAACTAAAATCAATATCTTCATAGTAGTCCTTAAAATAAAGATAATATATATTCTGAATCGCAGTCATGATTATCCTAAATTATAAGTTCGAACAATTTCTTTCAGTGCGATAGAGCAATTAATCACATCTGACGCTTTCACCTTACTATCCACAGCAATGACAGCCCTACACAAATCTGCCGCATTGCTGAAATGATATTCATCGGAACGGTATTGCGTAAGCATCTTTGCAATTACATCCAGAATACACCTTCGATATGCTTCATTATTATGGCCTTCCTGTTTAGGAGCATCCTGATAAAATACCGATATGGTGGGTTTTAGCCCAATGGTCAAGATAGAAACCCCAAATGAGGCTATCTGTCCATTATAACTATCAAAAATTGTATCTTTACTTTTAAATAGCGGACAATTGGGTGCATTCAGTACGTCTTCTGCTATACCCATAAGTTTGGCATTCGTCTTTTTATCCATAAGGCATTAATTCAATTTGACAAATTTACAATATCCATAACCAATTGTCGCGTTCGCTCCAATCTGTACAATCCGATTGTTTAATGCATCCATCTGCCCCTTTTCTTTGGTAACAATGATTGTAGCCAATACAGAAAGGGAAGGTAGAACTTGCTCGTACCACAAGTTTACACTTTCTCCATTTTCCAGACAATTACGTGAAATAATCGGCAATGAATCATCATCACAACAGTCTTTAAATTTCTCTTCTTCAACAGGATTTTGAGCAACGTTTTCATTGCCCATAATCGAACGGACAGTTTTAAGTATATCATCCTTTGATATGCCTTTCTCTCCTATAAGATTGTTGACTTTGTCAGAAAAATTTTCCAACACTTTATCACAATAAATCAGTTCGTACGTTTTTCCGTTCGTACACTGCTTAGGGATAAACAACAGGGACGCATCAAAAAAAGACACACTTCCTTTTTTAATGCTTGTTGCGTCCGATTTTATGGATCCGAATATATCTTTTATCATTTGATCTTTATCCTTAAGATCCAGTTCTTCTGTCATAAACTCTTTAATGGCGCCTTTTAATGAGCCGGAGTTGATACAAGGCAAATTCGTCGTTGCATCACGCTGAATAGCTTTATCTATCACGCTGAAGTTTACTGTACTTTCATTCCCCACATGCAAATTAGTTTGAGGTATAATTAACCAAATGCTCACATTCTTCATAAATATCAGTTTTTATTAATTAACAATATTGATTATATCCTATCTGTTTGAATTCTTTATAACCGTCTATCAACCTACAAAATGTCTCCTTATCAGACTTGTTCTCAAAATAAAACACAGAACCTGCCTGATATAAATCATATCGTTCGGCAGAACGGGAAGACTTGTATTTCACATTATAATCTTGTGTATTTGTACTGTTCGGAATAGATAAGAAACGGAACGGTCGTACATCTGTAATGGCAAAAAGTAGTTTAGAACCTGAAATATCAGGCAAATAAGTATCTGATAGCAATACAATTTTCAACTCTTCTTTCGATACAGGATAATCCATCTTTTCGATTCGTTCAGCTTCAAATACAAAACTTGAATCATCTGCACCCAGTTTCACAATCTGCTTATTATAGGCTGTCAAATTAAGGCAATCTGCCACTTCCACCTCGAAGGCAAAGCAGAAGTTTTTCTCCAGCCGATAAGAGACCTGTTTATAGAAAGCTTCACTTTCTGTTTTACCGGTGTAGCTTTTATTGATGCCAATACGTGTATCCTTTATAAAGATATCACCTTCTTTCTGTTTCTCTCCATCAAGGGATATGTAATAGTTGTTCAGATAATCTTTCCCTGTAAAAGGCTGCATGTCCTTTTCCTTCTTAATATCAATCTTCGGAATCCGGACAGGTGTCATGTTTATCGTAGCATCGACCACATTTCCTTTTTCAATCTGTAAATCCATATCCTTCGCTCCTCTAAAAAACGGCTTGTTTTTATCAGTACTCCACAGGAAACATGGACCTATCTTTTGGACGGATTGATACTCCCTAAAGCTATGATTACTTGGATCTACCGAAAATCCTTTCTCTCCGATTAAAACTTTAGCCTTATCCACGTCCTTGATACAATTTTCTTTGCAATTAAAAGCTTCCGCATTATTAGACAGAATAAGAAAACGCATCATCCCTAAGATAGAGGTTTGCTGTGGCATCATAAAGGAGTGAATGATATAGCTTGAAAAAGCCGTCTCCTCATTATTTACCTTGAACGTCATATCGCCACCAAAGAAGAACTTCCCCAATGGTAGCAGTTTAACCAAATATTTACTCATCACTGTCCCCCTCTCCATTTATAAATTTAGCGGTACGCAACATACCATATAATGTTTCTAAAATCTCTTTAGTGCTCTTTGCTTTATCTTCCGGTTTCGATTTTTCCAGCTCTAACAACTTCCACAGCAGGTTCCGGGTGATGCCCTTATAGGATTTATCATCCAACGGATTTTCTTCCATTATTTTATTGTAAAAAGCCTTGATTCTATCTTCTTGATTGCTGTGACGAACAATATTCAACAAATCCTGATTCTCACGCAATTTATGAGCGATGGCTGACACAGTAGATTCATCAACTGAAGTTCTCATCAATTTGGAGAAAGATGTATATACATTTGAATTCTTACAAAGAGAGCCTACAAATCCCGAACCGCTATGTTTGCGCAAACACCAAGCGATAGCATTTTTTCCTTCTACATTTTTAGCCTTATCAAAGAGCAGTTCACGTGCACTCTTCAAAGCTTCATAAAGAGGGTACTTATAATAAGAAATAGATAATCCATACGAGATGGAAGTATGCAAACCCAGAGGTCTGCCTAAATCCTCTACCTTTGTATCTACCTGCTGATACAAGTTATCAATAGTAGACAATAAATCAAAGATAGTTATCATCTCTTTAGTACCTGTAGACGATATCACTGGGGCTATGAAAAGCAAATCATCACCTCCTGCATAAATAGGAAAACCACCATATTTTTTTATCGCTTCACATGCCTGACTACCATAATCCAACAACGACTTTGATAAACTCTTAATCTTAATCGTATCCAATGCAGACACAATTTTTCCCATATTGTCGCCATCGGCCTGCACGATACAAATATATTTATAGTATGATTTATATTCTGTCTTAAACTGTTTCTTAATCTCCTTATAGAAAACATCTTCGTCAGCTTCCGTCTCTGTATCATCATGTTTCAACATTCCGCATATATTCAACCAATTACCAAGATCTATACTTTTCAAACGATACGTAGCTATTTCAGCCAATGAAAGAATTGAAAATTCTGATTTACTGGCAGCATGTGTATATAGTTTCATTTTATTCTTTCCATATAACAGGCTAGCTACATTTCTTAAACTATTGTCCTTAACCGGACGTTTATAAAGTTCCAGACAATCCAGCAGTCTGTTCAACTCTTTGATTGCACCTGACGGCTTATCATAGTCTACAGAAACCGACATTACATTTACATAATCGTTTCCGATGTCAGTTGTTTTCTTAAATTTTTCAAGAGCCTTGTTGATCACCTCTTCTGCCTTAATATCCCCTTCTATAAAAATCCTGTCTGGATATAATCCTACTTCATAATAAACAGGTTTACTCCAATCAAGCACAGCCGGCGAGATGATATTACAATCCGAAAGTTCATCAATGATACATTCCATTAAATAAGAAAACATATAACTGGCATTCCACAATTCACGCGGCTTTTTGGCCATGGCGAATGTATCCAAAATTGGGCCTATATTTATTGCTGTGTATTTCATTTTGCTTCTATATTATTAAATGTCACACATTGATTATCGTACAAGATATTTTTCCAATTAAAATCCAAAGGGACAAATCCATAATCATCATCTTCTATCCTTTTTCCATCAATCAAATAATAATCATTCCTACGTTTATCACAATATAATGCAGATTGTACCTGTTCATTAAAACTTAAATATTCATGAAAATAATCAAGAAATAGATTGTAGTTATTTTTTTTCAGAAACATCTCAAGTTCCAAATCCAAACTTCTGCCGTTATAAGTAAAGCGGAATATTTTGTTTGGGATAGCTCTCAAACTCGAAACAATCTGCTTGTCAAACAATAAATATATATACACTTTGTTATTAAAGCATACAGGTTTAAAATAAATTGGAGTAGGAATGCGATCTATTTTATTCGGAGAATCATTCCTTTCCAAATGTTCCACTTTAACTTCTCGTTTTCCGTACAAATATTTATCCGGACACCCTAAAAAACCTCGAGCAAAAATAGGAGTATTATGATTTGCTACAACTGTACGATCTGTTCCTAACCTGAGTTCTCTCTTAATACTTCTTTTCTCCCATGTCTTTTTTAATAGGGTATTTAAAAAAACATATACATAAGATTTTATATATCTATCAGGAAACTGGGCAATCATCTTCCCGTTAACCAATCGAGATCTCGTATAATTAATACCAGCTTTCAAACACTTCCAATAAAAATCTATAACTTCCATTATCGCCGTCTGTTTAGCTTTCTCAGAAATAAGAGTCTCTTTGGCAACATAAAAACCCATATACGGACATCCAGGTTCATAATATAAACTTGCATTCCAACTTATTGGCTTTTCTGTGTTGTAACGAAATACAGTAAAACTCCCAAATCCTTTAGTAGACCGTTGTCCAAAATTGGTTAAAGCAAAAAAATGGGGTAAAATAGCCCTAAGAATCTCCAACAGACAATCATTATCAATTATTATAGTCATTAATACATAATCATGCAAAACCAAATTTGTTAATTCAGAGAGGTTCTCTTTTCCACCCATATTACTCAATAGCATAGGGAAGTCATCCGTCAAATATTTTGTAACTTGCCTTCTGCCACCATTAGGCTGTTCTTCCATGACTTCTTTTTGCTTTGTATTCAGTATAACATCCAACTTTTGCTTCTCATCAGCTACAATCTTAAGCTGGTAATCCAAGGCTCTGAAGCCATTGTTGAATTTCGTTTCCAGATCGTTGTCTGATATATTTGCACCTCTCTTCAAATAAGTTTTTACTCGTTGAAAGTCATTCCCAAACTTTGTGGTTATGATGTATTCATCCAGCTTCGGTTTCACCTCCGAAGCCCTCAAAGTTGCCCCATACTGATCATGCTGGAAATGAATCAGCGGAGTGTGCTGTTTCAATGTTACTTTCAGTGTTTTCATATCATTGATTGGTTTTTAAATAGTTCTCAAAATCTTTGTAAACCTTTTTAAAGTTTTCTATCTCTTTAGATAATTTTTCCATATCGAGTGTAGCATCTTTCTTGTTGGCCAGGGCATACATCATGAAAGCAATTCTATCTGATTCGCATAGATCTTTCTCTTTCCGACACTGTTCCAGCTTTTCTTTTTCTTCTTTCAAGGATTTTATTTCTTGTTCCAGTTTTTCTGTTGACTTGTTAAATGTCCAACCGTGTATCTTATCTTCTCTGTCTTGGCTGTGCTTCCATTCTTTTTCTTTCATTTCTTTTTCATGTTCTAATTCTTTCGATTTTATATTTTCTTTATAATGAAGATATCTACAGTATATAACCAAGTAAGAAAAACAGATTATAAATATTGACAGCACTATGCAGGCTGGCCAAAAGATGTCCCAATAACCGTGTGCCATAACTTCTTATTTTATTTTTTTGTTGATTAAGTAATGGTATAATACAATGGATGTTATCAGAATAATCCCCACTTGAGAAACCAAGCTTAACCAGTAACTCCAATCATTCTCAAATGGATTCATACCCAATATTCCGGTCATTATTGTGGCAGGAATTACGCAAGCAGCCAATTTGTTTAACCATTCTCCATTTTCATTTCGTTTCTGGTCAATAAGCAAAGTGGCATATTGGTGCAGTTCTCCGATTTCATCGTCCAGATCTTTAATCTTTTCCGGCAGAAGAAACTGTTCCATCATCATATTATACATTTCGATACCTTGGTCTTGAGCAGTCACGCTTTGGAAATAAACTTGGTTGACGAAACGTATATACTCTCTGTACAATGAACTGATACGTTCTGCCAGCTGTTTCCGTGAACCTTTAGATAAACAACTTACCTTAGTCACTTCGCTGGAAAAACGAAGAATCGAAGCACGCTGGATAATAATCAGTTCAAACATCCGGGAATAGATTGTGCGCATGTGCATGCCAATGAAATTAAATGCCTTTTCATTCGTTAATGCCACTAAAGAATATCGTGTAACACCATACAATGTTCCATATTCCTGCCATCGCTGATAGGTACTTTTCTCCAGCAAATCTTTTTTCATTTGCTGGTTTTTACAAGTCGTATCATTCCCGTTATCTACAAATACATATTGATACCATAAGTCACTGGATGCAAAATCTTTATTGTCAATAATTTGGGCAGAGAGTTTTTTGTTTCCATACCAACAGTTTACCAGCATACGGTCATCAATAACCGGCGTTACTCTCATGGCGGGCGATAAATCCTTTATCAGGCTGTCGATAAAGATAGCTGGTTCCCAAGTATGTGTAAGTCCTCGTTCGTTACCTTGCGCATCTGTTTTGTAGTCAAAGAAATCCTGATAACGGTATGCTTCTCCCTCCAGGCCAGTAATTACAATGGATTTAGCCAACATCCCTCGTTCATCCGGATCAAATTCTTTACTATGAGGCGGCATAATCCGACGGCCGAACTGGTTAATGTCTCTGACAGATATTTCATCACTTTGGTATTCTTTCCTGTTGGCCAAATAAAAGGAAAGGATTCCCACTCCTGTGGAATACAGGTTCAGATTGATGGCTTCAGCCTGTAACTGATACTTTTTATCTATTTTCCTGTCTTTATCTCTAACTGTAATATGATACTCTACCTTTCCGTTTTTAGGCTCTTTCCGCTCAAAATGGAAGATAATGGGATTATCTTCCCCCTTCTTATCGTATAAGACAGGATGGACAAAATCGAAATAATACTGCAACTCTCCGAACAGTTCTTGTTTCTCCTGTATGTTACCATTATCCATTGGAAAAGTTTTCCCGTTTGGGTCGTACTGTATTCTTTCCCAAAAAGTATGCGTATTCAGCGGAATACGTTCCAAATCTATTTGTTCGGTAAATAATTTGTGTTCATCGCCAGGTAATTCCCATTTAAACGGGAAATAAAAAATATGATAACTATAAGTCTCCATCTTCGGCCATTGTTTTTATTCGGTTAACAATCTGTTGTATTTCATTTTCTGTATATATATTCTTTTTGCTTCCCATGTATCCGTTAGTGCCTCCTCCATAAAACAGCTTCCCCGCCGCTATATCATCTTTAAAGCCAAGAAGTAATTGATGGAGGTTTTCTCCATAGTATATCCATTCCACAGAGGTATAGACAAGCAATTGGCGATATGGGAACAGTCTGTCGCAGATGGGAGAAAAACGGGACGACAACGCTTTTACAGCAATCAGTCCATTCACCTGTTCCATATTTTCGTTTATCGCTTTCACTGCCAATGCCTCATCTTCTTCCGTCACGCCCTGGCACATCCGGTCTCTTCTCCTGATTTCCGTTATTTCATCATCCGACGCCTGTAAAGCCATCATCCCTGGAATGTATGCCTTGTCGTTGGCGGCAACCAGTTGCTGTTCTCTGGTTAAAGAAATGCCCAGAAGTTCCGCCACCTGTTCCAAAGAAGAAGGCTTCCCAGTGCTCTGATTGTGATGGTCAATGCTGATATAGTTGTTCGGAAGAATCACGTCTTCCTGAAGTTCGATGCCCACCAACTGATATTCGCTCTTATTCCCAAATCTGCTAAGATATTCAAGATAGGCACTCAGACAGGCATTATCCCATCTTAGTCCCTGGTTGTAGTAACAGATCCCATGACTATCAAGCAGTTGACAAATGGTATACATTTCCAGATCAGCACCGCCCAACAAAAAGATAAATTGAATATCCTGCCTCACACCTTCCTGCACAGCTTGTCCAACAGTTCCTTATCCGCAGCCACTTCTTCACTCAGTTCAATATGCGTGCAGGCTTCTTCGCGCAACAGTTTGGCTGTAGACGACTGCTCCGTCACATTCCAGGTGAGCAGCACTACATGCACCTTCAGTGACTTCAGTTTCTTGATCAGCATTTCATGGTCGGCATCGCCGGTTATCAATACCACGAAGTCAAAATCGCGAAACAGGGAAAGCTCGTATGCTTCCAGCGCGAACCAGACATCAATGCCTTTTTCGATTACTTCATTCTGTATCTCGCGCAGATGCTTATAATGGAAAATCACATCGTTTTCTATCAGCGTATCCTCGAACTTGCGTTCTTTGAACAACAGGTGCTTGCTGTTTGCATCGTTTACCCGATACCTCCCTCTGAAATAATGGCTTTCCGTGATATAACAGTCATTGATATCCAGATTCTGCCCTGCAGCTATCTTCGAACGGATATACTGAAACAAAGGTTTGATTTGAATATTAAAAGACAAAGTATCTTCTAACGCTTCATTGACCTTGGCAAAATAGCCTCCATCGATAAAGACTCCTATAGATTTGTTCTCCGTGTTCATAGTACAATGTATCCTTTTTTGCAAATGAAAGAAAAAAAAAGATTAAATCAAAGGATTTACATAAATAAATACAAAAAAATTACATTTCGGCAGATTCATATCAACAATTTGGAAACTATGATTTATATTTGCACCTAAACCGAATCTAAGCATACACCGTATGAGGAATATCAGAATCCTTACCTTGAAATTTAAGAACCAATTACAGCAGGATGAAATCAAATGGTTTCGCGGAGCTATTATTCATGCACTGGATAAAGACAATGTTCTGTTCCACAACCATACTGCCGAGAATTACCGATACGCCTATCCGTTGATCCAATACAAACAAATCGACCATTGTGCAGCCATCCTCTGCATAGAAGAAGGAGTCGAAGCCATCGGGGATTTGTTTTCGCATTACACCAACCATGTACGGATTGGCGGAAAAGACGTTTATCTGGAAATAGACTATCTCCATCCGGCTCTATTCCCTGTACAGATGACGGAACGTCCGCAACGATACCAACTGAGAAGGTGGATTCCACTGAACCGTGAGAATTATCAAACCTATCGGACATTAGGAAGGGACGAACTGCGTATATACTTTCTTCAAAAAATATTAGTAGGAAATATCCTTTCTTGCCTGAAGGGGCTGAACATCTACCTGGATGAAACAGTCAGTTGCAGAATCCAAAAAATTACCCGGGCATACACCATTCCTAACAAAGGGATTAATCTGTTGGCATTCGATATCATTTTTACAGCCAACCTGTCTTTACCCCCCTACATCGGTTTGGGCAAAAATGCCAGTATCAATTGCGGCATCCTGACTTTGACCCACCAGGACTGACCGGGCACTTAAGTTTCGGTTTTACGGAAACTTGCAGGAATTAAAGGAATTAGTAGAAGTTATCGCCCGGCTTTAGTCGGGGTTAGGAGTTAAAAGCCAATAGAAAGTAAATGGTTTACAAGGTATCAACTTATCTTCTTAACTACCCGATGAAGATTAACACCGAATCTTTGCCTATATTTGTGGCATGTGTATATCGGGTGTGTATTCCTCGGTTCCGGGTAAATATTTAAATATTTTTATTTGCGAAAATTCAAATTTTCAAATGCGATTCATTTTCAGTACAT
>OGEZ01000527.1_pt1 | contig 31798 bp, 27 predicted proteins | sample 1570831 | NCBI WGS metagenome assembly OGEZ01 (sample SAMEA2582059, study PRJEB24529) | metagenome | biome: Human gut stool | place: China | collected 2011
TCTGTAAAGCTGCCAAACAAGACTTATTACGCAAAGGAATTGAAGGCTCCAACAGGTTATTCAGTTGATCCGACCGTATATACAATCAAAGCAGGAAAAAACAAGGTGAAAGAGGACTATGAAACAGGAACAATCAAAATTAACAAAACTGCCGAGGATGGCATAATCAGCGGCAGGGAGTTCAAGATATCCTATACCTATAACGGTAAATCTCTTGCCGAAACTGATAAAACCAATGCAAAAGGCATTGCGGTATTTGATGATCTGAGGGTAGGGTAACGACAGTGCGAGATGGCTCTGCGAAAAAATCTCTGTAAATTAATCAACTGTGATAAAAACGTTAGTTGGGAATGGCATAAAATTTGCCACTCTAATTTTTTTACAGTACACAATGCACTCTATAGACTAACTTAGATTTTCTCATCCGCTCTATAGAGTTGCTTGGACTTTATTATACACCAAAGTTCAATTGTTTGGAAGTCGTGGATTTATTTTACGCTTACAAAAAATAAGGCGAACATCTACTATCCGCCTTAAATAAAGTATTCAATTTAAAGTAGTTCTGCCAGATCGTCTCTGCCGTATGCTTTCCAATAATCTTTTAGGTCATAATCACCGCTTTTGAAGCTACCGTCTTTAGCTTTTATTTTATCAAATTTTAAATCGGTCTTTGCACCGCTATCAATTAAAAGCTTAACATTTTTCTTACTGGCATATACTGCGTTTTCAAGTATGTTTTCTGGAATATCTGCACCGTTTTCTATAATAAGTTTTAAAATTTCATACTTACCCGACAATGCAGTACTTAGAGGCGTAGATTCATTTTCACCAACTGCATTCACATCAACATTTTTATCAAGAAGGTATTTTACTATGTCAACATCTCCGCCTGCAACAGCATTGATTAAATCTGTACCATCAAAAACCTTTCCGCATTCTTCAAAACATTTAACGCTTTCCAAATCAGAATTTGAAATATCAATTGCTGAAAAGGTATAACCCTCTGCAGATAGAAAATCTATAATATCCTTATTATCATATGATAATGAAGTTCCAAGAGATTCCGATAGGTATTCTTCAGTTATTCTTGCCCCACGGCTATTTGCATAATCATACAGTAATTTAAAAAGTTCTAAATCATCGTACAAAGCAGCGGATTTCAATTGATATAATCCACTTGCTTCTCCTTCATCATTTACTATCATATAAGCATTATTATCGCATAAATATTTACAGGCTTCATAATTATCAAAATTTGCAGCTCTCTGCAAAAGTCCCGCTTCAAATTGATCGGTCAGATCTATATCATTTGTTTTCACAATATAGTCCAGCATTTCACCATTATTAGTTTGAACTACTCTTTGCAGCATTCCGCTGTATATTTGCGTTTCGTACATATTGCACACCGTTTCACATTGTTCAGGCGTACCCCAATAAGCTAGAAATGTTGTTAGCAATACAACGTCATCTTCATTGTAATCGTTTGGATTTTTAGTGCATTCTTTAAGAGCATCATCTGTTTTTCCTAAAATGGCTAATTCACAAGCCTTAGATAAACCGCTTTCTTTACCTGCTTCTAATAATTTTTCCAACAAAAATTTACTAGAATACGGGCTTGCTAATAGCTGCTCGTATGGTTCTTGTTTTGTATCCTCTTTATAATTGGCAAATAGCTCGGGATAAGGTTCTGCACCCGCTTCAATCAATAGTTTAGTAACTTGATAATTTCCATATTCTGAACCGCCACCCTCATTCTCAAGAGCCATATATAATGCGTCATGACCAACCTCATTTTTTTTGTTAAGATCCACATTATCGCTTGTAAGTAGAGCACGCATTGCTTCAGCTCGTGCATTATATGCTAAATCCCAAATTATATTATCATTATTTGGATCGGCACCTTTTTCCAATAAGTATAGTATACTTTCGTATGGATCATCTGCAAATACTGCTACATTAAGGCATTCGTTTAATAGGTCCTGACTGATTTTATCAGCTTCAAAATACTCATCAAGCAGTTCAAAATTTCCGGTTTTTACAGCATTCTCAACTATATCTGTTATATCTGAATCCCCAAAAAGTTTATCCTTTGTACCGCTTGACAGCCCGCACCCTGTTGACAAAATCATAACTCCTGACAATACTAACGCCAATATTCTTTTTGTCATTAATAAAACCTCCTTGTATTAACTCAACTTGCTCTTAAATTTTTTACTCTATTTACTACAAATTCGGTACTGAATTTCAACCCTTGCCACCTTTTTTCGATTCCTCATTTTTGAGTGCATCATCTATCTCAGAATACATAGGTTCCGTTTTATTCAAATATTGCAGATTATTCACGTCAAGATATCTTTATGCCCAATCTTCGATTTTCTCTTCAATGCCTGAAGTATTATTCTTTGGCATAATATCACCCCATAGAATATAATTAATTATAGTGCCATTCACTATTTTTGTATTTTGAATTTGTGGTTATTATATCATATCATTGCACTAATTTTTTTAGCATTCAGACTGTATGTTCGTAGGATTCTTTGCTTTTAGCCGGTGCCTTTGAGAAACTAAAAAAGTTTATGCACAATATGACAAAACCCTTCTAATGTCTAGAAGGGTTCTATGGAGCTGGAAACGTGACTTGAACACGCGACCTGCTCATTACGAATGAGCTGCTCTACCAACTGAGCTATTCCAGCATATATTAAATTTTTCTGTTAGCTTATTTGATCCGCCGCCGTGTCGCTTTATCAACAACCCACGACCTGCTCATTACGAATGAGCTGCTCTACCAACTGAGCCATATCAGCACATCAGACCTAAGTATTATACACCAAAACCACACATTTGTCAACATCAATTCAAGATTTTTTTCAAAGCTTTGCAAAATCCCTATCAAATAGTCATATCATATGTAGCTTGTGAGTATAATGAATGAAATAAATACGTTTTCTTTCCACATCGTTATTTTGCACAATAAAAAAACGCTGAAATATGCTTAAACGTTTCAAAATATCTTCGCAAACACCGAATATTCCAACTTTTCCAATCAAATGACTATCATTTTTTAATATCAGGACAATATTTTAACTATATCATATGTCACAGCACACTTTTCAACAATTATTATCCGAAAACGTTTAATGAATAAAGTTCTTTAATGGTTTTTGTAATTTCACATAACATAATTGTATACAAAAGAAATGTTTATATACATTTTACACATACCACACAGCCTGGTTTCATATACCCCTCAGAAAACGCAGTGCATTTTCGCAGCTTTTTGATTAGCCTGTCAGTTCCTTTGTAACAAATCGATTACAATTGTCCAAATAGCATTGTTAAAATGCACAAAAGTAAAGTTGAAAAATTGGCTAAACCTCCATAATTTATTACAGAGGGCATAAAAATGTGAAAAAAGACTTGAAATTATGCCGAGAATATTGTATATTTTTATTAACGGAAACGTTTGAAATAAGTTTTCACGGAAAACATCAAGCGTAAACGTTTAAAATCTACGGAAAGGCGGAAATATCATTGGTTTCCTTAAAAGACATTTCCGTTCGCTGCGGAGTATCCGTCGCAACCGTAAGCAAAGCCCTCAACGGCCATAAGGACGTAAGCGAGGCAACAAGAGAAAGACTTATGAAAGCCGCCAAAGAAATGGGTTACTTCCCAAATTCTCAGGCAAGAGCTTTAAAGACCAACAGGACCTATAATCTCGGGGTCATGTATCTCGACGAAGCAGGAAGCGGTCTTACCCATGAGTTTTTCGCAAAGGTGCTTGACAGCTTTAAGACTACGGCTGAAGCAGCAGGATATGATATAACCTTTATAAATAGAGATGTGGGCAAACAGAAAATGTCTACATACGAACATTGCAAATACCGCAATGTTGACGGTGTTATCATTGCCTGTACGGATTTTACGTCGCAGGACGTGTACGAGGTGATAAACGGAGATATACCAGTGGTCACGATCGACCACATCTTCGATTGCAGAACAGCGATCATGTCCAATAATGAAAAAGGTATGGAAGAGCTTATCAACTATGTGACGAAGATGGGGCATAGGAAGATCGCTTTTATCCAGGGCAACAGATCGGCAGTAGCCGAAAGACGTCTGGCAGGCTTCTATAAAGCTTGTATGACAAGAGGAATTTCAGTTGATCCCGATTGGATACTTAACGGTGATTATCACAACCCTGATCTGACTTATAAGCTGACAAAAGAACTTCTTAGCAGAGAAAACAAACCGACCTGCGTTTTCATGCCCGATGATTATTCAGCAATGGGAGCTTTCAATGCAGTCAAGGAAATGGGTCTTTCAGTACCGGAGGATATCTCGATAGTGGGCTACGACGGAATAGCTTATTCACAGCTTCTCTCTCCAAAGCTTACGACTTATCTTCAGGACACAAACCTTATCGGTGTAACAGCCGCAAAACAGCTGGTATCACTGATAGAAAACCCACAGACCACCTTTAAAGAGGTGATAACAGTCGACGGAAAGCTGCTGGAAGGCGGCTCGGTAAGCGACATCAATTAATTCAAGGCATTAATTTTCCGCAGAAATGCTGCGGAGCAAATCAAATAAACTAATGCGATTTTAAGGAGGAAAATTATTATGGCAAATCTTAAGAAAGTACTTGCAGGTTCACTGAGTCTCTGTCTGGCAGCTTCAATGTTCACAGCTTGCGGCAGCACAGATTCATCTTCAACATCTGACAAGAATGGCGGCAGCACATCAAAGGCTGGCGACGGCACAGGTATCAACAAAGACGCAGACAGACAGGATACTTCAAAGCTCCACGGTGTAGATTCATCAGAGGATTCAAAGAAGACTCTTACAATTTACTGCTGGAACACAGAGTTCAAGTCAAGACTTGATAAGTACTATCCACAGGGCACATCAAACGAGCTTACATACAACGAGCTTGCTGATGGTTCTAAGGAGATCGCAACAATCAACGGCGTTAAGCTGAACTGGGTACAGGTTGAAAACGAAGGTAACGCTTACCAGACAAAGCTGGACGAGGCTCTTAAGGGTCAGCAGGACAGCACAGAGAAGGTAGATATGTTCCTTATGGAAGCTGACTACGCTCTGAAGTATGCTAACGGCGACGTTGCACTTTCTATTCAGGACCTCGGCATCACAGACGACGATATGTCACAGATGTATCAGTACACAAAGGACGTTGCAACAGATACAAAAACAGGCGAGCTGAAGGGTGTATCATGGCAGGCAACTCCAGGTCTGTTCCTCTACAACACAAAGATCGCTGAGGACGTTCTCGGCACAAGCGATCCAGAGAAGGTTCAGGAAGCTGTTAAGGATTGGGATACATTCACAGCAACAGCTCAGAAGATGGCTGACAAGGGCTACAAGATGGTATCCGGTTTCGATGATACATACAGATGCTTCTCAAACAATATGTCTAGCCCATGGGTAACAGACAACAAGATCACAATTGACCCACAGATCAAGGCTTGGGCTGATCAGACTAAGGAATACACAGACAAGGGCTACAACAACAAGACTTCCCTTTGGGACGATGCTTGGGCTGCTGGCCAGAAGATCGACGGTGGCGTATTCGGCTACTTCTTCTCAACATGGGGCATTCCTTTCACACTTCTTCCAAACACAGTTGACGAAGAAATCAAGGCTGACGGTTCAAACGCTAAGGAAGGCAACGGCGGTTATGGTCTCTGGAAGGCTTGCTCAGGCCCACAGGCTTACTACTGGGGCGGTACATGGATCTGCGGCGCTATCGACTCCGATAACCAGGATATCGTTGCTGATATCATGAAGGTTATGACTTGCAACAAGGACGTAGCTAAGGCTATCACTGAGGGCGAGCAGGACTACACAAACAACAAGGCTGCTATCAAGGAGCTTATCGACGGCGGTTATACAAACGCATTCCTCGGCGGACAGGATCACCTTGCACTTCTTACAGAGGCTGCTGACAAGATCTCCCTCGAGAACAAGCTTTCTGCTTATGACCAGGGCTGCAACGAGAAATTCCAGGGCGCTATGAAGGACTACTTCCTCGGCACAGTTGATTCATATGAGGCTGCTCTTGAGAACTTCAAGAAGAACATCACAGACCTCTATGGTAACCTTACTTGCGATTTCTAATCGTATAAAAAACAGTATCTAATTAAATATAGGGGGTGGAGGATATCCCCCCCTATTATTTATTAATCTCACGAAAGGAATAGGTATACTTATATGAAGAGAAAAAGCATAAGCTATGCCAAGTGGGGATATATTTTCCTTATCCCATTTTTTGTAGTTTACATCATCTTCTCACTATATCCTCTGTTCCAGACTTTCTATTACAGCTTTACTGACTATGTTAAGGATCAAGGTTCTATCGGCGGTGGCTGGACAAGACAGGCTGTCGAGGTGACACCAACATTCTGCGGTTTTGATAACTATTCAACAATATTCACATCAGGAAGTGATCTGCTTCAGTCATTCTGGAATACGATCATTATGTGGATCGTAGGATTTATCCCACAGATCGTTATCTCTCTTATCCTTGCAGTATGGTTCACAGACCTTCGTCTTAAGATAAAGGCTCAGGGATTCTTCAAGGCTGTTATCTATCTTCCAAACGTAATCATGGCATCTGCTTTTGCATTTCTGTTCTACAGCTTGTTCAGCAGAGGCGGCGCTATCTATGATCTTATCAAGGTACCACTCCTTGAAAGCGTTTGGGGATCAAGAGGTGTAGTTGGACTCATCAACTTCATACTTTGGTATGGTAATACAACAATTCTTCTTATGGCTGCTATCATGGGTGTTGATACATCACTCTATGAGTCAGCACAGATCGACGGTGCAACTTCCAGCCAGACATTCTGGAAGATCACAATTCCGCTCATCAAGCCTATCATGTCATATGTTCTTGTAACATCACTCATCGGTGGACTTCAGATGTACGATGTACCTGCCCTCCTCACAAAGGATATGGGTAACCCTAACGGAAAACTTAAGACCGTCGTAATGATAATCCAGGCAAATAAGCAGGGCGACATCGGTAAGGCGTCTGCACTCTGCGTAATAATCTTTATCGTTTCCGCTGTTATCGGACTTGCACTTATGTTTGCGTCTGCTGACCATGACGGAAAGAAGAAAAAGAAGAAAAGGGGGTAAGCTGAAATGCCAAGAAGTACTGAAATAGTTGGTGAAAAGACAAATAGTACTGGTCTTATCATACATAGGATAATAGCTTATGTTGTCCTTGTTCTTTTGGTCGTTGTTTCACTTTTCCCATTCTATCTTTTGATAATCAACGCAACACGAGGCAGATCACAGGCAGGTATCAGATGGTATCCTGACCACTTCCTCGCAACAAACTTCAAGAACCTTTTCAGCGGTTCAACAGCCGTAGCATACGGAAGCGTATGGCGTTCACTGGCTAACTCACTGTTCATATCAGCTTGTGCTTCATTGCTCAGCGTATATTTCTCAGCACTGACAGCATATGCAACACACGTTTACCAGTTCAAGCTGAGAAAATTCGCAGATATGTTCATCCTCATCGTAATGATGGTTCCAACACAGGCTTCAGCTATCGGTTTCTACCAGTTCATGAACAAACTTGGCTGGACAGATACTTATATTCCGCTGATCATTCCTGCTGTCGCAGCACCAGCTACATACTACTTCATGAAGCAGTATATGGCGTCTGCACTTCCGCTTGAGATCGTAGAAGCCGCCCGTATCGACGGTTGCGGAGAGTTCAAGACCTTCAACAAGATCGTTACTCCTATCCTCAAGCCTGCATTCGCAGTTCAGATCATCTTTACATTCGTAACAAACTGGAACAACTACTTTATGCCAAGACTTATTCTTACATCAAAGAGTAAGTACACGATCCCTCTGGTACTCAACGCAATGCGTTATGCAGGACCACAGGAGAAGGACGTGGGAATGTTCAGCTTGTACATCGTACTTGCTATCCTCCCTGTAGTAATTGTTTACCTTTGTCTTTCAAAGTTCATCATTCGTGGTGTTGCTCTGGGAAGCGTAAAGGGTTAATACGAAGCTTCAAACAGCGTACAGTTTTTCTGTACGCTGTTTTTTTGCTCTATTCATTCCTTACTTCTCTTTCCTATTCACATAAAAGCTTCGTTTGCATACCTTTGCTATTGACCGTTATCTCCATTCTGCTCACTCTTTTTCCATTTACGCCATATCCATTACAAATTATTTTATCCGTGATATCCTCACCGCAATACCCCTCATAAGTGATATGCTCCACCAAATACTCCCTCTCTGCAAACTCTATCCTATCTTTAAGCCCGACAACTACATTATTGAGCCACTGCTTATCAAGACCATAATACTTCTCCCTCGTGATACCATGTGGTATAGTTTTACCGCTTGAATAGCTATATCCATACTCCCCGTCCACGTTTTTCATATATATCTTCGACAGCATCGATCTCGTATCAAGCTGTTTGCCGTATTCAATAATACGCTGAGTACCGATATTCACCGAAAGGATACTCAGCGATACATTAACCTGCCTGTCCCCTCTAATATATGCACGCCTGCCGTAAGCCTTAACAGCATATACGCCAATAGCCTCCCACAGTGTAGACTTCTCTTTGATGTTCACATAGTTCACAGTGTCAGTTCCACTCTCGTAGGTTATCTCACTTGAGGGACTGTAGCTCTTCATAATATCCGTCAAACTCACCTTAGACCATACCCCGGGTTCAGGCTCGTTCTGCCCCAGCATAAGTGTTATCCCACGGCTTATAAGTTCAAGAACAGTTTTTCCGCCTCTCACCCTTGTTCTGATGTAATCCGCAGGACCGTAGTGCATACGCCTGCTGCCTATATAAAGTGCCACACGCCTGATGTTGTTAAGATTTATGCTGTTATTCATAACGACAGACGCTCTAAGTTCACTGTATGGCGTATAGCGGTCTTTCACAAGCCTTGCTGAAACAATGTTTCTATAGTCCAAATTACCACTGCCAATAAGTTCAAACCTGATGTATATCTTCGCCATTATTCCGCCCCCCTAAGCTTTATCATAAGGCTTCCGATCATCCTGTCAGGCTGAAAATCCATTTCTATCTCTGAGAGTATGTATCCGCTGTATAAGACCCCGTCTGCCGTGAAATTGATCGTCTTTCCTCCGTTCTCGCTTAGAGCAGCCCAAGCGTAAGCCTTGTCCGACGGAGCGATCCTGCCACTGAACTGAAATATCTCCGCCGCCTTGCCTGAGATATTCCGCAAAATGCCATTCACAGCCTTTGTTTCCTCCTGAATGTAACCTCCGCTTCGCTTAACTCCGTCCATGTAAAATGACCGTGTGCCGATGTCAAGCTTTATCTTTCCCTTTTTACTCACTTATATCCTCCTCACTGCAAATGCCGATACTAAGCTCTGCCTGCCTTTCGAGCCTGTGAAGGGGCAATGTCTGAACTGCGCCTCCAAGCTTTGCGCTCTTTACATTCAGAACCTCGCTTTTTGCAAGCTCCGCCATAACGCTTTCACACTTTTCCTGAAGCTCCTCCATGTCATCGCATTTTCCTGCCTTGCCCATGAGCCGCAGGTCGATATGACATATATACTCAGTGTAAAGCTTTTTGCCGCCCTGCCCAATGACTTCATCGACCACATCATAGCCTTTAAGTCCATAGAAGCCAATTGCTTCCCCACTGTGCAATAGACTGTCAGCCGAAGTGTATTCACCCATTGCAGTAAAGCCTGCTCCGTCAAGTATCTTTTTTATCTCTGCCGCCATTTCTGTCCAGACTGTCATGGCTCGTCCTCCTTCCTAATATGCGATAACAGCATTGAATACAAAGCCGTCCTTTGAGAAAAATCTTTCCGCCCTTGAAACTGCGCTGTCACGAAGCTCTCTTGCCGCCTTTATCCTGTTCTCCTCGTCAAAAGCCTCCACCGCCTTGCCCTGCGCCGTAAACATGACCTTGTATTCAGCGGCTTTCAGACAAATAAATCTGTAAAAGACCTCCGCTGCCGCCGCAAATTCGCATATAGCCGTCCCACCCTCAGCGACCATTCGCTCCTGGTCAACAGCCTTTTCCATTTCGTCAGCACACACCGTTATAAGCCCTGCATACACCTCAGCCGACGTGCTGTCAAGTCCGCTTAGCTCCATGAAATTGCTCTTTACATTGTCTTTGCTTATTGCCATTTTCCTGCTCCTTTCAAAAAATATACCCGCCCACCGTCCCTTTTTTCATTATCCTCTCAGCTTACTTTGTAGTTTTCAGCGTCTTTACAGCACCGCTCGTAAGTACAGAGAAACCTGCAAGCACTGAGCAAACGATCTCGTTGCACTGATTAGTAATAAGCTTATCGTAGTCCACGATAACATCTCCTCCAAGCACCATTTCAACAGCACTGCTCTGGTCGATGCCCACCGCAATACCGCCAGTGAGCTGAGGGCATTTTACAAGCGTTACACCATATGGCGTCTGAACTGTGCCGCCTGCCATATAGTCGCCAATGCAGTATTTCATCTCGTCCATAGCAAGGATCTTAGCCATAACATCAGGAGTACAGATCATAGTCGTCATGTTGAACTCGCCCATGGAAGCCCAAAAAGCCGCCAGATCAGCGTAAGTAAGCTCACTGCCAATAAGAGTCTGAGCTGTAATACCTCTTGTTATCTCAGTCATAGCAAAGCTGTTCACATCTCTGCTTATGGTCGCTCCAAGGTTTCTCAGCACCACGCCGAAAGCCTCAAGCTTCTGCTTCCTTACAGACTCAAAAGAACAGTTAAGACGTCTTGCAAACTTTGTGAGAGTCTTACTGGAGGTGCTAAGTCTGACAGTTGTGATAGGCACATTTCCACCCTCTGCCACAACGTCAGTTGAACCTGACTTTGTAACGTTCAGACCTCTGAAATCCACTCCGTCAGTGTATGAAACAGCCGCCGCTACCTTGCCCATGATAGAAGCCTCGTCCATGCCCTGCTTGACAGTGCGTCTTATGTACTCAGGAAAAAGCACTGCCGACTCAGTGGAAATGAAGAATTTCTCCACCCTGTCAGAATTTGCACCCTTTACCTTGATGTCAAAACGCTTGAGCTGTCTTTCAAAAGCGTCAAGACCTTTAAGCTCGGTGTTCTCATAGTTTGCGTCAGGATCAAGCTCAGCCAGCGCCTGTGTGAATGTCTTGCCTGTGATAGAATAAAGTCCCTTTTCAAGTTTGATATTGTTGTACATATTATTTTCTCCTTTTCGATAATTAAATTTGTCCGATTTTTTGTACTTGTTTTTTGTGTATCGCATTGTAAACTCAGCCTGCATAAAACCTTTTCAGATAACGGGCGAACACTGTTCGCCCCTACGAATGTTTACGCATTTTCGTCTGTTTGCAGGTGAGCAATATAGTCCCATTAGGCATTTAAGCCCAATATCTCCACATCGTCATCACCCCCTTTGTCAAACGGCTTTTACAGCTTATATTCCCCCGTGATAAAGCTCTCCCTTTCGGCTTTGTAGACCTCCTCATTCTCAGCCGCCTGCTTTTCAAGCCTGCCACGGAAGTCAATAAGCTCCGTAACTGTCATAAGCTCCGCAAGTTCTTTCACACGCTTTGCACTCATAAAAGGCTTGCAGAAATAGCTGAGCCTTAAAACGTCCTTTTCAAAAGCTTCCCTCGCAAGGGCAAGCTCATAGCTCTTGTCGGTGCTTTCCTGCTTCTCCCTTAAAGCAAAACGCTTCGTTACCCCTGCATTCACCTGTGCAGGCACTGCCACGAACGACCACTCGTAAGCGTCAAGCGGCTCGTCAAGAATGTGATAACACAGCTTACCGCCGTATTCACCGCCCTTTTCATGGTCACAGCCGCCCTTGTACATATCCGCTCCGCATACAGAGCAAAGCTTCTTTCCCATGGTGCAGCTAACGGATACCTCTTTCTTTATTCCGCCCTGGATCTCGCTTATAAGGTCGCCGTTAGAAGCAGTTCGCACCATGTAAGCCTTTGCCATAAGCCTGCGGTAGACCTCTCCGTCTGTCGTAGTTTTTTCAGGCAGAGTCTCCACCCAAGTGTCGAATATTCTGGCAGTCTGCTTTGAGCTTTTAGGGTCATGGTCGAAAATACCCGTTCTGCCCTTAAAAAGCTCCGCAAGCTTCTCCAAAGCGCCTGATGAAAACTTTTCACCATCTCTGTCAATGTCATTGTCACAAAGCGCCACCCTGAAAACAAAGACCTTGTCCTCCGTGAGCGGCTCTCTCGCATAGCCGTTTATCTTTTCAAGCTCCTCGCCTGATACTGTTTCGCTCATTGCATTTCCTCCTTTTTTCTCTCGTTCTCTACCCTTTCGTTTTCAAGCTCCGCCGTCTTAGCCTGCGCATTGTAAAGTCTTGACTTCGCCAACGCTTCCTCGTCCTGAAGATTTATGTTGTCCCACTCTATCTCCACCCCACAAGCATATCCGTTAAGCCTTAAAAACGCCTCGCATATCTCTCTGAGTATAGGTTCAAGCAATCTGCGGTAATATTCAAGCTCGCTTGTGAGGATATCCGATTGCTGTGCAGACATTCGCTCAGTGGTTGACCAGTTCAGCCCAAGCAAAAACGGTGGTATTGAAAGCTTCGCTACAAGCTGTTCCATAAGCTGTCTGACAGGTATCTCCGTGTCTATCATCTGATTGTCAGCACCAATGACCTTTATGTCCACATCACCCACAGCCACAAAATCCTGCACCGAGCCGTTTCGTGAAGCCCTCATTCCCCTGCTCCATTCCTGAGCTATCTGCTCTGCACGCTCCTTGGCTCTCGCCCTGTCGCTCTCCCCCTCAGGGTGATAAGTCACCGCATAGCGCACATTTCCTACCCTGTCGAAGTTCTGCCCCATGCACTCGTAAATTCGCATAAGTATCTCGCTCAGCGCAGGCAATCCACGGAGTATGGACACTCCGTCAGGGTGCTTAGGACTAGGATTGAGCGCCGTGTAAAGCAGTTTTTCAGGACTTCTTACCGGTATCTCCTCACCGCTTCCCATGTAAAAAATACGTTTTTCAAAAGCGTTCCTGCCCTCACGCACTCTGTACAAAGTCGGGTCGCCAACATATATCCCCTTGACCTTTCCAGTCCTGTAATCTGCATATATCCTGCCTATCGCCTTGCCATATGTAAGCAGTGAATCCAGATACATATCCGCAAAAGTGTAAATGGACTTTCCCGACACCCCCACGGAAACCTCTCTGCAAAACCTGTCAAGCTCCACCTGCGCCCTCTCGTCACAAGCCGTGACCTTAAAGCCCCCTGTGAGCCTTATTATCTTGCCGAAGCAAGCGTCAATAACAGGAACGTTCGCCCTCAGTGCGTCATAAAGCTCCTGCTGAAAAGCTCCCTCAGGCGCAAGCCTGTAATGAAACCCCGACTCTCTGTCAGAGCCTGCCGTGTTCGGCACAAATTCACGGACCTTCTTTCTGAAAATACTCATTTTCTCTCCTTTCTTTCTGTACACTTTTTCGTACTAATGTTCAACTGTCAGCACAAAAAAGTCGTCCTTTTCACGTCCCAGACATTCTGCTGCAAAGTATCTCATATCATCCATGGCGTGATCGTTCTCTTTCACAGGTGCGTCCTTTCCTGCCTTTTCGTCCCAGCGGTAAAGATTTATCTCACGAAGCGTATCACGACACCTGCGGTTTATCCTTATCCTGCCGTCCTTTATGCAGTCCGACACAAGCCTGATACCCGAAACAACGTCGTTCTTTGCAGGCTGGACAGTGAATTTTCCATGCCTGCGTATGCACTGTATGAACGAAGCCGCCGAGGGGTCGCAAATGACCTTTTCGATGCAAAGCCCGTCGGCAAGCTCTTCAAGCCCCTTGTAATGCTCCTCGTCAGTTTTCTGCATACCTTCACGTCGAGAATCATAGTAATACTCCCTGAGCCTGTACCATACTCCACCACTCTCACCCCAAAGCCCGAAGCTTGAAGGATTTACAGTGCCGTAATCACAGCTTATTACATACCGCTCGCACTGTATATCCCCCTCAAAGACGTTTTTCTCCGCGTCGAACATAGGGTAAACAAGCCCCTCTGCCGCCGTCCATTTGCCAAGCACAAAACGCTCGTAAAACGTCCCCGTATATATCCTGTGATAGCGTTCTATCACCGCCCGGTCAAGGGTCGGATTGTCCTCCAGCACAAAATGTCTGTAGATAAGCCGTTTTTCCTCCGCCTTGTCTATCCACTCTTTCTTGAACCAGTGGTAAGGATTGTCAGGATTGCAGTTGAACCACAGCTTGCTCCCCGCCACCGAACACCTTGCCACAGCCTGCTCTATAAAGCTTCTGGGCATAAGTGCCGCCTCGTCAAGAAGCACCCCCGCAAGGGTCACGCCCTGGATAAGTGAGGGCGAGCCTTCGTCCCTGCCGCCAAAGTAGTAAAACCTGTTTTTCCTGCCGCAAAAGCTCACGTCCATATAGTTCTTTGAGGTGGCCTCCACAGCCGTCATGCCCATGGCTTTCATATACTCTCTGAGTGCAGGCAGGATATTCCTTTTCAGCGACACGATAGTTTTTGAGCATAGCCCAAAAATGCACTCGTCAAAGTTAGTCATCGCCCATGTCATAAAAGACGCCGATAAACAAAAGGTCTTGCCCGATCTGACCGCACCGTCACAGATTATCCCGTCGTAATCACTGAGATCCCGTGCCGTCCACCATCTGAAAACAAACCTCTGATTTTCCGACAGCCTTATTATTTTCACAAGCTATCACCGTCCCTGCCGTAAATGCTCTCGATAAGTCGCTTCGACTCACCGCCGCCGTCAAGCTGAGGCGCAAGCTCCCCAAGCTTTTCCAAGGCTTTCTGCCTGTCAAAAAACTTGATCTCCAAAACGTTCTTTCCGCTGATCTTTATCTCACTCACATTGAAAAGATCCATGCCCATGATGTCCCTTGCCGTCATGTTCTCAGCGTCAAAAACAAGCTTTACAGCGTCATTCACCGCCCCGAAAGCTATCCTGTTCAGCCCTCGCTTCACATAAGAAAGGGTGTCGCTGTCAGCCTCCTCCAGTTTTTTAAGCTCCGCCTCCGTTTCTGCCGAGTGCAGAAGCTCAAGCCCCCTGTCCTCAGCCTCCTCCGCCCTTGCACCGGTGTGCAAAGCCGCTTCACGAAGATTTCTCAGATAGAAGAAAAATCTCGCAAATCTTTTCTGTTCGCCTGCCATATCGTTCCTCCTTTTTTTAATTTCTGCGAAAGATGTACCACCGTATCTTAACGGCTCTCAAAAAACATCTCTCACTTATCCCGAAAAATGCCCCTTTTGTTGCATAAAAAATGCAACAATTGCAGAAATGTTGTCAAATTAAATCATTTATCATTTGTTTGCATAAATTGTCCTGTCCAAAACTGTGCAAAAGCCACATACTTTCATGAACAAAAAAACTATTGGTAAAAAAGAAATACTTTTATTTTTCGAGCCGTTTCGTACCATCACTGCACCTTATTTCAGACAAATATGTAAGTCATGCGAAACTTTCAATATACCTTATGAAAAAAAGTATATATTACTTGACAAAAGCCGAAAAAATAGTACAATAGTAAGTGTATGACACAAATTTGAAGAACAACGCAGGAGGTAAAAATATGAAAATGAGAGGTATCTATTCCTCAGTAACAGATATCAGACGAAAAGTCTTTACAGAGGTGGCAAGACTTGCCTATGAAGAGGGCGATTATGCCGAAAAGATCGCAGAGCTTCCTTATAAGATAGTACCGGGAAGCAAGGCTGTTTACCGTGAGTCTATCTTCCTTGAAAGAGCTATCGTTGAAGAAAGGCTCCGTCTTGCTATCGGTCTGCCCCTAAGACCGATCGAGGAGCATAAGTCTGTGGCTGACGGCATTGAAGAAAGTGCGATCGCAGAAAAGTATTACGATCCACCGCTTGTAAACATAATCAAGTTTGCCTGCAATGGCTGTCCTGAAACTCATTATCATGTTACCGACTGCTGTCAGGGCTGTCTTGCGCACCCATGTCAGGAAGTCTGTCCAAAGGGTGCGATCACTATCAAGCATGGCAAGTCAGTAATAGATCAGTCTAAGTGTATAAAGTGTGGCAGATGTCAGAGTGTCTGTCCATACAATGCAATAAACAAAATGGAAAGACCATGCGCAAGAGCCTGCGGCATGGACGCTATCGGCTCAGACGAAGAGGGCAAGGCAAAAATAGATTATGACAAGTGCGTATCCTGCGGAATGTGTCTTGTAAACTGCCCATTCGGCGCTATCGTAGACAAGGGACAGATATTCCAGCTTATAACAGCAATGAAGAAAAAGAAGAAGGTCATCGCTATCGTAGCACCTGCATTTGTAGGTCAGTTCGGACCAAAGGCAAGCCCTGAAAAGCTCACAGCGGCAATGAAGAAGCTTGGCTTTGCAGACGTGGTCGAGGTAGCAATAGGTGCAGACCTTTGTTCCATCGAGGAAGCAAAGGACTTCATGAGAGAAGTTCCTGAACATCAGCCATTCATGGCGACATCATGCTGTCCTGCATGGTCAGTAATGGCGAAGAAGCTTTTCCCTACCCTTGCCCCATACATTTCAATGGCTTTGACCCCAATGGTACTTACAGCAAGAATGCTCAAAAAGGACGATCCTGACGCTTGTATCGCATTTATCGGACCATGTGCGGCAAAGAAGCTTGAAGCTTCAAGACGTACTATCCGCAGCGACGTAGACTTTGTGCTTACCTTTGAGGAACTCATGGGAATGTTCAATGCCAAGGGTGTAACATTTGAAGACATTACAGATGAAGAAAAGGTAGATCTTTGCGAGGGTACAGGTGACGGACGTGGCTTTGCAGTAAGCGGCGGCGTAGCAAAGGCAGTAGCAGACGTTATCCACAAGCTTGACCCAGAGCGTGAGGTCAAGGTAGTATCAGCGCAGGGACTTAAGGACTGCCGCAAGCTTCTCACACTTGCGAAAGCGGGCAAATATGACGGCTATCTTCTCGAGGGCATGGCTTGTCCTGGCGGCTGTGTAGCAGGTGCAGGTACGCTTCAGGCGGTAGAAAAGAGTACAGCGCTTGTAAACAAATATGTAAAGGACGCACCTTTACAGAACTCTCTTGACTCCAAATACGAGATCAATCTTGATCTTATCACCGAGTCGCATGATGACAAATAAGAGATAGAATTGAAACGGACAGCGTTATGCTGTCCGTTTTTTTGTACTGTCACTCGCCGTGACGGGCATTTTACGCCATACATTGTGGTATAAAACACTTTTTCACCGCTTTTTGAATTCGTATAGAATACTACACATTGTAATTATCACACACCCCCTGATACCCCCACAAACGGCAGTAGGGGCGAACAGTGTTCGCCCGTCGAAGAAACAAGCCCACGATTATATCATTGTTGGATAGAACTAAAAACTATCCAATCACATCTTCAGGGTAGCGGCACAATATTCTCCACACGGCACGTCTACACAACATTGTGATAAATTCAAACCTTGCCGTTCCCCGAAACGGGACGTCGAGGGCGCCGTCCCCTACAATGCTGAATTTACAGCAATTTCTGAGCATGGGCGAACGCTGTTCGCCCCTACAAATATTCGTGCAAGTTTCTGTCACCGCAAAATCGTTTCGCTCGGTACTTTATTTTACTTCATGCTTGTAATTTTCTTTGGATTGCTATGCCAATTCCTCATTCCTCACTCCTCACTCCTCACTTAAACTCCCCCCTTGATTTTTCCCGTAATATGTAGTATAATAAATGAAATAGTGCATAATAACAGAAAAATTCTTACAGAGAGGATCTTTATAAAATGGAAATAATCAATAAGTCCGATGAAAAACTCCTTGCAGAATATGAACAGTTCGCAAGCACCAGCAAATACGGCAATTTCATGCAATCCCTCAAATGGCCGAAGGTAAAGGACAACTGGGGCTGGGACGCTGTTATCTCCCGTAACGCTGACGGCAATATCCGTGGAACTTGCCTTATCATAATCAAAAAAGTGCCTATTTTCGGTGTTACTTTTATGTATGCCCCTCATGGCCCTGTTTGCGACTGGTCTGATAAAGAGGTCATGACCGACCTTTTCGAGGGCGTAAAGGTGCTTGCAAAGAAATACAAATGCTACCAGTTTATGTGGGATCCTTGTTTCGAGGAGGGCGACGACAAGTGTACAAAGCTTATCGAGGACATGGGCTTCAAGCACATACACAAAGCGGCTGAGCTGACCACTATTCAGGCTCGTAATAACTATATGCTCAGAAATATCGAGGGCAAGACCCCTGACGAGGTCATGGCGACTTTCAAGCCTGACTGGAGAAACCGTATCAGAAAAGCCCCTAGAAAGGGCGTTTACTGCAAGGCTTGCGGCACTGAGGCTCTTGACGATTTCTACCCTCTCATGCAGGCAACAGGTATCAGAGATGGCTTCTCTATCCGTTCAAAGGAGTATTTTGTAAAAATGCTCAATGGTCTTGGTCCTGAACACTGCCGACTTTTCATGTGCTATGTTGACGAGGACGGCAAGCAGATACCGTTGTCAGGTGCAGTAACAACACAGTATGCAGGCAAGACCTGCTATGTTTACGGTGCTTCCGCAAACCACCACAGAAACCTCTACCCTAACTATCTCATGCAGTGGACGATGATAAACTGGGCTTTGGAGGGCAAAAACTATATCTATGATTTTCAGGGCATACCATTCTACAACGATGAAACAAACCCTAACTATGGCGTATACAAGTTCAAAAAGGGCTTTAACGGCGAGGTCGTTACCTATGAGGGCGAATTTTTCTACATTTTCAAGCCTTTCATGAAGAAAGTCGTAGACTTCTGCGAAAAGATAGTTATGGACAGACACGAACGCAAAAGACAGAAACTTCTCAAAAACAGAAATAAGGATATGCAGTAGGCGGCAATAGATTAAATTTAAAAATTTTTGAACAGTTTATACATTTTTACCCATTCTTTACACAGACAACATTTGATTTTTACTTATATGTGATATGATTTACAAAGAGGTGAGCAAGGTGCATAAAGGCGTTATAAGGACCTTGTGGCTCATTGCCGCATTGAGCCTGGTGCTGAGTTATGCTGTGATGTGCATTGCATGGCTTTCAAAGGGCTGTCGCTATGGAGCGCAGTTTTGCATAAACGTTTTTATGAGAGCGCTTCCTCTTTGTCTTATATTCCTGTGCATCGTCGAGCTTGCAGGGCTTTTCATATGGGTATTCAAAATAAAAAAGCTCGAAAGGCTCTACGCTAAAAAGGGCGGCTGTGACGAATATTTTGAGCTTCTTGAAAAATATCTTCTCAGGCAGAACAAAGATAAGGGTCACGGTCTTTTGAAGCTTGCCGCTGTTTACATTTCAGAAAAACGCTTTGAAAACTGTTTTCTCACACTTGACCGTATAGCTTTTGATAAGCTTACCCCCTCAGATCAGAACAAGTATTTTGAACTGCTTCTTTACGGCAGGCTCATGTCAGGTGATATTTCTCAGGCAAACGAGATATTTGTTTCGGCAGAGCATTACTTCAAGCGAGGTCTTCTCGATAAACGCAATGGGCAAATGCTTTTCACCATTGGTCTGCTGGAATATTTCAACGAACGCTTTGAAGCGGCGGTGAAGTTTTTTGACAGCGCAGAGAAAAGCCGTGACGCTGACAAGACGCTTCGCTGCAACTGTGAGCTTTACAAGGGCGAGTGTTTTCTCGCTCAGGGTGATGTGAGATCGGCAAAGGCTTCGGCTGAAAAAAGTGCGGCGCTCGTTAGTGACGATAAGCAGGAAGCACAGCTTGGAAAGCTGATGACACAGGTAGAAAAAGCTTACATCAGAACAAAAGAAAAGTCTGCTGATACGAAAGCAGACAACACCACGGAAGGAGGATATGCCTTTTAAGGCATAGAAACAAGTATGATAATAAACGCACTCAGAGGCTTTTGCATGGCTCTTGCGGACAGCGTTCCGGGAGTTTCAGGAGGAACTATAGCATTCCTGCTGGGTTTTTATGACAGCTTCATAAATTCCCTTAACGACATTATGGGACGTGACAATGCAAAGCGTAAAAAAGCATTTTTCTTTCTTATAAAGCTTGGCGTGGGCTGGGTGATCGGTATGCTTCTTGCAGTAAGCGTTCTTGCCAACGTGTTTGAAAGCGGAATCTACAAGGTAAGCTCGCTGTTTCTGGGCTTTATCATTCTGGCAATACCGGTCATGATAATGGAAGAAAAAGAGAGCATTAAGGGCAAATATTACAACATCGTATGGGCTGTTATCGGCATTGCTATCGTTGTGGGCATTTCCCTTATAAATCCCTCCGGCAGCGGTGCTGACGTTTCTCACATGAATATAGGCACAGTGATATTCGTTGTTCTTGCAGGAATGTGCGCAATATCTGCAATGGTGCTTCCTGGCATTTCAGGCTCCACCATACTTCTCACATTCGGTCTTTATATGCCTGTTATCACGGGAATAAAAGAGTTCCTTCATCTGAATTTCGAGTATTTCGGACTGCTCTGCTCTTTGGGTATCGGCATTATCCTTGGGGTGTTCGTTACTCTCAGGCTTATCAAAAAGGCTCTTGAAAAGTTCAGAAGCCAGACTATCTACTGCGTTATCGGCATGATGATAGGCTCACTGTACGCCATTGTTATAGGTCCTACAACGCTTAAAGAGCCTAAAGACCCTATGTCCTTCGGCACATTCAGCATCGTATTTTTTATCATCGGTGCGGCGATCGTGTTCGGTATTCAGGTAGCAAAGAGCGTGTATGACAAGAAACAGCTTGCAAAGGCTGAAGAAAAGATAGAAGAAGAATAGATATTATATCAAAACGAACGAATATATAAAAAGGCTCAATTTCTGCATCATAGAAATTGAGCCTTTTGCTACAAATAACGTAAGTACACTTTTTTCTGAACACATATCGTATGGACTATATGCCCACCTAGCAAATTCATATTCTTGTGATTATATAAAAACTACCGCCCCTACTGCCCCCTTTTGCTGTTCATTCTTCCAAAATCAGCATTTTATACAATTGAACGCCTTGACAATTATGCAACTATACCATATAATAAAATTAGGTAAATACTATATCCTGTGTTATATTCCAAACATAATATGACAGCTATTGCAGAAATAGCATATCAGCGTCTATGATTTCTACAAATCATACGCCTGCCCTATGTAAAAAGTGTTTAAATTTTAGGGGCGTTTGGCATTTTTTCTTGCAAAAATTGTCGGCTTGTGGTATAATTATCAGGAGCAGGGGCGTGCTATTCCCCCAATGGGTGAAGACCATCCTTATTTCTAAAACGTTTTCGCCAATACAGTAATAAAGGTGCAGAGCGCAAAGCTCGACTTGAAAGTATACAGGAGGTAAAGATTTATGGCAAATAGTGCTGTAGAAAAAACAATTTCCACGCAGGAACTTAAAGAAAAGCTTCTTGACGTTCTTCACAACGATTTCCAGACAACACCTGAGGACGCTTCCGATCAGCAGGTATACGAGGCTCTTTCTAAGATCGTTGTAGGCATTCTTAAAGCTAAGAGAAGAAAGTTCACTGTTAAAACTCAGTCTGAGGGCAAGAAGAAGGTCTACTATCTTTCAATGGAATTTCTTATGGGAAGAAGCCTTAAGACTTCTCTTTATAACCTTGAAATGCAGAAGCAGGCTACAAAGGTCCTTAAGGACATGGGCATTTCTATAAACGGCATTTACGAGTGCGAGCCTGACGCAGGTCTTGGCAACGGTGGTCTTGGAAGACTTGCTGCCTGCTATCTTGACGCTCTTGCTGCCGACGGCTATCATGCTACAGGCTATTCTATCTGCTATGAATACGGTATCTTCAAGCAGAAGCTGGAGGACGGCTGGCAGACCGAGCTTCCTGACAACTGGCTCCCAGGCGGCTCTGTATGGCTCGTTCCTGTTCCGTCAAAGGCTGTCGAGGTTCGTTTTGACGGCGAGCTTAAGGAATACTGGGACAATCAGTATCACTGCGTAACTCACGAGAACTACACATCAGTTATGGCTGTTCCATACGATTTGTTCGTATCAGGCTACAACAGCGAGGCTGTTTCAAAGCTCAGACTTTGGAAAGCTGAAATGGCTGACTTTGATATGTCAATGTTCAATCAGGGCGACTATCAGAAGGCTCTTAGCAAGAACATTATTTCACAGGCTATCACAAAGGTGCTTTATCCTAACGACAACCATGCAGAGGGCAAGTCACTCAGACTTAGACAGCAGTATTTCCTTTGCGCTGCTTCTATCGGCGATATCGTAAACCAGCACATGAGCGTTTACGGCACACTTGACAACCTCCATGAAAAGGTAGCTATCCACATCAACGATACTCACCCGACACTTGCTATCCCAGAGCTTATGAGAGTTCTTCTTGATGATTGCGGCTATTCATGGGACAAGGCTTGGCACATCGTTACAAACACATTTGCATACACAAACCACACTGTAATGCCTGAGGCTTTGGAGAAGTGGGACTGCAACCTCCTCAAGAGCGTTTGCCCTAGAATCTTCTCTATCATTATCGAGATAAACGAGCGTTACTGCAAGGATCTTTGGGAGAGATACAAGGATCAGGCTAAGGTTTCACATATGTCTATCGTTGAGGACAACAAGGTGAAAATGGCTACACTTTGCGTACACGCTTGCCACAGCGTAAACGGCGTTGCAAAGATACACTCTGAGATCATCAAGAAGGAAACATTCAAGGACGAGTATCTTGACACACCAACAAAGTTCAAGAACGTTACAAACGGTATCGCATACAGAAGATGGCTTTATCAGTCTAACGAGGGTCTGACAGATCTTCTTTGCGAGAAGATAGGCGACGGCTTCCTCAAGAATGCTGCTGAGCTTTCTAAGCTTGCTGTATTCAAGGACGACAAGGACGTTCTTGACAGACTTGCAAAAATCAAGCTTGACAACAAGAAGAGTTTTGCAAAGTATGTAAAGAATCAGTACGGCGTTGTTCTCAACACTGATTCTATCTTTGACGTTCAGGTAAAAAGACTTCACGAATACAAGAGACAGCAGCTCAACGCTTTGAACATCATAGCACAGTACAACTACCTCAAGGCTAATCCAAACGCTGATTTTGTACCAAAGACATACATCTTTGCTGCAAAGGCTGCTCCTGGCTACTACATGGCAAAGCAGATCATCAAGCTTATCTGGAACATTTCTCAGGAGCTGAAAAAGGACAAGAAGCTCAACGAGAAACTCAACGTTATCTTCCTTGAGGACTACAACGTATCACTTTCTGAGATACTCATGCCAGCGGCAAACATCTCTGAGCAGATCTCACTTGCTGGTACAGAGGCTTCAGGTACAGGTAACATGAAGCTTATGATAAACGGTGCTATCACACTGGGTACTCTTGACGGAGCAAACGTTGAGATACACGAGCAGGTAGGCGACGACAACATTATCATCTTCGGCATGAACGTTGACGAGGTAAACGCTTGCAAGTCAGGCTACAAGCCTATGGACATCTACAACTCAAACACAGTTGTTAAGCAGGCTATCGACACACTTCAGTACGGCATCAACGGACAGCAGTTCAACGAGATCGCTGACAGCCTGAAGAACTCTGACCCATACATGGCTCTCAAAGACTTCGATTCCTACCAGAAGGCACAGGCTTACGCTTCTGAGTGCTACAAGGATCAGACAAAGTGGCAGAAGATGAGCCTTGCAAACATTGCAGGCGCAGGCATTTTCTCCGCAGACCGTTCTGTTGAGGACTACGCTAGAGATATTTGGGGTCTTTCAAAGTAATTTATTAATACAAAAAATTATCGGACAGTTGCTTGGTGCGACTGTCCGATTTTTTTGTACATATACGCAATTCATGAAACGATAAATTTGTAAGACCACAAGATGAGTGAAAGGAACGGGACGCAGAGGGCGTCGTCCCCTGCATGGTTCGAGCGATTTTTATACAATGTGAAAATCAACATAAATAGTGACGTGCGAGAAAAGCGGGCTGTCGAGGGCGCCAGCCCCTACATTTTTTTAACACACAAAAAAAGGACGGCTTTTCTTCACCGTCCTTTTGATTTCTAATTTAGTCCTCGTCAGCAAGTGCAAAATCTATCTTGCCCGAATTTACATTTGCGTTTATCACCTTTACTCTGATAGGGTCGCCCACACGATATTCCATTCCGTTTGTAAGGTTTTTCAGGCTTACCATATCGTCGCAGACATACTCACCGTCAGGCATATTGTCCGTGTGAAGAAGTCCCTCGCAGGTGTCAGGAAGTGCGATAAAAAGACCGAACTCAACGGCTGAAACCACTGTTCCCTGAAACTCATCACCGATATGAGCGTTCATATACTCAGCCTTGTAGCAATCCTCACAGCTTCGCTCCACCTGCATTGCGGTAAGCTCTGTCTTTGTGGACTGGTCGGCTGAGGCGTAAACGAATTTGTTGAACTTTGTGGCGCACTCCTCTGCACTGCTGCCACTGAGAAAAGCTGACATTATTCTATGGATAGTCAGGTCAGGGTAACGTCTGATAGGTGAAGTGAAGTGGGCATAATCCTCCAGTGCAAGTCCGAAGTGACCCACAGGCTCGGTGGAATATCTTGCCTTTGACATACTTCTCAGAACGATATTGTTCATGATAAGGTCGATATCAGTACCCTTTGCGGCTTTGAGTATCTCCGACATATCCGCAGGTGCTGCCTTTTCGCCCAGCTTATACTGGACGTTGAGCTTGACAAGGGCTTCTCTCAGGGATTCAAGCTTCTCGTCTGACGGCTCTTCGTGGATACGATAAACAAACGGCAGGTTATTATCCATGCCAAATCTTGCGGCACACTCGTTTGCAACAAGCATGAAGTCCTCTATTATCTCCTCGCTTCTTCCACGGGTACGCCTTTCAACGCCCACGCAGATATCCTCGTCATCGATGATAAGCTTGCTCTCAGAGGTTTCAAGCTCAGGACAGCCACGGTTTTTCTTGTTTTTGTACAAAATATCCGCAAGCTCCTTTATAATAGGAAGCTGACCTGAAACCTCGGCATATTTTTCTTTAAGTTCAGCATCGTCACTGCCTGCCAAAAGTGAATTTATCTCGGAATAAACGCCCTTTACACGAGAGCGGATAACAGTTTTTGCAAACTTATACTCGGTGATGTTGCCCTGCTTGTCAAGCTCACAAAGACACGAGAACGCAAGTCTGTCCTCATTCGGATTAAGGGAGCAGATGCCGTTTGAAAGCTCTTTGGGGAGCATTGGTATAACTCGGTTTGCGTAATAAACGCTTGTGCCACGTTTGAAAGCTTCGTTATCCAGTTGTGACTTTGGCTGAACATAGTGGGAAACGTCGGCAATGTGAACGCCAAGTAGATAACCTGTTTTGGTTCGTTCAACAGAAATTGCGTCGTCGATATCCTTTGTATCTGCGCCGTCAATGGTGAATATCGGCTTGTCACGGAGGTCAAGGCGGTTGGGTATCTCCTCTTTTATCCTTGAATAATCAGACACTTCCCTAGCTTCATAGATGACCTCGCTTGGAAAAACAGGTGTCAGACCATTGACCTCAAGGACGCTCATTGCGCAGGCGGAGGCTTTCATTGAGCTTCCATAGCTTGAAACTATCTCGCAGACGTGTTCAGAGTGCCTGTTTCCACGCTTTGTGACCTGCGCCACAACCTTATCACCCTCATGTAGCTCAAGCCTCATAGGGTTTTCAAAGGTCATTGCATATTTTGACAGCATATCAGGAACGATTTTCAGCACGCCGAACTCGCTCACAAGCTCTCCTGTGAACTTAGCAAAATTCTCCTCTACGATGCTCATGACCTCGCCCTCGGTGCAAGCTCCCTCGCCCTTGAAGGTTCTCACAAGGACGATATCGTGTGGCATTGCGCCTTTGAGGTACTTGCCCACAACAAAAATTTCCTCGTCAGTGTCAAGATTTTTCACAAAGCCGTAGGTCTTATTGAGCCTTACCACCTCGCACTTGACGAATTTCTTAGGGTCAACGAGCCTTATGCCGAATTTATCTTCCATTATCTCGCCGTTTTTCTTCATTTTGTCAACGGCTTTTGTGAATTTTTCAAACTCAAAGCCCTTTCCTCTGCATGATCTCAGCAGTTCTTTGAAAGTCAGTGGCTTTTTGCCTGCTTTTTTTAACTTTGAGTATATTATTTTTCTGTAATCTAACTTCATAAATTTCCTTTCTTTTTACTGTTACTTTACTTTCCAAAAGAAAAAGCCCTGCACGGAGCAGGGCGGGCAATTATTTCTTGATCTGATAAATGATATTTACAGCAAGAGTTATCACGAATATCAGTATCGCACTTATCCTTGTCAGTCTGTTAAGCTTAGCGTCCTTGGTGTTTGAACCGTTCTTTCCATAGAAAGAATCGTTATATCCACCACCGATAGCAGATGTAAGACCCTGCTCTTTGGTGTCCTGCGCAAGAACTACAAGTATGATAACGAGGCTGGCTACGATCAGCAGTGCGCCTGCAACGATCTCAATTACGCTCATTTTTGTTCCTCCAAAACATAATTATACATTTTAATATATTATAGCACACATCTTCTCAGATTGCAAGGGGTTTTCAGAATTTTTTCAATTCTTTTTCTTTTTATCGGTGCTTTCAGCCTTTGAGGTGGTATCTTTCTGCTTCTCCACCTGCTGGATAACTGTGACGTTTGACACGTCAAGACGTTTTTTCAGAAGCTCTGTGACAGTTTTGAGCTGTTCATCGGTAAGAGCCTTGTTCTCATATAGCACCACTGTTACGCCATTAACTGTTGTGGGCGAGCCTACTGAATGGCTGCTCATGTGACCGCCTGCCGCACCTGTTATGTTTGGATAAACGATAGCAAGTTCCTCGGCGATATCGCTCATGTCTATATCATAGCTCTGATAGCTGTCAAGCTGTGCTTTCAGATTTTCATTCTCGGCTTTAAGGTCGTCGTTTTCTTTCTGCGCAAGCACCTGTGCCACCTTGTTCTGTGTTTCCTCATCGTCGGCATTCTTTTCAAGCATCTTTTCTACCTCGTCAGCGGTAACACCGCTTTCCACCTCGGTCTGTGTTATCACAAGCTTATAATCCCCCAATCCGAAAGCTTTCAGCTCGCTTTGAAGCGCCTTTGTATCGGCAGTGCTTATCTTTTTGCCAAGAAGTGCCACTTCTATCATACGTTTATCGGTATCTATAGTTTTCTGCACTATCTGAGTGCCGTCAAAGTCAAAATTCTCGGTGATAAACTTCTCTGCACTGCTGTTATCCATTGTCTTTTTCACAATATCATAGCCAAGATAAATACTAGGCAGCATGGTAATAACTGTGATAAAAGCGATATTTCTGTGTATCTTTTTCAAAGCCTTCGGTGAAATATCGTTGCCGTGAGGCAGCCTTAAAAGCTTCAGCACAACGATAGTTGCAAGGCAGATGAAAAAGCTGTTTATGAAAAAGAGATACAATGCTCCGCCGAAATAGTCTAGGCGGTGTCTTGCCAAGCCGTAGCCTGCGGTACAAAGCGGCGGCATAAGGGCTGTTGCGATAGCCACGCCTGGGATAACGTTGCTTTTCTCCTTACGGGTCTGACCTATTATGCCGGCAAGTCCGCCAAAAAGGGCGATAAGAACGTCCCACGCTGTAGGTGTGGTTCGGGCGAGAAGCTCGGAGGAGGCTGTGGTGATAGGTGAGATAGTAAAGTAAATAGTCGAGGTGATAAGGCAAATGACCACCTGTATGCCAAGTCTTATGGCCGCACCCTTTGAAAGAGTCAGGTCATTGGTGGCGATTCCGTAGCCTATGGCTGTTATACCGCCCATAAGAGGTGAGATAAGCATAGCACCGATTATAACGGCGGTGGAGTTCATGTTAAGACCTATGGAGGCTATGAGTATGGCAAGCATGAGGATACACATATTCGTACCCTGAAGTTTCGCACCTGATATTATAGTGTTATGTATCTCCTCAGGGTCAGCCATATCCCAGCGCAGACTGAACATATTTCTAAGCCCTTGTATAAATCTGCCTTCCTGTAATTTCAAATCTCAGACCTCCCCTGCTTATTTTACTGCACCCCATGCGATGTTCTGCAAACGCCTTGCAGAATCGGTGGTGCCTGCGCCTGTCTGCTGAATAAAATAAAGTATGCAGAGCTGTTCTTTTGGGTCAAGGCTGAAATAACAGCCCATCCAGCCGTCCCAGCCGAAAGAGCCTTCTGACTGGATAAGTCCTGCAGCGGAAGGGTCGTCAAGGATACGCATGAAGTTACCGTAGCCGTGACCCTTTGTGCTGTCCCAGTTAAGGGTCTTGCGCTGTTCAGGTGTAAGACCGTTTCTTGTCATGAAATCGACCGTGTTTCTGCCGAGTATCCTCACGCCGTCAAGCTCGCCCTTGTTCATAAGCATTTTGGCAAACTTTGCATAGTCCTCTACAGTGGAAACAAGACCTGCTCCGCCCGACTCAAAGGCAGGAGGTACAGTGTAATCAGTAAGGCAAAGGTGGAAGTGAGTAAAAGGCTCGTTTCCGCCATTTTTGTATTCATAGCACTGGGCAAGTCGGCTGTACTTTTCCGCTAGGATATAGAAGCCTGTATCATTCATACCGAGGGGTTCAAAGATCTCTTTTCTAAGAAAATCTCCGAACTTCATGCCAGAAACCACTTCGATAACAGCACCCATGATGTCAGCAGACGCACCGTACATCCACTTTTCACCAGGGGAGAACATAAGAGGACGCTTGCCCATTTCCTTTGCGAAGCTCACAGTATCCAGAAGCTTTTCGCCCTTGAGATATTTTTCAGACTGCTCGCCCCAAAGCGCACCCATTTTCTGACCTGCGGGAGTGCCGTCAGGATAAGGGATACCGGAAGTCATGGTGAGCAGGTCGCCTATGGTTATATCTCTGTCAGCAGGACGTTCGCCGTTCTCGTCAAGAACCACAGGGTCGGAGAACTCAGGGATAAACCACTTGAGCGGGTGACGAGTGTCGAGCAGACCACGCTCGATAAGTATCATTGCGGCAGCGGCTGTGACAGGCTTTGACATAGAAAAGAGTCTGAAAATGCTGTCAGTTTTCATAGGGATATTTTTCTCCTTGTCAGCAAGACCAAAGCTTTTGAGATAGACAGTTTCGCCTTTATGGATAACGCTGAGAACTGAGCCTGAGAAAACACCGTTGGTTATCTCTTTTTGTGCAACAGCGTCGAGATATTTAAAATTTTCGTACATGATAGACCTCCGTGTTATGATGTTTGATATATAGGATTATAACACAGTTCGGGTGGAAATGCAAGATTTTGTGCGGCAACAAAAAAATCCGCCCTACCACAGTAAGGCGGAATTGGGTGCAGGGGCAAGCTCTGAATTGTAAGGTTTACGTTCAAACTTGCCTGAGCGGTACTGAATTTGGGCAACAAAAAGCCATGACGGGAAATGCCCGTCACGGCGAGCATCAAACCCCTCCCAGCATATCATACCTATGGGCGGGAGCAAAAAAATCCGCTACCATAAATGATAGCGGATTGGGTGCAGGGGCATGCCCCTGCTGGCGGAGATGGAGGGCTGCGCCATCGCCCAGGTGTGCCTGCGCAACGGCGTGCCTTTCGTGGCGGTCAAGTCCGTTTCCGACCACCCCTTCTTTGAAAATCAGGCTGAGGAGTACAACGCCTTTCACGAGGCCCTCGCCGCCGCGGGACAGGCTGCCATGGCCCTGGCCGCCGCCCTTGTGGAGGAGCCTGCGGCAAAGCTGTGATCCCCGTCAGAAATTTTTTCTTTTTTTCGTATTTTTCCGAGAAAATCTATTGACATTCCAAAATCCCACTGATATACTTGATAAGCCGCTTTGAATGGGTCTATAAGTGTGCTTCGGCACCGCCCCCGACAGCGAGCCCGTAAATGAAGGAGTTGAAATCAACAATGAACGCTATCATCGTTACCGGCGGCAAGCAGTACAAGGTCTCCGAGGGCGACGTGGTCTACATCGAGAAGCTGGACCAGGAAGCCGGCGCGACCGTGAAGTTTGACCAGGTCCTGGCCATCATCGACGGCGAGAAGGCCACCTTCGGCACTCCCGTTGTGGAGGGCGCCAGCGTGGAGGCCACTGTCGTGAAGAACGGCAAGGGCAAGAAGATCCGCATCTTCAAGTACAACCCCAAGAAGGGTTACCGCAAGCGTCAGGGTCACCGTCAGCCCTACACCAAGGTGCAGATCAGCGCCATCAACGCCTGATTTATGACCACCGTAACATTCCATACCGCGGGCGAGCGCATCACTGGATTTACCGTCCAGGGACACAGCGGCTTTGCCCCGGAGGGAGAGGACATCGTCTGTGCCGCCATCACCAGCGCTGTGCGTTTGGTGGAATGCGCCGTGAACGACGTACTGGGGCTTGAGGCCTCGGTCAAGGTGCGGCAGAAAGATGCGTCCATTCAATTAAAGCTTCCCGGCGGCCTGAGTGAGGCCAATGAGAGCACATGTCAGACCCTTCTGACCGCCCTCATGGTACACTTTGTGGCCTTGGCCGAGGAATATCCCGACCATATTACCGTCTTGGAGGTGTAACTTATGCTGAATATCGGTTTGCAGTTCTTCGCCCACAAGAAGGGCGTCGGCTCCACCCGTAACGGCCGCGACTCCCAGGCTAAGCGTCTGGGCGTGAAGCGTGGCGACGGTCAGTTCGTTCTGGCCGGCAACATTCTGGTCCGTCAGCGCGGCACCCACATCCACCCCGGTGTGAACGTGGGCAAGGGCAGCGACGACACCCTGTTTGCTCTGAAGTCTGGCAAGGTGAAGTTCGAGCGCCTGGGCAAGGATCGTAAGCAGGTCTCTATCGTGGAGATCGCTCAGTAATTTTGCTGAACAAAGCCGCAAACGAGTCTCGTTTGCGGCTTCTTTTTTGGAAAGGAGGTCCATTTATGGAGTATCGGAAATTTGATCAGGGCTATGTCCTGCGCCTGGACCCGGGCGAGGAAGTCGTGAGCTGTCTCACCCGTCTGGTGGAGCAGGAACAGGTCCAACTGGGCTGCGTATCTGCTCTGGGTGCCGCCAACGACGTTACCATCGGTATCTTTGACACCACAGAAAAACAGTACCACGCCCGCCGCTGTCAGGGCCAGTTTGAGATCTCCGCCCTGGTGGGGAATGTGACCCGGAAGGACGGGGAACCCTATCTCCACCTGCATATCACCTTTGGAAACCCGGTCACCGGGGAGGTATATGCCGGGCACCTGACCTCCTGCACCATCAGCGCCACGCTGGAGCTCTTTCTCCAGGTCTGGGACGGCCAAGTGGGCCGCGCCTTCAGCGATACCGTGGGGCTGAACCTACTGAATTTTTAAAGGAGGACCGCTATGGCAGCACCTTTTGTAGATACCGCCCGTATTACTGTCCGCTCCGGCAACGGCGGCAACGGCGTGGTTTCCTTCCACCGGGAAAAATATGTGGCCGCCGGCGGCCCTGACGGAGGCGACGGCGGTCAGGGCGGCAATGTGGTGGTAGTCATCGACGACAACATGTCCACCCTGATGGATTTCCGTTATAAGCGCAAGTATGTGGCGGCCAACGGCATGGACGGCGGCGGCAAGCGCTGCACCGGCCGCAACGGCGCCGATCTCACCCTTCGTGTCCCCCGTGGTACCATTATCCGGGACGCGGAGACCAAGGAGATCATCTGTGATATGTCCCAGACCCAGTCCTTCGTCCTGTGCAAGGGCGGTCGGGGCGGCTGGGGCAACCAGCACTTTGCTACCCCCACCCGGCAGGTCCCCCGCTTTGCCAAGGCGGGCCTGCCCGGTCAGACCCGGGACGTG
>OGEZ01000531.1_pt1 | contig 31655 bp, 32 predicted proteins | sample 1570831 | NCBI WGS metagenome assembly OGEZ01 (sample SAMEA2582059, study PRJEB24529) | metagenome | biome: Human gut stool | place: China | collected 2011
AGTTCCGTCAACTGTGGATTGCACGTATCAACGCAGCAGCACGTCAGAACGGTATTTCTTACAGCAAATTCATCAATGGCCTGAAAAAAGCCTCTGTTGAAATCGACCGTAAGATCCTGGCTGATATCGCAGTATTCGACAAAGTAGCGTTCACCGCTCTGGTTGAAAAAGCGAAAGCAGCTCTGGCATAAGCCAGTTGAAAGAGGGAGCTAGTCTCCCTCTTTTCGTTTCAACGCCATCAAAACATTGACTTTTATCGCCGTAGCCTTTTCAATAAAGGTCTTTTGAAGAGTACCAAAAGGTAACGCAAGCAATGAATGCTGCTATTTTCCGCTTCTTTTTTTACTTTAGCACCTGAATCCAGGAGGCTAGCGCGTGAGAAGAGAAACGGAAAACAGCGCCTGAAAGCCTCCCAGTGGAGGCTTTTTTTGCAGTCTGGACATGGACAGCGCGGAGAAACCGGAGCGTATTTAAGTACGTGAGAATTTCGAGCACAGCCCGGGACCAAAATGGCAAGTAAAATAGCCTGATGGGATAGGCTCTAAGTCCAACGAACCAGTGTCACCACTGACACAATGAGGAAAACCATGTCACATCTCGCAGAACTGGTTGCCAGTGCGAAGGCGGCCATTAGCCAGGCGTCAGATGTTGCCGCGTTAGATAATGTGCGCGTCGAATATTTGGGTAAAAAAGGGCACTTAACCCTTCAGATGACGACCCTGCGTGAGCTGCCGCCAGAAGAGCGTCCGGCAGCTGGTGCGGTTATCAACGAAGCGAAAGAGCAGGTTCAGCAGGCGCTGAATGCGCGTAAAGCGGAACTGGAAAGCGCTGCACTGAATGCGCGTCTGGCGGCGGAAACGATTGATGTCTCTCTGCCAGGTCGCCGCATTGAAAACGGCGGTCTGCATCCGGTTACCCGTACCATCGACCGTATCGAAAGTTTCTTCGGTGAGCTTGGCTTTACCGTGGCAACCGGGCCGGAAATCGAAGACGATTATCATAACTTCGATGCTCTGAACATTCCTGGTCACCACCCGGCGCGCGCTGACCACGACACTTTCTGGTTTGACACTACCCGCCTGCTGCGTACCCAGACCTCTGGCGTACAGATCCGCACCATGAAAGCCCAGCAGCCACCGATTCGTATCATCGCGCCTGGCCGTGTTTATCGTAACGACTACGACCAGACTCACACGCCGATGTTCCATCAGATGGAAGGTCTTGTTGTGGATAAGAAGATCACACTCTGCGACCTTCAGGGTATGCTGGACAAGTTCGTACAGGCGATCTTCGGAAGCGAAGTTAAGACACGTCTCCGTCCGAGCTATTTCCCGTTCACGGAGCCGAGCGTTGAGGTCGATGTAAGCTGCTTCGAGTGCGGTGGAAAAGGCTGCCCGCTCTGCAAACACACCGGCTGGATCGAGGTTCTCGGCGGCGGTATCGTACACCACAAGGTCCTGGAAAACTGCGGAATCGACCCGAATGAGTATTCCGGTCTCGCCTTCGGTATCGGTATCGAGCGTATCGCCATGTTAAAATACGGTATCAACAACATCAACCTGCTTTATGAGAATGATCTTCGTTTCCTGAAGCAGTTCAAAGGCTAATAGGGGAGGGAGAAGATCATGAAAGTACCATTTAGTTGGCTGAAAGAATATGTTGACATTGACGTGACAGCCCAGGAGTTAGAGGATAAGCTTTTCGGCTGCGGATTCGAGGTAGAGGAACTGATCGATCTCTCCGCTGAGATCGACCGTGTCGTTGTCGGTGTTGTAAAAGAATGTACCCCGGTGGAGGGAACGCATCTTTGCACATGTAAAGTAGACTGCGGCGAGTATGGAAACGATATTCAGATCGTCACAGGCGCCCCGAATGTGTATGCAGGAATGCACACACCGGCAGCCCTCGACAATTCCACACTTCCGGGCGGCATCAGGATCAAGGCAAAACCGATGCGCGGCATCGAGTCCAACGGTATGCTCTGCTCCGGTGAAGAGCTGGGCTTAAACGAGGACCTGTATCCAGGTTCTGAGGTCTACGGTCTCTTAGACCTTCCGAAGGACACCGTCCCGGGAACAGATATCGCGAAAGTCGTTGGCTTAGACGACTATATCTTCGACATCTCTGTAACGGCGAACCGTGCGGACTGCCAGTCTGTTTTAGGAATCGCGAGAGAGGTTGCCGCAGTCTTAGACAAACCGCTTAAAATGCCGGCTCTCGACTACAAAGAGAGCGATTATAAATATGAAAACCTTGACATCAAAGTAGAGGCACAGGATCTCTGCCCGCGCTACTTAGGTCATGGTGTCAGAAACATCACTCCGGGCCAGTCCCCGAGATGGATGCGCCGCCAGTTAGCACTCTGCGGCTTAAGGAGCATCAGCAATGTGGTCGATATCACAAACTACGTGATGCTTGAGATCGGACAGCCGATGCATGCTTTCGATATGAGCACCTTAGAGAGCAGCCAGATCATCGTCCGCCGCGCGGAGAACGGCGAGATGATCCAGACTCTGGACGGAAAAGAGTTCAAGTTAAACGAGAACAATCTCGTGATCTGCGACGGCAGCAAACCGGTAGCCCTTGCGGGTATCATGGGCGGCATGAACAGTGAGATCACAGAGAACACCACGCAGCTTCTCTTTGAGTCGGCAAAATTCATGCGTGACAACATCCGTAAGACAGCGAGAAGCCTCGGACAGAACACCGATGCGTCCAGCCACTACGAGAAAGGTATCGCTGAGTATACCGTAGAGATCGGTATGGCCCGGGCCCTTCATCTGATCGAAGAGCTTGGCTGCGGCGAGATCACAGCCAGCGCATTCGATGTGAGCGCAGGCGCACCGAGAGAAGGTAAGAAATTTACCGCGACATTGAGTGGCATCAATAAGATCCTCGGCATCGAGGTTCCGGCAGAGAATGTTCTTGACATTCTCCGCAGACTCTGCTTCGAGGTAGAGCGCGACGGTGATGTTCTTACTGTGACAGCACCGCGCTACCGTGAGGATATCGAGGTTGGTGAGCCGGATCTCGCGGAGGAAGTGATCCGTGAATACGGTTACGAGCACATCGTTCCGACCTTCTTAAAGGATTCCGCAGTTACAAACGGTGGATTAAACCCGGCACAGAAGAGAAGAACAAAATTAAAACAGGTGATGGTATCCCAGGGCTATTTCGAGGTATCCACTCTGGCATTCTACTCCGACGCTGACCTTGACGCGCTTCATATCGCTGAGGACGCGAAGGAGCGCAACGTGATCCGCCTGTTAAACCCGATCACCACAAACCTTTCCATCATGAGAACAACCCTGGCTCCGTCCATGCTGAATACAGTTGTTGAGAATGTGAAGAAGGGCAACACGGCAGGACGTTTCTTTGAGTACGCGAACGTGTACTATCCGAAGGCACTTCCGCTTACAGAACTTCCGAATGAGATTCCGCATGTGGGATTCGCGGCATTCGGTGAGGAAGAAGGCTTCTTTACCGTCAAAGGAACCATGGAAGAGCTTGCAGCTTCCTTCGGCGTAAGCTTCGACTACGAGAGGGCAGAGGATGTTCCGTATCTTCATCCGGGAATCTCCGCATACATTCTCTGTGATGGCGAGCGTGTCGGTTCCTTCGGTAAGCTTGCAAACAGCGTTGCGGGTGAGTTAAAGCTCCCGAAAGACAGCAAGGCAAACAACCAGATCTATCTCGGTGAGATCGACTTCGCGGCACTTGCTTCCCATCTGCCGGAAGGTCTGCGCTACAAACCGATCTCCGAGTATGACACGGTTACCCGTGACCTGGCTATGGTCGTTGACGAGGATGTAAGCTGCGGCAGCCTGATCAATGAGATCAAGAAGGCATGCAAGCAGGTCGGTGACGCAGAGCTCTTCGATATCTACCGCGGCGAGCAGCTCGGAAAGGGTAAGAAGAGTATGGCATTTAAGATCACCTTTGTCCCGGAGGACAAGGCACTTGATCCGAAGGATATCGAGAGATTCGTAAAGAAGATCCTCGGAAACCTGAAGTTCCGTCTTGGAGCTGATATCCGGTAGGATCAATGGAATATTGATCAAATGTTTGAAAAAACGGTCATCTGATGCAGGCATGAACCTGCACCGGATGACTGCTTTTTTCGCTTAAACAAAAAGGCTGGAAGATAAAAATCAGACGTTCGCCAGAAAAATTACAAAAGAACGTTTCCCTATGGTACAATACAAAAGAACATGTCTGTTCAGAAAATTGGCAGTCAGATATGACCGAATCCTTGCAGAGGTGACAAATTATGCATACAAAACGTTTAGGGGATATGCTTCTTGAGGCTGGGCTGATCACGGAGGAGCAGCTCGGCGAGGCATTAAAATATCAGGCACAGGAAAAAGAACGACTGGGAACGACTCTGGTCAAACATAACTATATAACGGAAAAACAGCTGATCGATACACTGCGGATCCAGCTTGGCATCGAATATATCGATCTCTCGAAGGTGGATATCACGCCGGAAATGTCCAGATATGTACCAAAGAACCTGGCGAAAAAGATGAATGTGGTTCCGGTCCGTGTTTCCAGGGATCAGCTCTTTCTGGCGATGGCGGATCCATTGAACTTCATGGCGATCGAGGAGGCAAAGCGCACCTCAAAAAAGAGGATCGTGCCGATGATCGCGTCGGAACCGGCGGTGAGACGTGCCATCAATGTTTTATACGGAAATGAGGGCGCTGCCCGCGCCATGGAGGATATCCGGGCGGAGACGGCGGCGACCCGGGAGACTGAGCCTCAGAGGCAGCAGGAGATCCAGGAAAATAAAACGCCGATGATCCGGCTCGTAAATTCCATTATTGAGCGCGCGGTTTCAGAGAATGCCTCAGATATCCATTTCGAGCCGACGGAGGACAATATGGTGATCCGCATGCGTATCGACGGGCAGCTGCACCGGATCATGACGATCCCGCAGGAATTAAAGGATTCCGTGGTTTCCCGCCTGAAGATCATGGCGAAGCTGGATATTGTGGAGAAAAGGATCCCACAGGATGGCCGGGCGGTCCTTCCGATGAAGGGGACAGAGTTGGACATGCGTACCTCCACGCTTCCGACGATCCACGGCGAAAAGGTCGTGATCCGAATCCTGAGAAGAAATGAGGAGACATTAAACCGGCGTGGAATTGGGATTCCGGCATCGGAGGACGCGAAGATCGATAAGCTTCTCGGTCTGACCTCCGGAGTGATCATGATCGTGGGACCGACCGGATCCGGTAAATCTTCCACAATGTACACCCTGATCCGGGAACTCCTTTCCGACCGCACGAACCTGATCACACTGGAAGATCCGGTGGAGTATCACATTGACGGGGCTACCCAGGTGCAGATCAATGAGAGGGTAGGTCTGACTTTTGCGTCGGGACTCCGCTCGATCCTGCGTCAGGACCCGGATATCATCTGCGTCGGTGAGATCCGTGACGGTGAGACTGCGGAGATCGCCATGCGCGCGGCGATGACAGGACATCTTGTGATCACCACGGTCCACACGGAGGACGCGATCTCCGCCATTGACCGCCTGAGAGATATGGGAGTTCCTCCGTATCTGATCGCGGCAGGACTCCGCGGTGTGATCTCCCAGCGGCTTCTCAGAAGAATCTGCCCGAGCTGCAAGCAGGAGACCGTGCCGTCGGAGAAGTCCCTGGAGCTTGCCGGAGTTCCGGATGTCCCGGGAAAGATCTACTGGCACGGCGCCGGCTGTGACCAGTGCTTCCGTTCCGGATACCGTGGAAGGATCGGTGTATTCGAGGTTATGATGGTTCAGGAAGAACTCCGCAGATGCATTCTTGACGGGGCGGACCGGAAACGGTTTATGGAAGCCGCGAGAGAGGCGAGTGGTTATGTGACTATGGCAGAACATGCCAGGAAGCTGGTGGATAAGGGTATCACCACCGTGGATGAGGTGATCCGGACGCTGATGACGCTGTAAAGGCATTATGAAAGGAAACGATATGTACAGAATAGAGGAACTGATCACCATCGCCTCGGAGAAGGGTGCTTCGGATGTCCACCTGATCGCGGGACTTCCGCCGAAATGCAGGATCGACGGTCTTATCACGAATCTGACGGAGGAGACTCTGACCCATGAGGACTGTGAGGAATACGGGCGCCAGCTGGCGGGGGAAGATGTATCGGAGATCCTTCATAGAGGGCAGCTGGATCTCAGTGCTGCCATCGCGGGACGCCGGATCCGTATCAACCTGTTCCGCCAGCAGGGCTCATTGTCGGCGGCGCTCCGGCTTTTGAGCAGCAGCATCCCGCAGCTCGATGATCTGGGACTTCCGCCGGCGGTGCGGCAGTTTTCAAGGTGGAATAAAGGGATCGTTCTTGTGACCGGGGAGACCGGAAGCGGAAAATCCACGACGCTGGCAGCGATCCTGGAGGAGATCAACCGGAAGCGGCCGCTTCATATTATTACGCTGGAGGATCCCATCGAATATGTCTACACGCCGAAGCGCGCGATCATCAACCAGCGGGAGGTCGGCACCGATGTGGAGGATTATGAGAAGGGACTCTACGCGGCGCTCCGGGAAGATCCGGATGTGATCCTGATCGGTGAGATGCGTACCCCGGAGACGATCGAGACGGCGTTGGCAGCTGCGGAGACAGGTCATCTCGTTTTCTCCACGATCCACACAAATTCCGCGGTGGACAGCATTGACCGTATCGTCGGTGTCTTTCCGGAGAACAAACAGCCCCAGATCAGGCTGCAGTTATCCATGACATTAAAGGCGGTGCTGTCCCAGCAGCTTGTTCCCTGTGCGAACGGGCATGGGCGGGTAGCGGCCTGCGAACTGATGATGATCACTCCGCCGATCAAAAACCTGATCCGTGATGGCAAGACCCCGCAGATGTCATCGTTCCTGCTCTCGGGAGCGAAGGATGGATCCGTGACCATGGACCACTCGCTGATGGAGCTTGCGGGGAAAGGGATCATTATGCCGGAGACGGCGGTGGAAGCCGCGGACGATCCTGCCGGGATGAATAAGAATCTGCTGCGGTTTTAGATGGCAGAAAGGTCGCAATTGTGACGAAATTTGCGACAATTTAGCAGAAAAACATACGGAAGTTATTTACAAAATCTGTTGGGAATGCTAAGATATCGTCAAAGAAGGAGATATCGTAAGAACCGGAGGTACAGAAAGTGCCGAAATTTTCCTATCGGGCGCTCGGCAGGGACGGAAAAGAAGTCCGCGGTGTGCTCCAGGCAGAGAATAAAGCGGATGCGATCGCCAGGATCCGGCACAATTACCCGGTCCTTTTAAACATCAGTCCGCATGATGAGAAAAAGAAGATTTCCGGGATCCTGAGTATGGAGATCGGAAATAAAAGGATAAAGACGAAGACACTGGCAATCCTGTGTTCCCAGTTCGCGATCACGCTCCGCTCCGGAATGCCGGTGGGACGCGCGATGCGGATGCTGGCGGGGCAGTGCGGAGACAAGCGTCTCCAGAAGGTGATGGAGAAGGCCGCGGAGCAGGTGGATTCCGGAAGTACCGTGGCATCCGCCTTGGAACAGTACAGCGAGCGCTTTCCACTGACGTTTATTGAGACGATCCGTGCGGGAGAGCAGTCCGGTACATTGGACCGCTCCTTCGACAGATTACATAAGTACTATGATAAGGCGTACAAGACAACGGAGAAGATCCGGAGCGCGCTGATGTATCCGATGTTTGTTGTGGCGGTCGCAGTGGTAGTCCTGATCATCGTGATGGCGAAGGTTATTCCGACACTCGCGAATGTGTTTGCGGATCTCGGAGGAAATCTTCCGCTGATGACACGGATGATGATCGGCTTTTCTGATTTCTTCGAGAAGTGGTGGCTTGTGATGCTCGGAGTCCTGTTCCTTATCTGGGCAGGTCTGAAGTTTTTTGGAAGGACAAAGGAAGGAAAGATCTGGAAGGCGAAGGCCGCCCTTACGGTTCCTCTGGTGGGAATGATCAACCAGATGAGTTCCGCGGCCCAGTTCGCAAATACGATGTCTGTGCTCCTGGCGGCTGGAATCACGCTGGATCAGGCGGTGGAGACCACGGCGAGAGTGATGGACAATGCGCTGTTTCAGGAAGAAGTCCACTCCATGAAAGACGGGATCGAGCAGGGACGTTCCCTCACGGAATGCCTGCAGAACAGACCGTACTTTCCCCAGACCATGATCGATATGTGTTCCATCGGAGAGGAGACAGGTGAACTGGAGGAAAACCTGGAGAATGTTGCTGACTATTACAGCAATGAGGCAGACTACCGTTCCCAGAGACTCCTGACAATGCTGGAGCCGGCACTTTTAGTGCTGCTCTCGCTCTTTGCAGGTTTTATCGTGATCTCGATCTATCTGCCGATCTTTACGATGTATGATCTGATGTAAAATTGATAAAAACGGGTCATAAACCCGTTTAAATATACTCAAAGGAGAAGAGAACGATGAAAGGTTTATTGAAGGAGTTCCGTGAGAATAAAAAGGGATTTACACTGGCAGAGTTACTTGTTGTAGTTGCGATCGTTGCAATTCTTGTTGCGATTTCTGTGCCGATTTTTACTGCACAGCTTAGCAAAGCACAGAAGGCGACGAACCAGGCGAACATGAGAGCTGCAAAAGTGGCGGCGGTTGCTCAGTATATGACATCTGAAAAAGATGGTGAAAAGGTATTTTATAAATATAATTTAGAAAATGGCACAGTAGCAGAATCAGATAAGGATCCGAGTGATGAAACAAATGGTTATACAGAGTTATCAATCAATGATGCAGCTGGTGATGATAAATATACAGATATCATGGTAATTGTTAAAGCTGCACCTGAAGATGGCAATAAAGATAGCCGTGTTCAGGTATATATAAAAAAGAAAAAATAATTTCCAAACTGTACATTAGAAGAAAGGATGGGAGTTCCCATCCTTTCTTCGCATCTGTGAAGAAGAGTGGTATTGTAAATACTAATGGGGGATGTTAGGATGAAACAAGAAAAAAATAAACGCGGTTTTACGTTGGCAGAACTTTTGGTGGTTGTGGCAATTGTAGCAATTCTTGTTGCTATCAGTGTCCCGATTTTTACAAGCCAGCGGAAAAAAACAGTTACAGCGGCTAATCAAGCGAATATCCGGGCAGCAAAGGTGACCGCAATTAATGAACTCTATGGCGGAAAAGCAGGATGGCTGATAGACGCGGAAGAAAATGGAAGTCAATACATGTACCTCGTCTATAATGTAGAGCAGGGAAAAATTACAGATACGTATACAAACGTCCATTGGAATGATATTAACGCAAAAGCAAAAGAAGAGTATAATAAAGCCATAAACAACCAGGTCTGTGACAATATCTATGTTTTCCTAGACCTGAACAATGAAAAAAATGCCGGCGAAAATATTATCCAGACAGCCCCGTACTACGACGAGGATGGAAACGTAGGAAAGATCCAGGGACAGAACCCATTCGGCCCTCGAAGATAGGACTACAAAGGATCCTTAGCAAAAAGATAAAGGAGTATCGATATGCTGCACATCAGCCCGGGAATTACAATATACATCCTAACGATCACATTCATCCTGGGCTGCTGTCTTGGAAGCTTTGCGGACTGCGCGGCGGGACGGCTTCTTTCCGGAGAGTCAGTGGTTGCCGGGCGGTCCCACTGTGACCACTGCGGGCATGTCCTGGGAGTGCTGGACTTGATCCCGCTGTTTTCCTGGCTCCTTTTAAAAGGACACTGCCGCTACTGCAGGGCAAAGATACCGGCAGAAGCCTTTTTTGTGGAACTGGTATCGGGAATTGCCTGCTGTATGATCGTGTATCGCTATGACATGTCTGTGATGGGTCTCAGGGGAATTCTTCTGACAGTAGTCCTTATGATCCTCAGCCTGACCGACCTTCATGGATGGATCATCCCCGACCGCCTGCAGATTGCGGGCTGTGTGATATTTTTAGCGACCGCCCTGCTTCTCCCGGACCCGATCCAGAGAATCTTTGGAGGTCTCTTCCTTGGATTGATCCTCGGCGGGGGGATGCTTCTCGTATCTCTGGTCTTTGACAAGCTCACAGGGAAGGAAAGTCTTGGCGGGGGCGATATCAAATTGTTTTTTATGACAGGACTTTACCTGAGCTCGGCCTGGGATATCCTGTTTTACCTGATCTTAAGCTGTCTCTTCGGTCTGGGGTTCGCGTTTTTCCGGAAAGAAAAACGTGTTCCTTTTGGCCCTGCGATCGCGGCGGCCTGTTTTATTATGATATTATACGGAGAAAAATTGACCGGCTGGTATACTGGCCTGTTCTGAAATGGAGAACTTCAAGATGAAAAATTGTTTAGGAATTGAGATTGGAAATTACCGGATCAAGATCGCGTATATGGAGAAAGGCGTACTGAGGGAGTATATTTCAGAACGGATCGAAGAAGGAGCGAAACCGGCTGCCAGACTCTGCGCGGAGACGATCCGGGATCTTCTGGCTCAAAAAATGATCCGCTGCAAAAAGGCCGTCTTTGTGCTGCGCCAGGAGGATTCCTACGTGAAAAAATTTAAGCTGCCGCTCATGACAACGGAACAGTTAAAGCTGAATCTTCCATATGAATTCCAGGATTATATCGGAGAGCGGCTCGACGCGTTTCAGTATGATTACGCGATGATCGACCGGACGGACGATGGGATGGAGCTTCTCGCGGCTGCCTGCAGAAAAGAATTGTGCCAGCAGTTTGAAAAAATCGCAAAACTTGCAAAATTAAAGATCGTGGGAATCGTTCCTTCCGCCATCGGTCTGGAGAGGATCCTGGAGCGGGCGCTTCATGGAGAAAAGAAAGATTTTGCAGTGCTTGATCTCAGAACCAGGGCTGTCATGGTCCATTTCTTCAACGACGGTATCTATGAGATCACCAGAACGATGGAGACCAGATGCATGGAGATCGAGAAGATCTGGAACCGGGACCCGGAGATGATCCGGGAACTGGGGTTGGACCCCGACGAATCCGCCTGGGATGAAAATGATAAAAAGAATCTGAAAAGTACACTGGATGAACGGTATCGAAGCATCGGTATCCAGATCATGCGTGTCCTGAATTTTTACAGCTTCAACAATACGGATAATACCATTGACACGCTCTATTACTGCGGCGGCGGCGCGAGATTCAAGGAGCTGACCGATGCGATCCGGGCGAACCTGGATCTTCCTGTGAAGAGTCTTGGGGAGCTTGCCCCGGAGGTGGATCTTGAAAAGATGCCGGAGTGGCTGGACAGCCCACAGACCTACGGCGTTTTACTGGCATAAGGAGGAGAAAAATGGCTGATTTAAAGATGCTTGCCGGAATGCAGATCGGCGGCTCCAGATACCCGGAAAAAAGAAGGATCAATCTGTATCAGCGCAGGATCAAAAAAAGTACGGTGGTACTTGAACTTGCGGCGTTTGCCCTGTTCGGGGTTGCCTTGTACGTGTTTGTACGTGTTGGAGTGCTTCTGCCGATGCAGCAGGCGGACCACGCGGAGATGGTCTATCAGAATATGGCATCCCAGCTTGAGACGATGCGGGCCGCCAACGGTATTTTCAATGATGTGTCCGCAGAGTATGCCCACTACGGAAGTTCCTTTATGAGTGACGAGGAAAAAAATACACCGGACCGCCTGGTGATGATCAACACGCTGGAAACAAAGATCTTCCCGCAGTGCAAGTCGATCTCTGATATTTCGGTCAGCGATGACCAGATGGTGATCAGCTGTATTCTGCCGAAAGGAACTGTCCTGTCGGAGCTTGTAGGTGGGATCGAGCAGGATGATGCGGTGAGGTATGTGACCGCATCCATCGAATCGACACAAAAAGATCAGACTGCGGGAGCAGATGATCGTCTGGCGGCGCAGAAAGCGGTAAACGCGACACTGACTGTCATGTTTAAACTTCCAGGAGAGAGCGGGGAGACATCATGAGATCTATATTAAACCATGTATTGACGAAAAAAGAAAAGATATTCCTGGTCCTTGTTGTCCTCGCGTGTCTGGGCAGCATATGGTTTTTCGGGATCTACCGTCCGATCAGGCAGAGGATCCAGGCGGCGGATACCACAGAGCTGGAAGATGAGCTCTCCATTGAGGAGATGAAGGCCCTAAAGATCCAATCGATGCAGAAGGAGATCACAGCGAATAAAGAGGCTGGGCTTCCGGAGATCCCGTCATATAATTCGTTTAAAGAGGAGATTGCGGAACTGAATAAGATCTTTGGGAACGCGGTTGATTTCGATTTTCAGTTTTCTGAGCCGGAGCAGGACGGCAGCCTGATCCGGAGAAATGTCGCGGTCAAATTCGACGCGAAAAATTTCGAGGCAGCAAAGGAAATGGTGAAAGAGATCCTGAACAGTCCATTCCGCACCATGGTCCATGACCTTTCGATCTCAAGTAATTCCAGAACAAGCGCGGATCACCAGGATGATATCAAACAGGATCCTGTGACAGTGACGTTTCTTATGACGGCTTATGAGACAAGCTATGGAGCGGATACTGTGGAGGGCCTGGAGTCCCAGGAGAGTACGGAGAAAGCAGGCGGTCTCGCAAATGCGGATGTGTCGGATCTGGAACGATCGGATCTTGAGACGGCTGCGGAAGCTGTTTTGGAGAATTAACGAATGAAAAAGACGGGAAACAGATTAAAAAGCGAAGAAGGCGCCAGCCTCGCCGCGGCACTCCTGTTTTTTGTACTGTGCGGGGTGGGAGCTTCGATCATTTTGGCGGCTGCCTCATCGACCGCGGGAAAAATGGGCCAGCTTCCGGCAGCGGACCAGAAACGGTTTGCCGTGGAATCCGCGGCGGCATTTCTCCGGGACGAACTGAAGGATGATAAAAATGTGATCACCGTGAAGGAAATTCTGGTGGAGGATTCCAGAATGTCGGAGCCTGTCAGTGACCAGATCTCATTTTCTCTGGCCGGTGGAAGCGGGGAGGGAAGAAATTCCCTTCTGGAATCCTATGTGAGAGCAAATTATGAACCGTTAGGAGATGCAGTTCCGGGCGGTGATGGTTCGGAGAAGGACCTTTCGGTATCATTAAACAGTGGAAGCGGAGCGGGACAGGAAGACCTGAAAAAGCTGAAGGCGGATATTCATGTTTCCATGTCCTCAGATTACGGGATAACAGCGGTCATCTCCGATGCAGAGACAGACACGGATCATCCGGAGGATCTCTGCCGACGAAAACTTACGGTTCCATCTAAAGTCCAGACCGATACCGATGTATCCGTGGAGCACAATGAGACAAAAGACGCGGACGGAAATGTTATTGAAGAGTGGACGATCACGACCACGACCCAGACGACTACGATCCGATGGGAACGCGGAACGATCGAGGAGATGTAAGAGGAAATGGAGAGGAGAGGACAGAGAATGGGAAAAAAGCTGACATCCGAGAATGGTGAGACCCTGACAGAACTCCTGATCTCTGTCCTGGTGATCGCCCTTGGACTCTCAATGTTTGCCGCGGCCCTCACGGCTTCAAGAAAAATGCTGATTCTTGGGACGGAGAAGATCGAAACCTACTATTCGGAGAGAAATGGCCTGGAGGGGGAAAAAAGCGAAAAGGAAGCCGGGGGAACCCTGACTGTCGCGGAAACAGGAGGAAAACGGGTAGATATTGGTTCGCCGTCCGGAGAGAACGGAACAGGAACATACCCGGTGAAACTTTATCATGCGGATATCGATTCGAAAAAGATCTGGAGGTATGTCAGATAGCCTATGAAAAAAAATGAAACGAATGCCGGTATCCGGCGGCTTTTTTCTGATTCAGGAATGACACTCACAGAACTTTTAGCGTCACTCCTGATCCTTTCCATGCTGACCCTGGTGATCAGCGGCGGTGTCATGGCAGTAAAGCATGCCTATGAAAAGGTCGTGAGAAGGGCGGATGCGGAACAGGTTCTTGCAACGACGGTGGAATTGATGACAGGGGAACTTTCTTCTGCCCTCGACGTGGATGAAAACGCGGAGACAGATCCTGTAGAGAGCAGCCTGTTTCTGAGCGGAAAAGAACACGCGTGGATACGGTTTTCCGTGGATCCGGAGCACGGGATCAGCAGAGTGTATGAAAATGGGACTGTCGAAAGGGGGATTCCTCTGTTGTCAGAGGGAGCGATGGCTGACCGGTTTTATACGGCCTTTGAGAGATGTACCTATGGAAATGCCTGTTTTACAGTAAAAAATATTTCTGTGTACGAAAAAAATAGATCGGGGACCGGAACAGGAACCCCTGTGGCTGTTCTGCCGGAGTTAAAAGTAAGGGCAGTCAATCTGGAGGAACGTTAGATGAAAGATACGGGTAATAATAGAAAAAGGGGGAAATGGGGATTTACACTGGCAGAACTTCTGGTGGTCGTCGCGATCATCACGATCCTTGCCGGTGTTTCTTTTGTGGCAGTGCTCCGCTATCAAAGCCGTCTGCGGAGGCTGGAGATGGACCAGACCGCGAAAGAGATCTTCCTCGCGGCCCAGAACAGGCTTAGTCTGGAAAGCTCCCAGGGAATCATGGCCCGTCTGCTGGAACAGGGGGAGTCTGAGGGGAAGCTCGGGATAAAGGCCAGTGATTCCGATGCGGTCTATGTGGTCCTGTATGACGGAGGGGAAAATGATTCCACCGGTGAGATCAGGGAGAGACTTCTCCCGTTTGGTTCCATCGATGAGACCGTGAGGACAGACGGAAACTATCTTGTATTTTATGAACCAGGAACGGGAAGTGTCCGGGGAGTATGGTATTCCGACAGATATCAGTTTGTACGGGAGGATATCGGAAGTGAAGCACTCACAGAAGCGGCCGCCGATCCCGATAAGAGAGAACGGTTTTGCGGAACAAACAACGCTTTTGCGGGTCATGGACAGGCAGTCGGATATTATGGCGGTGAGAGCTCTGGGAGTGGAGATCAGCCGACAGCGCCGGAGTTTCAGCCGATCTCCATGGAGCTTTTTGACGGGCCGGTCCTCTATGTGAAAGTATATGATCCGAACATGCTCTCAAATAAGGATTATGATCTGAAACTGTTTCTGGAAGGAATGTCCAGCGGGGCGGAATGCTGGTTTGATCTGAAGAAAGATGGTTCCAGACAGAATGGGATCGCCACAAGTGAAGCTTATTACTATGTGCTGGATGATGTGACGGAAAAAGGCCTGCGGTTTGTGGATCTGAATGAAGAGCTTGCGAGCAATTTCGAGGGAACAGAACGATTGATTCCCGGAGAGGATATCCGGGTATGCGCAAAACTGTTCGCACCGGGTGGATCACGTGTCCTTCAGAGCAGCGGGCTTCTTGAGGCAAACAGTCTCTTTGAGAGTAAAAAAGAAGACAAAGTTACGATCGGGGATCTGCGCCATCTGGAAAACCTCGATTACAGAATCTCAGAGTTTGATCCTGTTGAAAACGGGGAAAGGCTGGCATTATCCACAGTAGGAGAGGACTCTTCGGATCAGAGATACGCGGCTGTGCAGCAGAAGGACCTTTCCTGGGAAGAATTCCGGGAAGACGCGGCAGATATCCATAGAAACTTCCGGAGAAAACAGAACGATCCATCCCAGATCTCCGTCTATTACATGACAGCAGGAGAAGAGCGGGAAGAGCAGAAAAGCGCGAAAGCTGGCTGTTTTGTGCCGGTGGATCCACAGTTTGCGTTGGATTACCACGGAAATACCTTTTCTGTCGACGGGATCCGGATCGAAACAGAGGACGGGGTGAACGGCGGTCTCTTTGGAAATGTGACAAAGAATCTGACGGTAGATCATCTGATACTGCGCCGGATGAACGTCACTGTAAATGGGACAGCCTGTGCCGGTGCACTGATCGGGCGCGGAAGCGGGGAGAGCCAGATCGACGTGAGCGATGTCCTGATCCAGTACCCGGAAATTTCTGTAAATGGAACCAGAAACGCAGCATCCGGCGCAAGCGTGGATGCGGGAGGTGTTGTCGGAACTTTTGATGGAAAGAGTCTTTCTCTTACAGGAGTTCTTGTGGAGAACAGCTTCCGCAGCAAAGTGTCCGCCGGATCTGAACCGGATCGGACAGAACTTTCAGGGGAGGAAGAGGCCGCGCTCAGGATCTTTTCCTCCTATGGAGCGGCTGGCGGTCTCATCGGAAGTGTGACAGATGGAAATTTAAAGATCTCCGCCAGTGCGTCATCCGTCTATGTAGATGGAAAGGATTACGTTGGCGGTCTTATTGGAAGTGCTGTCACGGCTGGAAAAGTCATGATCGACGGCTGCTATGTCGGCGGCCATACTTCGGAAGGGAAATTTTTAGGAGATCCTGTGCCGGGGCAGGCAGAATTTGAGAAAACAACAGGCCGGTATAACATCGTATCGAGAAACACGAGAGCAGGCGGTCTGGCGGGAGTTCTTCCGGCGGGCAGCGCAGTTTCCCATTCCTATGTGACGGCATCGGTGTACTCAAACGCCGTCACAAGGTCCCGGAACACGGAACAGGGAGAAGCTCCGGATGCGGACCAGCCACAGAGAGAAGCTGCTTTTGTGGGAGTTTATGGTTCTATTGCGGGAAACTTCGGAGTTTCCGGACGGGCAGCCTCGGAGTTTCCGTTCTGTTACAGTTCTGTTTATGTAAATGGAGCCAGGGCAGCGGTGCATTCAGAGGACCTGAACGGAGAGTTTGCGTCGGATAAAACGAGAGACAGCAAGGGGTTTCCTTATGACAGAACACTGGAAAAGACATATCCGATGCCGACGGTCCTCGATCTGATGAAGAAAGATGGTTCTGTGTCTGCGGGTGAGCGGGATGGTCTGTCAAAATATGTGAGAGTCCATATCGGCGACTGGGTCCGGATGATCCCGGCCGGATCGGAAGAGCCGATACCGACTCCTGATCCAGAGCCAACCGATTCACCGGTCACCAACGGAAACCGGCTCTATGTGGAGCAGGAGATCGATCTTCCGGCAGATGGAAACAGGTATGTGACGTTTTCTGTGACAGGAACCCAGAGCGGAAAGAGTATTTACTATATCGTGAAGCCAGTCTCAAATGGAGAAGACTTCTCCGGAACAAAATTTTCTATCGTCCGGGCGGAAACGCAGGATGGTTTTACTCTCGAACCGGGTGTGTGGCTGAACGAGAGCAATGATATTGAAAAGAGGCTGGAATATTCCATTACTGAGGATGGGAAAATGAAGATCCGCCTGTATGTGGACAACCTTTCGGTGAACAGCGGCGGATATCAGGCCTTATGGGACAACTGGAATGGCGAAAACAGGATGGATATGAAAGCCGGGGAAGATATCGAGATCGGTGTCTGCGATGGGATCCGGATTCCGGAAGAACCGGAGCGGACAACAGTGAACAGCTTGTTTCAGAGTATCGCGCCGAACGACGACGGGGATGAGACATACACGGCTTATGTCTCCAACGCGAGACATCTGGAAAACTTAAATTTCTTTGGAAATACAGAGTGGAAGCATAATAGGATCAAGGTAACGCGGGTCATCCAAAGGGACAATATTATCTGGACAGCAGATGATGAGATCAGAGCGGTGACAAAATACGGTGCCGGACCGTACTGCGGGGAGATGGATGCGGCGTATGAAAACTGGATCATTTACGGCGGCACGAGCGGACTTTCTGAGAAGGGATGTTTTGTTCCGATCAATAATCCGGAGATCCGTTTCTATGATGGAGGTGGATTTACGATCGCGGGACTGAACATGGAGATGGGTGGTACTCACCAGGATCAGGGTGCGTCCTTATTTGTCAGCGCTCCCAGCATGGAGATTTCAAACCTGAAATTGAAGGATCCCAGGGCAATCGCGAAGGGAAGCGGAAACGCGGCGCTCCTGATCCAGAGCGTTGGAAGCGGAAATGCCGATGAGAAAAAACTCGTATTAAAAGATATCGAGATATATGGAGACGATATCCAGATCGCTTCCGGCGGATATGGAAACTCTACGGGTGGTCTTGTGGGCAGCGCGGATGTCGATGAGGTCGATGTGGAGCGGGTATCTCTTCATGGCAGAAATGCCCTGGTCCGGAGAAGGTATAACGGAGGGACTGTCGGCGGTTTTATAGGCTCTGTGAAGACGAAAACGTTTACGATGGATCAGTGTATCTATTCCGGGTATATTGCGGGCGGAACGAACACGGAGGGCTGCGGTGGATTCATCGGGAAACTCGCTGCATCAGAGGGAATGATCAAAAATTCTTACGTAGCGGGAAGAAATGACTCCTACCCATATGCTGGGCTTGATCATCGGACGGATGCAGAACGTACATGGGATCTCACGGATGGAGTCAGCATCACAGGAGTCTGGGTAGTCGGCGGCCTGATCGGCACTCTGGATGGAAAAATGACGGTTGGGCAGTGTTTTGTGGCAGCCGGGATCAGTGATTCCGGCAGTTCCGGCGGGTATTCCGGCGGAACGGGCGGTCTGATCGGATGTGTCACAGGAAACAAGAAACTGGAATTTCAGGATTGTTACTTTGCGGGAAATATTGACCGCCGCGGAAAGACGGAAAAACAGGACGGCGGTCCGACGATCAGCAGGGACTGGCCGGGAAATACCGGGATCATGGCCGGAAACGTCAACGGATCGGAAACGTCATTTTATAGCTGTACATATCTGGCGATTCCTGGTCTGAAGGGAAGATACATGGTTGGAAACAGGAGTGTGCCTGCTGTAAATCTGGCGGCAGTGCCGGGAGAGGAGTCCATGTCTAATATCTTATCTTCCGGAAACGAAAACAATGCGGATAAAACGCTCAGTTTCAGCGCAGACTTATCGGGGAGCTCCTACCCATATAAGATATGGACGAAAAACGGGGAAGACCAGACCGTCTATTACGGCGACTGGATCGACTGGAAAAAGCTCCAGTGATCCGTAAAAAACTTCCGAAGCAGGCAGGCATTCTTCTGCCTGCCTGCTTCGTACCGTCCCCATGCGCTTTCGAGCGCGGCAGACAGTAAGTCCGTAGTTATTGTACACGGGCAATGTCAGTAACTGCCCGCATGCTGCCTGAGATTTCAGCGCGCAAGCTGGAGATTGACAGCCCTGAGTTTTTATGTTATGATGGCTTTATCTGTGGACAGGAGGTGTAGTCGGTGATTAGAATTATTCTGACGATCGTATTCGTTATCTTATGTATCGCAATGACAGTGATCGTGTTAATGCAGGAAGGAAAGACTTCCGGACTTGGCGCGATCAGTGGTGTAGCTGAGAGCTACTGGGGAAAAAATAAAGGCCGTTCTATGGAAGGCAACCTTGAAAAGTTTACAAAAATTGCGGCAATCCTGATTTTTGTACTTGCCCTGGTATTAAATTTAAAGGTAATTTAATTCTAAGATGACGAACACTCTTGCAGCGATAACTTCCGTGCAGGAGTGTTTTTTGTTTAACAGGAAATTTCGATGAAGATTCCGGGTGACAAAAGGGCGCGCTCTTTATTATTTATAATATGGTCTGCAGAATCTTATTAATTTGATCATTTGCGGCTGCCCGGTGTGAATACTGCGCTGGGAACTTTTAGATTGTTTGGATTTTAACGGATATTATTTAAGGAGAAGAATGGAAGAAAGGTTAATGGAAGAGCGGAAAAATATGCTGCTGGACCTGATGAAGGACCCGACATATGTTCCGATGAAATTAAAAGAGCTGGCGATGCTTCTTGGTGTCACAAAGGAGCAGCGCGGCGAGCTGGAAGAAGTTTTAAATGAGTTGGTGGCGTCTGGAAAGGTTGGAATCTCGAAAAAGGGAAAATATGCGAGATCCGAGGTCTTCGCCCAGACGGGAGTTTTTGCGGCTCATCACCGGGGCTTCGGCTTTGTGACTATCGAGGGCAGGGAGGATGATCTCTTTATCCCGCCGGATGATACCGGGGATGCCATGGACGGGGATACGGTCCAGGTCGTCATCAATGAGAACGGAAGAGGCGGCCGGACGGAGGCGAGAGTCTTAAAGGTATTGAAGCATGCCAACGAGACCCTGATCGGAACCTTCGAGAAAAACAAGAATTTCGGTTTCGTGATCCCGGACAACCCGCGGATCACCATGGATATCTTTATCCCCCAGGGAAAGGAAAACGGCGCGGTATCCGGGCACAAAGTTGTGGTAAAGCTGGATACTTACGCGGCGAAAAATAAAAATCCGGAAGGCCATGTAAAGGAAATTCTGGGTCATATCAATGATCCGGGAGTGGATATCCTGTCCATCGTCCGGGCCTACGGGCTGCCGGAGGAGTTCCCGGAAGAGGTGATGGAGGAGGTCTCCCATGTCCCGGAGGCGCTCTCGCCGGAGTATGTAGCGGAGGAGATCGAGAAGAACGGAAGAGTGGACCTTCGAAATGTGCCGATGGTGACCATCGACGGAGAGGATGCGAAGGATCTGGACGATGCAGTCAGTGTGTCGAAGGAGACGGTAAACGGGGAGACGATCTACCATCTCGGCGTTCACATCGCGGATGTGAGCCATTATGTAAAGGAGAAGAGTCCTCTCGATGAGGAGGCGTACAAGCGGGGAACCAGCGTGTACCTTGTGGACCGCGTGATCCCGATGCTGCCCCACAGACTTTCCAACGGAATCTGTTCCCTGAATGCAGGATGTGACAGGCTGGCAATGAGCTGTCTTATGGATATCGATGAAAAGGGTATTATTGTGGGGCATAAGATCTGCGAGTCTGTGGTGAACATTGACCGGAGAATGACGTACACGGCGGTGAATGCGATCCTGGAAGCGAAGAATGGAAAGAATAGCGGGGAGGACGCTGAGTTAGAAGAGACAAATGGACGGAACCAGGACGAGCGTTTTGAGAATGATGAACAGAAAAAATCGAAACGGAGTCTGAAAAATGTACAGGCAGATGATCTCGAGAAAAAGAAAGACGCAGCGAAAGAGAAAGCTGAATTCGCGAAAAAGTGCCTGGAAGAGTACGAGGATTTCGTCCCGATGTTCCTGCTTCTGGACGAGACCGCTCGCGTCTTAAGAGAAAAGCGCATGGCGAGAGGTGCTGTGGACTTCGATTTCCCGGAGTGCAAGATCATCCTGGACGCAAAGGGACGCCCGGTGGAGATCAAGCCATACGAGCGGAACGCGGCGACAATGCTGATCGAGGACTGCATGCTGGCGGCCAACGAGACGGTTGCGGAAGATTACTACTGGCAGCAGGCGCCGTTCCTGTACCGCAGCCATGAGAAGCCGGATGGGGAGAAGATCAAGCGCTTCGGAATCCTGATCAACAATTTCGGTTACTCGATCCGTCTCCAGAACGGGGAGCTTCACCCGAAGGAGATGCAGAAGCTTCTTGCAAAGGTGGCCGGATCCCCGGAGGAGGCGCTTCTCGCGAGACTGGCGCTCCGCTCCATGAAACAGGCGAAGTACACGACGGACTGCATGGGACATTTCGGTCTTGCGGCGAACTATTATACCCACTTCACCTCCCCGATCCGCAGATACCCGGATCTTCAGATCCACCGGATCATCAAGGAGAATCTTCACGGTGAGCTTACGAAGAAGCGCGTGGCCCACTACGAGAAGATCCTGCCGGAGGTTGCGGTCTGGACATCATCCAGGGAACGCCTTGCGGACGAGGCGGAGCGGGAGACCGACAAGGCGAAGAAGGTCCAGTTCATGGAACACCATATCGGCGAGGAATTCACCGGTGTGATCTCTGGAATCAGCAACTACGGTTTCTATGTGGAACTCCCGAATACTGTGGAAGGCATGGTACGCCTTGCGAACCTGGATGGCGATTACTATGTGTTCGATGAGGAACACTATGAGTTAGTGGGAGAGCGGACGAGAAAGAAATATAAGCTGGGACAGACGGTGAAGATCCAGGTGGTCTCTGTGGACAGATATTTGAAGACCATTGATTTTCTGCCGGTAAGAAAATTTGATTAGGCGAAATGATTCGGACACGACGGATTGGCGGCGAAAATTTCCCGGAAAACATTGCTTTGCAGTGAAATGGTATTATAATATAGAGATAAGTTCCGGTCGGATGAGTTCCCGGCTGGAACAGAAAAGAGGATAGGATTATGGCAAAGAGCAGCGGCTTTAAGCTGATCGCGAACAATAAAAAAGCGTATTTCGACTTCTTTATCGATGATAAGTTCGAGTGCGGTATTGCCCTTGCGGGAACGGAAGTAAAGTCTATGCGTATGGGCAAGTGCAGCATCAAGGAATCCTTCGTGCGGATCACAAACGACGAGGTCATGATCTACGGCATGCATATCAGCCCGTATGAGAAGGGAAATATCTTCAACAAGGACCCGCTCCGCGAGAGAAAACTCCTGATGCACCGCTACGAGATCAACAAATTAAAGGGAAAGATCCAGGAAAAAGGTTATACCTTAGTGCCGCTCCAGGTATACTTTAAGGGAAGTCTCGTAAAAGTGGAGATTGGTCTCGCAAGAGGTAAGAAGCTCTACGATAAGCGCGCTGATATCGCGAAGAAGGATCAGAGAAGAGAGCTGGAGAAGGAATTCAAGGTGAAAAACCTGTACTAGAGCGGATCTATACTGCGGACCCTTGACAATTTGGGCGAGTGATGGTAAGATTTGTATTACGCGAGAACAGTACCAGTATAGGATTCGGGGTCGCCTGGATTTTGAACACTGTCAAAAGCGAACGCATCGGAAGAATGTCTGCGACCCATTGCGGATCGGGCGATGCGAAAAACTCCGAAGAGAGTGCCAGTAAGGGCTTGTACTGGTTTCGACGGGGGCTTTGAAGCTGGTGAAGCTATCCGCATGCAATGCGTTAAATGGCAAACCTAAATATAAACGCTAACGACGAATTAGCATACGCAGCCTAATTTAGGCAGCTGTCGGCCTTAGAATACCTGCATTTTAAGTAACCGGCATCATTTAAAGCAGGAAACGACACGTGCAAAGCTTTGCGCACGCGGGCGTATGATGAAGCTACCAAACGGATCAGGATGTCTGCTTTCGGGTTCGGGCGGGAATTCTAAATAACAGACTATGATAGTAGAAGAACAGGGGATAGGTTTTCGGACAGGGGTTCGATTCCCCTCAGGTCCACTATAAGGGAAGTCTTGAGAAATCGGGATTTCCCTTATTTTATGCCTGTTTGCGAGAAATATTAAAAGATGTTATCAGCTCAAATAAAACGCTAAAAGTGCATATCTACGGGGGAAGTATCACACGAAATATTACATGAAAAGCTATTTATACTGGAAAGAGAACAGCACAGATTGACAAAATTATTTTCATGCTTTACACTTTAAATTACAGAACACTTCCCGGAACCAAGAACTGCCGGGAGAAATATGAAACGAAAGTAAAGGAGAACTCTAATGAAAAAACGGGGCGACTATTTAAAGAAAGCATATTATCACTTAATGAAGATCGAGCAGAAGAAAAACAAGATCCTTCAGGTGGAGAACTATGGCGAGATCAACGCGGAGTTAAACCGCAAGTTCGCGAAGGGCGAGTATTTCGATTCCAGCGAAGTTTATGTTGAGGACGGTTACCTCTGCGTGGGCGAAGGTTTCTTCCGCCTTTCCGGAAAAGAGCAGGACGCTCTGATTGAGTATCTCTGCCCGGAAGAGGACAGCACTGAAGAATAAATGAAGATAAAAAAGAATGTGTCTTCCTGTTAAACAAAAAAGATACCGGTATGAGCTGTGCGTTTCGCGGTCATACCGGTATCTTTTTATATGAGCACGGCATAGAAAAAATAGTCAGCCTCTGCACTGCGCGGACGTGCGAATTCTTATAAAATGCAAGTCAGACTTTTGATAAATGCGTCTTTCTCTGCAATCTCAGCCGCATTTGCGAGGAACTCAGCGATACCGCTGGTGGTCTCCTCGTCAGCCTCATAAAAAACAGCCCATGTGTAGAATACGCATTTTAAATGCTCCATCTCGTCTTCGCCGGCCTTTGCCAGAGCGATCATCTTATCAATGAATTCTTTTTCAGAAACTCCAGTGGTTGGAAATTCTGCTGGTGTAAAATCCATAGCTGCAAACTCCTTTCCTGTGATCCGGACTTGGATCGTAGTGCGTGATGATTCGGGATCCTCACGATCACTTAAGTGTTTTCATATCCGAGCTTCAGGGTGACCAGAAAATCATCATCCAGAACCTCGCCCTTTTTGTAGATATAATCGCGGATCAGCACTTTCAGCTTTTCGTCAACGGCAGGACTCGAATAGATCGTGTCCGGAACCGACTTTACGAATTCCTTGAGATCTGTTCCGGCAGTTCCCTCCGGACACGGAAGCGAAGCCTGACGGCACGCCATGCCGACTGCGCAGGATAATTCCATATGGTTGATTAGTCTCGCCGGTGTCTCAAAATTTTTGATCTTAATTTTCACGGACATCGGGACAAGCGTATGTACCATCGGACGGATCTCCTTTCTGTCCCTCGCGTTCACGGACCATCTTCCAGATCAGGTCGTGCATCCACTGGACGGTCTCCTGAAGCTTTGAATTTTCGTCCTTTAAACGGGCAATTTCGGCTTCCAGTTCCTGGATTTTTGCATCTTTTTCTTCGGACATGGTAAAAACCTCCCTGAAAACTGTATGAGAACAGAACAAGTATAACATCAGAATGGAAACATGTCCAGTGGAGGAGCGGGCAAAACGGGCGGAAAAAGAATGATTGATTCAAGTGTGACTTTGAGATATAATAAACTTTGTTTCTATTTCTGCGAGAAAAATACATAAAAAGAGGAACATGAAATATGAGTTCAGTTTTACTAAAAGCGGGCTGCTTTTTCCTGATCATCCTGATGGGATATGGTCTGAAAAAAATCGGCCTTTTAAGCCAGACGGATCTTCCGGTCTTCTCGAAGCTCGTCACGAAGATCACGCTCCCGGCGGCGATCATCCATAACTTCAGCCAGGCGACCATGGATGTCTCCATGCTGGTGATCGTGCTGATTGGTTTCCTGTGCAGCGGTGCGTATGCGGTGATCGGATACGGACTTTTTGCGAAAGGGACGAGGGATCAGAAGGCGTTTGGCCTCGTAAATGCGTCGGGATACAATATCGGCTGCTTTACGATGCCTTTCGTCCAGGGATTCTTAGGAGCGCCGGGCGTGGCCTGTACCAGCCTTTTTGATACGGGAAACGCGGTGGTCTGTACTGGTGGTTCCTACGCGGTGGCTGTGTCAGTGGCAGGAAAAGGCGGTGCCGGAGATAAGCATCAGATCCGCAGGATCGTGATCCAGCTCTTAAAATCCATCCCGTTTGACTGCTATGTAATTATGACAGCACTGACGATGGCGGGACTCCGTATTCCGGTCTTCATGGACCAGGTAGCTGAGACTGTGGGGAACGCCAACACCTTCCTCTCCATGACTATGATCGGCCTCGGACTGGAGTTACATATGACAAGAGAGCAGACGGGCAGTGTCGCAAAAATCCTGGGAACGAGATTTGCGGTTTCCGCAGTCCTGGCAGTTCTGTTTTACCGGTTTTTGCCGTTCTCCCTGGAGATCCGCAGAACCCTGGCGATCCTGATGTTCGGCCCGGTATCGGCCCTTGGCGTTCCGTACACCTCCATGCTTGAGGGAGATGTGAACCTTGCCAGCGCGGTGAACTCGGCATCAATCATTCTCGGAATCGTGAGCCTGACAGCGGCGATCATCATCTTCTAAGAAATTTATAGTCGTGCATAGGGCGGTATCAGATATACCGCGGAGGCTCTGCATAGCTGTATCACACAAAATAAGGAGGAACACAATGGAATTACGGAACGAAAAGGACGCGCGGTTTATCATCCGGCATCATGTGACGGAAGAAAAGCTGCTTCATCTGGAAAAGGGAGTCCGGAAACTCGGTTTCCAGTCCGGCGGAAAGAGGATCATGTCGATCTTTCTTGGGCTTTTCCTGCTCTGCATGGCAGCAAAAGTCGTAATCGGAGGAACGATCGGGGACGCACTCATGATGATCGGCATTCTCTGTGCCATGGGATTCGTGTTTGGAACCTATGCCCTTTTGAAAGGCTGGCTGGACGCGAAAAAGCAGATCCATCTCCAGTTCGAGGCGGGGAGGATGGAAGATAACTATCAATGGGAATACCGCTTCTACGAGGACGGATATGAGGTCATCGGAAAGAATGAGAAATCCCGCGTGCAGTATAAAAACGTGGGACGCCTTATTGATATGTCTGGTATGTATGTGCTGGTGGAGCGCGGAAATGTGGTGCGTTACTTCATGAAAGATGACGCGGTTCAGGGAAATTCCGCGGAGCTTGCGGGATTTCTGACAGAGAAATGTCATCTTCCGATGGAACGGATCACAGTACGATAGGAGGTGCGGAATGGAACCAATATACGCAGTAAAATCTACATATGACGAAGATATGTTTTATCACCAGGTCGTGGCTTCCAAGCCGCGGATGATGCCGAAGGAGGGGGATGGGAAGAAGATCAAGTTCCAGCTTCCTGATTTCGGGCTGAAAGATACATTGATGGCGCTTCTTGTGGGCGCAGCTGTTTACATGGCATTCGGACAGCTTGAGCAGTCCACGAGGATCCTGCAGGCGGTGCTCTGCGGACTTGTGGCGGCTGTGGTGCTGCGGCGAATGAATGAGAGACAAAACGGGGAGACTTCCGGGAAGAAGGCGAATTCCGTATCGGCTGATAAAAATCAGGCCCTGCAGCTTCTGGAGAGTTCCGGATTAAAGGGTGACCGCTGCACTATGAATTTCTACGAGGACACCTTTACGGTGGAGCGGCCGGGCATCATTACGGAGTACCAGTACGAGGGAATCGCATGGATCAAGGAGACCAGCAAGTATTACATGGTCTTTTGGAACAAATCCCTTGCGATCCCTGTGGAGAAGGCGGGATTCTACCGCGGAAAGAAGGAGACATTCGGATCTTTCCTTGAAAAACGGTGCAATAAGGTGATCGAGAAGGTAAGAAACGTATAGAGGGACGAAGGACCATTTCTATATGGAAGTGCATAGCTCCGGACGGCGGAGCTGTGTAAAATAAAATGGAGAGGATCTTTTGGGGATGAAAATTAAAAAAGAAGAGAAAATGCAGATCGAAAAGCTGCCGACACTGAAGTTGAAGTATACACTGGTTGTGCCGTTCATGGGAATCGTGGATGCGCTGACTATGGGAAGCTTCTTTATGAATCCGGCGACAGATGGAAAACTGCTCATCAAGGCGTTCTATGTGATCTGCGGGATCGCGGGGATTTTATTTGCACTGTGGGGACTTTTGTGGAAGACTACGATTGATGGCAAGACGATCAAGGTAAACCCGGTAATTGGAAAGAAAAAAGTGGTCCCGTTTTCAGATCTGAAAAAAGCGGTTGTTTATAAGAAGAAAAAGACGGGGTCTATCGTGAGCTATGAACTGATCGATAAGAACAACCAGTCCATCGTTACGATCTATCCGCTTATGAAGGACAGCAGTACATTGATGGAGAGATTGAAACGCCTGAAATATCCGGTGGAGGAAGCGTAAGGCAAAAATCCCATCAGGGAAGCTGAACTGGAATGGATTTTTGTGCGTAACTATGAAGGTACTGAATAATTATGCTGGTTTTAGGAAAGATCCCGGGAGAGTGAATACTCCGGGATCTTTCTGCGCATAATGACCTCTGATGAAACAGGAAAAGGAGGACATTTTATGACAAAACTGGATTGTACCGTGACGACATGCGTCCATAACGCGGAGAAGTGCTGCTGCAAGAGCGGCATCCTCGTGGAGGGAGCACAGGCGAAGAACTGCTGTGATACCTGCTGCGGAAGCTTTGAGGAGAACAGGGGCGGACTTTTTAAGAATCTTTTTAAGACGCCGGAATCAAAGCTTGAGGTGGAATGTGATGTGGCGAACTGTCTCTATAATGATGACCATCAGTGCAGGGCAGAGCGGATCACGATCGCGGGGGACGGCGCTATGGCTGTCGGTCAGACGGAATGTGCAAGCTTTAGGGAGAAGTAGGAATAGAGAAGGGACTGGCTGCGGAGAAAGCTGATGATAGCAAACTGACCGTCGCCGGTTCCTTTTTACTTAGCAGAAAAGTCGTTGTTTTGCCTGAAAGAAAGGCATTGTGGATTTTTGATATGCGTCTGTGAGAAGACAGATCCATGGGAGAAGTATGAAAGGGCTGTGGAAAATACCGGGCAGAATCGTGGAGGGCTTGAGCCGAAAAAGTATTGGAAATTCCGGGAAAAGTGATTGACAAAACGGAAACGATATAGTAGAATAACATAAGTTGTGAGAGCAACTGACAGGAAAGCAGGTATCCGCCTCACCCTGGCACGAGTAAGTGACCTGGGTTCATAGACATCGGTTTTTATCATGCAGCAGCATGCCAAACCAATGCAGTTACGAGCGGATAGTTACCTATCTGCTTTTTCTTTTCTATCGACATATGTAGAGTATGAGAGTTGGAGGTGTACGGCTATTAGCGAGTTAATGATTAACGAGCAGATCCGTGATAAGGAAGTTCGTTTAATTGGAGAAAATGGTGAGCAGCTTGGAATCATGTCTGCAAAAGACGCTTACAAAATGGCGAGAGATGCAGAACTGGATCTTGTAAAGATTGCTCCGGCAGCGAAGCCGCCGGTATGTAAGATCATTGATTACGGTAAATACAAGTATGAGATGATCCGTAAGGAGAAGGAAGCGAAAAAGAAGCAGAAAACGATCGAGGTGAAAGAAGTGCGTCTTTCCCCGAATATCGATACAAACGATCTTAACACAAAGATCGGATCTGCGAGAAAGTTCATCGAAAAAGGCAACAAGGTAAAAGTAACGCTTCGTTTCCGCGGTCGTGAGATGGCTCATATGAACCAGACAAAGTATATTCTGGATGATTTCGCTGAGAAACTTTCCGATATCGCTGTTGTCGATAAGCCTTCCAAGGTGGAGGGAAGAAGCCTGGTAATGTTTTTAACTGCAAAACGATAAGGGAACAATTTTAAGGAGGAAACAACAATGCCTAAAATGAAAACAAGCAGAGCAGCTGCAAAACGTTTCAAAAAGACCGGAACTGGTCAGTTAGTGAGAAATAAAGCTTATAAGTCCCATATCTTAACTAAGAAATCCACAAAGCGTAAGAGAAATCTTAGAAAAGACATTGTTACTGATGCTACAAACAGCAAGGTAATGAAGAAGATTTTACCGTATTTATAATTTGTTTCGGAATTAAGATTAAGGAGGAAATTAAGCAATGGCAAGAATTAAAGGTGGCTTAAATGCCAAGAAGAGACATAACAGAGTGCTCAAGTTAGCCAAAGGTTACAGAGGGGCTCGTTCTAAACAGTATAGAGTAGCAAAACAGTCAGTTATGAGAGCCTTAACAAGTTCTTATGCTGGTAGAAAAGAAAGAAAGAGACAGTTCCGTCAGTTATGGATCGCTCGTATCAACGCAGCAGCAAGAATGAACGGAATCTCTTACAGCCAGATGATGCACGGATTAAAAATTTCCGGTATCGATATCAACCGTAAAATGTTAGCAGAGATGGCTGTTAATGATGCAGCTGGATTTGCAGCACTTGCAGAAGTTGCTAAGAAAGCAGTAGCATAAGAATTTTTAAAACCCCAGAAATCTAGTGTTTCTGGGGTTTTCTGTATCATAATTTTACACCAATTTTTTGCATAAGGGCTTCCTGCAAAACCTGAGAGAAATTAATACCAAGAGCAACTGCTTCTTCGTTCAGCCATTCTGGAATACTCAATGTTTTTTTGACTGCTTTTGAGTTTGTGCGCTTTTTATAAGCAAGCATATCAAATTCTATAATGACACAGTATTCATCTTTATTAACAGCAATCTGGCTCAATTCAGAAGCAGCAGGAATAACCTGTTTTTCCAGTTCGCGGCTGGTGAGAGCGAGACCTAAAGCATCAACAGCCATTTCGTAAGCTTCCTGCATATTATCTCCCTGTGTCATGCATTCAGGTAAATCAGGAAATGTGATCCAGAAACCACCTTCTTCTGCTACATGGAAAATTGCTGGATAAAATAATTTATTCATAGAAATACCTCCGTTCATAGGGCTGGATTTATTTCAACCCAGCCTGTTTCAATATTGCCTGCTCCATCCCTTTTTTCAGGTCTTTGCAGTGATAAGGAACAATTACTGTTTTCCCAGTCAATGGGTTGGACATTTTTACGTGTGAACCATTCTGACTGATAACTTCGAAACCGTTCTTTTTGAGATATGAAATCATCTCTCTTGAAGTCATTGGCATCTTTTGTATCTCCTTTCCTTATCTAAAAATATTGTAACACGTAATAATACGTATGTCAATAAAAATGGGTGATACAGCGTTTTTTGTTTTGAAATTACAAATTATTTATGCAGATTCCGAAACTCCGACGGCGACATCTCTTTCATCTTATGAAAGGTTTTCGAAAAATAAAGTCCATTATCAAACCCAATTGAATTTGCAATCGCCGTCACAGAGAGGTCTGAATGCTCCAGCAGATAGCAAGCCTGTTTCATACGGAAATCCGTAAGATATTCCTTTGGAGACTGCCCAAGGACGGATTCAAAGGAGCGGAATAGCTGGCTTCTGCTTAGACCAACATAGGACGCAATATCTTCCACTGTAATAGGATAGGAATAATTGGAAGAAATATATTCGATTCCTTTCTGTACATAGCTGTTGGCGGAGTTCTGGGTTGTGTTGGAGGTTGCTCCGTGCATGAAAAGTGCGAGCATGGTATAAAGGCGTCCGGTCATTTCCACGGCGTGCTCAAATTCGTTTCCGCGTGCGTCATAAATATGAAGAATCTGCCTGTGAATGGATCCGCCCAATGGTGTGTGTTCGATGACAGGTCTTTCAGTTGAAAAGTCAGTCGCCTTTAAGATCATGGAAGCGTCACTTCCGGTAAATCCTACCCACGCATATTCCCACGGATCGGACTCATCCGCAAAATAGAGCACTTCCGTGTTCGGATATACCAGAAAAGAATCTCCGGCGGAAAGCGCGAACCTTGTATTTTTGATCTTATAATAGCCTTTGCCGGAAATCACATAATGAATCAGGTAATGGTCGCGGATTCCGGGACCCCACTGATAGAGCGGATCGCATTTTTGGAATCCTACATTGTAGACGGACAGTGACACAAGTTCTTTTTCGGTCACTTTGTAGGAATTTTTATAATTTTGATTCATAAAAAAGATTACCTCCTTGCAGTAAGATGAAAATTATGACAATCGTAAATATTTATTCATAAAAAAAGTGTATTGATTATTTCTTTTCTGTATGTGACAATGAATTCAGATAACCACTGTAGAATATAAGCAACGCTATTATTCCACAACTGATAGCAGCATCGGCAAAGTTGAAGATAGGGCTGAAAAATATGAAATGCTCTCCACCAACCAATGGCATCCAGTCAGGCCAGTAAGTATCGATAATCGGGAAATAGAACATGTCGACTACTTTTCCATGCAGCCAGTCGGAATACCCCTCTCCTATAGGTACGAAACTTGCAATCTGAGTTCTTGTACTTTCGCTAAATATTTCACCATAGAACACACAGTCTATTATATTGCCTATGGCTCCTGCCAGAACTAACGACAGACATACTATATAACCGGTCTTGACCTTTTTGGGCTGACGGACAAGCTTGGCTATATACCATGTAATCAATATGACAGCTACTATACGGAAGATGGTTAGGAAAAGTTTGGCAAATATTTCCAAACCGAAAGCCATACCGTTATTCTCTGTGAAATAAATGTAGAACCAGTCTGTTATCTTA
>OGEZ01000534.1_pt1 | contig 31522 bp, 31 predicted proteins | sample 1570831 | NCBI WGS metagenome assembly OGEZ01 (sample SAMEA2582059, study PRJEB24529) | metagenome | biome: Human gut stool | place: China | collected 2011
TTTTCGTGTATCTTTATAATAAGGAACGGATAAAAATTCAATGAGAAAATAATAAAAATAGAAAAGGAGTGTTTACATTGACGAGCCAAAAGAAAAAAATGCCTCTGGCTTTCTGGATCTTCCTTGGTCTGATCGTCGGTATCGTAGCGGGTCTGCTGCTGATGAACGCAAACCTGTTTGGTATGACCGGCGTTGACTTTGCGAAAGCTTATATCCAGCCTTGGGGTACCATTTTCCTGAACCTGCTGAAATTCATCGTCGTGCCCATTGTTATGTTCTCCATTGCGGCCGGCGTCATCTCCATGAAGGACATTCGCCGTGTAGGCGCCATCGGCGGCAAAACACTGATTTATTACATGTGCACCACCGCTTTTGCCGTAACACTGGCACTGATTCTGGCTACTCTGTCCAAAGGTATGTTCGTTGTGCTGGACCCTTCCGGCGCTTCCTACACCCCTGCAGAAGCCCAGAGTGTTATGGATACCATCGTAAACATCTTCCCCTCCAACTTTGTGAAGCCCATGGCTGAGGCTTCCATGCTGCAGGTAATCGTGATCGCCCTCTTTGTGGGCTTCGGCATCCTGCTGGCTGGGGAAAAAGGCATCCTTGCCGGTCAGGTGGTAGAAAGCTTCAATGAAGTGTTCCTGAAAGTCATGGACTTTATCATCAAGCTGTCCCCCATCGGCGTTGCCTGCCTGATCTGCCCCGTTGTAGCAGAAAACGGCCCCATGCTGCTGACAAACCTCATCATGGTACTGGCTGTGGCATATGTAGGCTACATCGTACACATGGTTGTGGTATATTCCCTGACCATCAAGACACTGGGCGGCGTTTCTCCTCTGAAATTCTTTAAAGAAATGATGCCCGCTATGATGATGGCATTCTCCTCTGCTTCCTCCGTAGGCACACTGCCCTTCACCATGGAAGCTGCAGAAAGACTGGGTGCCCGCAGAGAAGTAGCTGGTTTCGTACTGCCTCTGGGCAGCACCATCAACATGGACGGTACCGCTATTTATCAGGGCGTTTGTGCCGTATTCATCGCCGCTTGTTACGGCGTTGACCTGACACTGGGTCAGATGATTACCATCGTACTGACAGCCACACTGGCTTCCATCGGTACAGCTGGTGTTCCCGGCGCTGGTCTGGTTATGCTGGCAATGGTACTGGAAAGCGTTGGCCTGCCTGTGGCTGGTATCGGTTTGGTTGTTGGCTTCGACCGTATCTTCGACATGGGTCGTACCACTGTTAACATCACCGGTGACGCTGCCTGCGCTACCATCGTTTCCAAACTGGACGACAAACGCAATGCCAAACTGGCTGCAAAAGCAAAAGCATAAAACATTAGAATCGGAAATCTCTCAGGAGGTTTCCGATTTTTTTGCGAAAAAATATATTAGGCTGCAACGAAGCAGAACAGCCCAGATAAAATCAGCATCAAAATAAGAAAGCTGGAATCCTGATTTCAGCTTTTTTTGTTTTCTGATGAAGATGCCCATTCTTTTGTCATTACCACCTCTCCCATTCCTCGGGTTTCCTCCTTGCGGATAGGAAAATCTATGGTATTATAAAAATAAGACTTCCTGTCATTTTCAGAAAATTCGATTTTTGTTCTTTTAGGCACATTGGAAACAGAAAAGAAAGGAGATGCGTCCTATGGCAAATATCTCTAGTGCATCAGGCACCATACACTTAACGGGAAGATGGACAAAGGCAGCGGTAGAAGCACTGATTCCAGTGCTGGACGCCTGGAGCTTTTACGGAGAATACGGTCTACAGTGGTACGATACCCCAAGCTTACAGGAGCGTACGGTGGATTTTTCCGGCTGCGGACGATGGTCATTTTCGGAAACACTGGATTCCTTCCATGATTGGACCTGTGAACTGCTGAAAGAAAAGCCTCAACGAAATGGGCAGCCCATTTGCACCTTAACGGAAGAAGCATATCAAAAATTTTTGCAGATCATGGCGGAAAGAGACCTGAAACTCACCTTTGATTTTGAAGACAAAGAAGGAGGCGTCGGTTTCCGTGTCCACTGCGTCTGCAAACTTTCCAGCGACGGAGAAAGACTGCACTGCAAACAGACCCGTTGTGAAGGCATCCGCGCCACATCGTCGGATATGGAAACAGCCATCGACTTTTTCGCCCAGTTCCTCACCCATGCAGATCGGGAAAAATTGCGGGCATGGATCGAAGACCGTATTGATTTCTTAGACCTGTTCCGCACCTACGGGCTGGATGAATACGACCAATTCATCTATGATTTTCTCGAATATATGGATGACCCTTTCCCGGATTTTTGTCGGAAATTTTCTCCAGATACGCCAGCATGGAAGTCCCTTTGCAGAGAGTATGAAGACATCGTCGGAAACCTGCCGGAGGATGGGGATTGATTGAGAAATGGCTGCGTCCTTGAAATAGCCTCTCATAAAGACAGCAGCAAACACAAAAGACCGAACTTCCTTTCAACAGGAAATCCGGTCTTTTTCTATATAATCCTACTTACTTATCTAAAATTTTGCCGTCTGTGGAAATGGTCACTACCTGCCAAGGAATGAATTTGCCGCTGGCCTGCAATGCTTTTTTCGCTGCAAGTTCCATACCGCCGCAGCAAGGCACTTCCATACGGACGATGGTCACGCTCTGGATGTCATTCTGTTTGATGATTTCTGTAAGCTTTTCGCTGTAATCCACCATATCCAGTTTGGGGCAGCCCACCAGTGTAATTTTGCCTTTCATAAATTCCTCATGGAAATTGCCATAAGCGTATGCGGTACAATCAGCCGCAATGAGCAGCTTTGCACCGTCAAAGTAAGGAGCTTTGATGGGTGCCAGTTTGATTTGCACAGGCCACTGACGCAGTCTGGAAGGTACCGCAACAGGAGTTGCTTCTTCTTCTCTTTTTGCTGCCATTTTTTCCTGTACTTCCAGCAATTTGCTCTGGCTGCCGGGGCAAGCGCAGGGTGTTTTGCCTTTTTTCGCCATATTTGCCTGTACAGCCGCTTCGTCATAAGCCGCCGCTTCCCGTTCCACAAATGTGATGGCACCTGTGGGACATACGGGCAGGCAATCCCCCAGACCGTCACAGTAGTCATCTCTGAGCAGTGTGGCTTTGCCGTCTACCATACCGATGGCACCTTCGTGGCAGGCGTTGGCACACAGACCACAGCCGTTACATTTTTCTTTATCAATCTCTATAATTCTACGAATCATGTCGTTTCCTCCTCGTTAGTCCGTCCTTGTTTTTCTGATAACAGTATGCTATACTGCGGGAAAATAGTATGTTGTTTTTCCAACAAAAAGGAGGGGCTTTCTCTATGGAACCATCAAAATTGGCATCTCTGCCCTTTTTTCAGGGCATTTCTCCCGAAGATATGACGAAGCTTTTAGAGGAACTGGATGCAAGAGAAGTTTTTTATGAAAAAGGCAGTTTTCTGGTACACACCGGGGATAAAATCACGGCGGCAGGGCTGATTCTTTCCGGGGAAGTCCATATCCTGCGGGAAGATTTCTGGGGCAGTCGGGCTTTGGTGGCACAAATCCCGCCGGGAGCCTTTTTCGGGGAAACCTATGCCCTTTTGGATACGGCGGCAGAAGTAAGCGTACAGGCAGCCGCAGACACAACGGTGTTATACCTTTCTTTGAACCGGATACTGGCGCCCACCGGACAGCAAAATCCCCTTTTTGCCCTTCTCTCCCGCCGTCTGCTGCAAATATTCGCCGGACGGAATTTGACACTGACCCGAAAAATTGCTCACGTTACCTGCCGCAGCACAAGGGAAAAACTCCTGTCCTTCCTGTCCTCCTGCGCACAGGATTCCGGCAGCGCTGTTTTTTCCATTCCCTTTGACCGGCAGCAATTGGCGGATTATCTGGCGGTGGAGCGCAGCGCCATGTCGGCGGAACTAAGCCGCATGAAAAAGGACGGGCTGCTGGATTACCACAAAAATCATTTCCGGCTCTTCACAAAATGAATGATTACAGCAATATTTCAAATTTCTTAAACTTCCCTGAAAATCCCGTTTTTCTTTTCAAACCATGGTATAATAAGGACGAAAACATCAAGACGAAAAAAAACGAAAGGAGTCTTACAAAATGAAAAAGAAACTGGCCATTGTGCTCAGCTGCGCGCTGGCTGCGACACTGCTGTTCGGCTGTACATCCAAAGAACCCACAACTACAGAAGGTGAAACACAGCAGCAGGAAACAACCACAGAAACAGATGCCGCTAACGGCGAACTGACTGCGGAACAGTTCCAGACACTTTATGACGGCGCATTTGCCATCTACAAACAGATTGTGCTGGAAGGCTTTGAAATGAGCACCACAGACGTCATCGACGTAGACGGTTACACCTACAACCGCGTCACAGACGAACGTTTCCCCGATATGGAAGCATTCCGCACCTATCTGGGACAGTACTTCACAACCAACTTCATGGATACTGACATCTTTGCCGAAAACAACATCCGTTTCACAGAAGGCAAAGGCGGCGGTCTGTATGTACTGGACGGCGCAAGAGGCACAAACATCTTCTATGCAGGCTATGTGATGGGTGAACCTGTGAAAACAGAAACAGGCATGTCCGTAACTGCTACTGCATACTACACCAAAGACGGCAATCCTTACGAAGGGGAAACATTCACAGAAGCCCCCGCGGACACTTCCCAGTACGAAACAACAGATTACACATTCAATCTGGTACAGGAAGACGGACAGTGGAAATTTGATACCTTCCATCTGTTCTACTAAGATGCAAAAACGCCGACCTATCTTCGGCAACCTTTAACAGACAAAAACAGCTGAAATCTCTTGTATTTTCAAGGATTTCAGCTGTTTTATTTTGGGCTATTTTCGTTCCATTTAGAAATTGAGAGAGAGAAAATGGTGTTTTCCAAAAGCGGCTTTTTCTGAAAATGCCCAATGGAAGACTGTTTTTCGTTATTTTTAAAGTCCCATAGAAACCAGCGGGATAAAGATGAACAGTGTCAAAATGGGAATGAGGATCTGTGTCACAGCAATATCGAAGTAAGCTTCTTTATGGGTCAGTTTGCAGATGCCCAGCAGTGTGATCTGTGCCCCCTGATGAGGCAAAGTATCCAATGTACCTGCGGCGATGGCGCCGATACGATGGACAGCTTCCAGACTGACACCCATGCTTTTATAGGTATCTGTCAGCGCCGCAAAGGCAACGCCCATACCACCGGAAGCAGAACCGCATACGCCTGCGCAGATGGCAATGGTCACGGCAACGAATACCAAGGGGGAGATAGACAGATTTTGCAGGTTATTGATGAGGTATGTAAAACCTTCTGTCTGTTCCACTACGCCGCCAAAACCAACGACAATGGCTGTATTCAAAATGGCTGTGCCAGAATCGGCAGCCCCTTTGTTAAAGACTTCAATCCAGTGGGAAACATCTGCCACTCTTCGGAACATGAGCACCACTGCCAGAATGATACCTACCGTTACGGATGTTTCCACAGGCAATTTCACCACATTGAAGCAGATGATGATGGCTGCAATGGGAATCAGCGCAATGATGGGATGGGGCAGGTTTTCGGATGTTCTTTCTTCCAGTTCCTCCGGGGCAAGCTGCATTTTCAGGCTATCGTCAAAGAACAGTTTACCTTTTTTGGTGAAACTGCGAGCGCGCCATTCCAGCCAGACAAAAATCATGAGGAATTCCGCCGCTGTGGCAATGAGGGAGGGAACGAGCGCAGCAGTGGCAGGTGTGCCCAGACTTTTCATGGCGATGGTATTCTGTATGGAAGGCGAGCCCGGCGCTGTCATAGACCAAGTCCAGCAGCCTGCGGAAATGGCAGCAGGAATGAGCCGCCGGGTCAGGTTAGCACGTTTGAACATTTGCAGCGCGATGGGATAGACCACGAAGAATACCACGAAGCCGCTGACACCGCCGAAGGTCAGCAGACCAGTGATGCACATGATCATAGGTGCTACAAAGTGGTTATGGGACAGACGCCCCATGGCAAGGGCAATGGATTCCGCTGCCCCTGTAAACTGATAAACTGCCCCAAACAATGCCCCTACGAAGAAAATCAGGAAATATTGGGTGATATAGTCTGATGTGGCAGGCATAAAGTCATTGAGCAGAGTATCCAGCACAGGCATCCCCGACAGCACAATGACAAATATGGTCACCACCGGCGCCAGAATCAGGGCGCTCATCTGACGGAATGCCAGCACACCGAAAAGCACAATGGCAATGACCAGCACCAATACGCTAAAATTCATTTGTCCTCCTCCTTCCCCATTTCACACAACAGCATCAACGGAATACGGGTTTCTGTTTTTCCAGAAACGCATGCATACCCACTTCTTTATCCTCTGTGGCAAAGCACAGACCTACTAAGTCTTTTTCCACTTCCAGACCATTCATCAGATCCATGTCTGCTCCTTTGTTGATGGACAGTTTTGCGTATTTGATGGCAATGGGAGATACTTTCAGGATATCTGCCATAAGGGCTTTTGCCGCATCCAGCAGTTCTTCCGCAGGGACTACTTTATTGACCAGACCATAGGACAGAGCTGTCTGGGCGTCGATATGTTTGCCTGTGTAAATCATTTCTTTTGCCAGACCTGCGCCAATCAAACGAGGCAGACGCTGTGTGCCGCCGAAGCAAGGGATGATGCCCAGTGTTACTTCGGGCTGACCAAATACAGCTTTTTCGGAAGCGATACGGATATCACAGCTCAATGCCAATTCACAGCCGCCGCCCAGCGCAAAGCCATTGACAGCCGCAATAACGGGCTTAGGCAGGGCTTCGATTTTGTTGAATGTTGCCTGAGCATAGCCTGCGTAATCTCTGCCCTGTTCACTCTTATAGGGTTCCATCTGGACAATGTCCGCACCGGCTACGAAGCCTCTGCCTTCCCCAGTGATGATGACGCCGTAAATTTCCGCGTCCTGGGCTGCCATATCAAAGACTGCCTGCAATTCGTCCAATGTCTGATTGTTCAGGGCGTTGAGGGCTTTGGGGCGGTTCATGGTTACGACCAGTACGTGTCCGTCCATTTCTGCTTTTACGTTTTCCAGTTTTTCTACCAATGTCTGCATCATGATTCATTCCTCCTAAAATCCTTTGTTTTTGTGAAATGTGTATAAAACAAACGGAAATACACCTGCTGTTTTTGACAGGAAACCCCGTATTTTGGGCATAAAAAGAACACCTGCTGTTTTCGCGTTTTTTCACGAAACACCCGACACATTTGACGGGAAGAAAATCCGCAAAAACAGCATGCGGTGTAGCTTCCGTTGTCAGTCTGATTTATTTTTTCTGTAAATCGTACTTGGCGATTTTTTTATATAAAGCGCTGCGATGGATGCCCAGTTCATTGGCGGCAGCCTGACAATTCCAGCCGCAGCCTTTGAGCACATCCAGCAGGATGCCTTTTTCGTATTCCTCCATCATCTGATTCAGCTTCTTACTGCTGCCTCCTTCCCCTGCCAACTGATGGCGGGAAACCATTTTGGAGGGCAGGTCTGTGAGCTGTATGAGAAAGTCCTCACAGGCGGCATAAGCGCTTTTGATGACGTTATCCAGTTCCCGGATATTCCCCGGCCAGTCATAGCTGACGAAGCACTCTCGCACTTCCGGCGAAAGGGAAATGGCTGTCTTATAATCGGAATTGAGCCGATTGAGGAAGTAGGAAGCCAGTTCCACAATATCCTCCCGTCGCTCCCGCAAAGGCGGCAATTCGATGTCCAGCACATTCAGGCGATAGTACAAATCCTCTCGAAATTCCCCTGCGGCAATCATTTCCGGCAGGTTCTTCCTTGTGGCGGCAATGATGCGCACATCTACGGGGATGGGCTGATAACCGCCGATTTTTTCCACTTCCTTTTCCTGAAGGACTCGCAGGAGTTTTGCCTGCATGCCCAAGGGCATATCACCGATTTCATCCAGAAACAGTGTGCCGCCGTCTGCCAGTTCAAACTTGCCTTTCTTCCCGCCTTTTTTGGCTCCTGTGAAAGCCCCCTCCTCGTAGCCGAACAGTTCGCTTTCCAGCAGTTCATTGGGGATGGCGGCGCAGTTGATGCTGACCATAGGCTTTTCTCTGCGTTCGCTGCTGTTATGGATGGCATGGGCAAAGACTTCTTTGCCGGTGCCTGTTTCCCCCGTCAGCAATACCGGGAAAAATGTTTTGGCTGCTTTATAGCCGGCCTTCTTCACTTCCGCGAAACGGCTGCTGTTGCCGACGATTTTATCAAAGGAACATTGGCTGTTGCTGCGGTTTTGGTATTCCTCACGGTAAAACTCATAAGCGGCATATTCCCGCATGAGCTTTTTGGCACTGTCCAATGTCTGCAAACGGAATTTGACCTGTGCCACACCAGCAATGACCTTATGGTCGTCATCGTAAACGCAGGAACGGTTGACCAGAAAGATGCTGTCGTTTTCATCATCCCTCTCCTCGCTGAGCCGGAGGATGGCGCCTTCCTCCCGGTAGCCGTAATTGACGATGTCAATCATCTTGGTGTTGGGGATGATTTCCGCAATGCTGCGGCCGATGGCATACTCTTTGGTGGTCTTCAGATACTTACAGTACTGGTCATTGATGTCTGTAATGACCCCGTTGGTATCGACTACCACAAAGCCGTCGTCTGTCAGTGTGAGGATTTCATCAAATATATATTTATAACGATTTTCTGTGGATTCCATATTGCTCCCTCCTTTCCTCTCATTATACCACCGGAAATCCCTGTCCATGGAAATTTTTCTCCATTTGGAAACATTATTCTCTGTTTGGAAACAGATTTCTCTTTTTGGAAACACCATTCTCCGTTTGGAAACATGTTTCTCCATTCAGAAACAATATTCTCCGTTTGGAAACAGGTTTTTCTGCCGCAAATCAGGGTTTTTATGGGCTATACAACCAGCTTTTTGCCTATCATTTGGGGCTTTTTCCGATGTTTTGAGGAAATACCGATTCTCACAGGCTTATTTCTGAAATCATAAGGCTATGGGAACCAGCTCTGTTTCTTTTTTCCTTCACCCTATATAAAAGCAAGTATTGTGCCAAAAAGCGAATTTTTTCTCTTTTTTTCCAAAAAAATAAAGAAACCCCGAAAAATCAAGGTTTCTGAGATGCGCTTTCTTCCTCTGCCGAAAAAAAATCCCGTGCAGATATTCTATCTTTTGTCGCCAAATGGAGAAAAGGACAAAAAAACCGCTTTCCCAAAGGAAAGCGGTTTTTGCAAACAATCAGAATAAATTATGCAGCGGGTGTTTCTGTTGTTGTGTCAGCAGCAGGAGCTTCTGTTGTAGCTTCTGTTGTTGTTTCTGTTTTTGTTTCTTCTGTTGTTGTTTCAGTTGTTGTTGTTTCTTCTGCAGGTTTTACTTCTTCTGCAGGAACTGTTGTAGCTTCTTCAGCAGGTTTTACTTCTTCAGCGGGAACTGTTTCTGTTGCGGGAGCTTCTGCTGCTTTCAGGTCAGCTGTCAGCATCAGCATTTCAGCAACCTGTGCTCTTGTAGCATCAGCTTTTGCATCTACATCAGCTGCAACCAGTTTCAGGCTTACTGCCCAGCTCATAGCGTCTTTTGCCCAGTCGGAAGCTGTAGCAACGTCTGTAGCTGTAGCAACTGTTACGTCAACGCCTTTGTACTGAGCGTAGTTGTACAGGATCTGTACCAGCTGTTCTACTGTCAGGTTTGCTTTAGGAGCGAATTCTGTTTCGCTAACGCCTGTCATCAGGTCTTTGTCAGCTGCCCACAGGCAAGCTGTTGCATACCATCTGCCGATTTCAACGTCTGTGTAAGCAGATTCTGTTGCAACGTCTGTTGCGCCTTCTTTATTGTACAGGATCTGAGCCAGCATTGCTCTCTGCAGAGATGCTTCGGGTTCGAATGTTGTGTCTGTTGTACCAGCCATCAGTTTGTTGTCATAAACGTATTTTACTGCATTGTAGTAAGCTGCGTCTTTCGCAACGTCTGTGAAGGGCAGTTCTGTTGTAGCTGTTTCGCCGCCTTCAGGTGTTGTTGTTTCGCCACCTTCGGGTGTTGTTGCTGTACCGTCAGAAATTACGTACTGACCCATTTCGTCCTGTTTCATAACTTCTTCGGGAACTTTGCCCTGTTCCAGTGCGCCATAATAAGCTGTGTCTTCATCCCATGTTGTGCCTGCTGCGAATGCAACTGTAGGCATAGCCATCATAGCTGCCAGAGCCATCGCTACCAGACGAGCGTATTTTCTGTTTTTCATACTGTTTTCCTCCTCAACTCACCATAATTTTTTTGTTGTTTCAGTATTAAAATTACCCGCGTAACCATTATAACGAATTCCACGCTGTAATTCAATGAAATTTTGTCAAATTTCGTGTAAATGTAAAAAAAATGAAATATTTCCCTTTTAAGCGTTTTTCACAAAGGAAAAAGCTGCGGAAAAACGCCACGGTCTTTTATCAAACTTCTCCGCGGCCGATTTTCTTATCTTTTTCCAGCACTGCATCAAAAGCCGCTGCCGCGGCCGCTTCAAAACCTTTTGCCTGCAGGGTAGTCACGCCTTCGATGGTGGTGCCGCCGGGAGAACATACCTGATCTACCAGAGGCCAAGGGGCTTCTCCGCTTTTGAGCACCATTTCCGCACTGCCTTTGACGGTTTCCGCCACGATTTCCAGTGCCTGTTTCTTGGGCATACCAGCTTTCAGGGCTGCTCTTGCCAGGGCATCCATATACATATAATGGAAAGCCACAGCTGCGCCGCCGATAACGCTGAAAATACCGAAATGATTTTCTGGAATTTCCGCTACACTGCCGATGGTGGCAAAAACAGCTTTCACTTCTTCCAGCTGCTCTGCTGTGACAGCGTCGTTATGGCAGATACCTGTGGTGGATGCGCCGATTTTGGCGTTGATGTTGGGCATGACACGAACGATAGGGGTATGTTCGGGCAGATGTTCTGCCAGATACTCCAGTGTTTTCCCCGCAGCAATGGACACCACCAGAGGTTTCTTTGCCGCGAAATCGCCCTGCAAGCCCGGCAGGATTTCCGCCAGAATATGAGGTTTTACCCCCAGTACCACCACATCGCTCTGGGCAATGACTTCTCCGGCTGTCTGGCAGCTGTTTGCGCCGCAGGCTTCTGCAAGTTTTACCGCAGAAGTAACGGTCTTGCTGGTAATAAAAATATTTTTTCCGTCATAACCGTTGGCAGTCATGCCTTTGACAATGGCGCTGACCATATTGCCGGCGCCGATGAATCCAAATTTCATAGACTCCTCCTCCTTTTCTCTCTTGTCCCTATTGTAGCATGTTCGCGAGAGGAAAAAAAGCGAAATATGACCGCCGGCAAAAACCTTTTGTCTTTTATCCTGCCCCATGCTATACTGAAAAAAATAGCTAGGAAACAAAAAGGAGGGACTCACATGTCCGTATTATTTCTGGAATATCCCAAATGCAGCACCTGCAAAAAGGCAAAAGCATGGCTGGAAGCAGCAGGTGTAGACTTTATCGACCGTCATATTGTGGAAAACAATCCTACCGCCGAAGAACTGAAACAGTGGCACGCCAAAAGCGGTCTGCCCCTGAAAAAATTCTTCAACACCAGCGGTATGCTTTATAAGGAAATGCAGCTGAAAGACAAGCTGGCGGACATGAGCGACGAGGAACAGTTTGCCCTTTTGGCTACCAACGGCATGCTGGTGAAACGTCCCCTCATCATCGGCGATGATTTTGTGCTGGTAGGCTTCAAAGAAGCCGAATGGGAAAGACTGAAATGATGGGCGGCGGAGAAATGCGGCGGGCTGTTCTGGGGGATGTCCCCACCATCCTTGCCCTGCTGCAAAAACGCATCGACTGGATGGACGAAAAAGGCTTGTATCAGTGGAACAAGACCGCTTATCTGACCGTATACCCTGCTTCCTATTTCGAGGAGCGCATACGGGAAAACAGCGTGTTCCTTGCCGTTGACGGGGACAAGGTCATCGGCGTCATTGCTCTTTTTGATGTAGACCCCAGATGGGACAATGACAAAGACGCTTATTACGTCCATCATTTTGCCACAGACCCGGCTTATCCAGGATTGGGACAGGAAATCCTCACTTTTGCGGAAACCTACGCCCGCAACGCCGGAAAAGAAGTGCTGCGGCTGGATTCCCAGAAGGTCAACGACGATTTGAGCCGCTATTATGAAGCGCTGGGCTATCCCGCTGTGGGCGAATGCATCGATGGGGCTTATGTGGGCATCAAACGGGAAAAACCGCTGAACGGCTAAGACCTCGAAAGGAGGACGCCATGAAAAAGAAGGAAAAATCCAAAAAAGAAAAACGGCGCAATATTTTTTTGAATATCTTTGACATTGTTGTGGACGGGATTCTTACCATATTGGACGCCATTTTCTGATATTTCTGAAAAAAATCAGAAACTTACGCAACTTTTCTGTATTTTTCCTCGTCCAAAGAAAAAAGGAATCCGTATGTAAGAAAGCGTCCTAAAATGGAAAGGGGTTGTTGGTATGAAAAAATGGAAAAGAAACATGATGGCATGTATGACGGCGGCAGTGCTGGCTTTGGGCATGAGCACCATGGCGCTGGCGGCAGAACCTGCGGCAAACACCATCACCGTGAACGGACAGGGCATTGTGGAGGTAGCGCCTGACGTAGCCACCATCCATGTAACTGTGGAAAAGACCGCAAAAACAGCCGCACAGGCACAGAAAGCCGTGAACGAAGAACTGACAGACGTCATTGCTGCCATGAAAGCACTGGGCGTTACAGAGGAGGATATTGTGACATCTCACATCTCTGTATATCCTTCTTATCGTTATGACGAAAAAACCGACAAACAGGTTCTGGAAAATTATCAGGCTTACACCTCTGTGAATGTGACCACCAACGATGTGGACAATGCCGGAAAATATGTGGATGCAGCTCTGAACGCAGGGGCAACAGGCACCAACGGCGTTACATTCTCTCTGGAAAAACCTGAAGTCTACTACAATCAGGCTTTGACAGAAGCTGTAAAAGCAGCCCAGTCCTCTGCCACAGCCATTGCACAGGCTTACGGCAAACCGCTGGGACAGGTGGTATCCGTTGTGGAAAACAGCCGCAACACTTCCACCAGCTATAAAGAAATGAATTATGGTGCAGAAGAAGCCATGGTCATGGATGCTATGGCAGGCGGCAGCGCCAACAGAAACACCAACATTTCTTATGAAGACATCGAAGTAAGCGCAAGCATCACAGCCGTTTACGGATTCTAACATGTTCGGATGAAAGGCTTCGGGCCTTTCTAAAGCAATCTAAGAAATCAGAAAGCTGGAATTCTTGATGAGGATTCCAGCTTTTCTATTTTCCGAATGTTTTCTTAAGAAAGTATCTGATTTCTTGACAGTATCCTTTCTGTCCGTTATGCTGAGCAAAAACAAAAGGAGCGACCTATGAAAACAACCCTGACACAACCCTTATATTCTCTGCCCTACAGCCTCCACGACGGGTACCTGACAAAACTGGAGGCAGACGAAGAAACATTGGTCTGCCATTTCCCTTACGGCATTTTTTCCACCGCCGCCCCCTGCCAGCAAACAGCAGGCGCAAAAGTCACATTCACAGGCGTGGACTGGGATTCTTCTTTTCTATATGTTTTTGAAGGACTAGGAGAAACAGGCGCTTTTTCCGGCGAAAAGTGGTGTTTGAAGGATTTTCTGCCCCATTTGGAACGGCTGGAAGTCATAGACGAAACATACGGCTATTGGCAGGCAAAATGGAAAGGATTTCTCACAAAGGGAGAAAAACTGGTGGAATGTATGGTGGAGGTATGTTACAGTGGGGAAATGGTGTATGAGATAGCGGAATGAGATAAAAAAGCAACTTCTCCTTCAGAAAACTTAACATAAAAAGAAGCCAAAATCCTTTGTCATGATAAGGATTTTGGCTTCTTTGTTTTCTTATGAAAATGCCCTGAAAGCTTTGTGCTTTTGCCATGCATTCATTTCTCCATCTTCCTCCGCAGGCGCAGCAGCCGCAAAAACAGCACCGCAAAAACAATCCACGCCAACAGGCATCCTCTGCCCGGCAGTATCAAGTCTATGACCGCACCGAAGAAAAACGGAACTGCCATCTGCATCATTTTTCTGCCGTATATCCGGCACATCTGCGGCTCATCAAAGCGTCTTCTTTCTTCCTGTGATTTCATATTGTATCCTGACAGAAGATTAGCACCTTTTCCATTGGAACGATAGAAGCAAAGTCCCATAAAAAACAGCACCACCATCATCAGCAAATCCAACCAGATAATCATTGTTTTTCCTCCAAAAGCCTCTATTTTCATAGGTATGATACACCTTTGGAGAGGATTTTTCCAGCAAACATTTCTCTTCCGAAAAGTCTTCTTTGTTTCCTCTGAAAACGTTGACGCAGAAATACATACTTGTTACAATAAGGATGGATTTTCCTATTTACATTATATTACTTGAAAGAAACCTATGACAAAAGAACCAAGTCGGTTGCTTTCCTGAAGCAAACGTTTAGGGAGAGAAAATGAATGAATGAAAATAAAATAAAACGAAAACTGTCGCATATCATTATCACACTGATTGTAGGCAGTATTTTGCTCTGCACCATAGGTGCCCTATTTCTGGGAGTTGTGTTGAAAACTGCTCACCAGGAAGATCATATGGAAATGAAGGCGGAAACAGAGGAATATACTGAACGCATTCATGAGCAGCTGGACGATACACTCACCTCTTTATCAGCCATAGCCAGGGCTTTTGAAACCAGCGACATTATCCATGATCCTGATCAGCTGGAAAAAAGCCTGATTGCCATCAATCAGGAATTTGAATTTCTAAGCCTTTCCTATCTGCCCAAAGATGGTTCCGGCATCCGCATCTATCCCAGCGGCAAAATCGTATATGACTGGGATCCTGCCGATACTGCGCCTGCCGCTAAAGAAGCTGTTGACAAAGCCTTTACCGGCAAATCCATCATATCCCGGATGTTTACCGGCAAAACCTATACAGACTTCGGTCAGTTTCTCTATGTTGTTCCCGTTTATGAAAACGACGAAGTTGTCGGCGTCATTGCTGCCGGTGACACCCTGAATATTTTTGCTGACATTGCAGCAGGCAACACCGTTATGGGTGGCAGCGGTCACATCCATATCCTGAATCAGGAAGGTACTTTTCTGGTTCACTCGGATAAAACCGTTGTAAAAGAACCGATTCATTCCATTTTTGATAGTCCTTACATCACAAATAACGAAACAGAACGGATTCAACAGGCGCTGGAACAGGAAGAAAGCATCTTCGGTGAATTTACCTACGAGGGAAAACGTTACCACTATTACCTTGCTCCTATAGGGCTGAACGGCTGGAGCATCCTTTGCGTAGACGCCATATTCGCCGCAGCAGATGCGATTCCCAGAATGTTTTCCATTGTGGCGGCTATGATTATTGCTCTTTTGGGGCTCTTGTTCTTTCTGGTATTTTTCAGCACCCGCAGATATTATGCAGATACAAAACAGCTGATGAAGCTGGCCTATTTAGACCCTGTCACAGGGGCGAAAAATACTTCCAGCTTTGACGAAGAATTCCAGGAATTTCTGTCCGCTCAGAAAAAAGACCCTCAATACAGCATTGCTGCCCTCAATATCCATAACTTCAAATCCATCAACGACTTATTCGGATATGATGCCGGTGATATTGTATTGAAGCACATCAAAGCGTTGATTGAAAACCATCTGCTGGAAGGCGAATTTTTCTGCCGGGAATCTGCGGATATATTCTATCTGTTCCTGCTGGAAACAGAAGAAAATGTTCTGCGCAAACGTTTGCTGAATCTGATTCATGAGATTCATAAGGATGCGTTCCTTTCCGAATACGGCTATCCCATCTGCATGTATTCCAGTGTTGCCATCAATGGGGACAGGGAACAGGCGCTCCTTGCCATGCAGAGTCTGCAAGGCATCCGAGATTCGGAGATTGTGTTCTACAATCCTTCCATGCTGGAAATGTCCAGAAAAAAAATGAGCATCGAAGCCCATATGCAGACAGCGCTGGAGCAGGAAGAATTCAAACTGTATCTCCAGCCAAAAGCAGAATTGCAGACAGACCGCATCATCGGCGCAGAAGCCCTTGTCCGCTGGCAAAAACCAGACGGCAGCTTCTTATTCCCGGATGAATTCATCCCCATTTTTGAAGCCAACCATTTCTGCGTCAAACTGGATATGTACATGGTAAAACAGGTTTGTCAACTGCTGCAAAGCTGGATACAGCAAGGCATTACACCGATTCCCATTTCCATCAACCAGTCCAAGCGGCTCTTTGCCAAACAGAACTATACGGATATGCTGGAAAAAATCGTAGACCACTACAACGTTCCACATCATCTGATTACGCTGGAAATTCTGGAGGGCATTGCCACAGAGGATCTGGAACAGCTGCGGCAGCAAATCGAAAACCTGCAGGAGAAAGGATTCCGCGTATCCATAGACGATTTTGGCAGCGGATATTCTTCTTTGAATATGCTTTACGAACTGAAAATCGATGAACTGAAGCTGGACAAAGGCTTCCTGCGGAAAGTATCCCACGAGGACAGACACCGTCGGATGATCATACTGGAACAGACCATATCCTTCAGTGAAAAACTGGACATCGTAACGGTGGCGGAAGGCATTGAAACAGCCGAAGACAGAGACACCATGCGAAAACTTGGATGTCATATCGGTCAGGGGTATTTCTACAGCAAACCCCTTCCCGCAGAAGCATTTTTCGAAAAATATATGAAACAGTCTTAAACACGGGCTTGCCGGAATTTTTACACGTTCCGGCAGGCTTTTTTATTGCGCAAAATTTCCCCGCATTTTCCCTCTTTGCCCTCCAAAAGAGGCTGCAAAGGCCATTCTTTTGGGGTTTTTATTGACTTTATGCCTTTCCCATCATACAATAGAGCAGAAAACATTCTTTTAAAGATAACAATCTCACCGAATATAGAAAGGTTCTACGATATGAAAAAACAACTCACGAAAAACTTTATCATTTTTTCGCTGACGGGCATATTCCTCCTCAGCGGATGTGGTACAGCCACATCTTCCGATTCTTCTGCGAAAGTTACACAGACTACAGAAACAGAATTCCCGGAAGAAATGTACACACAGGTGGATACCATTGAAGAAGCACTGGCAGAAACACCGGTTCCTCTGGCAGGCAACCCGACAGGCACCGCTTTTCAGACAGCTTCCGCTCCCGGCACTGTGGTTTACAGCGGCAACAAAGATGTGACCATAGACGCTTCCAACACCTCCAAAGGGTATGTGATGATCAAATGCGCTGGTTCTGATGCCAAGCTGAAAGTCATCATCACCGGCCCCAGCGGTGTGAAATACACCTATAACCTGAATAACAAGGGCAATTACGAAACCTTTGTTCTCTCCGACGGAAACGGCACATATCAAATCGGCGTTTATGAAAACATCTCCGGCACAAAATACAGCGTTCTGCTGACACAGCAGATCAATGTTTCTCTGGAAAACGAATTTGTACCTTTCCTTTGTCCCAACCAGTATGTAAACTTCAACGAAAACAGTCAGGTCGTTGCCCTTGCCAAGTCCCTGACAGCCGGAAAGACAAACGATCTGGACAAAGTACAGGCAATCTACAACTATGTCATCAAAAACATCTCCTATGACACACAAAAGGCCCAGACCGTTCAGAGCGGCTATCTGCCCAATGTGGATGAGATTCTGAAGACCAAAAAAGGCATCTGCTTCGACTATGCGGCTGTTATGACAGCAATGCTCCGCAGCCAGAACATCCCCACCAAACTGGTGGTTGGCTACACCGGTTCCGCATACCATGCCTGGATTTCCACATACACACCGGAAACCGGTTGGGTAGAAGGCATCATCTTCTTTGACGGTGTTTCCTGGAAACTGATGGACCCTACTTTCGCATCCAGCGCAAATTCCAGCGATGCCATCATGAAGTACATCGGTGACGGGAAAAACTATACCGAGAAATTTCTGTATTAAAAACATATCACCACACGACAATAGCCACCGGATTTTCTATCTGGTGGATATTGTGTATTAGGGAGGTTTTTTATGTGAAAACAATCAACTGGCAAAAAGAGGAACTTTCCGCTTTTTGTATGGAATACGCTCTTTTGCTCAAAGCAGGCATGCCTGTATCGGAATGCTTCTCCATTTTTATGGAGGATGAAAATCAGAAAGACAAAAAAGAGCTGTTCTTTCAGCTCTACGAAAAAACATCCCTTGGCATGTCCCTCTCTGCCGCCATGGAAGAAACCGGCGCTTTTCCTGAATATCTTCTGAAAATGGTCATGCTGGGCGAAGAAACCGGATATCTGGAATCCACGTTTACCGCCCTTTCCCAGTATTACGATGAACGGCGGCGCATGACGCAGCTCCTGAAAGAAACCATCATTTTCCCTCTGGTGCTGCTGGCTGTCATGATTGTCATCGTCATCCTGCTCATCACCAAAGTCCTGCCCATTTTCCAGGATGTCTTTGCCCAGCTGGGAGGCACCCTGCCGCCATTTTCCATGGCATTGCTGCAGTTTGGCATCCTTTTGCAGAAAGGAAAATGGATTTTCCTGATACTTGCCATCCTCCTTGCTGGGGCAGCCATTTATTTCGGCTTCACTGCCAAGGGCAAAGAAAAATTCCTGAAGTACTGGAATCGCCGCTTCCATCGTTCCAAAATCGGCATCCTTTACAGCCGGGCGAACTTCATTTCCGCATTATCCATGGCAGTATCCAGCGGACAGGATCTGGATCATTCACTGGCTTTGGCGGAATCTTTCTGCAGCAATTCCGGTCTGGAAAATCAGATCGCTGCCTGCCGTCAGGCAATTCAGGAAGGAACCCCCTTTACCAAAGCCGTAGAAGATGCGCAGCTGCTGCATCCCAAATATTGCCGTATGCTGTTCATCGGCATTCGGACAGGGGAAATCGACAACACATTATCTGAAATTTCCAAAAGAAGCACCGAAGAAGCAGCCAATGCCCTGTCAAAAGCAGCCGCTCTTGTGGAGCCTGCTGTGGTCATCCTGCTTTCCATCATCATCGGGGTACTGCTCATTTCCGTGATGCTTCCCCTCATTGGGATACTTTCTTCTTTTGGCTGATAGGTAGGGATCTGTATGAAACAACACAAACATGCTCTGATGGCTTTTATAACAGAATACGGCATTTTTCTTGTTCTGTTTCTGGGCGTTTGCGCCTTTCTCCTGTTTGGTCTGCAGCAGGCAGCCCTTCAGCAAAAACAGGAGGCCAAACGACTGGCGGAAGAAAGCATCCTGCGGGGTGTCATCACCTGTTATGCGCTGGAGGGATTTTATCCGCCAAGCTACGCCTATTTAGAGGAAAACTACGGCGTACATGTCAACGAAGAACAATTCGATGTCTTTTATGACATCTTTGCTTCCAATATCATGCCGGACATTACCGTCGTGGAAAAGTGAGGATTACATTATGGGAAAACATTTTCGCACATTAGAAACCATTCCCAGTTTTCTGCTGCTCATGCTGTTTCTGGGGTGTATGCTTGCCGTTCTGTTATCCGGCGCAAGGGTATACCAGAACATCTCCACCAATCTGGAACAGCAATTTGGTACCACCACCTGCATCAGCTACATCACAGCCAAAGCACGGCACTACGATACCACAGACGGCATTTCCACAGAAAAACTGGGGGATACAGAAGCACTGGCTTTTTGGGAAATTATAGACGATGAGCCTTACGTGACTTATCTGTACTGTCACGAAGGCAGTCTGAAAGAACTGTTCTGCGCTGGCAGTATGGACTTCGATCCCCAGAGCGGTGCCACCATCATGCCTATGGAACAGCTGGATTTCCAGCTGGAGGACGGTCTGCTGACATTTTCCTGCACGGTAGATGGGCATACTGCCGCTTCCTCCGTTGATTTGCAGTGTCCCGTATCAGGAGGTATGTTATGAACGAACATTCAAAAACACCGCTGTTCCTCATGGAACTGATCATCATGCTGTTTATTTTCTCTGCTGCCGCTGCCATCAGCCTGCGGGTATTTGCAGAAGCCAAAAATATTGCCACAGAAAGTCAGGCATTGGACTTTGCCACTATAGAATGCCAGAAAGCTGCGGAATTATGGAAAAATACCAAGGGCGATCTGGAACAAACAGCCCAGCAGATGGACGGCATACAGACAGACCATGGATTCTGGGTATGGTACGACAAAAACTGGCAGAAAACAGACCAGCAGAGCACTTATTCCCTGCATCTTTCTCCCGAAGCACAAACTGCCACCATCACCTTTTCCGAAGGCGAAACAGAGATTCTGTCATTTTCCTGTGAGGCGGTGATGTACGGTGAGTAAACTGAAAAATCCCAAAATCAGCATCGGTATCGTTTCTCTGACGGTGATTTTTTCCATTTTATGCCTGACCATATTTTCGGTGCTGACCCTTTCCACCGCCGTAACGGAACTGCGTTTTTCCCAAAAACGCGCGGCTGCCCAGCAGTCTTATTATGCAGCAGAACAGGAATGTGCCCAGATTGCCAACACCATTGGGCAGTTATGGGAAACATCTGACGAAGCCGCTTTATTCTCTTATCTGGACACACAATCCATCTCCTATACAACAAACAATGACACCCTGCTGCTTTCCTATGAAAAACCCATAGACAGCGGCCAGATTCTGGCAGTGGAATTGCAGCTGGGGACAGAATTTCATATCACACGTTGGCAAATCGTTTCCACACAGGATTGGGTGCCCGACACAGACCTGCCTGTATGGGACGGAAATACGAATTTTGAATGAGGTGATTCCATTATGTATTCTTTTCTGGAAATCATATCGGAAGCCTTGAAACAAGAGGCTTCTGACATTTTTATTGTACCCGGACAACCGCCATCTTATAAAAAAGGCAAAGATATCTATATGCTGTCCGATGAAAAAATCCTGCCGGCTTCTTCTGAGGAATTCATCCGGGAGGCCTATGAGGCAGCCCATCGTTCTATGGATACCCTCTTTCAGACAGGGGACGACGACTTCGCCATTTCTCTGCCCCATCTGTCACGCCTGCGTATCAACGCCTACAAACAGAGGGGTTCTTTTGCCGCTGTTTTGCGTGTGGTATGCTTCGGCATCCCTGACTACAAAAAACTGGGCATTCCCGAAAGCATCATGGATCTTTCCAAAACAAAAAAGGGCATGATACTCATCACCGGTTCTGCCGGCACAGGCAAATCCACTACCCTTGCCTGCATCATTGACCGCATCAACCGAACCAGAAGCGGTCACATCATCACACTGGAAGACCCTATCGAATTCATCCATCACCATGAAAAATCCATTGTCAGCCAGAGAGAAATCGGCATTGATACAGAGGACTACATCCTTGCCCTTAGATCCAGTCTGCGTCAGGCACCGGATGTCATTTTAGTTGGTGAGATGCGTGATGAGGAAACCATCAAGACAGCACTGACGGCAGCAGAGACCGGACATCTGGTCATCTCCACACTGCATACGGTGGGTGCCGCCAATACCATTGACCGTATCATTGACGTATTCCCCCATAACCAGCAGCCACAGATCCGTATCCAGCTGGCTTCCCTTTTGCAGACAGTGGTTTCCCAACAGCTGGTGCCCACGGTGGATGACGGATTGGCCCTTGCTCTGGAAATCATGCACGTAAACCCGGCAATCCGAAACATGATTCGTGAATCAAAAGTACATCAGATTGAAACCGTCATGGGCATGTCCGCCAACAGCGGCATGATCACCATGGACCAGAGCCTGCTTCAGTTATATCAGGCAGGACGCATCACAAAAGACACTGCGCTGCAATATGCCCTGCATCCAGAAATACTGGAAAAACGGTTAAAGTAACCCCGGGAGGAACCCTACCATGAATCAAACACTCAGACGTATCCTAACGGCAATTTTGCTGGTGATCCTGCTTTTTTCCATATGGAATCTGGCGAAAATCTTTCTGGAGTATCACAAAGGCGACCAAATTTATGAACAGGCACAGACATTTTCGGTATCCACAGGCGATACCGCGGCTGTAGAAGAAGAAACATCCCCAACGGTGGATTTTGAAGGTCTTCAGGAAATCAATCCCGAAATTTTTGGCTGGATTTTGATAGAAGATACAAAAATCAATTATCCTATCCTGCAGGGAGAAAACAACCAGTACTACCTGACCCATGCTTATGACCATCAGGTATCCAGTTACGGCAGTATTTTTCTGGATGAAAGCAACAGCCCGGATTTATCTGACCGCCACAGCATCCTATACGGGCATAACATGAAAAACAAAGCCATGTTCGGTGATTTATCCAAGTACAAAGAACAGGAATTTGCGGATGCACATCCTACCATCACCATCCTGTTCCCCGACAAAACACAGACCTATGAAATTTTTTCCGCCTACACCGCCCATGTGCTGGATGAAGTCTACCATCTGGAATTTGAAAGTGATGCACAATTCCAGACCATGCTGGATGAGATGGTATCCAAGAGCCTCATCGACTCTGCTATCACGCCCACAACTCAGGACCGTATTTTAACACTTTCTACCTGCACACCTGCCGGAGATGTGAACCATCGTTTTGTGGTTAATGCCGTATTGACAGAAGAACAGCCCAATGGGGCTGCTTAACAACAAAAAAAGAAAGCTGAAATCCTTGATATGATAAGGATTTCAGCTTTTTTTCTGTTTGTGATTTTATCAGGACAAAACCAGTTTGCCGCAAAAACGTTTATGAGGGTCCGGATGCAGACAGCCAATCATCTGTTCCACCAGATTCACCGGAACAGACTGCAGTCGCTCATCCTGCCGGATATTTCTCACTGCCCCATAATATTCCCGATAGTATTTCTCCCATGCCGCCAGTTCTTCTTTTTCCTCATTGGTGTAAGGCAGTTTGCCATACAAAACATGATATGCCAATACGCCATAGGAAAAGAAATCCAGTCTGCGGTCGATGAGGTCTTTATAGCCCATCAGGCGTTCCGGCGCCCAGGTCAGGCAGTCACCGGTGCCCAATTCAAAAGGCTTTTTGGTATACTTGGGAGATACGTCTTTTGGCTCTTTTGCCGCACTGCCGCAGTCAAACAGATACAGATTGCCTGTACCATTTTCCACCATGATGTTTTTGGCGCGGTAGTCCTTTATGATATAGCAGCCTTCCTTGCTTTCATGGAATGCGCGAAAGACTTTTTCTGTCAAAACCGTCACACGCAAAAACATATCCAAACGTTCCTGTTCCGAAGCTGTTTTAATGGCCCGATTCAGAACCGTTCCTTCCAGATACTGCCGAATCAGAAAATCTCCCTGTTCATCGCAGCAAATCAATTCCGGAAAAAGCGTATGATCTTTTTCCGCTCCCAGATGCATTCTTTCCCAGTCTGTTTTGATCAGCTGCTGATATTCCGTTTCTTTCTTTTCTCCGTCAAACAAAGGGACTTTGATGCTCAGAGGATATGGATATTTTTTGCTTTCCACACGGAAAATGATACCCTGACCGCCATAAGATACGGCTTCTACGGTACTGTTTTCTTCTTCTCCCAGCCATTGCAGAGCCTTTTTGACAGACGCCTGTACTCTGGGATTTTGCTGCAATTCCTGCAAACGATCAGACATTGCCATTCCCCCCTTTTCCGGCACTTTTTTGTTCCCTGTTCAGGTATTCCTCCTGCAATTCCATGTAATCATCCGGTTCGATTCCAAAGTGCAGCCGCTCTGCTTCCAGTTCATCGAAGTTTCTCAGCATATGATAATATCCGCCCATGAAATGCTCGATATCGTCGATACGTACACGGAAATGATGATGACGTACACAGAAAGAACCTATGAACGGTTTGGGATTTTTCATGTACATGGCATATTCCGGATAAAGATAGCCAGCAAGCATATGCTGCGCACGATAGTAAATGGCTGTGATCATCCATTTTTCATCAAATGTTTTCAGCGCTTTCAGGTCGGGACAAAGTTTCTTTGCCCGCTGAATGGTCTCAAAGGAAGCAATGAGCATTTCCTGGAAGGTATGATAGCTGGTGTCTCTTTTGTACATGAACAGGATGTTCTTTTCCACATTTTTCACTGCAAATGCGAAATACCGCTCTTCCGGCACATATTTGGTCACTTCATTGAGCGCATACGCTACCCAGTGGTCTCTGTATTTGACATAATCCGCTTCGATAAAATGGGAAATGGCTCTTTGTGCCGCCTGTATCCATTTTTCTTCTTTGGTAAAGCCGTAAAGCTTTGCCAGCGCAAAGGTCGCTTCCCCGTCATAATAAACGATACGATATTTCTCTTTTCTTTCAAAACCGGGATAGGAAAGGATATGCCAATATTCCCCGTCTGGATTCTGACAGGTGAGAATCCCTTCCCCCAATCTTTTTATGAGCGGCAGATATTTCTCATCTTTCATCACTTCTATGTAGGTGAGCAATGTGATGATGGCCACCGCATTGGCACCCAGCTTGATTTCTCCGGCATTTCGTTCCACAACATAAGTGGCTTCCCCATGTTCTACCATGGCATTCTGGATGGCATATTCCACAGCCGCATCGATCTTTTCTTTCAGGGCCTTCTGCGGTTCTCTGGTGTATTTCATCAAAAGGGCCCATACTGCCGCCACATGACGTACAATGTTGTATGTGGGGATTCTTTCATTCAGATCTGCAAAATAACCATACTGGAATTCACCGTTGGGTTTCACCATCTGTGCAAGCTGTTCCCCTGCGGTGGACAAAATATGTTCCAGCAATTCCCGGTCTACTTTCTCAATTCTTCTTCTGCCATAGCCATAGCCTTCGTTGTAGAGCTCATGGATGACATTCTGTTCGTCAGAAAATACCGCTGTGCAGGTGAAAACCAACACCTGATCCGGCAGACGGAACATCTGCGGACGATTTTTTTCCCGCAGGTACCCATTGATCCGCTGCAGGGAAATGCCATTGCGGTCATAACGCACCAATCGGCGCATATTCAGTTCTTCTTCCAGAAAAGCATTCTGGAATTCATTGTCAAAAGAAAGCCCGCATCTCCAGAAACTCTTTTTTGATTTTTCCAAAATTCCATTGATATTTTCCAGCGGGAACCATTGGGCCTGATCTACAAAATCCACCTTCAGGTAGGAAATATCAAAAGAACGATTCTTCAAAAACTGCTCTGTTTTCTGGACAGCATTTTTCCACGCGTCTTCCACTGTTTCACCCGTTCCCGTCAATACCACGGCACGAGAAGACGGATTGCCTATAGAAAAAAATACCGCCCGAGAACAAGGCAGTTCTGCTCCATTTTCCTTAACTGCTTCCAAAACTTCATTCTCTAAACAGTATTGATACAATTCATCAGCCTTTTTATGAAATTTATGCATATAAATGACACTACTGTTTTTCAAAATCTTTGCGGCAGCTTCACTTTTTCTGTTTTTCATTTTCGGTATTGATTTCATCGAAACGCCTCCTGTCTTACTATTACTTTATGTGATATGTCTGGAAATGTAAAGTTATTTTTCCAAAACCCCAGATATCAACTGTTTACAGGGCTTAAGAAAAACTTAATTTTTTTCTATAATTATCCAATTTGTAACTAACTTGTAACTGCGTTTTGTTATATTAATGAGAAACTAATATCTCATCCCCGAAACGGCAAACCATTTGAAAAAATGGGACGCAAAGCTCCGGAGTCTAAAGTGAAAACCATGACAGTCCAGCTACCGAAAGGCAATTTCTAGGGAGGATGAATTCTATGAAAAAATCTGAGCGGCTTATCAAAACAATGGCTTTGGCCACCATTTGCTCCATGACACTTTCTCCGTTGACCGTTTTTGCGGCATACGATAACGATGGCATTCAAACTGACAACAGTGGGAAAGTCGATACTTCTAAAGACAAAGACGGAAATCTAAACGACAATAATAACGGCGGTCGCGATAAAGTCGATCACGATAATACCAAAGACGATGGTAACACCAACGATGATCACGACAATACCAAAGACGACCATGACAGCCATGATAGTCATGACAGCCACGACAGCCACGAAAGTGATGGCGACGCCGATGGCGATGGTGACGGCGACGGCGATGGCGACGCAGACGGTGACGCCGATGGCGATGCGGACGGCGACGCGGATGGCGATGCGGACGGCGACGCAGACGGTGACGCTGACGGCGACGCTGATGGTGACGCTGATGGCGACGCTGACGGTGACGCTGATGGCGATGCCGATGGTGACGCTGATGGCGATGCGGACGGCGACGCTGACGGTGACGCTGATGGCGATGCTGACGGCGATGCGGACGGCGATGCCGATGGCGACGCTGATGGTGATGCAGACGGTGACGCGGACGGCGACGCTGACGGCGATGCTGATGGTGATGCGGACTCTGATTCCGACGGCGGAAACCGCGGCGGCGGAAGCAACGGTGGCGGCACTGTAGATATTCCTGACGAAGATGTACCTTTGACAGACCTGCCTGACAATGCGGTTGACGGAGCCGTTGATGAGATTGTTGAGGAAATCCCTGAAATCGCAATTCCTCTGACAGATCTGCCGGAAGGCATTACAATTGCAGAAGACCCTGTTCCTCTGGTAGACAGTGTTGAAATCGGTGAGGACCCCGTTCCTCTTTCTGACGTTCCACAGACAGGCGATAATGCAACTCCTGCCGTATTTGGCGTAACAGCTCTGCTGGCTCTGTTGGGTCTGAAAAAACTGAGAAAAAACGTATAATATTTTAAATATGTAATATATACATAAACGGTTCGGCATAAAAAAGCCCCAAATTACCTTCGCGGTATTTGGGGCTTTTTTCCTTTGTTTTTTAAAGTCCTATATGTGCACTTTTTAAAAACCATGATATAATATTTATTATGTATATGTCTTTATTCAGGAATTGAAAGGATACTATCATGAATAATCATTTCCATATCACCATGCTTGGTGACTTTTCCATCACAAATAAAGATAAATGTATTTCCGTGCAGATGAACCGTTCCAAGAAAGTATGGTCCCTTTTAGGCTATCTGATTTTGAACCGGAAACGGGCTGTTCCATGCTCTGAACTCATCGATCTGCTTTGGAGGGACAGCAAGTCCAAAAATCCTGTCAATGCTTTGAAAGTTCTGGTACATCGCCTTCGTTTGCTGCTGCAGGAGCTGGATCTGGAAGATGATATCCAACTGATTACATATCATCACGACGCTTACGGCTGGAATACGGACATTCCCTGCACCATTGATATTGATTTGTTTGAAAAATATTTCCATAGTGCCAATCTTGCGGAAACAGAGGAAGAAAAGCTGACGTATCTGCTGCAAGCCATTGCCATTTACCAAGGGGAATTTCTAAACCGGTATGCCATTGATGACTGGATCATGCAGACGGCCAATTACTACACCACGAAATTTTCAAAAATCTGCACAGAGGCGGCATGTATCCTTTTCAAATTCAAAAGATATGACGATCTGATCGGGGTTTGCCGCAAAGCGCTGATTTATGTTCCCTATGACGAATCTTTTTATATCTACTATTTAAAAGCATTGGTTCAAACAAACCAAATGCAGAAAGCGCTGGAGCAGTATCACGCCATTTCTGAAAACTTCTACAAAGAATTGGGCATCACGCCTTCCAGAAAAATGACTGCTCTTTATAAGGAAATCATCAAGAAAAGCCATACGACCGAAATGGATCTGGATGTCATCAAGGAAAAACTGGATGAAGAACAGCCATCCGGTGCTTTTTACTGCGAGTTTGAAATTTTCAAAACATTGTATCAATTAAAGCGCCGAAATTGTTCCCGAACGGGAGAATCCGCGTGTCTATGTCTGTTGAGCATCCTCAGCGACAACGGCACAACGATACCAAATCAGAAAATCATAAACAGCATTTCCAAATCCGTACACTGCAATATTACGAAAAACCTGCGCAAAGGCGATATTTTCACCCGTTTCAGTGTAAATCAATTTCTGATTATACTGCCTCATACCAGCAATAAAACATCCCAGATTGTCATGCAGCGCATCATCCGAAAATTCCATCAGGACTTTGCAAATGCGCCTGTTATCCTCCATTACAAGACCATGCCCCTTTTGCCATGGGAGCGTAAAAATGAAGATACAGACAAGTAATCTGTCTTTCAGATTTTTTGCAATAAAAAACCCTTATACAATCGTATAAGGGTTTTTCTTTATTCTTGATTGGAATTGCTGAAGATTTCCCGCTGCTCCAAACTTGCGTCATATAAAATATACTGATTTTTGCCGCCATGTTTTGCTGCATACACAGCCACGTCCGCATGGTCAATCAATGTTTTCAAATCCTCACCGTCATCGGGGTACCGTGCTGCGCCGATACTTGCCGATATCTGGTAATGACAATCATCACTTCTATAAGGATAAGAAAAGACATTTTTCAGCTGTTCCATTCTTGTGCAAATCACTTCTTTGCTTACATTTTCCATAAAGATGACAAATTCATCCCCGCCATAACGCGCAATGATATCACTGCTGCGGAATACGCGGGTCATACGTTTTGCCACATTTCTGAGGATTTCATCACCAAAGCTATGGCCCATGGTGTCATTGGCCGCTTTGAAATTATCCAAATCCACGAAAATAATCGCTGCCCGCTTCGTATTGCCTTTTTCGATTATACTCTTGGCATGTTTGTAGAAATACTCGCGATTATACAGCCCTGTCAGCACATCTTTCTGGGCTTTTTCCCGCCAGTTTCTGATTTCCATGCGCCAAAAGCCGCTATTGATGAGAACACCGGTGATATAGGTACCATTATTCCGCTGTTCGTAGTTTTTGACCATATAAACTTCCAGCCATTCATACCCCTTCGCGCCTACGTGGAACCGCAGATTATCTTCAATCCAGGAAGTATCCGCATTGCATTTTTCCATTAAGGCAAAGAAATTCTCCCGATCATCAGGATAAATAAATTCTGATGTCCGTAAAAATTCCTGGGCATGTTCAATGGTATGCCGCTGTCCCAAAATCTGTGAAAAGATGGTGGCAAACGTGATGCGATCTTTTTCCAGGTCATAGAAAAACGGGATAACGCCAACAGAGAGCTCCTGATTGCCGCCTTCTGGGCTATATACGATATTTTTCCATTTTTCGCGGATATTTTTATCTGCGTCGTCTGCATCTTCTTCCATTTCTTCGGCAAACGGTACCTGCTGATGATTTTCCACAAATTTTCAAACTCCTCAACAGGCAACGGCGATGCGTATACGCTGCCCTGCACCATGGTACAGCCACAGCTTTTCAGGAAATTCACCTGGAAGATTTCGTCTACCCCTTCTGCTACTGTTTCAATGCGCAGCTGGGATATGAGGTTTACAACGGCTTCTACGATGGTTCTGCCCCGTTTGCTGTTGTTTCTGCTGCTGAAGAAATTTCTGTTCAATTTAATGGTATCTACGTCCAGAACATTCAGGCTGTTCAATGACGCATAACCTGAACCGAAATTATCCAGCGCACACAAAAAGCCTGCTTTATGCATCTCATCAATGACATTGCGGATCTTTTCCGTATTTTCAAACAATCCGTTGGCTGTAATCTCAAATTCCAGCACCCAATAAGGCAGATGATACCGATCTCTGATTTCTTTGTATTTCTCGATGATATTGGGGCGCAAAACATAATTCTTAGAGATATTGACCGATATGGTCAGCAGTTTTTTCCCCTCTGCCCGCCACTTGGACAACAGTTTGCAAACCTGCTCGAAAATATACAAATCCAGTGTCAGCAATACACCGTATTTTTCAAATATAGGAATGAACTCAGAAGGACGGAGGAATTCCTTTCCCCTGCGGTTCCAACAAGTCAGCACTTCCGCACCACGGACAGTGGAAGTTTCCAGCGAGATTTTCGGATGCAGGAAAATCTGGAATTCATTATGTTCAATGGCTTTTTCCAATTCGTCTATCATTTGTTTTTCAGCCATACGGTTCAGCTGGATTTCCTGATCATAGAACTGGATATTGCTCATTTCCATTCTTTCTGTAGTTCTGGTTGCATTTGCTTTTTCTGTGATATTTAAAATATTTTCTGAAGGATCTTCTATGATATATACACCAAAACGCAGATCCAGTTTATAGTCTTCCCCTTTTTCCATGGGTTTGCGATGGGTCAGACTGATGATTTTCTGTAATTTTGCGGTTATCTCCTGTGTATCCTGTTCTTCCAGCAGGAAATAATACAGGTCGGCAGATGCACGGCAAAGCAGGGATGTTTCACCTAAAACAGACGCAATCCCGCCATAAAGGAATCGTAGTGCTTCGTCCCCTTCTTCAACGCCATACAGGTTATTGATGGCTTTAAAGCTCTTCACGTCCATAGAAACGAAGCTGAAGGTTTTTGCAGGATCTTTCAGCGCCTTTTCGGCTTCCAGCTGGAATTTTGGCTCTGTAAATCCCCCTGTGATGCCGTCAACGAAGGCGATTTTCTCCAAAGCCTCCTGATATTTTCTCTGGGCCAGATACAAAATTGCAATGATGACAATGGCAAAAAGGATTACCATGACACTGGCCAGTATATGCATGGCAGAAAGAGAATTGATTTCTTTACTGATGACATCCGACGGGATCACCGTCAGAACGACCCAATCTGCTTGTTCCAAATGGTGGTAAGACACCATGATTTTCCTGTCCTCATCCAAGGTCAGTTCTTCGATGCCATCCTCGCCTTTTTCAATCTGCTCCTCCATTTCCTGCAATTTTTCATGGTCTGCGTAATCGCTTTCCTGGAAAGAAGCCATACGGGCAAAGGTATCTGTATCTCCTGGCTTACTGATGATCTGGCCATCGTTTGTGATGGTAAAAGAATACGCCTGATTGCGGAAGGATTCTTCGCTGAGCATTTGCTGAATGCCTTCTGCGCTTTTGGTGGCAATGAGATAACTGCCGTTTTCATGTGGGATACAATACAAAATTTTATTGGATTGCGAAAGAAAAATCAGACTTCCCTCTTTACGGCTGAAATCAATGGGAATTTTGTCTTCCTCGTAATCCGACAATTCCATGATTCGTTTTTTCGCTTCATCCTGATTTTTTTCATAATACAGACAATCAAAATCCGTCAGCGCTTTTTTTCTGTCCAGAAAGCTCTGAATATCCTGCTCCGGGAATCGAATGGCACTATCTAATATCAAAACTAACTTTTCTTTGGACTGCAAAATTCTCGTATCAATCCGGGCAACTACTTGTGTTACAACGTCTTCCAGATAATTGGTTGTTTGACGTTTCAGAATAGATTCCTGTTTGACGGAACTCCAGGCTTGATAAGCACCTACGAAAACACTGATTATAAATACCATGATAAAAAGGATCCGCGCAATCTGTTTGTTCCTTTGGATCAATCGATTCATAATCTTTCCCCCCTTTTCCACAAGAAAAGACCCCCAAGATATGGAATTATAATCACTCTTTATACACCTCTCTATGTTATTATCATACTACAAAAGGCTCTATTCTGTCCCGTGTTTTTTGAAAATTGCGTCAAAACACTACTTATATATAATCATTTTTAT
>OGEZ01000535.1_pt1 | contig 31445 bp, 29 predicted proteins | sample 1570831 | NCBI WGS metagenome assembly OGEZ01 (sample SAMEA2582059, study PRJEB24529) | metagenome | biome: Human gut stool | place: China | collected 2011
AACTAATGATTAAAAATCATTAATTTGCAACAGCCCCTTTTCTATAGATTTATAAATTAGGAAAATACTCCTTTATAGTTTCAAGAACCCCGTTATTATCATTATCCTCTTTAGTGATAAAATTTGCTACTTCTTTTAATTGAGGATGAGCATTTTTCATAGCATAACTATATTTAGCTTCCTCCATCATAGAATAATCATTTAAATAATCTCCAAAAACCATAGTTTCATCATAAGAGATATTTAAATTTTGTTGAGTCATTCTTATAGCCATTCCTTTACTAGTATCTAGTTTTCCTAAGTCCATCCAAACTTTACCAGATATTACAACTTGAAATTTATCCTCATAACCTTTAAAATATTTATAACTATTTTTTTCAGAAATCAAAAAATCACAAACCGCTATTTTAAAGAATTCATCCTCTATTTCGTTTAAATCATCAACAATTTCTAACTTATTATAGTATTTAGATATTTCCTCTTTAAAACCACACCTATCATTATAATATATATTTTTCTCAACATATGCAGATTTTTTTCCACAAAGTATAGGCACAATTCCTTTTATATTTTTACAGATATTAAGAAGAAAAAAAATATCTTCTCTTTTCATAGTATTACTATATATCTCTTTTTCTTGGTACATAACACAAGCACCATTTTCACTAATAAAAAGCATATTATCCTTTATATTTTTAAATCTTTCAACTAAATTATAATAAGGTCTACCACTAGCAACAGCAAAAATTACATCTTGTTTAGATAATTTATCTTGAATCTCCCAAAATTCATCATTAATTTCGTTTTTACTATTTAGTAATGTCCCATCCATATCAGTAATAATTAGCTTTATCATTTCTGCCCCCTCTCAATTTTTTAATATTATAGCATAAAAAATTATTTTTTTAAAAGAGGATTATATTTCTTCATAAAAATATATGAGAATATTAAAGTAATTCCTTCAGTAACAAACATGGTAATCCAAATTCCAGTAGTACCTAAAAATATAGGAAGTATAAGAATGAATAAGACTAAAAGTAAAATTCCTCTTAGCATAGTAATAATAGTAGAGATTTTAACCATATCTACAGCTGTAAAATATCCAGCACTAAAAATATTAAATCCACATATTAAGTAAGCAAAGCTATAAGTTGTAAGAGCTTTTTTAGTGAGATTAATATCTTCAACATCATTTAAAAATATAGAAACAATGTTTGCAGAAAAAATATTGATTAAAGTGTAGAAGAATACTCCTAATACTCCAAGGATAAAGAAACTATTTTTAATTATTTCAAAGATTTTTTTATGCTCTTTAGCTCCAAGATTAAAACTTAGTATAGGTTGGACCCCTTGATTAAAGCCTATCATAGTCATAGTGATAAAAGAGGAAATATATCCAATTATTCCAAAAGCTGATACTCCTTTTTCTCCTAGATTTTTTAAAATAACTAAGTTGAAAACAAAGATTGAAATTCCTGTAGAAACCTCAGCTAAAAATTCAGCAAATCCAACTTTCATAATTTTTAATAGATTTAAAAGGGAATACTTGATTTTAACAAATTTAATTCTTTTAGTTCTAAAAAATATATAGTAAAAAAGAAGTGATGTAGTAGTAACTTGAGAAAGTCCTGTAGCAAAGGCGGCTCCTTTTATACCCCAGTGAAAAATTACAACAAAGATATAATCTAACAAAATATTTACTACTCCCCCAGTTATTACACAAAGAGTAGGATAGACAGGATTACCATCTACTTTGATATATATCTCTAAAGCATAACCAGTCATATAGCATACACAAAATAAAATAATAACACTGAGATAATCTTTAACATATGGATAAAGATTTCCACCACCACCTAAGAAATTTATAACTGGTTCCATAAATATAGTTATTAAGATTGAAATAAGAATACCACAACTTAAAAGGGAGCAAACTGCAGTGGTAAATATCTTATTTCCTGCTGTTCAGTCACCTTCACCATAGTGTATAGCAATCATAGTAGAACTACCTATAGCTATCATTATACCAATAGCAAAGGTAAGATTTATAAGTGGCATAGTAATATTAACACCAGCTAAACCTAAAGCTCCAACATATTTTCCTATAAATATTCCATCTACCATTGTATAAAGTGTAAATATCCACATAGATATAACAGAGGGAATAGCATACCTAAGTATTGTTTTAAAAACTGTTTTTTCATATTTCATAAAATCACCTCCTAATAAAAATTTATATTGTTATTATAAACCTTAGAATAGTTCAAGAGTCAAGAAAAATATGATATAATAGTATTTGAGGTGGATTTATGAAAAAGTTATATAAAATTGGAGATATAAGTAAATTGTATAATATAAGTAATGATATTTTGAGATATTATGAAAAAATAGGACTTTTGATTCCAGATGTAAGAGGAGAAAATGGATATAGATATTATTCAGAAAGCCAGTTATGGAAACTAAATAATATTCGTAGTCTAAGAAATTTAGGAGTAAGTTTGAATGAGATAATAGATTTTTTAAATACAAGAAGTATAAAAAAAACAAAAGAAATGATAAAGTTCCAGCTAAAAAAAATAGATGAAAATTTGAGAGAATTATTGAAATTAAAAGAGGAGTTAGAATTAAAAAAAGAGAATATAAGATATTTTGAAAATTTTTCTGATTATGAGATACCAAGAATAAAATATTATCCTAAACGTTATATATTACTAAAAAATGGGAAATTTAAAGATGAAAATGAGATAAATTTAGAGTTAAAAAAACTTAAAAGAAAATCAGAAGAAGACAATGATTTTATTTTTACAGAGAGTGAGATAGGAACAGTAATAAAACTAGAGGAGTGGGAAAAAGGAAATTACTCTGACTATATAGGGACATTTATAATTACAAATGAAATTAAGGAAAATTTTTTAGATGAAGGAGAATACCTTACATATTTTTTCAGTGGAGATTACATTAATTTAAGTAAACATTATAAAAAATTAAAAGAATTTATAAGAGAAAATAATTATAGAGTTTGTGGAAATATAATTGAGTTATATCATATAGAGATGCATATTACTGAAAATAAAGAGGAATATGTTACAGAGATACAAATTCCATTGGAAAAAAAATGAAAAAAGTTATATAATATGAAGTAAAATGAAAAAAACATAAGGGGATTTATATGGAAAAAAATAGAAAATTTTACTTAAAGCTTTTCCTTTCAACATTTTATCTGAGTGCTTTTACATTTGGAGGAGGATATGTAATAGTACCACTTATGAGGAAAAAATTTGTAAATGAGTATGGGTGGATAGATGAAAATGAGATGATAGATTTAATAGCAATAGCCCAGTCAGCACCAGGAGTAATAGCAATAAATGCATCTTTAATAATAGGATATAAATTAGCAGGTATACTAGGAGCGATAGTAGCATTGGTAGGAACAGTACTTCCTCCTTTAATAATAATATCAATTATTTCACTTTTTTATATAGCTTTTAGAGATAATAGAATAGTAAATGGAGCTATGCAAGGTATGCAGGCAGGAGTAGCAGCAGTTATAGCTGATGTTGTCTTTAAAATGGTTGGAGATATAAGGAAAAAGGATAAACTTTCAACTTATTTAATGATAATTGTTTTTATAGCAACATTCTTTGTAAATATTATAGTTATAATATTAACTTGTGGAGTTTTTGGAATTATATACAATAGATATATAAGAAAGAGAGTGAAGTAGAGATGGTATTATTACAATTATATTGGAGCTTTTTTAAAATAGGATTATTTAGTATAGGAGGGGGATATGCCTCTCTACCATTAATACAAAAAGAGGTAGTAGATTTACATCAATGGATAACAATGACAGAGTTTACTGACATTATAACAATATCTCAGATGACACCAGGACCAATAGCTATAAATACTTCAACTTTTGTAGGAACGCAAATAGGAGGACTATTAGGAGCTATAGTTGCAACTTTAGGTTGTGTTAGTCCATCATTTATAATAGTTTTATTTTTAGCACATATATATGTAAAGTATAGAAATTTAGATACAGTATCAAATATACTTTATGGATTGAGACCAGCAGTAGTATCTCTTATTGGAGCAGCAGGATTATCAATAATATTTTTAGCTTTTTTTGGACAAAGAAATTTTAGTTTAGATTTGTCTATTAATTATATTTCAGTTATATTTTTTATAGTAGGAATGTTTTTTTTAAGAAAATATAAAAGTAGCCCAATATATGTAATGTTAGGATGTGGAGTAGCAGGGGCTATAATTTATAATATTTAGGAGTAGAAGATGATAGTAGGATTGACAGGTGGAATAGCTAGTGGAAAATCTACTGTAAGTAATCTATTTAGAAAATATGGAATAGAGATAGTAGATGCTGATAAGGTAGCTAAAGAAGTGAGTGAGAAGAAAGAGAGTATAGAAAAAATTAGTAATATTTTTGGAAAAGATATCTTAGATAGTGATGGAAAAATAGTAAGAGAAAAATTGAGAGAAAAAGCTTTTAAAAATAGAGAATTGCTTCAAGAATTAAATAAAATTATACATCCACAAGTGATGGAATATTTTAAAAGAAAAAAAGAGGAAAATTCAAAAGATGAGATTTTAATATTTGATATTCCATTACTATATGAGACAAAGATGGAGTATCTTTGTGACAAAATAATAGTAGTAGGAGTAGATGTTCAAAAACAAATAAGAAGAGTAGTAGCTAGAGATGGAAGTAGTGAAGAGTTAGCTAAGAAAATAATTTTTAATCAGATGCCTTTAGATGAAAAAATAAAAAAGGCAGATATAGTAATAATGAATGATGGAACATTAGATGAATTAGAAGCAAAAGTAATGAAGATATATAGAGAATTAAAAGAGAGGTAAGAAGATGAAAATAGTAGCCCCAGCGGGAAATATGGAAAGATTTTATGCTGCTGTGAAAGCAGGAGCACAAGAGATATACATGGGACTAAAAGGTTTTGGAGCTAGAAGAAATGCAGAAAATTTTACATTAGAAGAGTATAAAGAAGCACTAGATTATGCACATAAAAGAGGAGTAAAAATATTTTTAACTCTTAATACCATTATGATGGAAAAAGAGATGGAATTTTTATATCCTAATTTAAAAGTTTTATATGAACATGGATTAGACGCAGTAATAGTTCAAGATTTAGGATATTTTAAATATATGAAAGAGAACTTTCCAGATATGGAGTATCATGGAAGTACTCAGATGACTGTAGGAAATCACTATGAAGCTGAATATCTTAGAAAATTAGGATTTACAAGAGTTGTACTTCCAAGAGAGATGACATTTGAAGAGATAAAAAAAATAAGAGAGAATACCTCTATTGAATTAGAGATATTTGTTTCAGGAGCTTTGTGCATATGTTATTCTGGAAATTGCTATATGAGTAGCTTTATAGGAAGTAGAAGTGGAAATAGAGGTATGTGTGCTCAACCTTGTAGAAAAAAATATGAGAATTCCACTGGAGAAAAAGGGTATTTACTTAGTCCTAAGGACCAGCTTTTAGGTTTTGATGAGATAAAAAAACTTAAAGAGATAGGAATAGAGAGTATAAAGGTAGAAGGACGTATGAAAGACCCTAACTATGTTTTTGAAACTGTATCTTATTATCATGATTTAATTGATGGAATAAAAGCTCAAGAAAAATCTTCAGAATTATTCAATAGAGGATATAGTAAGGGATACTTCTATGGAAATGATAACTATATTATGAATAAAGATTACTCATATAATCTAGGGAAAAATTTAGGACTACTTAGTGGGAAAGAGTTAAAATTAAAAAGTAGAGTTGTATTAGGAGATGGGATAATATATCTTTCAAAGGATTTTGAAAAATTAGGTGGAGGATATATCAATAAGATAGAACTAAAGAGTGGAGATATGGGTAGAAAATCTGCTGAAGCTAATGAAGTGATAGTTTTAAAAGATGTTCCAAGAGGAAGTAAGTATGTTTTTAAAAGTTATTCTAAAGAGGTAAATGATGATGCTCAAAGCAGAATGAAAAAAGAGGAGCAAAGACTTATTATCTCTGGAAAATTTGTAGGACATATAGGAGAGAAACCTATTCTTGAATTAGTTGCTAAAAATAATCTAGGTATAGATATAGTAGTAAAAGTTGTAGGAGAAAAGGAGATAGAGAGAGCTAGTAAGAAAGCTTTGACTTCTGAGGAATTAAGAGAAAAAATATCTGAGATGGGAGATACTACATTTATATTGGGAGATTTTGTAGCAGATATAGATGAGGGAATATTTATGCCACTATCTGTTTTAAAATCTTTAAGAAGAGAGTGTGTAGAAAAATTAGAAAAACTTTTAGTTGAAAGTTATAGAAGAAAAGCGGGAAATAGATATTCACTTCCAATAGAGGAGGAAAAAACTAGAGAGATAGAGCTAGTAGCTATTGTTTCTAATCTTACACAAGAAAATGCTGTAAAAAAATTTGGAATAGAAAAAATTTATAAAAGAGGAATAGATATAGCTAAAGAGGGAAGTTTAAATGAGCATGATTTAAATAGTAAATTAGCTTCAAATATCTATCAAATTCTAGAGAATAATAATGAAAAGGTTATGGCAAACTGGAACTTGAATATAACTAATAGATATAGTGTAGAAGCACTTGCACAAACAGGTAAAGTTGAAAGTGTCATAATATCGCCAGAATTAAGTTTTGAAAAGATAAAAGAGATAGGAAAAACTTCTATAAAAAAAGCTATTTTAGGATATTCAAGACTTAAGGGAATGTATATAGAGCTTCCTCTTTTTGATAAAGAAAAAGAAACTTTAAAAAATGAAGAGGGAGATATTTTTACAGCTATAAAAAATGATGTAGGAAATACAGAGATATACTTAGAAAAACCTTTAAATATTTTAAATGATATTAAAAAGCTTAATGAATTGATGATAGATGAAGTAGTATTAGAATTTACAACTGAAACAAAGGAAGAAGTAGAAAAAGTACTAGAGGATATGAAAAATAGAACAGGATTTTATAAAGCATATAACTATGAGAGAGGAGTATATTAATTATGAATAGAAGAATAGTAAGAAATCTAGGAACTTGGTTTGGACTTGGGGATATGCCAAAAGCACCAGGAACATTTGGAACATTAGGAGGAATACCAGTATTTATAGTACTATCTTTTATAAGAGGATTTTTTCCAAATAATATGGTGTATAACTCATTTTATTTTATGTTTTTAATGACTTTCTTTGGAGTAGCTGTATATGTTTCAGATGTTTGTGAAAGAGAGATTTTTAAAAAAGAGGACCCTCAAAATGTAGTAATAGATGAGGTACTTGGATATCTTACTACACTTTTTTTAATCAATCCTGTTGGAGTATTTCAAAATTTAGTAGCTATGGGAATAGCTTTTGCAATATTTAGATTTTTAGATATCAGTAAGATTGGACCTATTGATAAAGCTCAACATTTTGACAATGGTGTAGGGGTTGTCTTAGATGATTTTTTAGCTGGAGTAATAGGGAATTTTATAATGGTTTGTATTTGGACAATTTTCTTTTAGGAGGAAATAATGAAAGTAGGAGTTATACTTGTAGGAACAGAGCTTTTAAATGGTGGGATGTTAGATACCAATAGTCTTTATATAGCTGAAGAACTTAATAAATATGGTTTAGAGATGAAATTTAAAATAACGGTTAGAGATTTTAGAGATGAGATATATTCAGCTATAGATTATTGTAAAAAAAATGTGGATTTAATAATTATATCTGGTGGACTTGGTCCAACTCTTGATGATATTACAAAGGAGGTTATAGCTGAGTATGTGAAAAAACCTCTTGTAGTAGATGATGATGAGTTAGAGGAATTAAAAGAGAAGTTTGAAAGAGCTGGATTAAAATTTAAGACTATTAATGTTAAAGAGGTAGAGAAACCAGAAGGAGCTGTTACATTTAAAAATGATGTGGGAATGGCTCCAGCTGTATATATAGATGATATAGTGGCTTTTCCTGGTGTTCCAAAAGAATTGTATAATATGTTACCCAAATTTTTAGATTGGTATGTGAAAGAGAAAAAAATATTAGATGATGAGATATATATTAAAGATTTAATAACCTATGGAATAGCAGAATCATTACTATATGAAGCAGTAAGAGAGTTTTTTACTGAAGAGGGAATATACTATGAATTTCTTGTAAAAGATTATGGAATACTTATAAGACTTCAAAGTAAAATGAGCAATAAAAATAAAGTGGAAAAAATTGTGAAAAAGATATATAATAAAATAGGTGAGTTTATCTTTGGAGAAGATAACGATAGACTTGAAAAGAAAGTTGTAGAGCTTTTAAAAAAATTAAATATGAATATATCAACAGCAGAGTCTTGTACAGGTGGAATGTTGGCAAGTAAGCTTATAGATGTTCCAGGTATTTCAGAGGTATTTTACGAGGGAGTAGTATCTTATAGTAATGAGGCTAAAATAAATAGGCTTGGAGTAAGAAAAGAAATATTAGATAAATATGGAGCTGTAAGTGAAGAAGTAGCTAAAGAGATGGTAATGGGTCTTACTACTGATGTGGCATTATCTACTACTGGGATAGCTGGACCAGATGGAGGTAGTGAGGAAAAACCAGTAGGGCTTGTATATATGGGAATAAGGATAAAGGATAAAATATATGTAGAAAAGAGAGTGTTTAGAGGAGATAGAAATAAAGTTAGAGAAAGAACAGTATCTCATACTCTTTTTACTCTGATAAAAATATTAAATGAGGATGTGTGATAGATGAGCAGTATAGGAGAAAGAATAAAAAAGAGTAGAAATGACAGAGGGTTATCTTTGAGAGAATTAGCAACTAAAGTTGAATTATCAGCAAGTTTTTTATCTCAAATAGAGCAAGGAAAGGCTTCTCCTTCTATTGAGAATTTAAAGAAAATTGCTACTTCATTAGATGTAAAAGTGAGTTATCTTATTGAAGATGAAGAGGAAAAACAAAATACTGAGCTAGTTAGAAAGGATAATAGAAAATATATCGAAAGTTTAGACTCTAATACAAAGATGGCTCTTCTAACAACATCAAATATTGATAAAGCTATGGAACCTATTTTATATGAGATAGGACCATATGGAGAGAGCGGAAGAAGTTATTATAGTCACCACGGAGAAGAGTTTATATATATAGTTGAGGGGAAGTTAGATGTATATATAGATGATGTAGTTCATAGCTTAAATGAGGGAGACAGCCTATATTTTAAATCGAGTCAAAGACATAGATTTAAAAATAATACAGATAAACCAACAAGAGCTATATGGGTTGTAAATCCTCCTACATTCTAGAAATTATTGGAGGTAAAAATTTTATATGAAATTAGAGATAAAAGTATTGAACTCAATGAGGTTAACAAAGCTTTTAATAGCAGCAAGTAGATGGCTTTCAAAATATGCTGATGTATTAAATGACTTAAATGTTTATCCTGTTCCAGATGGAGATACAGGGACTAATATGTCAATGACATTACAAGCTGTGGAGAATGAGCTAATAAAACTTAATCATGAGCCCAATATGAAAGAGCTAGTGGAGATAGTATCAGAAGCTATATTACTAGGAGCAAGAGGAAACTCTGGGACAATTCTTTCTCAAATTATTCAAGGATTTTTAAGTTCTATTGAAGATAAAGAAGAGATTACAGTTGATGATGTAATAAAAGCTTTCGGTATGGCAAAAGAGAGAGCTTATCAAGCTGTGTCTGAGCCAGTAGAAGGAACAATGTTAACTGTTATTAGAAGAGTGGCAGAAGAAGCAGCTGTATATCAAGGGAATAAAGATGATTTTATTCTTTTCTTAGTACATTTAAAAAATGTTGCTAAAGAAGCAGTAGAAGAGACTCCAAATCTTTTACCTAAGTTAAAAGAAGCTGGAGTAGTGGATGCTGGAGGAAAAGGAATTTTTTATGTTCTTGAAGGATTTGAAAAATCTGTAACAGACCCTGAGATGTTAAAAGACTTAGAAAGAATAGTACAATCTCAAGCAAAAAGAAAGGAAAGAATGGAATATACTTTCCAAGAACCTCAAGATATAAAATTTAGATATTGTACAGAGTTTATTATAGAAGAGGGAACATTTGATTTAGAAGGATATAAAAAAGAGATAAGTAGTCTTGGAGATTCAATGGTTTGTGCTCAAACTACTCATAAAACTAAAACACATATCCATACAAATAATCCAGGGCAAGTTTTAGAAATCGCTATAAAATATGGACAACTTAATAATATAAAAATAGAAAATATGGCTTTTCAACATAAAAATTTGTTAGTAAGTGAAAAAGAGATAAAAAGTGATAATAGATATATTATAAAAAATGAAAATAGTGGAGAGATGGCATATTTTGCTATTGTAGATAATAGAAAATTAGGAGAATATTATCTTGAAGCTGGAGCAACAGGGATTTTAGTTGGAGGACAAACACAAAATCCAAGTGTTCATGATATAGAAGAAGGAATTAAAAAGATTCAAAGTAATAAGATAATACTTTTACCAAATAACAAAAATATAATTTCAACAGCAAAAATAGTAGCAGAAAGATCTAAAAAAGATATTCTAGTATTAGAGACTAAATCTATGTTAGAAGGGTATTACTTAGTAAAAAATAAAGAAGAAAAATTAGAAACTATTGTTGAAAAAGTAAAAAATAATTATTCAATAGAAATAACTCAAGCTGTAAGAGATACTAGAATAGATGATATAGAAATTAAAGTAGGAGATTATATAGCTTTAGTAAATGGAAAAATAAAAGAAAAAAATAAAGATTTACAAGAATTAGTTGAAACAATAACACAAAAATATATATCTGATGAGAGCTTAAATATAATTATTTCATATGGAAAAGAAGCAGATAAAAAAGTAAATAAAGTATTTGAAAAGTTAGAGAATATTGATAAAAAAGAATTGTTTGTAGAGCAAGAAAATTATCACTATTATATATATATCGAACAAAGAGATTTATCTCTTCCAGAAATAGCTATAGTAACAGATTCTACTTCAGATTTAACACCAGAACTTATGGGAGATTTAAATATAGATATTATTCCACTTAAGATAAAAATAGGAGAGGACTATTATAAAGATGGAATAGAATTAACAAAAAGAGATTTTTGGAAAAGAGTTACTTCTGAATCAATAATTCCAAAAACGTCTCAACCATCTCCTGCAGAATTTAAAGAGATATATGAAAGATTATTTAAAAAGGGATATAAAAAAATTATCTCTATTCATATTTCAAGTAAATTAAGTGGAACTCAACAAGCAGCTAGAGTAGCTAAGGGAATGGTTGCTAGAGGAGAAAATATAACAATAGTAGATTCTAAAGCTGTTGCAATGTCTTTAGGATATCAAGTTTTAGAGGCAGCTAGAATGGCTAGAGAAGGAATGAGTGAAGAAAATATTCTAAGTAGATTAGAGCAGTTACAAGATAGAATAAAACTTTATTTTGTTGTAAATGATATAAGTTATTTAGAAAAAGGTGGAAGAATAGGAAGAGCATCTTCAGTAATTGGGGGCTTTTTAAAAGTAAAACCTATACTTAAATTAGAAAATGGAGAGATTTCTGTTCAAGGAAAAGTTTTTGGAGAATCTGGAGCACTTGGGTATATGGAAAGACTTATCAGAGCAGAGAGTAAAAAGACAAGTATGATTCTTTATACAGCATGGGGAGGAACTCGTAAAGAACTTTTAAATGCAGATGAGATAAAAAATCAACAGAGTGGAAATAATAAAATCGAATATAGAGGAAGATTTGAAATAGGGGCAACTATAGGAGCTCATTCGGGACCTGTATATGGATTTGCTATTATTCCAAAAATAATATAAAAATATTTTTATAGCATTATAAAATAAAAAAGTTTGCTTATTTTTTAAAATAGGAGTATACTAGTAAATATTAAAAAGTAAAAGAGAGTTATTATTAAAAAACTCTCTTTTGTATTTTTAATATGTGGGTTTAAAAAATATAAATTAGTTTTTAAAGTTTTTAAATATTATAAATTTTTATTAAGGAGAGTGAAAATTATGAAATTTTCAAGTTACCTAGACCCTAATTTTATCTTTACAGATCTAAAAGGTAAAAATCCTGAAGAGATAATAGTGGAAATGGTAGAAAAAATTGCCGAAAAAGATAAGAAGGTGAAAGCTTCACAAGTTATTATTCAAGAGGCAATAATAAGAAGAGAGAGAGAGATATCTACAGGAATAGGAAGTGGAATAGCTATTCCCCACGCTAGAATAGAAAATTTTAATGATTTTATTGTAGCAATAGGATTATTGGATAATCCGATAGAGAGCGAGATAGCAGCAACTAATAAAAGTGATAAGGTAGATTTAGTATTTTTAATAATCTCAGATGTATTAAAAAATAAAAATATATTAAAAGTAATGAGTGCTGTTTCAAAACTTGCATTAAAGCAGGGAGAACTTTTAGAAAAAATTAGAAAAGAAAGAAATCCTAAAAAAATAATTGAGTACTTTCAAGCAGCAAATATAGAGTTTGAACATAAGATAGTGGCTGAAGATGTACTTAGTCCGGATATAAAACCAGCTACACCAGACAATACTCTTGAAGAGATAGCTAAAAGACTTATACTAGAAGAAACAAGTGGACTTCCTGTTGTAGACAAGAATGGAAAATTCTTAGGAGAGATAACAGAGAGAGAGCTTATAGATTATGGTATGCCAGAGTATCTTTCTCTTATGGGGGATTTGAACTTTTTAACAGTTGGGGAACCATTTGAAGAGTATCTAGTAAATGAATCAAAAGTTACTATAAAAAATTTATACAGAATTTCAAATGATATAATAATAGATAGAAAAACTCCTATAATGGAAATCTGCTTCATTATGGTAAATAAAGGAATAACTAGACTATATGTAGTTGATGATGGAAAGTACTATGGAATGATAAAAAGATCAGATATCATCAAGAAAGTTTTACATATATAGTAAATCTAAATTAAAATAGTGGGGGGATATATTTAAGGAGGATAATTAAAAATGATATATATAATAATAGGATTAGTAGTTTTTGTGTCAGTATTTTATCTGATGATAACAGAAAAAGTACCTCAAGCTTGGGCAACAATGATAGGTGGACTTATAATGGCATTGATAGGGATAATCAATGAAGAGGACGCACTTGAAGCTGTATCTGAAAGACTTGAGATTTTATTTCTTTTAATTGGTATGATGATAATTGTTCATCTTGTATCAGAGACTGGAGTATTCCAATGGTTTGCTATTAAGGTAGCTCAATTAGTAAGGGGAGAACCTTTTAGATTAGTAGTTTTACTAGCAGTAGTAACAGCTCTATGTTCAGCTTTTCTAGATAATGTTACTACAATTTTACTTATGGCTCCTGTATCTATATTACTGGCAAAACAATTAAAACTAGATCCATTTCCTTTTGTTATTACAGAGGTAATGTCTGCAAATATTGGTGGACTTGCTACATTGATTGGAGACCCTACACAATTAATCATAGGAGCAGAGGGGAATTTAGGTTTTAACTCTTTCCTATTAAATACAGCTCCAATGTCAATTATAGCTATGATAATATTAATAGCTAATGTGTATATAATATATGGTAGACATATGGTTGTTTCAAATGAATTAAAAGCAAGAATTATGGAATTGGATTCTTCAAGAAGTTTGAAAGACCAAAAGCTTTTACAACAAGCAGCAGTAATATTTGCTCTTGTACTTGTAGGATTTATATTAAATAACTTTATAAATAAAGGATTAGCTATAATCTCTCTATCTGGAGCAATATTCTTAGTAATTATTGCTAAGAGAAATCCAAAAGAGATATTAGAACATGTAGAGTGGGAAACTTTATTTTTCTTCATTGGATTATTTATGATGATTAGAGGAATAGAAAATCTAAATATCATTAATATAATAGGAGATAGAATCATTCACTTAACAGAGGGAAAATTTGATATGGCTGTAATAGCTGTAACTTGGTTATCAGCAGCTTTTACTTCTATAATAGGAAATGTTGCAAATGCAGCTACTGTTTCAAAAATTTTAGGAGTAATGGTACCATCATTTGATGGATTAGGAAATACTCAAGCTTTTTGGTGGGCATTATCATTTGGTTCTTGTTTAGGTGGAAATATAACAATACTTAGTTCAGCAACAAATGTTGTAGCTGTAGGAGCTGCAGGTAAGGCTGGATGTAAAATAGATTTTATGAAGTTCTTCAAATTTGGAGGACTAATAGCTTTTGAAACATTATTAGTAGGAACAATATATCTGTATGTAAGATATATGTAAGAAATTTAAGGAGGTATAACTTAAGAAGTTGTAAATACCTCCTTATTTTTTATATAATTTTTGATTTTATTGAGATGACAGTAAAGATTTGTATTAGAGGATATATAAGAAAAAATTGTTGTGGTAACTATAAAAGAGTGTGATGGTTGTCTAAAAAAGTCTAAAAAGAAAAGGGAGGAATGTAGTATGTCAGTAGTAACAACTAGCATTGGAAACTTATATATCAGAGCATTTTGAAGGAGTTTAGAAGTTATAAGAGTTATTTAATGAGGTAAGGTAGGGAGAAATTACTTGAAGTGTAGAGCAAAACTCACTTAGGGAATTTCTCCCTTTTATTATGTAGGAGGATATATGAATAAGGCAAGTGTAAGGAGTAAGAAAAAATTAGAGGGAGTAGATAGTAGGTTAGTACTGTTGGTAGGATATGCTTTGGCAATATCTCCAGTGGATTTTTTTGTAAATGAGGGGGTAAGAAGTGAGAAAAAACAAAAGGAATACTACAAGCAGGGAAAAAGTAAATGTGATGGGGTAGTAAATAGAAGTAAACACCAAGATGGAAAGGCAATAGATGTGTATTATGTGGGATGGGAGAGTGATGATAGTTTAACAGATGACAGATGGTATATTTTAATAGAGAGTTTTAAAAAGGCTGGTAAGATGTTGGGATTAAAATTGAGGTTTGGATATGACTGGGGCTGGGATAATCCTCATATAGAATTAAGGTAGCACAAAAAATAAAAAGACCCCGAAGGGTTCGAGGAACACTATCTGTTCTTATACCACCACCAAACAATGATAAGTAGAACAATGAAAGTTCCACCTTCAATAGAATTGATGTTGATTGTGATGTACATATAGTGTACCTCCTTAAGATTAGTTATAATAATCTACAAAAGGAACGCCAATCCTTTTATAGATATAAAATAAGCTTCCACCGAAGTGAAAGCTTATTTTATTGGCGTTTTAACTAATCTTAAGTACCCAACAGAGTGTCAATCAGAGATTGACTTATGTAGCTCTATTAAGTAATTAGATTATAGCATAAAGTCAATAAAAAGTCAAAAAGAGAGGGGATGAAAGAATGGGAAAAGTATTGGATATGGTAATCAAATTTGTAAAGTATTTTATCTGTAAATGGTTTGCAACAAGAGTGATAGAAAGGATAGTGATACTATTACTAGAGGAACTAGTAAAAAGAACAGATAGTAAACTAGATGACAGAATCTATCAAGCAGTATTTGAAGAAGTAGAAAAGGAGGTATAGGAAAATAAAGTAACAAAAGTAATAGAAAAAGGGGGCTAAAAATGAAAAAACATAGCTATATAAAGTATATGATGTGGATAGGAAAAAGAGCAAATGAATGGGGGAAAATATGGAGTATATAAAAATAATTAGTGGAGTTTTAGCAATATTTATAGGTTATCATAAATTTATACTCTCTTTACTAGATAGAAAATTAGATAAAGAAATCTGGGAGAGGGAGAAAAAACTTTTAGAAAGAATAGAGGAGGAAAATAGAAAAAATCTTGTAGAAGGGCTTAGAAGAATAGAAGAAAGAATAACAAGAATTGAAGAAAAGTTGATGAGATAAAATAATAGGAGGGGTTTAGATCTATGGATAATAAAAATAAAAGAAGTGGAAGAAAAACAGGAAAAATAACAGTAGGAATGAATCACGAAGAGTATATTTTCTATAAATTATCTAGACTTTCAAAAGTAGATAAAAAATTAGCTAGAGCTATGGTAAGAGATTTAGGGGTATGGACTAGCCCTAAAAAAGCAGCTGCATATTTAACAAAGTATGTATCAACAATATATGAGAAAATAAATTCTAAAGAGATTTTTGCTAAAAAGGTTGGGAATAAATATTTGATACTGACAGAAAGTTTGGTATTACTTTTAGAAGGAATAGATAATTAAAAAAGCTATCCAAATATCTTAGGATAGCCAATGGAAAAGGTAGTTAAAGTTTTGACGGACTGACTACCTTTTTTATTAAGTACGCCTTTTAGCAAAAAAACGCACTACTAATTTTACAAAACAAAGTATCTTCTAATTTAAAGATACCCTTTTTATTAATAAAAGTCAATAGTTTTTCCATTTTATTTATAAAAATTAAGGGAATTTTTATAGATAAAAAAGCTCGTTTTTGCTAAAAGAAGTACTTTTTATATCTTAAGGAGGGAGTTTATTATGAAAAGGGAATTAGAAAAAAGTCTAAAAAGATATCTGAAAAGAAAAGTTAGAATAACTTTAGGTTTTGTAACAGCTTTTGCTATTATGGGGAATGTGGGGCTTGCTTCTGAAGCTATAGAAGGAAGTCTTGACTGGAGTATGGAGAAAGCAAAAGAGTGGACAGAGGGATATGATGGTAGTAATAAAATAAAAGAAATAACGGGAGATAGAGTTTCAATATCGGAAGCAGGAGAGATAAAGTTAGATGGTACAGTATTAGTAACTGTTCCTCAAACAAATATCTCTAACAAAGTTTTAACTAACATTAATAATACAGCAGATTTATTAGATAAACATATTAATGGGAATACTGAAGTAGTGATAGGAAAAGATGCAGATGGAAATGAAGTTATTGGATATAATGAAGGACTAGCTTTACAAAATAACGGAGAAGTAGTAGAACAAGATACAGGTTTTGAAATTTCTGGAGAGGGAAATATATTTGTAAATGATGGAGAGTTAAATAAATCTCAAAAATCACTAGAGGGAGCCACTATAGTTAATAAGGGAGAGATTACTTTTACTGGAGATTATGGACAAAATATAGGAGAAAATGGAATAGGTTATAACTATGGAATAATAGTGAATAGTAAAAGTTCTGGGCAAAGAATAAATAGCAATGGAATAGGATATAACTATGGAGTAATATTTAGTGAAAATTGGGGACAACTTATTTCTGCTTCTAATAACTCAATAGGATATAATTATGGAGTTATAAAATCAGTATCTGGGCAAAGAATAGATACGAATACCGAAAAAAATGAAGTGTATAATTACGGAATAATATCTTCAAGTTCATCAGGACAAGAAGTTGCTGGAAGTAATAGTAGTGCTTATAATTATGGAGTTATAGATAGTAAATTAGGGCAGAGTGTTAGTTCCACTTCTTCTGAAATATATAATTATGGCTTTATAAATTCTACTGCAACAGGTCAGGATTGTACAGAAGGAAAAGCTTATAATTATGGAGTACTTATAATTAATGGTGCTAGAGGACAATATGCAAAAACAAATGGAGAAATATATAATTATGGAAAAATTTTAGGAGAAACAAATGCTGCTCAAGAAATAAGAGCAAAAGGTTATAATTATGGATATATGGCTAATGAGGGAAATAACTCTATGTATATAGCTGGAGAAAATGCAAAAGGTTATAATTATGGTCTTATAAAAAATACTGGAATGAATGCAATAAATGCAGAAGGAAAAGATTCAGAAGGTTATAATTATGGGGTTATAGATTTTTCTAATAATACAACAAATAATATTTTCTATGGCAATGTAGAAAATAAAGGTATAATTATAACAAATGCAAGTAATCTTAGTAAATTAAATTTAGGAACAGGAGAAAATAAAGGAGTAGTTTTAGATAGTACTTACGCTCTTGTTAGTGGAAAAAATAATGATGTAACTGATTTATCATCTGGAAGTATAAGTGGAGATAATGATAAAACTTATTATACAAAAGACAATACAATAGATTTTTCTCAAGATTTAACTGGAAATGTTTTAACAGCAGTTATAACTGATACTACTGGAAATAAAGTTGCATATAACTACACTGGTTCAGATGAATTAATATTAAATGATAGTGTTGTAACAGGATATTTTGCTGATGGTGTAAAGGGAACTTTATTAAATGTTTCAAATGATTTAGTATTGGTTAATAGTACAATAAATGCTGTAACAGATATTGATAATAGAAATAATGTAACAGCAGTTAATCTAAATAATGGAACTTTAACACAAGTAGGAGAGAGCCAAATAGTAGGAAAAATTGAAGGACAAGGAACTTTAAATTATGTAGCTTCTCAAAGTAAAGAACAAGCTGTGGGAATAGATGGAGAGCTAATTCTTAGAAATGCTACTAATGAAGAGGCTACTCAATATAATATAACTGACAATATAACTGATATTAGTTTTAAAACTTTAGAAGCTGATAAACTAGTTTTAAATTTTGTCGAAAACACTAAAGGAAAAGAAGCTAATGAAATAGTTTTAGGGGATAATGTAGTGATAGGAGAAGCAACAACTACAACTCCTGTAATAGATGGAAGCTCTTCAAGTGAAAAAATAAATTTAACTATCAATGATATTACTGGAATACATGGTGATATAACTCTTGGAAATAATGATGATACTCTAACTATTGCTAAAAACTATGCATATGATGGAGTTATAGATTTAGGTAATGGAACTAATGATATTTTAAATTTAAGCCATTCAGATGAAGGAACTACTCATGTAAAAAATGAAGAAAATACTTTTAACTACAAAGTTCATAATGTAGAGGAAATAAATTTAACTGGTGGACACTGGCATATAGACAATACTAAAACAGAGATTACTGGAGATAAAGTTAATTTAAATATTTCTGGAGAGTTACACGTAGAAGTAAATAGTCTTGGAGCTGGAAAAGGTGTAGAAACTAGTATGGACGGAGTAGGTAAAGATGTAAATGATTTTACTGTATCAGCAGGAGAAGGAATAAAATTTGTAGTAGGAGATAATTTTAATGCTTTAGAGCCAAGCTACTCTTTTGAAACTGAATATAAACTAGGGGCAGATACTGAAATTAAAGGAGCAGTTATCTTTGATACAAGTGCTTCTACAGTAACTGAAGATTCAGTAGGACATATTAATATTAGAGTAAAAGAAGCAGATGAATTAGGACTAGGGGATTATGCAGCTATCTATGATACTGTAATTAAAAATCTAAGTGAAAATGATGCATTAAGAAATGCTATAAACTATCAAGATGGAGGACAGTTCCAAGATATGATTAAAAATACTGACTTCCAAGCTTCTGCTTTCTATACAACAGGATATGCAGTAACTAAAGATGTAACAGATATGTATATGGATACAGTAGAAAGCTTTGGTAGAAAAGCTGGAGCTGGAGAATGGTTAGCATTTGGTAAATATTTAAGCTCTGATACAGAGTTTGATGGTGGTAGCTCATCAAGAGGATATGATGGAGATATTACAGGAACTGTTGGAATGTTAGAGTATGGAGTAAACGATACTACATCTTATGGAGTAGTATTTGGAAAAGGAGATACTGAGATAGATATTACTGGTGGTGGAAAACTAGATGGAGATAACACATATATTGGTGGTTATGTAAAACATACAACAGAGGGTGGAATAGAATTACTAGGAAATATTGGATTTACTAAGAGTGATTTAGATGCTAAGTTCTCTACACATGATACAGTAGGTGGAGTAAATTATAATATTATCTCTGATGGAAGTTCTGATGCTGATGCAATAACTCTATCATTAAAAGCTAAGAAACCATATAGTATAAGTGAAACTTTAAGAGTAGAGCCAATGTTAGGAGCTAGATATACTCTTATCAATCAAGATGCAGTAGAAAGTAGTGATAGAAACTTTAGAATAGATGAGAGAGATGTAACTGTATTAGAAGGAATGGCAGGAGCAGACTTAGTAAAAGATTTCTCTGTAGCTAATGGAAAACTTTCACTTAAGACAGGAGTAGAGGTATCTCTTCTAAGTGTAAGTGATTCTGATGATGCTAGATATACATTATATGGAAATGAAATAGCATTAGTAAACGAAGAAGAGATAGCAGATAGTAAAGTTTCAGCTCATGTAGGATTTGGTTATGAGCATGAAAATGGAGTAGGAGTAGATGCTAGATACAAATTTATCTGGACAGATAAAGGAGATAGTAATAGAGCAGAAGTAGGATTATCATATAGATTCTAATATATAAAATAGCCTTTTCATAAAATGTAACTCATAAAAATAAGGAATAGATGGTAAGCCATAAAACACTTATCATCTATTTCTTTATATGGAGAAATAGTGGTATTGTAATAATGGGAAGAATGGAAAAAACATATATAAGAAAGAGGGAAAAGAAATATGCAATATATAGTTTATTTGATAAGAAGAGATTAACGAAATATTATGATAATATAGAAGAATTAGAAGAAAATGTATATATTGCTAAAGATGAAAAAACTGGGAAATTTGCATTTTTAAGTTCAAGATTTTCTACCAAAACTGAATATAAAGAGATAATTAAGGTATTAGATACAGAGATTAATGAGTATCTTTATATAGGAATTGTAGCTGAAGAGGAAAGAACGGATATTTTAACCAAGATAGATAAAATAAATATAAAAGAGTTAAGTGAAAAAGAATATAATAAAATAATTAATTTACTTCCAAAAAATTAAGAAGAAAAAGGATTTTAGTCTAAGATGTTGTTAGCAAAAAGCATCTAGATTAGAATCCTTTTTTTGAAAACATAAAACGTAATTAGTGTACACTATATAAAAATAATACATAAAGTCTTGACAAAAAACAATTCATAAGGTAATATTCTATTGTAAACGGTTACATAAAATGGTGATAATATGAAAATGAAAGATATAGCTAAGGAATTGGGATTATCAATAGCAACAGTTTCTCGTGTAGTAAATGGACATACTAATGTAAATGAAGAAACAAAAAAGAGAGTACAGGAATTTATAGAGAAAAAAAATTATACTCCTAATGTGATAGCACAGAATCTATCTAAAATGGAAAATAAGACAATAGCTCTTTTGGTTCCAAATATCAGCAATCCATTTTTTGCTACCCTTACAAATTATATTTGTAAAAATTTCAATAGAGGTGGGTATCAAATAGCTTTATACAATACAGTGGAGAGTTTGGAGCAGGAAAAAGAAGCTATAAAAAATATTTTAGGTCATAGAATAGCAGGAGTAATAGCTATCCTAATAAATGGAGATTATGAAGAAAATCCCCTAACACCTCTTTTAAAACAGAAGATACCAGTATATCTAGTGGATAGAGAGTTTGAGGATTCTAAGCTTCCTGGGGTATTTATAGATAACTATATTGGAGCTTACAAGCTTACAAAGGAATTATTAGAAAGAGGACATAGAGATATAGCTCTAATAACAGGTAATTTAGATTTTCTAAATGCTAGAGAGAGAATGAGAGGATATATAGAAGCTCATAATGATATGGGAGTAGAGGTAAAAGAGAAAAATATTTATGAGGGAGATTATCTTTTTGAAAGTGGATATATAGCTGGGAAAAAGATTTTAGATAGCTCAGTAACTGCTGTCTTTTCATCTAATAATTTGATGCTATATGGAGTATTAAGAGCATTGAAAGAAAAAGATAAGGATTTAGAACTAGCTTGCTTTGAAAAAACAGAGTTTTTAGAGCTTTTAGATAGAAATATTCTTTCTTGTTCAATTCCATTGGAGATAATGGGAGAAAAAATTTATCAGTTGTTTGTTAATAAAGAGAAAAGAAAAAAAATATATATAGAACCTTTGTTAGAAAAGAGAGGAGAGTAAATGAAAAAAGTAGTTGTAGTTGGAAGTATAAATATGGACTTAGTAACTAGATGTAAAAGAGCTCCTAAAGGAGGAGAGACACTTTTTGGAGAGGAGTTTTTCCAAGTACCTGGTGGAAAAGGAGCTAACCAAGCAGTGGCTATTGGAAAACTAGGTACAGAGGTTACAATGCTTGGAAAAGTGGGAAAGGATTCTTTTGGAAAAGATTTAATCAACTCTATGAAAGAGAGTGGAGTAGATACTAGATATATTGAAGAGGGAGAAAAATCTACAGGAATAGCTAAGATAATAGTAGAGGAGAATGGACAGAATAGAATCTTAGTTGTAGCAGGTGCTAATAGTGAAGTAGATAAAGCCTATATAGATAGACACCTAGATGTTATAAAAGAGTGTGATATTGTAGTAGCTCAGTTAGAGATACCAGTAGAAACAGTAGCTTATGCTCTAGCAAAGGCAAAGGAATTTGGAAAGATGACTATTTTAAATCCAGCTCCAGCAAGAGAGTTAGATGATGAGATAATAAAAAATAGCGATTTAATCATTCCAAATGAGAGTGAATTAGCTCTAATAACAGGAATGCCAACAGAAACAGAAGAGGAGATAAAAAAAGCTGGAGAAAAACTTTTAGATATGGGAGTTTCTAACCTTATAGTTACTTTAGGAAGTAAAGGTTCTCTTCTTCTAAATAGAGAGACTTGTGAGTTTCATTCAGCTTACAAGGTAAAAGCAATAGATACTACAGCTGCTGGAGATAGCTTTATAGGTGGGCTAGTAAGAGAGTTAAAAGGCAATAATGTAGGAGAAGCAATAGAGTTTGCTACAAAGGTATCTGCAATAGCAGTAACTAGAAAAGGTGCACAAACATCAATACCAACAATAGAAGAAGTAGAAAATTTTGAGGGGGTAAAAAATGAAGAGAAGTAGACTACTAAACAGTGAATTATCTTATGAAATAGCAAAAATAGGGCATACAGCTCATATTACACTTTGTGATGCTGGACTTCCAATACCTAATGGAGTAAAGAGAATTGATTTAGCGGTAGAAGCTGGGTTACCATCTTTTATCAGTGTGTTGAAGCCAATATTAAGTGAGATGCAAGTAGAGGAGATAGTTTTAGCAGAAGAGATAAAAGAAAAAAATCCTGTTATGTTAGAAGAAATTTTAAAAAGCTTTGAAGAGGTTGGAATGAATCCTAATATAATTTGGGTAAAACATGAAGAGTTTAAAAAGATTACAAGAGAGAGTGAGGCAATAGTAAGAACTGGAGAGTGTTCTCCATATGCAAATGTTATCTTAAAATCTGGGGTAGTTTTTTAGGAGAAAATATGAATAAAGAGATTGTTTTAAGAATGAGTGATATAGTTAAAACATTCCCCGGAGTAAAAGCCTTAGATGGTGCAAGTCTTAATATATATAAAGGAAGAGTTATGGCTCTTATGGGGGAAAATGGTGCTGGAAAATCAACACTGATAAAGGTTATGACTGGAATATACAACATGGATAGTGGAAGTTTGTATGTTGGAAATTCTAAAGTAGATTTTAGAAATGTAAATGATTCACAAGAAAAAGGGATAGCTGTAATACACCAAGAGTTAAATCTTATTCCAGAGCTTTCAATTACAGAAAATATATTTTTAGGAAGAGAGTTAGTTAATGGTTTTGGGAAGATAGATAGCTCTTTAATGAAAAGTGAAGCTAGAGTTTTACTAGATAAATTAAATGTAAAAGAGAATGAAAATACACTGGTAAAAGAGCTAACTATTGGGAAAATGCAGATGGTAGAGATAGCTAAAGCTCTTTCACAAAATGCTAAGATAATAGTTATGGACGAGCCAACAGATGCATTGACAGATAGTGAAACAGAGAGCTTATTTAAAGTAATAAGAGAATTGACTGCTGAAGGTAAGAGTATAGTATATATTTCTCATAGATTAAAAGAGATACCAGAGATATGTGATGATATTACAATAATGAGAGATGGTAAATTTATATGTGAAGCAGAAGTGAAAGATATAGATGAAGAATTTATTATAAGAAATATGGTAGGAAGAACCTTAGATGAGCAGTTCCCTAGGGTAAAAGTAGAGAGAGGAAAAGAGATACTAAGAGTAGAAAATCTAAAAAATAGCTATGTAGATGGAGTAAGTTTTTCACTACATGAGGGAGAGATACTTGGTATTTCTGGACTAATGGGAGCTGGAAGAAGTGAGCTTGTAAAAACTATCTATGGTCATCTAAAAAAAGATAGTGGAAAAGTATTTATTGATGGAGAAGAGAAAAATATAAGGTCAGCAAAAGAGGGAATAGAGTGTGGAATAGCTTATGTATCTGAAGATAGAAAAGGTGATGGGCTAGTTCTAGGAATGAGTGTAAAAGAGAATATGACACTTTCAGCTCTAAATTTCTTCTCAACACTTTTCAAATTAGAGCATAAAAAAGAAGAAGCAAGTGTAGAAGAGTATATTGGAAAATTTAGAGTAAAGACACCAAGTATGGAGCAAAAAATAAAAAATCTAAGTGGTGGAAATCAACAAAAAGTTGCAATAGCTAAAGCCTTACTAACCAACCCTAAAATCTTAATATTAGATGAACCTACAAGAGGGGTAGACGTAGGAGCTAAAAAAGAGATATATGACTTTATAAATGACCTTAAAACAAAGGGACTAAGTATAATTATGATATCTTCTGAGATGCCAGAGATAATGGGACTTAGTGATAGAATAATGGTAATTCATAATGGAAAAGTAACTGGAGAGTTTTTAGCAGAAGAAGCTACACAAGAAAAAATAATGAGATGTGCAGTAGGAGGGAAAGAATGTTAAAAAAAATATGGAGTAATAAGCCACTGATAGGACTTATTATATTTGCTGTAATAGTATCTGTACTAAATCCTAGATTTTTAACTCATGCAAATATATTAAATGTATTGAGACAAACTTCAATCAATTCAATAATAGCAATAGGAATGACACTAGTAATACTAACAGGAGGAATAGATCTTTCAGTAGGATCAATACTAGCTTTTTGTGGAGCTGTAATGGCATCACTATTAAATGCTGGACATAATCCTATCTTAGCATTAATAGTAACATTAGCTCTTGGTTTAGTTTTTGGATTTTTTAATGGATTTCTAGTTTCTAAGATGAAGCTTCAAGCATTCATAGTAACATTGGTAACTATGACTTTCTTAAGAGGGGCAACTCTTGTATTTACAGAGGGAAAACCAATAACAGTAGATGATGGTGGACTTCTTTTTGAAAATATAGGTGGAGGATACCTATTTGATATCCCTATTCCAATATATATAATGATAGCTTTATTTGTAGCTGGGCATTATTTACTTATGCATACTAAGTTTGGAAGATATACTTACGCAATAGGAGGAAATGAAGAGGCTACAAAATTATCAGGAATAAATGTTGATAAAGTAAAGATGTGGGTATATGGACTATGTGGAATGTTATCAGCTCTAGCAGGGGTAATATTAACTTCTAGACTTTATTCAGCTCAGCCTACTGCAGGTAGTGGATATGAGCTAGATGCGATAGCAGCTGTTGTATTAGGTGGAACTTCTCTTGCTGGAGGAGTAGGAAGAGTTACTGGTACAGCACTAGGAGCTTTAATTATAGGAGTTTTAGGAAACGCCTTAAACCTATTGAATGTATCATCATATTATCAAATGATGATAAAAGCAATAGTAATATTAATAGCAGTATTAATAGACAGAAAGTCTAATAAATAAAATAGAGGTGGTATGGATGAAAAAAACAATGAAATTATTTGGAATGGCAGCTTTAATTATGGTAGCTTCAACAGTTGCAAATGCAGAGAAAATAGGATTAGTAGTATCAACACAAAACAATCCATTCTTTGTTACATTAAAAGAGGGAGCAGAGGCTAAAGCAAAAGAGTTAGGACATGAACTAATAGTATTAGATTCTCAAAATGACCCATCAAAAGAACTAGGAAATGTAGAGGATCTATTAATAAGAGGGGTAGATGTTTTATTGATAAATCCTACTGATTCAGATGCAGTAGCAAGTTCAGTAAGAGCAGCTAACAGAAGTAAAATTCCAGTAGTAACATTAGATAGAGCAGCAAATAAAGGAAAAGTAGTTTCTCACGTAGCTTCAGACAATGTATTAGGTGGAGAAATGGCTGGAAATTATATAGTTGAAAAATTAAATGGAGCAGGAAAAGTAGTTGAACTTGAAGGAATTCCTGGAACAACTGCAGCAAGAGATAGAGGAGAAGGTTTTAATAAAGCTGTAAATGGAAAATTAACAACAGTAGCAAAACAAGCAGCAGATTTTGATAGAACAAGAGGACTTACTGTAATGGAAAATATACTACAAGCTCAACCAGAAATAGATGCAGTATTTGCTCATAATGATGAAATGGCTCTAGGAGCTTTAAAAGCAATAGAAGCTTCTGGAAGAGATATTCTAGTAGTAGGATTTGACGCTACAGATGACGCAGTAGCATCTGTAAAAGAGGGGAAAATGGGAGCAACTGTAGCACAAAAACCAGCTGAAATAGGAGCGGTAGGAGTAGAAGTAGCAGATAAGATAATTAAAAAAGAGGAAGTTCCTGCTAATGTTCCTGTAGCACTAGAGTTAATAGTTAAATAGAATAAATTTAAAAAATAAGAGTGATTATCATACTCTTCTTATGTCACGATTTCAATTTAAGAAATTTACTAGGAGAGAAAATAACATTCAAGAATGACAAAGATTGAGGAGAATAAATAGAGCAAGTATATGGAGTTATACTTGCTCTATATTTTTTTATTTTTAAAAGTGTGGTAAATAGGTAATTTTGTAGGAAAATAAAATAAAAATTTCAATTTTTTATAAAAAGTCATTGACAAATAGCTTTATATTTAGTACAATGTTCTCGTGAACATTAGTTAATATAAAACATTGGAAATAGAATTAAATATTAAAAACTTTAGTTAAAAGGGAGTGTTTTTAAATGAGAAATTTAGAGAAATACCATGGAGTAATACCAGCATTCTATGCTTGTTATGACAAAGAAGGAAATATTAGTGTTGAAGGAGTAAAAGCTTTAACTAGATACTTTATTGAAGCAGGAGTTCAAGGAGTATATGTTGGAGGTTCTTCTGGAGAGTGTATTTATCAAGGTAAAGAAGAGAGAAAATTAGTTCTAGAAACTATAATGAAAGAAGCACAAGGAAGATTAACAGTAATAGCTCACGTAGCTTGTAACAATACAGCAGATAGTATGGAATTAGCTGCTCATGCAGAAAGCTTAGGAGTAGATGCAATCGCTGCTATACCACCTATTTATTTCCGTTTACCAGAGCATGCAATAGCTAAATACTGGAACGATATTTCAAGTGCTGCACCTAACACAGATTTCGTAATTTATAACATTCCACAATTAGCAGGAGTTGCTTTAACACCATCTCTATATAAAGAAATGTTAAAAAATCCAAGAGTAATTGGAGTTAAAAACTCTTCTATGCCTATTCAAGATATCCAAACATTCAAAGCTATTGGAGGAAAAGATACAATAGTATTCAATGGTCCAGATGAGCAATTTATCGGAGGATTTATGATAGGAGCAGAAGGAGGAATTGGAGGAACTTACGGTGCAATGCCTAAATTATTCCTTAAAGCTTTAGAGTGCTTCAAAAAAGGAGACTATGAAACAGCTCGTGCAATTCAATATGATGTAAACGACATCATAACAGCTCTATGCTCTTGCAAAGGAAATATGTATGGAGTAATCAAAGCTACTTTAAAAATCAACCACAACATAGAAATCGGAGGAGTTCGTTCTCCATTAGCTAACCTTGTAGAAGAGGATATGCCAAAAGTAGAAGCTGTAGCTAAATTAATAAGAGATACAGAAGCTAAATACCTATAATAAAAATAGAAATAAATTTTAGTCCCTGGAGGAGTCTGGGGACTTTTTTTATCTTAAATTTCCAAGAAGACTCCCACCTCTTTAGGTGGAGATGAATTGGAAAAAGTTTGGATATTAGGTATACAAATGGTATAATAACTATATAAAATTTAATGCTAAGGAGGTGAGAAATCAATGTACTTAACAGTAAAGCAACAGCTGAAACATCTAAGTAAAGAGGAATACCTAATATTAAGAGAGCTGTGTCATTCAGCCAAAAATCTGTATAATCAAGCTGTATATAATATTAGACAATACTATTTTGACGAAGGAAAATATCTTAACTATGTAGAAAATAATAAACTTTTAAAATCAAGTGAGAATTACAAAATTTTAAATTCAAATATGGCTCAACAGATTTTAAAAGAGGTAGATGGAGCCTTTAAATCTTTCTTTAGATTACTTAAATTAAAATCAAAGGGGGAGTATAAAGAAAAAGTAAAACTTCCTAAGTATCTTCCTAAAAATAGTTTTACAACATTAGTTGTTGGATTTGTAAGATTAAATGAAAATACATTCATTCTTCCCTATTCACAAAGCTATAAGAAAAATCATAGACCTATTAAAATAAATATTCCACCATTACTACTAGATAAAAATATAAAAGAGATTAGGATAATTCCTAAGTTCAATGCTAGGTTCTTTGAGATACAGTACACCTATCAAGTTGAAAATGAAGAAAGAAATTTAGATAAAAATAATGCACTGGCAATAGATTTAGGAGTAAATAATTTAGCTACTTGTGTAACTAATCGAGGAAAATCTTTCATAGTAGATGGAAAAAAATTAAAATCTATAAATCAATGGTTTAATAAATACAATGCTAAGTTACAAAGTATAAAAGATAAGCAAGGTTATGGAAAAACATTGACTATGAAACAAAAATATATTTGGAATAAGCGAAATAATAGGGTAAATGATTATCTATCAAAATCAGCAAGAATAATAATTAACTACTGTCTTGAAAACAATATTGGAACTTTGGTTTGTGGATATAATAATGATTTTCAAAGAAATAGTGATATAGGAAAGAAAAATAACCAAAATTTTGTAAATATACCATTTTCAAAACTTCAATCAAAACTAGAGTATCTATGTGAATTCTACGGAATAAAATATGTAGACCAAGAGGAAAGCTATACATCTAAGGCTAGTTTTTTTGATATGAATATAATTCCAGAGTATAAGGAAAAAGATAATATAGAGTATTCTTTCTCAGGTAAAAGAGTAAGAAGAGGAATGTACAAAACATTAAAAGGGTATATATTAAATGCAGATGTAAATGGAGCATTGAATATATTGAAGAAAAGTAAAGTTGTAGACTTAGAAGTCTTATACCATAGAGGGGAAGTGGACACCCCTGTAAGAATTAGAGTATCTTAGATACTTGAAACTTTAAAATTGTCAGAAATGACAATGAACGAAGCTCCCACTTCAAAAGTTGAAAGCTTTAAGTAGGAGAGGTTCACTTTTCGAGGGATAATGTAAAAAAGAACAACGTATAGGAGTGATACTATGAATAGAAAGCCTAAGGTAGTAGTATTAGGTGGGGGAAGTGGAATATCTGTAGTATTGAGAGGACTGAAATATTTACCAATAGATTTGACAGCTATTGTATCTGTAGCTGATGATGGTGGAAGTAGTGGAGCTTTAAGAAAGGAGTTTGATTCTCCACCACCTGGAGATTTAAGAAACGTATTAATTGCCCTAAGTGATGTAGAGCCAATAATAGAGGATGTATTCCAATATAGGTTTAAAGAGGAAAGTTCTATAGGAGCACATCCATTGGGAAATCTTCTTATTATGGCTATGAATGAGATAACAGGAAATATTGGAGATGCAGTAGATAGACTTAGAAAGTTATTTAATATAAAAGCAAAAATATTACCAGCAACTTTAGAAAAAGTATTTTTATATGCTGAAACAGAAAGTGGAAAAATAGTAGAAGGAGAATCTAACATACCTTTTTCAAAAGAGAAAATTAAAAGAGTTTTTTATAAAAATGAAAGAAGGGCACCCTTAGAAAATTTAAAAGCCTTAGAAGAGGCAGATTTAGTAGTATTTGGAATAGGAAGTCTATATACGAGCTTAATCCCTAATCTATTATTAAAAGGGGTTAAGGAAAGTTTGAAGAAAACTAAGGGGAAGGTTGTATATGTTTGTAATGCAATGCAACAGCCAGGGGAAACAGAAGGATATGATGCTTTAGCACATATAGAAGCTATATGTGAAGTTATAGGTGAAGGAATAATAGATGAGGTAATAGTTGACACAGTAGAGATACCAGAAGAGATACTTTCAAGATATAAAAAGCAAAGAAGTGATAGAGTTCTTGTAAATAAAGAAAGTATAAAGAAAAAAGGGATAAAAGTTAAAGATAGAGACATATTAGAAATTGATTCAAAAGGGATGGTAAGACATCATCCATATAAGTTAGCAGCAACACTATATTCTTTAATAGATAAATGGGAGGAATTTTATGTTTAAACATGTATTTGGACCTGTACCTTCAAGAAGATTAGGAATTTCTTTGGGAGTAGACTTGGTACTTCCTAAAAGTTGTAATATGAATTGCATATTTTGTGAATGTGGAGCAACAAAAAAATTAACATTGAAAAGAGAAAGGTTTAAAGATCCAGAAGAGGTAAAAGAAGAGATAAAAGAAGTTTTAAAAAAAATAAAGCCTGATTATATAACTTTTTCAGGAAGTGGAGAACCAACTTTAAGTAAAGATATTGGAGAGATTATAGATTGGATAAAAGAGCACACAGATGTAAAAGTTTGTGTGATAACTAATGGGCTATTATTAGAAGATGGAAAAGTAATAGAAGATATAAAAAAAGCCGATTTAATAATTCCTACATTAAATAGTGTAGATAATTTGATATTTAAAAAAATAAATCGCCCTTCTGTAGAAAGTGATATATCTCAAGTAATGGGAGGGTTAAGAAATTTAAGTGAAAAATATAGAGGAGAAATCTATATTGAAACTTTTATAATAGAAGGATTAAATGACTCAGATGAGCATACAGAAAGAATGGTAAAATTCTTAAAAAATCTAAAATTTACAAAATTACAGCTTAATAGCTTAGATAGACCAGGAACAGAAGAGTGGGTAAAACCTGCTAGTAAATCTACATTAAAAAGAATAAAAGATAAATATATAGAGTTAGGAATAAAAAATGTAGAGATAGTAAATGAGATGAAAGAAGTAGAAAAAAAATTAGATGTAGATAAAGAATTGCTAAAAAATATGAAAGAAAAAAGAGAGTATAGTGAAAAAGAGTTAAAAAAAATTTATAATATTTAATAATTTTTTTAAAAAATAATAATTAAAAAGCTTTGAAATTATTAGGTTTTTAGTGGATATTAAAAAAATGAAAAAAATTTAAAAAAAGTTGTTGACAGTTTTTATATAATGTGGTAATATAATATCTGTCAGCGGGACACGAAAGTGAAAAACGAAAACGTGAACTGATGACAAAATGAATAAAAATGCCGCTTTAGCTCATCTGGTAGAGCAACTGACTTGTAATCAGTAGGTGATTGGTTCGACTCCGATAAGCGGCACCAGATGCCCCGTTCGTTCAGTGGTAAGGACATCAGATTTTCACTCTGGAAACAGGGGTT
>OGEZ01000542.1_pt1 | contig 30972 bp, 28 predicted proteins | sample 1570831 | NCBI WGS metagenome assembly OGEZ01 (sample SAMEA2582059, study PRJEB24529) | metagenome | biome: Human gut stool | place: China | collected 2011
CTGATACTCCCCTATAAAAATGGCTATTTATCAACTGTTTGTTGTGACATAGCCTTATTCAAAAACTTTCTCAAATAATTAGCTGATTTTTTAGTAACAAGAGAAATATTTTCATCTTTAAAGAAAACTTTTTGAGCTTTATTAATATAGTCATGAAAATTTCCATTCTTATTTTCAATTAATTGTATATGTTTTTTGTGCTTAGAGCTTTTATATTTTCTCCTATACCATTTCGTCCCTTTGTACGTAAATCTATTAAATACTTTATATAACGGTATTATCTTTTTATGCTCAGAATCAATTGAGGTTATAGCTTTATTCTTCCGTGAGATTGCATGAGCCGATATAGCCATTTTACTAAAATATCGGGACAATGTTTTACTTCGTACGGATATACTCTGTCCATCATAAGAAAAGCCTAAATAATTAATCAAACAGCTCTTATGATTATCTAAATTACTATCTTCACTATATCTATTTGTAATATTTTCAATTTTATCACTACTTACTTTAAAAATTTGCCTTTTTTCATCTTTAAAGGTCAGTCCATGAACAGCTTTAACACAAGCCTTTAGTTCAGATAATATCGCCTCAATACTACAAGAAGAAGACGGAAATATAAAAATAAAATCATCACTATAACGTTGGTAAAATCCACCATTATCATTAGCTAAAATAGACAGCCTTTCATCAAATTTTATCATATAAATATTAGATAAAACTGCGCTTATAGGAGTACCCTGAGCAACACCTCTATCAACTTTATCAGTATGAATTTCTACCTTATTTTTTCCTAAATAATTAACATTTAAAATTCGTCCTTGATTAAAATTTTTCTTATTAACCAAACGGCGTGATTTTTTATTATCTTTTAATTTATGCCATTTTATTATATCTACTAATTCAACATATGATGCTCTTGTTACATTTTTGAAAACAGCAAATTCATCATTATCTAATCTTTTCTTATCTAAAACTATTTTTAGATTATTCTTTAAATATTCATGATCTAAGTTATCAAAAAAATCTGTGAAATCACCAATAATGACATATAATTCTTTATTATCTTCTTGTAGATTACGTATAAACGAAAATGCTTTGTTAGCAAAATCGATGTTATTCTGCCTCAAATTATTTCTATAAGCTACTGCAACTTCATTTAGATGTTTATTATCTAAAAATTGGTTATAAGACTCATTAAATTTGTAAGCATAATATCTGTAAATCCAGCTGTCAATATGTGAGGCATAAAATATATTCCTCTTTTTATCAAAATTTATTGAGGCTTTTCCTTTCTGTCTCACCCATTTAGGTTTTGGCATCTCAAAATGAATTAATGGGTAAAACCCATGTATCTTAATATTATCAGGATTTCTAATATATTTTTTTACTTTATCATAAGAAACCCATAAATCAAAGTGATTATATTTTCTATCTAAAATAGATACTCTATTTTCCCATTCTTGAAAATCCATAAAAAAGTCTCCCCAAATTGCAAAACCCGTAAACAAGCCTTAGTGGAATAGCCAAAGTTTACGGGTTAACAGTTTACACCATATGCAATTTCATTACATAATCGTCCGCCAAAATCAATAACAATATGTGATATAATTAAGGAGACACTAAACACCATATGCAGTTTCATTACATAATCGTCCACCAAAATCAATAACAATATGTGATATAATTAAGGAGACACTAAAGATGATACTTCAGCACCAACTTAATCACACTTTAATAATATCAAGTGTCGTTACCTGTGTATTACTATTAATAGCATGTGCTTATTATGTAAATCACAAGTACGGCAAACGAAATATATTATTTCGCTTGACATCATTAACAATGCTCCATTAAGGCCTAGTAAATAAATACATCCTTATGTATCTCTATTATACCTCAATCTTATAAAAAAATATATAAGATACTATTCCTGTTTTATTAGCGATGCTAAACTGATTAAATATGTCTATATAAATGATAACAAAATCACATTAGTAACAATAACATTTATACTCCATAGTTACCTAACTCTTATTATTTATAAAGATTGTCCATACATTTTATAAGCAATATTATATACATACCTGGGAACAGCGTAAGTTATCAGACTTAGCCACTATGAATGCTCGAATTGGTTGGCAAAATTTACGAACTAGTGAATTTTTAGATAGTGGTGATTATTTACTAATTACAGGGACAGATTTTAATAATGGTCGTATTAAATATAGTACTTGTCATTATGTAGAAAAAAAACGATTTGATCAGGATACAAAAATACAATTAAGTGCTGGTAGTATTCTCATCACGAAAGACGGTACTTTAGGTAAGGTAGCATTAGTAGAAGAATTACCAAAGCCTGCAACTCTTAATGCTGGTGTTTTTAATGTACGAGTTAAAGATGATACCTTGTTGTCATACAAATATTTATATCACTATCTTAAAGCTCCTTTTCTAATGAAATATGTTACTGCAAATGCAACTGGTGGTACTATCAAGCATTTAAATCAAAGCATATTAGTTGATTTTCCTATACCAATTGCAGAAAAGCATGAGCAAGATAAAATTGCTAAATTACTTGATTTATTAGAATCGATTATTACCCTTCATCAGTAAAAGCCATTTCTATAAATTAATCTCACGCTAATCCAGCCATAGACCTCATCACAAGATCAATGTCTCTATTTTCTAACTCTTGAATGATATGTATGTACGTTTTCTGTGTCGTCGTCATGCTTGCATGCCCAAGTCTTCTTGCTACGCTTGCAATCGACACTCCTGCAAAAAGTAATAAAGAAGCATGCGTATGTCGTAATCCATGAATCGAAATAACTGGTATCTCTAGCTTTTTACAATACCTTTCTAATACACCATTAATTGTTGAATTAAATACACGACCATTTACAAATATTGGCTTATCTTCGGGTAAGCCTTTTATTAATTCTGAAAATTTTATAATCGTTTGCCAATCAAGCTGTATTTTTCTCACTGATGATTTATTCTTTGTTGGTAAGAATCCGCCATCACCTTTATAATCCCACGTCTTATCAACAATCAATGATTGATGTGAGAAGTCAAAATCTTTTGGAGTTAATGCCAAAGCTTCTGAAAATCTCATTCCAGTTTTTGCTATTATCAATATCAACCAATCCCAATTAATTTCTGACGTCAATTTCAAATTTACTAACAATGTATGTAATTCAAACTGATTCAGATATTTAATCTTCTTAATTCTCGGTGACCTACCTTTTATAATAGCCTTTCGAGTTGGATCCCTATCAATTAAACCTTCATCCACTGCATCTAATACAGCTGCTTTTATTTGATGATGAAAGTCCATCGTTGTTTGTCGTTCATGAAACTCCGCATAATCATTTAATAGTTGTTGATATGATATCCTATTTAATTGTGAAAGCCTAAGTTCAGGGACTAATCGCTTTAGCCATAGTAGCGTTATCTCATATTTTCGCATTGTTACATCACGAATAGCACCTTCTTTATATATATGTATCCATTTTTCATAATAAATATAAAATAGTTCGGACTTTTCCTCTATTGTTAACATAGTTTTACCCCACCATTTACGCTGTTCCCACATAGAAATGGCTCTTGCTGATGAAGGGTAAGTAATTCATCAAATTTAGTTAATAGATTACTTATACAAACTGCCTCTTCAATAGATGGACATAAGGTAGTTGTATTCTGAACTACACTTATATAATGACGTGCATGTCCTAAAACTTCAAATCGTGTAGCATTTAATCGTTCAAATAAAAACCGTAAATTATGCTGACTTTTTGATGTTAAGATCTTTATAGCAGAAGATTTTAACATATAAGGAAAATCAACATACTTTCTATCAAGGGTAAAATCATCAAAAATTATTGATGGCTTATCATATGAATTTTTCTCATTTGTATAACCTAATATAAAGGCTTTATTTGCAGTTAAGACAGGCATATTAAATTTATCATTATAATTATCTGACTTAACTATATATGCATCAGGCCTTTCATATTCAAATAAATCTACAAACTTACGCTGTTCCCAAGAATACAAAAAGAGGTAGAAAAGTCCTATTCGGTCTTTTCTACCTCTTTTCCTTACATTTTGACACCTAATAGGGCTAATTGTTCGGCTATTTCTTTTTCAAGTTGTGCAATTTCTTGATTATCTTGTTCAATCATACGATTGATTTCATCAAGATCAAGTTCTTCTTCTTCCTCAAATGTGTCTACATATCGAGGAATATTTAGGTTATAGTCGTTTTCTTTGATTTCTTCGAGAGATGCAACGTGTGCATATTTATCAACGTCTTGTCTGTTTCGATATGTTTCAATAATTTTAGTAATATTTTCTTCACTTAAATTATTTTGATTTTTACCTTTTTCGAATTCATTGCTAGCATCGATAAATAGTACATCGCGTGTCGTACGGTTTTTCTTAAACACAAGAATTGTTGTAGGGATACTTGTGCCATAGAACAAGTTCGCAGGCAAACCAATCACCGCATCAAGGTAATTCTTTTCTATAATAGTTTGGCGAATCTTACCTTCTGCTGCACCACGGAATAGAACTCCATGAGGTAAAACGATTGCCATTGTGCCTTCATTATTTAGATGATATAAACTATGCAATATGAAAGCATAGTCTGCTTTAGATGCTGGAGCTAATTTACCATACTCACTAAAACGCGGATCTTTAAGTTTGTTTTCATTATTATCCCATTTAGCAGAGTAAGGAGGATTCGCAACAACTGCATCAAAAGAACGTGGTCTATCAACCCCATCACGGTCTGGACCATCTGGCCAATCACTTTCAAGAGTATCAGCATTATTTAGTGTCATATTATTATAAGTGACACCATGCATCATCAAATTCATTCGAGCCAAGTTATATGTTACCGTATTTAGCTCTTGCCCGTAAAAGCTAACCGCACCTTGACGGGATCCATCAGGTAATTCATTACGAACCGTCAATAGTAATGATCCAGAACCCATTGTAGGGTCATAGACTGTGAAAGTATCAGCTTGAGATTGTATATTACCAGTAACAATTTTAGCCAAAATTTGACTAACTTCATGAGGTGTATAGAACTCCCCACCTTTTTTACCAGCATTAGCTGCAAACTTACCAATTAAATACTCATAAATCTCACCAAGTATATCCTTACCATTTTCATCTTTATACTCGATTTCATCAATTTTAGTAACAACTGCATTTAAAGTCTTAGTTCTACCTGCTGTTGTTGATCCAAGCCCAGAGTCACCAAGGTTAATATAGTTAAAAATACCTCTAAAATCTGCTGCAGCCTCTTTATTAATTTCAGCATTCTTATTAAAGTTTTCAAATAATCGTTGATAATCACTCGGAATAACGGAACCATTATGAATACTTTCAGTTAAAGAAGCCCATGTATCCTCAGGATTAATAGCATATCCTAATGTACCTGCAATATCAATTAAACAAGCCTCTAAACCTGCGTCTTTGACAAGCTCCTTATATGCCTCATTAACAGATTTTCCATCTGAAATATCAACCAAATCACTATTAACTAAGTATTCTTCTTGGTGAATAGAAAGATATTTATAGAATAAAAATGGAAGAATGTAATCTTTAAAAGAACTTGCATCCATTGTGCCACGCAAGTCATTAGCAATCGCCCATAATTGGCTTGAAATATTCTGTGCTTTTGATTCTGCCATACAAAATCTCCTTTATTTATACAAACATCTGTTGAAGCAATGCTTTTTTCTGTAATTGTAAGTGATCTAACTTACGCTGATGAAGGGTAATAATAGTGTTTATATCGTTTATAAGTACTGAAATTCTTTCTTGTTCATCCAAAGTTGGAATAGAAATTACTAATTTATTAAAGTCTTTTATATTATAATTGGATCTACCGTCACCAGTAGAAACACTGTTAGCATAACACTTATGTTTTTCAGTATTAAAGTAAGTGGCAAGAAAATATGGATTTAGAGTACTTTTATCCGTACGTGTATTTATAGTAGCAAATCCAATAGCACCAGCTTCTTTTTCTTCAATCACTGCCGACGTTCCTATATCACCCGTATGTACAGTTACTACATCCCCGATTTGTAGTCTTCTAGTTTTATTCTTTTCGGCAAACTCTTCATCTAAGTGGATTGGGTTCTCTGAAAATACAAATTGCCCTTCTTTTATATCTGAATTCCGAATAAGTAAAGTACCACTATCTCTATAGTTTTCCGTCATTGTCGTAACTAATCCAATAAAAGTTTTAGCAATATCAATCAACTTACGCTGTTCCCAAGCATCAGTAAATCCTGAAAACCGAAGTTCAGGATATCGCTCTCCATTTTTAGGAAAAAGTTTCTGAAGCAACGCTTTTTTCTTCATATTTAGATGATCAAGCTTACGCTGATGAAGGGTAATATTTTTATCAAGACGTACAATAAATCCTCCTATAAGCTTCTGCTCCTCTAGAGTTGGACATAATATCTTTTCCTCAAGAAATTCCTTACTTGTCAAATTAGACATCATTCTAGATGCTTTAGTACAACGACGTAAAATGGACCCCATTATAGGCTCGTATTTTATGAGATCTTTCCAAAAATTTATATCTAAATTAATCTTCGGCGTAAAAACATCAAAAATATGCGAAATAATACCATCCCCAATAGTATTTTCGACAAATCTACCATAACTATATTCTTTGTTAGTATGTCCTTCAAAAGCAATGTCACCTAATTTAAAAACATTATACGTTTTTAAATATTTTTCAGATCCCACTATAGCATCGGTTTTAAAATACATATTAGCAACAGATATAATTTTATCTATACCATAAGTTAAATCATTTTTTCGACCAGATCGTTCATATATTTCATCAAACTTACGCTGTTCCCAATCTTCAGTAAATCCAGGAAATCGTAATTTAGGTACCCTCCGCGTTTCTTTACTCATCATAACCTCGCTTTTCTTCTATCATAACAACACTACCTTTCATTTACATAAGAATCTGCAAATTTATATAAAGCCGCCACAAGTTCATTACCATATTTAATTTTATTAAGGCTTACAATATCTGTATCTTGTGCTTTTGCTTGATATTCTGCACGTGCATCTTTTTTTAGCTTACTAATTCTACCAGTACTATCTAAATCCTGTTTACCAGCCGTATGTCGAGAAAATAGATCTAATATTTCGTCATTACTGATAACATCAATAATCCCCCATTTTAAACGGAAATCGAAAATATCATCTTTCATAATCATTGTATTTACATCTTCAATGACTTCCAAACTAGTTAACTTTACAGGATATTGGAGATTCTTTCCTTCTGGTGGATATGCACCATTATAAATTGCATCAACTGCATTATTAATTTGTTTTGCATATTGGCGATCATCTAAAGCCATTGCAAAATCATTAATTTTTTCACGATAATCCGCAGCTACATCCATACGTTTTTCATGAACAGCATTCATTAACGCTTCGATTAATTCAGTAAGATAGTCATAGTTAACACTAATTTGCTTTACATGTATCATACGTAGTTCAATTTGAGCAACTGGTACATCATGATTTTCAGCAATACGTTCTTTCAAGTCGTTATACAGAGATGTGGTTAACATTTCTTCCTGTTCAGGTGTCATCCCAAGCAATGTAACAAGCTCATCTGGATTATCATAGTCAAATCCGATGTCTTCTCCATTAACAACATCTGGATCATATTGTTTTAGCTTTGACATTCCAGCGCTATATGTACGCATAAGATTAAACATTTCTTCTTGCTTAGCTTCACTAGCAGGAACCTCTGTAAAGTTATCCGTCATATCTGCAAGACGATCTACCACTTGTTTTACTTCTTCAAATTGTTCTTTGAAAGGTTTCGCTAAAACACCACTATCAACTAAAACTTTTGTATCTACTAATGTGTCTTGTACATCAGCAGAGTGTTTATTCGCATAAATACTCAAAGCTCGATTCATGAGTTCTTCGTTTTTAGCTGGCCATCTGTAATTGACTATACGGCCCCATGGCTTTCCTTGATTATCGGCAATGCGATTGGTTCTAGAATACGCCTGAATTAGCATTGCATCCTTTAATGTACGATCCACATATAGTGTATTTAGTTGTGGTGCATCAAAACCAGTCAAAAGTTGATCTACAACGATAACAATATCTAAATATTGCCCATCTTGTGCTGTACGATTTAAGCGTGTTGTTAAATCCTGAGTATAGCCCGATACATCATCTAAGCCAAAACTAGTACCAAACATTTTATTGTAATGTTTCATAGCACGTAATAGACCATCATTTGTACTTAATTGATTATCACTATTGTTAGTACTCATGCTGAAAGTAATACCAACTTTTAATGTAGGAAGCCCTTGCTTTTGGCGTTCTTGATTCACTCGTTCAAATTCTTCAAAGTACATTAGTGCCATTGGTGTACTTGGTCTATTTCCACCTACATGTGTAGTAAGCATTGCATTATAAGCACCATCACTAGAACGGTTTCGCCAATTTTTAAAGATATCTTCTACTACCAATCGTACATGATTAGGATTATTATCATAGAAACTTGGTTCAATCATGTCATCCATATCATTGTCGGTAAGGTTAGCGATTTTACGTTCAATATCTTGTTCATTCCAATCAGGATATTGTGCCTTATAAAATTTGGGTAAGTACTCTTGTTTCATTTGATCTTCGGCAATTGTAGTTTCAAAATCCACTTTAAAACCTAATACATTTTTATCTGCAATAGCTTCTCGAATAGTATATGCATGTAACAACTTACCAAAGACTTCATGAGTTTTAGTACCTTTTTTACCAACCACCTTATCAAACATAGGTGTTCCTGTATAGCCAACCCAAGCAGCACCTTTGAATACTTTTTGTAAGTCCTCAAAGCTTTCACCACCGGTAGACCTATGTGCCTCATCGACAATAAACACAAAGTTCTTATTAGGTACTACAAAGTCTTTACGATTAATGAGAGTATTTAGTTTTTGTACAGAGGTAACAATGATGCCATACCCTTTTTCATTTAATTTTTTCTTTAACGCTGAAGTATTCTCTGTTCCACCAACAGTATCAAATTGTTTACCATCAATATCAATAGAGCCTTCAGGATCATAGGCTTTATAATTTGCTTCAGTTTGTTTCGTTAGCGCTATACGGTCAACGACGAATACAACCTTATCAACATTTGGCATGCGACTCGCCAACCAGGCAGTTTTAAAACTAGTAATCGTTTTACCTGATCCTGTTGTATGCCAGACATAACCTAATTTATTAATTGGCAAATCAAAATCAGCCCGTTTTAATTCATTTAAAACTGCTTTTGTAGCATATACTTGATAAGGACGCATAACCTTAAGCATTTGTTTATTCTTAGTACCATCAAGAATAGTAAACAATGTAGACATTTGATGTGCCATTGGTATGCTAAGGAACATATCTGCAAATGTAGTCCAATTGCGAACAACCTTGTTATCATTAGGATTTTGCCATTCAAAAGCAAAGTCTTTATTAAATAAATCCGCCGTAGTATTCGCCATATATTTAATTCTATTTGGCGTCATTGCAACTAAAATTTGAACTGTTGAGAAAATATCACTGTATTGTTTCTCTTGAATATATTGATGCATTTGATTTAATGCTTCATCTACATGATGTTTAACAGATTTTTCCTCAATTTGAATAATAGGTAAACCATTAATAAGTAGCGTTGTGTCAAAACGGCGTTCTGGACGACCTGCAATTTGCGGCTCTCGCTTGATTTGACTAACCACTTGATAGACAGTATTACCTGCCCCTATTTGTTTTTGATCAAATACTGTTAAAAATACATGGCGGCCATCATCTAGGTCAACTTCTACTTGAGATACGCCATTTATACCATATAGAAACTGTCCTGCTTGATATGGTGTATACAGTTCATTAATCACCTTTTGAACTTGTTTAAATTCTGTATCACTTAATGGTTGTGTCAATTGATTTTGGTTCAATTGATATAAAATCTTGCGGAAGTTATCCCAAAGTGCCTCGGTTGTTTTTATAGTTGGCTCATATTTCCAAAGTTTACTTTTATAAACCTTCATATTACCATAAGCATCTATTGTATCACCTATTTGATTAGAGTTACCTGTATTACTCACAATCCCAGTTGATAATTGCTCAATTAATTTATTTTCAAATTCTAGCTCTGTCATATTAGTTTACTCCCCGTAACATAATAATTGCTTTACGATATGTGTTATCTGCCACACGCTGTTTTAATGATCTCAGTCGTAATTGTTTAAAATAAATATCTCCCATAATACGTTGCGTTTCAATTGATGGTAGTTTTGGTAACTGTATTTCTTTTAATAAGCTAAGACTATATCGTACAACCTGACTTCCCTGTAAGTTTTGTTTGAACTGCCTTTTAATTTTAGAATTCTCATTAATTAAATAAGCCATATATTTTTTATCTATAGGTATATTTAAAGGCTCCATCCGAACATAGTTTTGAGTAAAAAGATAACCTTCATGATCACGGGTAACGAGTGTAGCCATGCCAGATATTGTACTAAATATTAAATCTCCGGCTTTAAGAGTAGAGCCTTTATATTCTGTACGAATTTGTTTCCTATCACTCATATCTCCAGGTACACCAGTTAAATCTTCATATAATTCGTTCTGCCCATACAAGGTATATAGCACTGCATCTTTACTAGTGCTTTCCTCTAATCGATATTGTGATACCCCTGTATTACTATGAAACATATCTTTAATATACACTATGTCACCTCTTCCTCAAAAACAGTTTTCATTTTATATTTATTTTTGCATGTAAAAAAATTACACTGTATAACTTTTAACTTAAGTATACAGTGTAATCCATATAAAAGCAATCATATTTTTGTAATTTTTTAAAATGCAATTCTATTTCGTCATTTGTTGATATTTACTAAATTCAGTCTTAGCTACATCAATCATCTTTCTATATAGAGCCTGATTAGATTGCATATCTGTATAGCGAATAAACTCACCCGTTTTATCAAATGGTTTAGATTCTGCAACAAACGGATTAACATGAGAAGCTACACCAGCTTCTCTCCCAATAATTAATGTATCATGATATGGATTTACATAAAACAGATAGTAAGTACCTAAATGACTTCCTCCAGATGAACAATAGGCCACAGGGACTAACCCATAATCCTTAAATGTGCGCATAGAATATGCTACAACTTCAGATACAACACCATCATTCATAGACATATCTGCAACAACCCAACCATTGTGAGGACCATATCCCTCCCCTTTACCAGCTAGCTCAGATGTTCTTGCCTGACAACTAAAAGTTGTTATGTAGATAGCTAGTAACATTAATAAAAATTTTCTCATTTTAATTTTCCCACTTGATTCATTCAAATAATTTTTACATTATTATATTCTAGAATACTCTGCAAAAGTATGAGTAGTTTCATTTTCAATAATCATATAATTAGGATTATCATCTGCTATAGTAATTTGATCAATATATCTTCCACCAAACAAAGAAACTCTGATATAAGTTTTCCCGTCTATATGATTTATATCTTTAATAGTATAATTTGCTTTGCCTAAATTATGAGTGTCTACATGTAAATAATAACCACTCTTAGATATCCATGATCCTTGCATAGTAAATGCATCTACAGCTAATACTGTGAAACTGCATAAAACCAAAAATATTGATAATAGTAAAAATTTATAATATCGCATAGTTTCTCCTTACTGATAAACAAAATATTTTTCTACTTAGTATTCTTAATATCATAGGTAACCATTTCTTTTGGCATCTTAGCCCCTAGTCCACTTTGGAATGTATTATAGTAATCCTTATTGTTATTAGTATCTACATATTGCACAATATCCCGCAAATCTTTTGTCAATAGATTACTATTATTAGACATAATAAAGTGTGTATATACATATTGTTTGTCATGAGATATTAACATATACAAAGTTGTTTTAGGGCGCTTAATTTGCAAGTATACAGATGGCATAGCATCATTCCATACGGTAGCAAATTGAATTGGTTGTCGCATCGAATATTTGTCAGACATAATGATACTTCGTACAACTTTTGGGAATATATTCTCTAGATGCTGCATATCAGTATCTGCTATTGGCATCACCATAATCCCCTCTTTATAATAATCGCTATCATGTATGTACATATACGAATCGCTTTTATCTACCCGTACCATTTTACTTGTTTTTAGTGTTAAAAATGTAAAATCATTAATTTTTAATGTCTTACTTTTAGAAAGGATATCCTTAGCTGGCTCAATAGATGGTAGAACATAGTTTACCAAAGGTGAGATTATAATCTCTTTAGTCTTATCTACACCTTGTTTCTCCAATGAATTCAACTGTTTTTTAGGTGTTAAATTGTAACCGATATGATAGGAAATTGTAGGTGTATCCTTCATTGTAAAATTGATACTCCCTACCATCGGAGTCCCCTTAGCATATGTTACATCCCATGTAGCTTTTTCTATAGTAGGATACATAAATTTATCAGCATATAATGAAGGATTAGGCGCTTTATACACTCCAGCTGTTTTCTCTGCAATAGCTTTCATATCATCAATAGTCAACTTGTTATATGGAATCTTACTATCTTCCCAATTATTTCCAGCTGGTTGATGTCGTAATTCATAGGCCATAATCCCATTAGGACTCATAATCATTGCCTGTTTGAAAGCAGAGGTGCCATCTGAAATTTTTTCAGTATTACCATACCTACTTGGATATGGCATAGTAAATTTTATATTTGCCCCATCCTCCTTTAAAATAAATACTGTTGAAGAAAAATTTAACGAATGGTTTAACTCACGATTTGAATAAATTACCTTATCTAAATCTATGTCACCATTACCTACCACAGCTTTGGGCATATAATCTTTTATCTCTGCTTCAACCTCACGTTCCATCTTGTGTACATCTAAATCAGTCTTGCGATAATTTTGATATGCCTCCTTTGATATTGTAGGATCCGCACCTGGTATATTAATATCAATCGCATGACTTCCTAACGTAACACAGCTAAAACATAGTGTAGCCATCAATATACGTTTCATAATAGACTCTCATCCTTTCACATAATGCCTCTCAAATAGTATATATGTATAGAATATCATATTTTAGTTGACATTTAGTAGTACAATATAAGTATAGAAATGAGGAGGTGATACCTATGAAGTTTACAAAACGTATGATTGTCATGACGCTTTTAGCCGTGACAGCGGCTGTATCTACAGGATTTGCTTATGATTATGTATGCAATGGATCACAAGCAAATTGCAATACCAATGCTCAGTATAAATGTAATGCAGATACTCAATACAATTGTAATACAAACGCTCAATACAACTGTAATAATAACAATACAGTTTGTAACAATACTAGCCAAAGTTACTGTGGTCAAAACTCTAATACTAGAGGATGTGGAGGATATAGAAGATAATATGATAAGTACACTAAAAGCCTATAGTACTGTATATGTACTATAGGCTTTTATAGAGTTTATAACAAGAATACTATTTAATGCATCAATATACTGATAAGACACAATTTAAAGCTACACTTGTATTAGGAGTTCATGCGGTTAAAGTATTCAATGGCTTTTGGTGTAAAACCAATATAAGTATTACCAGCTGCGTACGGTCCTAGTTCATATGGTTGGTATACTAGATCAATGTTCCCCTTACCGCGTAAGCAATAGTTATCGGTTACATATTTTACACTCCATCCACTTGGAATATAGCTCTTTGTATAATTACCTGTATAATAACTTAATACATGGGATCGTAAGCCGTTATCCAATTGTGCTGCATTCGCAATTTTTATATAGTTATATAATGGAATGCGTTGACCTGTTACTTTATTATATACAAGACCTCTTGTATTATACATACCATGAGCAGCTCCGGCGTAGTAATAATAGGTAGTTAGTAGGATTGAAACAACTTGACTATCCTCATAGGTAACCTTATAGTTTTGAGAAACTTGATAAATATGTTGGTTGTAATACATATCCTTTGCTTCGAGTACATAATTTGCAATATCTGTATTAATAACTCTTTGAGCATAAGCATGATCTGTATAAACTAAAGGATACTTTAAATCTAAATTTACATCTGATTGACTGCCTGTAACAACAGTTGCATACGTTGGTACAGTTAACATAACACCTAACATAGAGGTCATACATAGCTTTTTAAAGATTCCCATAATAATGTCTCCTTTTACAAGCACCTTAAATAGGTTTATTACTATGTTAGTTCTACAAGCTATAATAAAACTCCTCTTTTATATTTTACTTTTTTGATAGTTTATTTCACTTTATAAAACAGCTAAAACGATTTAGTATTTTACACTAAAATATAAATGTAGCTATATCATACTTTCACCATACAAAAAGGACCCTCCAAAGAGAGTCCTTAATCTGTATTATTATGCTATTAAGCGTTTTTAGCTACTTCCATAAACTCATTTATCTTATTTCTTATGAAGAGTCATATTTTCAAAAGCTGTACCATAAGCTTCTTTAAAGATATAGTTACCCACAACATATTTAGGATCACGCAAAGCCACATCAACATATTGTTGTGGAATATTACCGAAATTCCCCAAAGCCACACCTTCATAATTAAAATCTTCCACACTATTTATTGTTAATTTCATACCAGAGTTAGCTTGTTTAGCATATATGAGACGTGAATAGTCTTGTGCATACTGTGGAGTACGTAATACGGTGGCTACAGAATGGTTTATATCATAACGATAAGTAACTAAAACCTTGTGAATATATGAGTTAGTTCTACTACTATTATTATTTTCAACCTCATATACAACTGCCTGTACTTTATAAATAAACTGGTTCTCTTCTATTCTTTTAATGGAACTCTTATCTACAAAATACATAATAGTATTTTTTCCCCTAAGAATAGGCACATTATTCTTATCATTGTTAATAGCTTCCATCGATATGGCTTGGATCTGTAATGGTATTACTATACATACTAACAATAACATAGAAAATAACTTTTTCATTATTTTAATTCCCCTCTTTCAATATTTATCACACACATTCTATGTATAGGATATCATATTATATAAGTATTGATAATCTATTACTTTCACCACATAAAAAAGGACCCTCCAAAGAGAGTCCTCAATGTATATTGTTATGCTATTAAGCGTTTTTAGCTACTTCAACAAGTTTAGCGAATGCTGCTGCATCGTTAACTGCCAAGTCAGCCAACATTTTACGGTTTACTTCAACGCCTGCTTTAGCTAAACCAGCGATGAAACGGCTGTAAGTTGTACCGTTGATGCGAGCCGCTGCGTTGATACGAGCGATCCACAATTGACGGAATTCACGTTTTTTCGCACGACGGTCACGACGAGCGTAGTACAACGCTTTCATTACTGTTTCGTTAGCTTTTTTGAACAAACGGGAACGTGTACCGCGGTAACCTTTAGCTAATTTTAAAATCTTTTTATGACGTGCATGAGCTGTAACGCCCTTTTTCACTCTTGCCATTGTATATTCCTCCTAAATTACGATGTATCGATCTAATAGTTAACGATTAAGCGTATGGTAAGCATTTAGCTACGCGTTTGTGGTCAGCTTTTGCAACCAATGTAGCTTTACGTAAATTACGTTTACGAGCTGGAGATTTTTTCTCAAGAATGTGGCTTTTGAAAGCTTTCGCACGCTTGAATTCACCAGTACCAGTTACTGCGAAACGTTTAGCCGCTGCGCGACGAGTTTTAATTTTTGGCATAATATAATCCTCCCAATACCTTATTTACTTACTAAAATCATGGTCATGTTACGACCTTCTAATTTAGCTGCTTTTTCAATAGACGCCGTTTCTTTGAGTTCTTCAGCAAAACGTGTCAACACTGCCATGCCTAGTTCTGGATGTGAAAGTTCACGACCGCGGAACATGATGGTTACTTTTACTTTGTTACCTTCAGCCAAGAATTTGGATGCGTTTTTCATTTTCACGTAAAAGTCATGGTCTTCAATATGTGGACGTAATTTGACTTCTTTCAAAGTTACGATTTTTTGTTTCTTTTTCGCTTCTTTCTCGCGTTTTTGTTGTTCATAACGATATTTACCGTAGTTCATAATGCGAGCTACTGGTGGTTTAGCGTTAGGTGCAATTTCCACAAGATCAAGATGCTGTTCTTCAGCCAATGCCAACGCCTCACGGCCAGACATAATACCGATTTGTTCGTTTTCAGGACCTACGACACGAAGTTCACGAGCACGAATCTCTTCATTAATGCGTGGTGTATCCTTGCTAATAGCGTTCACCTCCAAGAGAATAAAAAAAACGGACGGCAAACACCATCCGAATAGAATTCTCTATATTAACCTCATACTTCTTGGTATTAGGTGAGTGGCGGATGGCCTCTGCTTCATAAATTACTTAATTATAATAACAAATTAGATAATGAAAGTCAACAACAATCTTAAGTTGCTCTCAGCAATTTATTATTACAACTCTTACAGTATAACAGAGATTATAAGTTCTGTATATAGGTATACTTACTGACACCTATCTCCCTTTATGTATACAATATTTCTATAATATAATTATTAATTCTATAGAAAAAATACGATACAATAATATATATAATATATTCTACCTAACTAGGTATTATCTAAATAGGTATTATCTAACTAGATATTATTTAACTAAACATTATCTAACTAGGTATTATACAGTAATAGGTATTACACAAACTGAAAGGGGTTTTATTATGAGTGTAACAACTAGTTCGCCTCCTCAAAAGGCTCGTACAACAGTTCAAAATATTGGCCTTATTCTCGCCTTTATTGTTCTAGGTAGTATTTTATTATTGCCTACACCAGAAACATTATCTACCGGTGGTCATCGTATGATCGGTGTCCTCGCCTTTGCAATCATCTTGTGGATGACATCGGCTGTATCCTATCCGGTAAGTGCGACCATGATTACGGCACTCACTGCCTTATTACTAGGCTTCTCTCCAAATCCAGAAGCGCCAGCGAAAGCTATGGGCACGGCCAATGCCTTAAAGCTGATTATTTCAGGTTATTCTTCCCCTGCGATGATTCTCGTAGGTGCCGCTATGTTTATTTCTGTAGCCATGCGTAAAACAGGTCTCGATCGTCGCATAGCCATGCTCGTATTATCTAGTGTAGGTACAAAGGTTAGCCGCATCTATTTAGGTGTTATTATTACAGGTCTCATTCTAGCCTTCTTTGTGCCGAGTGCAACGGCTCGTATCGCTTGTTTGGCTCCAATTATTATCGGTATCGTCGAAAACTTAGGTATTGAACGTAAAAGCCGTGTAGCAGCCCTACTCATGGTAGGTGCCGTACAAGCAGATACATTTTGGAATATTATGATTCAAACAGCTGCCGCTCAAAACCTTGTAGCTGTTGGGTTTATGCAAGCACAGATGAATACATCTGTAAGTTGGATTGATTGGCTCACAGCAGCTGCACCGTTCTCCATAATTATGGCTATTATTACCTACTTTGTAACGCAAGCTTTTATCAAACCAGAGTTTAAAGAGCTCGTTGGCGGTGATGTACAACTCGCTAAAATGCGTAAAGAAATCGGTCCAATGACATTTGATGAAAAGAAACTATTATGCATCTCCATTGGTTTATTAGCATTGTGGGCCACAGGGGGTAAACTACACTCTATCGATACTACAACAACTACGATTATTGCAATTGCCTTATTCTTCTTCCCTAAAATTGGCATTATGGACTGGAAGTTTGCACAGCCAAATATCGACTGGGGATCGATTGTTATGTTTGGAGTTGGTATAGGACTGGGTTCCGTATTACTTAAAACAAAAGCTGCTACTTGGCTCGCACAGGTATTTGTAAATGCCTTCTCCCTTGAAACAGCAAGCGTGTTCCTTTTGATTGCTATTATGGCTGCCTTCCTGATTTTAATCCATCTTGGATTTGCATCAGCTACAGCTCTATCGTCTGCCATGATTCCTATCGTAATATCCATCGTTATGGGACATTCCGCAGAAGGGCTTAATCCACTTGGCGTAACAATGCTCATGCAATATGCAATCTGCTTTGGTCTGGTATTGCCAGTAAACTCACCACAAGGCATGGTAGCTTACGGTACAGATACATTCGACGTAAAAACATTTATGACTACAGGCATTCCATTAACCATCATCGGCTATGTCATGATGCTCGTATTTGCACTGACATACTGGCATTGGATTGGAATTGCGTAAGTCTAAATATTCTAAATAGACCAAACACTCTAAATAATTTTAATATTTTAAATTAAAGATACTATAAGAGGCTCTGTCTTATGACAGAGCCTCTTGATTTTTATATAAGTTTCAATATAAAACGTCTATATTCTTTTCAATGTAAAGCTTTCACAAACAATTATCTATTCTAATTCCTTACCTTTAAGTTCAGGAATTAAGAACACGGTTGCCAATATATCGATTACATAGATAATCGCCAAGAATGCAATTGCCACTTGGTACGAGTACATTGAGATAATCATACCTACTACCATTGGGCTAAAGCCACCTACGGCGCGACCGATGTTAAATAATACATTTTGAGCCGTTGCGCGAGCACTTGTTGGATAGGCTTCTGCCATTAAGGCACCATACCCACCCATCATACCATTTACAGAGGCTCCTAGAATAGCACCGGCAAATAGCATAGCTGTTGGATCAGATAGTTGAGAGTAAATCAAAATAGATGCCACAGCACATACTTGGAACAAGATAAATGTTGGTTTACGACCAATTTTATCAGCTAATCGTCCGAATAGCCAAATGCCGACCATCATACCACATACAGTTACAGCCGTCCACAAACCCGATTTTGTAAGGGAAAACCCTAATTGCTTACTCAAGAAGTTAGGCAACCAGATCATAATACCGTAATAACCAAAGTTTTGAACAGATGTTAAAACAGCAACACCTATAGATGTTTTTGTAGTTCTTACATCTTTTACTAATAACTTGAATGAGTTTGTATGGGAATGGCCCTTAGTTTCTTTGCTTTGAACAAAGATTTCTGGTTCATGTAATTTCGCACGGAAGAACCATGCTACAAAGGCAGGGATAATGCCAACCATAAACATCCCTCGCCATCCAATATAAGGAAGTAATACGGGAGTTAACAGTGCTGCGGCCAAAACGCCTAACTGCCAGCCAATGGCAACATAGCTTGTTGCCTTTGCACGGTGTTGTGCCGGCCAAGCTTCAGCTGCTAAGGCCATACCAATACCGAATTCACCACCTAGACCGATGCCGGCAATTGTACGATATATGAGAAGATCCCAATAGCCTTGTGCCAAAGCACATAAACCAGTAAATATAGCAAATAATACAATAGTCCATGTCAACACACGAACACGACCAAACTTATCTGACAAGGTACCAAAGATAAAGCCACCGATTACGGCACCTACCAAGGTCCACGTCACAAGTGAACCTGCTTGACCAGTAGTCAAGCCTAAGTCCCCTGAAATCAAGGTTAGCATAAAGCCAAGAATCAAGAGATCAAACCCATCCATGGCATAACCTATAGATGAACCAATAACAGCTTTCCAACCGTATGAATTTACTTCTTTCATAGTCATTTCCTTTCGCTACTCACAGGTAACAATTAAAGAGAATATAATAATAAAATCCCCCTCATATAATCTCACCACTAATAAATTATACAGACTAATCATAATTGTGCAAGATGTGAGGGGGATTTTTATCAATATAAACAATAGATATTTAATTAATTACGTTCTTTAATTTCAATCTTAATAGAATTAAAGAATTCTTCAAATGGTACAGAACCTAATTCATCACCACCGTGTTTACGAACGTTAACTGTGCCTTCTTCAACCTCTTTATCACCCACAACAAGCATGTAAGGAACTTTTGCCATTTGTGCTTGGCGGATTTTATAGCCGATTTTTTCACTGCGATCGTCTACTTCTACGCGTACATAGTCGCGGTGCATTTGTTTTGCCAATTCCTTAGCATATTCAACATGTTTTTCAGAGATAGGCAAGATTTTAACTTGTACAGGAGCCATCCATGTTGGGAATGCGCCTGCATAATGTTCAGTTAAGATACCGATGAAACGTTCCATAGAGCCGAAGCATGCACGGTGAATCATGATAGGACGATGTTTTTGACCATCTTCACCAATGTATTCAATTTGGAACCGTTCAGGCAAGTTCATATCCAATTGGATAGTACCACATTGCCATGTACGACCTAAGGAGTCTTCGATATGGTAGTCAAGTTTAGGACCGTAGAATGCGCCGTCGCCAGGGTTGATTACGTATGGAATACCTTTCGCTTCGATAGCATTACGCAATGCTTCTGTCGCTGCTTCCCAAATTGCGTCATCACCCATTGCATTATCAGGTTTAGTGGACAGTTCTACATGATATTTCAAGCCGAATTGACTATAGATACGGTCGAACAATTCGATAACTTTCATCAACTCAGTTTGCATTTGATCTGGCAACATGAATACATGAGCATCGTCTTGTGTGAACGCACGTACACGGAATAAGCCGTGTAATGCACCGGACAATTCATGACGGTGAACTAGACCGAGTTCAGCGTAACGCAATGGGAAATCACGATAGGAATGCATTTCGTTTTGGTAAACCAAGATACCACCTGGGCAGTTCATAGGTTTAATTGCATATTCTTCATCGTCGATGATTGTAGTGTACATATTTTCACGGTAATGATCCCAGTGACCAGAAGTTTCCCACAAATGTTTACTTAAGATGATAGGTGTACGAATTTCTTCATAGTCAAAATCATGGTGAACTTCACGCCAGAAGTTTTCTAATTCGTTGCGAAGGGCCATGCCTTTTGGTAAGAAGAATGGGAAACCAGGACCTTCTTCTTTGATAACGAACAAGCCAAGTTCTTTACCAAGTTTACGATGATCCCGTTTAGCCGCTTCTTCAAGCAAGTGAAGGTATGCATCAAGTTCTTCTTTCTTTTCAAATGCAGTACCGTAAATACGTTGCAACATTTTGTTCTTTTCATCGCCGCGCCAGTATGCACCTGCAATGCTTTGTAATTTGAAAGCTTTCACCTTACCAGTGAATGCCACGTGAGGTCCTGCACAAAGATCGATGAAATCGCCTTGAGAGTAGCAAGAGATGATTGCATCTTCAGGAAGGTCTTGAATCAATTCTACCTTGTAGTCTTCGTTTTTAGATTTGAAGAACTCGATAGCTTCTTGACGAGGCATAACGGATTTAGTAATCGGTAAATTTTCTTTTACGATGCGGCTCATTTCCTTTTCGATTTTACCTAAATCTTCAGGAGTCAAAGTATGTTCCATATCGATATCATAGTAGAACCCCTTATCGATAGCGGGTCCAATAGCCAATTTAGCTTCAGGCCATAAACGTTTAACAGCTTGTGCCAAGATATGAGAAGCTGTATGGCGCAAAGTATGTTTACCACCATCTTCTTCGAATGTTAAGAATGCTACTTCAGAACCATCAACGAGTTCTTCGCGAAGGTCTGTTAATTCGCCATTTACATTTGCAGCTAGTACTTTTTTAGCCAAGCTGTTAGATAATTGTTTTACTGCTTCCCCAAGAGTAGTGCCAGCAGCGTATTCCTTTGCACTACCATCAGGTAAAATGATTTTTACATCTGCCATTTTTCTTTCCTCCAATTTATAAACTAGGATAGCTTTGATTTTTCACTGTCCCCAATAGACCTACTTACCACACAATACATATACAGTGAGTAAATATCTTGAAGAAATTGGGTAATAAAAAAAGACCCTCTATCCCTACAAACAAGGGACGAAGATCATTCGCGGTTCCACCCTAGTTAACTACCTATACAAATATATGTGTATAGTTAATTCACTTCATTAAGCCCGATAACGGTGGCGGCCGTACTTGCCTACTTAGGTTCGACAAATCAGTTTAAAGGGGGTAACTCTAATATATGTGTAAAGCATTTCCAGCATCTGCCTCTCTCTGGTACACAGGGATAAAAGAATCATGTCCTTTGCATCACTTTTACTAGATTATAGTATCATAGAGGACTAAAAATTTCAATACAGTTTGACTGGAAATTTAATAAGAACTATAAATTGTAATTGTTGTTAGAGCAATATACTATAAACTTTACCTTTATTTTTACCTATATACATTTATTTTTAAAAGAAAACGGCCCGAGAATGATATGGCCCCCTTTACTAGACAACCAGTGAAGGCGGAACATATCAGAATCTCGAGCCATTTTATATACATTATTTGCAAATTAACGTTTGAAGTTTGTAGACAGCATAGCACCAATTACTTTTTCCAATTTGCTAGTGGAAAGGTCTGGGCCTTTGTAAAGTGTTAAGAGTACATCATTAGAGTTATCTTGTTTAGATACCATCATAACGCCACTACCGCGAGCCCCGTTATCATCGTAATCTTTCGCTACGATAACAAGGTTCAAATAATGGTCCTTCATGTATGTATACACCTTGCTTGTACGCGCAGAGGAACCGATCATTTTTGCCATGTTCATACCACGGTTAAATACGATTGCATTTGCATTATGAGGATTTGCCGCTAATTGTTGCTTCTCTTCTTCATTTAGAGGCATGAGGTTTACCATGAGGGAATCACCCATCTTGCCGCGGAACATGGCTGGCATCGTTTCGCGTACGTCATCAGGAATACCTGTGTCAGCAGTCAATTTCAATTCCTTAGGAACGGTCATGTATAAAACGCCCTTGCTATTGCGTCCCACCTCTGTCGTACTGAGGTCTACAGCACTAAGCATAATGGAATCTTTAATGGTCGCCACTTGATTAGCCAATGGTTTTTCAGGAACGCCACGGCTCGCCAATTGTACATCGCCAGATTTAGTTTTCTTCAATGTTTCCACATTCCAGCTTGCACCTTTTTTATCTGCATCGCTAGCTTCTGTGAAAGCATTCGCCCCGTCTTTTGTGCCTACATATACATAGGTTTGAGCCGGGATAATTGTATCTGGTGCGCCAGATTTATTGAATGCCGCACCGTATACTACATTAGGAATCACAGTAGAGCCAATTTGTAGGTTGCTATTAGTTTGGCTTTCCACATCAAAATTGATATTCCCTGTGAACGTCATATCAGGACCGTGGTTGATAACAACCACATCCCCTGCTTGAGGAATAACGACAGGGCCTACAGGGCCCGCCATAGCTACACTTGCCATAGATACTCCAAGGCAAGCTGTTAATAATGTGCGTTTCAAAATAGATTGTTTCATAGATATACTCTCATTTCTCTATAATTTGTATGCATTTGATGTAATTGTAAATCTAGTATAGTCATAAAAGTCCCTCATATGATTTACAATCAAAATTATACTTAACCTTCTATAGTGACATAGTCGGATAAGCTACTTAATACTTCAAGCGCCAAGGGCCTTGTAGATGGTGTGCAACGCAACATGCAGCGCCCACTCGCATCTACAGAGGTCATAACACCTAAATATTCATAGCCTTCAATGATGCGATTGATGAAATTCGTATGCTTAGGATCAATGTGAAAGTACACATACGCTTCTTCTCCAGAGGTGTTTAAGTCAGGTACATCTGGAAATGCACCGATTGATTTACTCGGCTCTAAGGCTGTACTGCTCATAAACTATTCATCTTCTTTAGATTTGCACTCACGGCGCATCATGGAGTACGGTTCAAGTGGTGTATCCATGTAAATGCGTACTTTCATTTGTGCATGCGGTGCTACATCGATAGGATTACCATCTTCATCTGTCATTTTTTCGATAACAGTTTCAACGAGTTCCCCTTTTGGCTGGCAGAATTCTACCTTATCGCCCACCTTGAAGTTATTACGTTGTTCAAGATCAACGTATTTTTCTTCTTCGTTGTAGCCCATAACTAAACCGATGAAGTCATGGCTTTGAGTATTTGTAGATTTACCATAGTTTTGCGCCGTTTCATCAGGGCGACCTTCAGCAAAGCCATCTGTATAAGGCCGATGGGAAATCTTTTCTAATTCTGCAATCCATTCTGGACGAACGTACCAATCTTTACCTTCTTTAAGGTATGTATCAATCGCTATGCGATATACTTTTGCCACTGTGGCACAGTAGTGAACGGATTTCATGCGACCTTCGATTTTAAGGCTGTCGATACCAGCTTCATATAGATCCGGAATGCGATGAATCAAGCACAAGTCTTTAGAGTTAAAAATATACGTGCCATGTTCATCTTCTTCGATAGGATAATATTCACCAGGTCGATTAGATTCCACAAGAGAATATTTCCATCGACAAGATTGAGAACATTGACCACGGTTCGCATCGCGATTACCTGTCATATAGTTAGACAATAAGCAGCGACCAGAGTAAGAAATACACATAGAACCATGTACGAAGGACTCAATTTCAATATCTACATGATCCTTCATTTCTTTAAGGTCTGCTAAGGATACTTCGCGAGCCGCTACAACACGTGTGGCACCAAGTTCTTTCCACATTTGAACTGTATGCCAATTTGTAGTGGAAGCTTGTGTACTTACGTGAAGCTCTAAACCTGGAGCCACGCGCTTAGCAAGGCTAAAAATCCCCATGTCTGCAACGATGATAGCATCAACACCGATACTTTCAAGGAATTTCAAATAGTCTTCTAAACCTTCGAAGTCCTCGTTGTGAGGAATGATATTACATGTAACATGAATCTTTTTACCATGTGTATGTACAAATTCTACAGCTTCCTTTAATTCCTCGTCGGAGAAATTAGAGTTTCCTGCGCGCAAGCCAAAGCGTTTACCTGCGCAATATACGGCATCCGCACCATAGCGGATAGCCATTTTAAGCTTGTCCATATTACCTGCAGGACAAAGCAATTCCATAAAATGTTCTGCCATTATTTGTTGTGCCCTTTCCACACACTCACACTCATACCATCACCCATTGGGTAAATAGTAGTGTTAAACAATTCTTTATTTTCAACATATATTAAGTATTCTTGTAACCGTTTTACGATAGTTTTGAACCGTTTTGGTGGTTCCTTATCGCCCCTTACATAACCTCTAAAGAGTACATTATCTGCAAGAATGACGCCCCCTTCTTTCACATGTGGCAGAATAAGTTCAAGTTGTTTTAAATATTGCCCCTTTGGACCATCTAAAAACACTAGATCATATTCGCCTGTGAGTTCCGTTAAGACTTGAGACGCATCGCCTTTCAGCAATGTAATGTTATCGGCATAATCGGATTGGTTAATATAATATTTCGCCATTTCGTGACGCACATCATCCAGTTCAATGGATGTAATATGCCCCTCTTCCTCGTCGAGTAGCGGAGCCATCAACAAAGCGGAGTAACCAATGGCTGTGCCCACCTCTAACACAGAGGTGGGCCGGTACAAACCTATTAATTCTTCAAATAGATGAACCTCAGATTCTCGTAAAATCGGCACATCATTAATCATCGCGTAAATACGCTGTTCATTTAAAATATCATTTAATGTCATGAAAGTAGATTAAATCTCCTACATTATCTATTGTTAGTACCACTAGGAACTACCAACGTAGAGCGTTCAGCAGGATTTGCAGATTCTACCTGAATTTGTGGTACTTGTTGTGCATTAGGAATCACATTCTGCATCGATTCAGGTACAGGTGTCGTCGTTGGTACATACGTATTGGTATTTGTATTATTTCCATAGGATGGAGCAGCCGGCGTGACTTGCGTCGATGATTGATTTTGTGTTGAACCTGGTACAGGATCTGGAATCTCAGCTGCTGGAACTGTAGTTGGTGTGTATTTATAACTAGGTTCTACGTCAACATATTGAGAATCTGCTTCCACCGCTTCTGCAGAACTATAATTATAATTAGGCTCTGTAGTCGCTACTGCTACGTCATAGTTAGGACCAGCTTGTGCAGCTACTTCAGTATTAGCAGAAGAATTTTTTACTGTGTCAGCACCATAAATTTTATTAACCGCTGCTAAATGTTCTTCGTAAGATTTAGAGAAGTGATTATGCCCCTCTTTATCTGCTACGAAGTATAAGTAATCTGTATTTTCGGAGTGTAATACTGCATCTAAGGCTTTTTTACCAGGATTTGCAATTGGTCCTGGTGGTAAACCTTTAGATACATATGTATTATACGGGCTTTGCAATTGCGTATCACCAATCGTTACATTTTCTTTCGCATAGCCAAGTACATAGGAAATAGTCGCATCAGATTGCAATGGAATACCATGTGCTAAACGCTTTTTGAATACCCCTGCAATAGTTGGACGATCTGCATCAAATAAAGATTCTCGTTCAACGATAGACGCCAAGGTTACAAAGTCATGAATACTCATATGTTGAGCTTGAATTTGTTTCTTCACAGCTGGTGTAAGGTAACGATTCATTTCGTCAGCCATCATTTGAATAACATCACGAGGCGTAGCACCTACGGGGATTTCATACGTGCTTGGGAACAAGAAGCCTTCTACAGGATATGTAGCAGGTTTTGTGCCTTTCATATATGGGTATGGTACATAGGTCTTAGCTTCAGCTAAGAAGTCCTTCGCCTTCATAATTTGATTCTTTTCAAGAACGATAGCAATATCACCAACTGTATATCCTTCTGGAATTGTAACACGAATAGATTCTACATGACCTTCTTGTAACAAGGAAATGAGTTCGCGCACAGTTACTTTATTAGGTATTTGATAATGTCCAGTTTGAAGCTTATCATTGGTACCACTCAAATATAACCAGAGCTTAAAGCCTTGAGTTGAGCGAATAAGACCTCTTTCAAAAAGCATATCTGCAATTTCAGTACCCGTTTGACCTTTTTCAATAACGACTACTTGTGTTCCATCATCTTGAGCAAAGGTATTCGGTACAAAGTACAATGCACCAAGGCCTCCACCAATAATTAATATACCTACAATAGCTAGGATCAAAATATATCTTAAGGCTTTTCTCACGTTGTTGAGTTCCTTTCTGTAACATAACAGTATATCAATTCATTATACCATAAACTCTATATTTCCCCTATATAAAAGGGCAATGATTCCACTCATTCCATTTTATGCAATATATTAATATTATATATTTGTTATGCCCTTAGCATGAATGAAGTCCCTTCTTTGTACAACAATGATAATGTATAACAAAATAAAAATAGCGCATTGTCCACTGACAACACGCTAAATTTATGCTAAAGACGATTATTCGTCTTCATCCATGTCTTCATACAATTTTACTAGAGTTTCAAAGTTTTCATCTTCTTCATCCAAAGGTACGTATTCTTCTACGCCTTCTTCATTTGTTTCGATGCGAGCCAAGATCATGTACGTGTCATCTTGACCTTCATGGTCGGCATCTTCATCTTGTACATGTACAAGAACGGCATACTCTTGACCTTCATGGCTCAAGATAACATCTTCTGTGAAGTATTGTTTATTACCATGTTCGTCTTCGAATTCCAAATAATACACTTCACCTTCAAAATTTTGGTCAACCATTGGAAACCCTCCTTAAGGAAAAATACTTATTTATTAAACTGCAAGCGATCTAAATATCCTTGCAAAATTACAACCGCTGCCATTTTATCGATAACGGATTTACGCTTTTTACGGCTCACGTCAGCTGCGATGAGTTGACGTTCAGCCATAACAGTAGATAACCGCTCATCCCAATATGTAACAGGTAAATCGATGACTTCCTTCATTTTTGCAACGAATTCTTCAGTCTTTTCAGCCCGTTCACCTTTTGTACCATTCATATTTTTCGGCATACCTACCACAAGTTCATGTACTTCATATTCAGAAATGAGTTCTTGTAAGCGATTAAAGTCTTTTTCTAGAGATGTTCTACGAATGGTTTCAATACCTTGTGCAGTCATGAGCAGTGCATCGCTACAGGCAATACCAATAGTACGGCTGCCTACATCTAATGACATAATTCTCATTATAATTGTTTAGCCTTTGCGTATTCTTTCAACAATTCTTCAATCAAGTCATCACGCTCTAAACGGCGGATATCGGAACGCGCATTATTATAACTTGTTATATACGCAGGATCTCCAGAGATTAGATACCCTAAGATTTGATTAATTGGATTGTAACCTTTTTCTTGAATAGATTGATAAACACGCGTAAGCACCTCTTCAGCGGTCATCGGTTCATCGTCTACTTTACGGAATAACATGGTTTCATCTGAAACGTTCATCGTATCCCTCCTTTTTATTACATCGGCAGATTTCACTATACAAGTGAAATCTCACCTACTATTATACTTGAATTAAAGCTACAAAGTCAGTAACTTTTTATGCATTATAAAAAATTTCTATAACAGATACAAGTATAATTATAAAATTATATGCCTATTGTAACATAGATTTTAAGGCTTCACCACCAGCTTTTAATGCTTCCATTAATTTAGCTGGCTCTTTGCCACCTGCTTGTGCCATGTCCGGACGGCCACCGCCATTACCTCCAGCTACTTGAGCTGCTGCTTTAACAATATTACCTGCTTTTGCACCTTTAGCAACGACATCTTTAGACACTTTACATACAAAGTTTACCTTATCATCACCCATAGCAGCGCCTACAAGAACCACACCAGAGCCATTCAATTTATCAAGGCCCAAATCAGCTAAATCACGCAATTCATCAATGGAGGACGCCTTTACAGCTGCGGCAACAAATTCAACATCACCTATCACAACTTTACCAGCAACGATGTCAGCTGCACCAGCTGCAGAAACCTCTTTACGAATTTGTTCTAATTCTTTTGCTGTGTCTTTAGCTTCTGTCAACACTTGGTGTAAGCGTTCTTCTATTTGAGGTGCTTTAGTTTTAAGCTCGCTTGCCATGCGTTCAATAGTCAAACGATCTTGTTTTGCTGCATCGAGAGCTGCACGACCTGTAATCGCTTCAATACGACGTACACCAGAACCGATACCAGCTTCAGATGTTAAACGGAAGGAACTAATGAAAGCTGTGTTGCCTACATGAGAACCACCACATAATTCAACGGAGAAGCCAGGAACCTCTACAACGCGAACTACATCACCATATTTATCTCCAAAGAGTGCCATCGCACCTTTCGCTTTTGCTTCGTCCATGGACATTTCTGCGATAGCTAGGTCCGTAGCTTTTAAAATTTCTTCGTTTACAAGTGCTTCGATTTGATCAAGTTCCTCTTGTGTTACAGGGGAGAAATGAGTGAAGTCAAAACGCAAGTAATCAGGAGTTACTAGAGAACCAGCTTGGTTAACATGCTCGCCAAGAACCTTTTTCAATGCTGCATGTAACAAGTGTGTTGCTGTATGGTTACGGGCCATTGCTGCGCGACGATTTGTATCCACTTCAAGCGTTACATCGTCACCTTCAGAGATAGAACCTTCTATAACAGTACCGATATGATATACAGTGCCTTCTGGTAAACGTTTTGTATTATGAACCTCTACCTTACCCATTGGGCCCACGATAAAGCCTGTATCACCTAATTGACCGCCCCCTTCAGCATGGAAAGGAGTAGTGCGTACGATAACAGTAATTTCATCGCCGTCAGCTGCTGTTTGTAAGCGTTCAGAACCTTTACCAAGCATCAATACGGAGGATGCAGTTTCTGCTTCATCTTCAACAAGTTCTTCATCTTTCAAGAATGTAATGTCTGGTGTTGCTACCTTCGCATCTTCTTTTACACGAGCTTCACGAGCGCGTTCACGTTGTTCTTTCATAGCAGCTTCAAAACCTTCATGGTCGATTGTAAAGCCGCGTTCAGAAGCTATTTCCTCTGTTAATTCCCAAGGGAATCCATATGTATCATATAGTTTAAATACTTCTGTACCAGGAACAACAGTTGCTTTTTCAGCAGCTAATGTATCAATTAAAGAATTTAACAACTCAAGGCCTTGTTCCAATGTTTGGTTAAAGCGTTCTTCTTCGTTTTGTACAACACGTTTAACGAAATCTTGTTTCTCAGCGATGGATTTAATACCAGGTCCTAGAATGTCTACGACTACATCAATAAGAGGTGTTAAGAAGATACCTTCGATACCAAGTAAACGTCCATGACGTACAGCACGGCGTAAAATACGACGCAATACGTAGCCGCGACCTTCATTAGACGGTAACACACCATCGGAAATCAATGCTGTGACAGCACGAGCATGGTCAGCAATAACCTTCAAAGAAACATCTGTATTTGGATCTTCATTGTATTTCACTCCAGCCCGTTTTGCAGTAGCTTCAATAATAGGGAAAATCAAATCAGTTTCAAAGTTTGTTTTACAACCTTGTAATACGGAAGCCAATCGTTCAAGACCGGCGCCTGTATCAATATTTTTGTGTTGTAATGGTTCATAAGACCCATCTGGCATTTTATTGAATTGTGTAAATACTAAGTTCCAGATTTCAAGATAGCGATCACAGTCACAACCTGGTGCGCAATTAGGGTCATCACAACCATGTTCAGGACCTTGATCAAAAAAGATTTCGCTATCTGGACCACATGGGCCTTCGCCAATTTCCCAGAAGTTATCTTCGAGACGCGTGATATGGCTCTCTTCTACACCACAATCATTATGCCATGTATCATATGCCTCTTGGTCATCTGGATATACAGTAACATATAATCTATTTTTATCGAGTTTAATAACCTCAGTTAAAAACTCCCACGCCCAATGAATAGCTTCTTTTTTAAAGTAGTCCCCGAAAGAGAAATTCCCCAACATTTCAAAGAATGTATGATGCCGTGCTGTACGCCCTACGTTTTCAAGGTCTCCGGTACGCATACTTTTTTGGCATGTTGTAATACGACGACAAGGAGGTACCAATTTACCTGTAAAGAAAGGCTTCAATGGCGCCATACCTGCCCCGATCAATAACAAAGACGGATCGTTTTCTGGTATA
>OGEZ01000544.1_pt1 | contig 30930 bp, 30 predicted proteins | sample 1570831 | NCBI WGS metagenome assembly OGEZ01 (sample SAMEA2582059, study PRJEB24529) | metagenome | biome: Human gut stool | place: China | collected 2011
ATCATGCCGACAAACAATCAGACGGTAGCTACAAGGTTCATGTAGATAAAGCCAGTCACAAGGGCGATGCTGGTACCTATTCTGTGCATCTTTACTACATGTTGGATGGTAAGAGAACCTATATCACAGAAACTAAAGCCACAGTACCTCAACCCACTGAATCTCATGTGACAGGGAAATTGACTAATAACGGTTCTTACTACAGTGTTCGTGGTAAATATGATGATATTATCATTGTCAATAAAAAACACGGTCTTTCTAAGGACTATAACCCAGGTGAAAACCCAACAGCTAAAGCAGCCTTTGTTCGTCTTCGTGACGATATGATTAACCAAGGTTTGAATGTTGGACGTTCATACAGTGGTTTCCGTTCTTATGACTATCAAAAGACTCTTTACGATAACTATGTTAGTCGAGATGGTCAGGCAGCTGCGGATCGTTACTCAGCACGTCCTGGATTTAGCGAACACCAAACTGGTTTGGTCTTTGACTTGACAGATAAGTCTGGTAACTTGCTTGAGGATGCACGAGCTAGTCAATGGCTTAAAGACAATGCACATAACTATGGCTTTATCGTGCGTTTCCAAGCAGGTAAAGAAGCTTCAACTGGCTACATGCCAGAAGCATGGCATATCCGCTATGTGGGTAAAGAAGCTAAAGACATCCACGATTCAGGATTGAGCTTGGAAGAGTACTTTGGTATTGAAGGTGGCGATTATGCTACTAGCAGCAAACCTGCTGAAAGCAAACCAGCTCCTACAGGTGCCATCAACCTTCCAGCGACAGGCACTTATACCTTCACAGGTCGTGCGTCAATCAAGGCAGAAGCTAAAGTTTCAAGCCCAGAGTTGGCCTACTATGACAAGGGTATGAGTGTTAACTACGATAAGGTTTTGACAGCGGACGGTCACACATGGCTTTCATACATGACAGTGAGCGGTGCTCGTCGTTACGTTGATATTGCTTAGTGTAATAATGATTAGGTTGGACATTATGTCCAGCCTTTTTTGATAGCCTTTCTTTATCATGAGATTGAATTTTTCAATTTTTGCGACGTCTTTTGGAGTGCTATAATGGTTAATATAGAATCGAGGTTATTATGAAAATCGCGTTGGTACAGATAGATGTCGTTCACGGACAACCTGTGGAAAATAAAAAACACGTGAAAGAGATGTTGGAGAGGGCGCTTGATGACAATCCTGATGTTATTGTGCTTCCTGAAATGTGGAATACAGGCTATGCTTTAAATGAACTTGATGGGCTTGCGGATAAGGATGGATTGGACTCTCAAGAACTCTTGTCTCATTTTGCTAGGAAACATGCTGTAGCTATTATTGGAGGGTCCGTTGCTATTGAGAAAGATGGCAAATATTACAACACGACCTATGTCTACAATAAGTCTGGGGACTTAATCAATACCTATAGCAAGGTCCATCTCTTTGGCCTTATGGCAGAGGACCAGTACATGTCTGCTGGGTCGAATGAGTCTGTTTTTGAGCTTGATGGTGTGATAGCTGCCAGTGTCATTTGTTATGATATCCGTTTTCCTGAATGGGTGCGAACACAGATGGCACAAGGGGCCAAGGTACTTTTTGTGGTAGCGCAGTGGCCGGAACCTCGAGTGCAGCAATGGGAGATTTTGTTAAAGGCGCGTGCAGTTGAAAATCAAGCTTTTGTAGTTGCTGTCAATCGTGTTGGAGCAGGACCGGACGATGTCTTTTCAGGACATTCTATGGTTATAGATCCACTTGGAAATGTGGTCTTACAAACCAAGGAGAATGAGGAGGGCGTTTTTACGGCTGATATTAATCTTGAAGAGGTAGATAAGGTTCGAGGTCAGATTCCTGTTTTTGAGGATCGTCGCACGGACTTGTATCATTAAGGAGTGTTTATGTTATTTGAAGAATCTGACTTATTGAAGGCATTGCCAGAACAGTTTTTTGCAGGTTTGGTTGCTAAAGTTAATGCCAAGGTGGCGGAAGGAGCAGACGTTATCAATCTTGGTCAGGGGAATCCAGACCAACCAACCTATGACCATATTGTTGAGGCGCTTTATACCTCAGCGAAAAATCCTGCTAGCCATAAGTATTCACAGTTTCGAGGCAATCGTCCTTTTAAGGAAGCTGCTGCAAGTTTTTACAAGAAACAGTATGGGGTCGATTTGGATGCGGAGCGTGAGATTTGTGTCATGGGAGGTGCTAAAATTGGGCTTGTGGAATTACCCCTAGCTTTGATGAATCCAGGTGACCTCCTGCTCTTACCTGATCCAGGTTATCCTGATTACTTGTCGGGAGTTAGTCTAGGACGTGTAGCCTATGAGACCTTTCCTTTGACGGCTGAAAATGATTTCTTGCCAGATTTGGATGCCATCCCTGAAGAGACAGCTCGCCGTGCTAAGTTTATCTATATCAATTATCCAAATAATCCTACGGGTGCTGTGGCGACTAAGGCCTTTTATGAAAAGTTGGTTGCCTGGGCTAAGACTTACGAAGTTGGTGTGGTGAGTGATTTGGCTTACGGAGCTTTGGGCTATCGAGGCTATGAGAATCCTAGCTTCTTATCAACACCTGGTGCTAAAGATGTGGGCATTGAGTTCTATACTTTCTCGAAAACCTTCAATATGGCTGGTTGGCGTTTGGCCTTTGCTGCTGGGAATGACCAGATGATTGAAGCCTTAAATCTGATTCAAGACCATCTTTTTGTGGGAATCTTTCCTGCCTTGCAGGAGGCTGGGATTGCAGCCCTCTTAGATCCTAAATCTGAGGAGGCTGTTGCTCAACTGAATGCGACTTATGATAGCCGTCGTGATGCTTTTGTCCAGGCAGCTGCTAAGATTGGCTGGAAGGCCTTTCCATCCAAAGGTTCTTTCTATGCTTGGATGCCTGTACCAGAGGGTTACACTAGTGAGAGTTTTGCGGATCTTTTGCTTGAGAAGGCCCATGTTGCTGTGGCACCAGGTAAAGGATTTGGTCCTGCAGGAGATGCTTATGTTCGTATTGGGCTTTTGGTAGAGCCAGAACGTCTGGTCGAAGCAGTCGATCGTATTGCCAACTTGCAATTATTTAATAACTAGATAACAATCATGAAACAAGTAGTTGAAAAAGACTGCTTGTTTTTTTCATATTAATTTCATTTCTTCCTTGACAAATGAATAAAAATACAATAAACTGGTTACATATTTATTCAAAAGGAGTGCATAAATGAAAATTTCAATCGTTGGTATCACTGGTTATAGTGGTTTAGAGTTAGTTAAAATTTTGAATAATCATAAAAAAGTGGAACTTGTTTCTATTCACGCAACCAGGGAAGTGGGCCGACGATTGTCTGATGTGTATCCCTATCTGACAGGTGTTTGTGACTTAGAAATTGAAGCTTACGATGCGGAAAAGATTATGCAAAAGGCGGATCTGGTTTTCTTTGCCACACCTTCAGGAGTCGCTAGCTCGCTAGCAGAGGAATTTGTTCTGGCTGATTTTCCTATTATTGATTTGTCTGGTGATCATCGCTTGCCGGCAGATGTTTATCAAGAATGGTATAAAAAATCACCTGCTAAGCAGAGTGTTTTGAATAAATTTACATACGCATTATCAGAATATGCAGATGTGAAAGATAAGAAATTTATTGCCAATCCCGGATGCTATGCAACAGCGACGGAGTTAGCCTTGCTTCCTTTGGTTGCTACTGGTCTGATTGAGACGGATAGTGTTATTGTGGATGCCAAGTCTGGTTTAACTGGTGCGGGTAAGGCTTTGAGTGAGTCTAGTCATTTTGTCAATGTTCACGATAATTACGTGACTTATAAACTCAATCATCATCAGCATATTCCTGAGATTGTTCAAACCTTGCAGGGCTTTAATCCGGAAATGCCTGAGATTCAGTTTTCAACGTCGCTTTTACCCGTTAATCGTGGAATCATGGCTACGGTTTATTGTAAGTTGAAGAAGGACGTGACTGTAGCTGATGTAGCTTCAGCATTCACAAAGGCTTATAGTGATAAACCCTTTGTACGTGTGCAAGACAGTTTGCCAGAACTACACAACGTTATTGGATCGAATTTTACAGATATTGGCTTTGCCTATAATGAGAAAACCAATGTTCTGACAGTTATTTCGGTCATTGATAATTTGATCAAGGGTGCTGCTGGTCAAGCGGTTCAAAATCTTAACCTCATGCAGGGGTGGGATGAGACGGAAGGTTTGCTTCTGACACCGTCATACTTGTAGATGTAAGCATAGAGTTAGGAGAAAAAATATGAAAGTCATTGAAGGAACAATTGCTAGCCCGTTGGGATTCTCAGCAGATGGGCTACATGCAGGATTTAAAAAGAGAAAAATGGATTTTGGTTGGATTGTCTCTGAAAAACCAGCCAGTGTGGCAGGGGTTTACACTACTAATAAGGTTATCGCAGCTCCTTTGATTGTGACCAAGACCTCAGTTAAAAAGGCTGGGAAAATGAAGGCCATCGTTGTTAACTCAGGTGTAGCCAATTCTTGTACAGGGACTCAAGGATTGGAGGATGCTTACACCATGCAGGAGTGGACCGCTGAAAAACTAGGTGTTGAACCAGAGTTGGTTGGTGTAGCCTCTACAGGGATTATCGGTGAGTTGCTACCAATGGATACGCTGAAAAATGGTCTTTCCAAGTTGGTGGTCAATGGGAATGCTGATGATTTTGCTAAGGCGATTTTGACGACAGATACAGCAACTAAGACCATTGCTGTGACGGAGACTTTTGGTCGTGATGTGGTTACTATGTCTGGTGTCGCTAAGGGTTCAGGCATGATTCACCCGAATATGGCAACCATGCTAGGATTTATCACTTGTGATGCTAATATTTCTAGTGACACCCTTCAGTTAGCCTTGAGCCAAAATGTGGAAAAGACCTTTAATCAGATTACAGTTGATGGGGATACATCAACTAATGATATGGTTCTTGTCATGTCAAATGGTTGCACGCTCAACGAAGAGATTCTGCCAGGTACACCAGAATTTGATAAGTTTTCAAAAATGCTTAATTTCGTGATGCAAGAATTGGCTAAGAAAATTGCCAAGGACGGTGAAGGTGCCAATAAGCTCATCCAAGTTGATGTGATCAATGCTCCTAATGCCCTTGATGCCCGTATGATGGCAAAATCTGTTGTTGGTTCAAGTCTGGTCAAAACAGCCATTTTTGGTGAAGATCCTAACTGGGGGCGTATTCTAGCTGCTGTTGGCTATGCCGGTGTGGACGTTCCTGTGGACAATGTTGATATTATGCTTGGCGGTCTGCCAGTCATGCTAGCCTCTAGTCCTGTGAGCTTTGATGATGAGGAAATGAAAGACATCATGCATGAGGATGAAGTGACCATTACGGTAGATCTTCATGCTGGACATGAAAAAGGAACCGCTTGGGGTTGTGATCTTTCTTACGATTACGTTAAGATTAATGCCCTCTATCACACTTAGACTATCTAAGGAAAAGGAGTTAACTGATGACTGCTGAATATATTGTAATTAAGATTGGTGGAGTAGCCAGTAAGCAGCTAACTCCCGAGATATTGGCTAAACTGTCAGAATGGCAGCAGGCTGGTCAGAAAGTTGTTATCGTCCATGGGGGTGGTTTTGCTATTAATCATCTGATGGAGGAGAATCATATTCCAATTCACAAGGTCAATGGTCTTCGTGTGACGAGTCAGTCAGATATGGCCTTGATTAAAGAAGCCTTGGTTGACATAGTTGGGAAAAACTTAGCAGGTGAGCTGACAACTGCAGGTTTGCCAGCCTATCAGGTCATAGATGAGCTTCCGGACCTTGTTCATGCTGATTTTTTGGATCAAGAGACCTATGGTTTCGTGGGTGAAGTTAAAAACATCACCAATCAGACCTTAGTAGCACTCCTTGCTCAAGGTAAGATCCCCTTGATTCCTAGCTTAGGCTATAGTGAGCAGGGTGATTTGCTCAATATCAATGCGGATTACCTTGCTAGAGCTGTGGCAATTAGTCTAGGTGCCAAAAAACTTATCCTTATGACAGATGTTAAGGGTGTTTTAGAGAATGATCAGGTTTTGGAGCATCTGAATTTTGTGGACGTTCAGAAAAAAATAGATTCAGGTGTGATTACTGGGGGCATGATTCCTAAAATTCAAAGTGCTGTTCAGACAGTTCAAGCTGGTGTTGAGCAGGTCATTATTGGTGATAACCTGACAGATGGTACCATAATCAAGGAGTAAGAGATGACAAAACTATTTTCAAATTATAAGCGGGCAGCGATTGATTTTGCTTCGGCACAGGGCAATTATTTGACAGATACAACTGGCAAGACCTACTTGGATTTTTCATCAGGTATTGGGGTAACCAATCTGGGTTACCATCCCTATGTCAATCAGGCTTTGACAGAACAGGTGGGCAAGATTTTGCACCAGCCAAATCTCTATCACAATCAGTTGCAAGAAGATGTTGCTGACCTTTTAATTGGTGACAAGGATTATCTGGCCTTTTTCTGTAACAGTGGTGCAGAGGCCAATGAGGCAGCTATAAAAATCGCTCGTAAGGCATCAGGCAAACAAGAAATCATCACCTTTCAAAATTCCTTCCATGGTCGAACCTTTGGATCCATGTCTGCCACTGGTCAGGATAAAATCAAACAAGGTTTTGGTGAAGGCGTGCCCCACTTTAGCCATGCCATTTTTAACGACATAGACAGTGTTAAGGCTCTAGCTAGCGAAGAAACAGCGGCTATTATGCTGGAGTTGGTCCAAGGAGAATCAGGTGTTCAACCGGCGGATAAGGACTTTGTTAAGGCTTTGTATGACTTTTGTAAGGAGACAGGTATTTACCTCATTGTAGATGAGGTTCAGACAGGTATTGGCCGTACTGGTAAGCTCTTTGCTTATGAACACTACGATATTGAGCCAGATATCTTTACCCTGGCCAAAGGCTTGGCAAATGGTGTGCCAGTTGGTGCCATGCTTGCCAAGTCATCTCTTGGAGGGGCTTTCTCTTACGGAAGCCACGGCTCTACTTTTGGTGGCAATAAACTATCTATGGCGGCGGCAAAGGCCACGCTTGAAGTTATGTTGGCTCCAGGTTTTCTGGACACTGCTCTTGAAAATGGGAACAAGCTACGAGCTAAATTGCAGGAGGCCTTGTCTGATAAGATGACAGTGACTACTGTGCGTGGCTTGGGTTACATGATTGGAATTGAGACTACTGGAAATCTAGCTGAACTGGTCCAGGACGCTAGAGATAAGGGATTGATTGTCTTAACTGCAGGGACAAACGTTATCCGTCTTCTGCCTCCAATCACTTTAAGTGATGCTGAAATCGAAAAAGGTGTGGCTATCCTATCAGAAATATTTGACTAGACAAGAAAAAATCACTTGATTTACAGTCAAGTGATTTCTTTTACTTATTGTCAGTAGCAATCTCGCTTAGAAGTCCTTTAGCTGTTGTTGTTGGCAGAATACGGACACGATTAAGTGAGAGAAGGCCATCATTGGCACTCGCTAATCCTTCGTTAGTTGTCAGTCCTAACTTGTAAGTTTTCTTAGCTAGGTCCAGTGTTGTTTGGTTGTAGCGACCTGATGGATAAGCAATGGTATTAACCTTGGTATTGAGTTTGTCCTCAAGATAGTCAATAGAATCCGTTAATTCAGCCTTTTGCGTCGCCTTGTCAGTAACAGACAAATCAGGGTGGTTGACCGTATGAGATTGGAAGCTCATGCCGTGTGCCATCATTTCTTTCATCTGTTTAACGGTCAGATTTCCAGCGTTCCCTTTCTTGACAAAGCCAGTGATTATATTATTGGTTGCCTTCGCCTTGTATTTTTTGAGAATAGGATAGGCAATTGTATAGAAGTCTTCGTTACCATCGTCAAAGGTCAGCCAGACAACCTTCTTAGCAGGTAGGGCATTTTCAGTGAAGGCCTTATAGGCTTCTTCAGGAGTTAGGAAGTAGTATCCTGCATCCACCATGGCCTTAATTTGCGCTTCAAAATTGTCCGGAGCAACAATGAGGTTGGCGTTAGAGGCCTCAGATGGATCCATAACGTGAACCGCATGGTACATGAGGATAGGGATTTGGACAGGGTCATCATAGGTTTTCCACTTAGCTGTACTCTTAGATTGACTGGTCTGATCCTGTTGTTGATTGCTTGTCGACTGATCTGGTCGGTTTAGCATAAAAACGGCCAATAGGCCAAGAAGGACAAGATTTAGGACAAGCAGAAGAAGGTTCATTTTTTTTCTGTTAGCTTGATTTGTTTTTTTCTTTTGAGAAGTCATTGTATCCCCTTTCAAATAGGTCTAGCTATTATTCTAACAAAAATGGGGTGAAAATGCACAGAATTTTCAGTAAAAAAAGAATACTTGTCTCCTTAAATGGCAACAATATTCTGTCAATTCCGATAGAAATGTGGTACAATTAAAAAAATGTATGTTTTTAAGGAGAAATCATAAATGTCTATTAAAATTGGATTGCTTGGCTTTGGTACAGTAGCTAGCGGTATTCCTTTCCTCTTGAAGGAAAATGGTGAGAAGGTTCTTGCAGCTTCACGTGACCAACTTGAAATTGCCAAAGTTTTGGTAAAAGATGACGAGGAAAAAAATCGTCTTATCGCTGCCGGAAACGACTACAATTTTGTCACAAATGTTGACGAAATCCTTAACGATGAAGAGATTCAAATCGTTGTTGAATTGATGGGTCGTATCGAGCCAGCTCGTACCTTCATCACAAAAGCGCTTGAAGCAGGTAAAAACGTTGTCTCTGCCAATAAGGACTTGATTGCTACTCATGGAAAAGAGTTGATTGCTCTTGCCCAAGATAAGGGTGTAGCTTTCTACTATGAAGCTGCTGTTGCCGGCGGTATTCCAATTTTGCGTACTTTGGCCAATTCTTTGACATCTGACAAGGTGACTCGTATCCTTGGTGTACTTAACGGTACATCTAACTTTATGATGACTAAGATGGTTGACGAAGGTTGGTCATACGAAGATGCCCTCAAGACTGCTCAAGAACTTGGTTATGCTGAAAGTGATCCAACCAACGACGTTGAAGGGATTGATGCCGCTTATAAAGCCGTCATTCTTAGCCAATTTGGTTTTGGTGCTACAATTGATTTTGACGACGTTTCTCACAAAGGAATTACGAACATCTCTACAGATGATGTGGCTGTTGCCCAAGAATTGGGTTATGTCATTAAATTGGTTGGTGATGTCCGTGAAGTAGAATCAGGAATCTCAGCAGAAGTATCACCAACATTCTTGCCAAAAAATCACCCACTTGCTAGCGTCAACGATGTTATGAATGCAGTTTTTGTTGAGTCTATCGGTATCGGTGAATCAATGTACTACGGTCCAGGTGCTGGTCAAAAACCAACAGCAACATCTGTTTTGGCTGACATTATCCGCATTGCTCGTCGTCTTTCAGATGGCAATGTTGGGAAACCATTCAACGAGTTCCGTCGTGACTTGCCATTGGCTAATCCAGCGGACGTTAAGAGCAATTATTACTTTGCCCTTGATACGCCAGACGAAAAAGGTAAAATCCTTCACTTGTCTGAAATCTTCAACTCAGAAGATATTTCATTTGAGCAAGTTTTGCAACAAAAAGCAAATGGCACAACAGCTCGTATCGTTGTGATTACACACGCTATGTCTAAGACGCAACTTCAAGCTGTTACTGAAAAACTTGAAGCAGCAGAAGACTTCACTGTTGTCAACACATTGAAAGTTTTGTCTAACTAATTGATAAGCCCATACTGGTGCATATAAGAAAGGTATTCAAGGAGAAAAGTCACTAATGACTTTCCTCCTTTTGGTGTGTTATTATGAAAATTACTGTTCCAGCAACATCTGCCAATATTGGTCCAGGGTTTGATTCTGTGGGTGTTGCCGTTTCTAAATATTTGACAATTGAGGTGCTTGAACCAGCAGATGCATGGCATATTGAACATGATTTGGGAGATATTCCTTCAGATGAAAATAACCTCCTCATTTCAACAGCCTTGCAAGTTAAGTCCGATTTGCAACCTCATAAATTGGTGATGACATCGAATATTCCCTTGGCGCGTGGGCTTGGTTCTTCAAGTTCAGTTATTGTCGCAGGGATTGAGTTAGCCAATCAATTGGCAGACCTGAAGCTCTCAGACGATGATAAACTTGATATTGCGACCAAGATTGAGGGGCATCCAGACAATGTTGCCCCAGCTATCTTTGGGAATCTCGTTGTCGCCTCTTATGTGGATGAACATGTTAATAATATCGTTACAGAGTTTCCAGAGTGTGCTTTTGTCGCCTTCATTCCGAGCTATGAACTTAAGACGTCTGATTCACGTGGGGTTCTTCCAAGTGACCTGTCTTACAAAGAAGCTGTGGCTGCATCATCTATTGCCAACGTTGCCATTGCAGCTCTTTTTGCAGGGGATTTGGTTAAAGCGGGACGTGCCATCCAAGGAGACATGTTCCACGAACGCTACCGCCAAAAATTAGTCAAGGAATTTGCGACCATTAAGGAATTGTCAGGCCAATACGGTGCCTATGCAACCTATCTCTCAGGTGCTGGTCCAACAGTTATGACCTTAACACCAAATGATCAGGCTGAGGCTCTTAAAACGGCTATCGATGGTCTTGGATTAGACGGTGAAACCTTCATCCTAGCTGTGGATAAAGCAGGTGTTGTCGTTGACTAGAAAGAATCAAGGGTTGCTCTTTGGACTTGCAACCTATATTCAATGGGGATTTTTATCCCTTTTTTGGAAGCTTTTAGCAGGTGTTTCAGCCTATAACACCTTCTCATGGCGGATTGTCTTTACTGTAGTGACCATGCTGGTTTATGCGTTAATAGCTAAACAGACGACACGTTTTAAAGGGGAACTTGTGGGACTTTGGCAGGATAAGAAGGCCTTGCTTCGCATGCTGCTTGCTAGCTTTCTCATAGCAGCTAACTGGTTGATTTATATCTATGCTGTGGGTCATGATCAAGCAACACAAGCCAGCCTGGGCTATTACATTATGCCTATTGTGTCTATTCTATTTGCTCTTGTTTTTCTTCGTGAATCATTGAGCAGAACCATGTGGACAGCAGTAGTCTTAGCTTTTATAGGAGTGTTGGTTCTAGTTGTCAACACAGGAAAATTTCCCATGGTTTCTTTAGGCTTAGCTTTGAGTTTTGGTTTTTATGGCTTAATCAAGAAAGGGGTTAAGCTTTCCAGCGATGTGGCCATGCTAGTGGAAAGTGGTTTGTTACTACCTTTTGTAGTCATCTACCTTATCTTCTTTTCACCGGAGTTATTTTCCTCTTATTCGACCTTGGAAATGCTTCTCTTAGCTATTTCGGGGGTAGTGACGGCTGTTCCTCTGCTTTGCTTCTCTGAGGCAGTTAAAAGGGCACCGCTTAACCTTATCGGGTTCATCCAGTACCTCAACCCTACGATTCAACTGCTCGTGGCCATTCTCGTTTTTGGTGAGACAGTTAGCTTTGGAGAATTGAAAGGTTTCCTCTTTATCTGGCTAGCCATCCTAGTCTTTGTAACTGGTCAAATCTTAAATCTTCGTAAGAGTTCTTGATATCTGTCAGGAACTTTTTATGACATCCTCCTAAAAATGGGCCAAGTTTTTCTGACAATTTTAGAACTTTAAGATATAATAGTAGTATTAGATTAAAATAGCGGAGAATTTTATGCGAAAAATGAAAAAGCTAGTGGGCTATCTGATTCTGCTCGCTATCCCAGTTGCCATTGCTGCAGCCTTGTTTATTTTTAACGGCTCAGGTTATCGCTTGTCAGAACAAGATGCGGCAGACATTGCTTACAAAAATGCAGGCGTCAAAACATCTGAGATATCTCAATCAACAGTCTCAAAATCACGTTCTGGACTTCACGGAAGTTATGAGATTAGTTTCACAACGTCAGACAATCATTTTGAGTATACGATTGACGGTCTGTCAGGATCTATTTTGAAACATAAGAGTGATCATCCAACGTCTAAAGATGAGGATGATGCTCAAAAAGGTGAAGAACCTAAAGACGAGACTCAATTTAGCGAAAGTAAGGACGAGACGGCAGTGTCCAAAGAAACTGCACAAACGACAGCTCTTAACCATGCTGGCCTAGCTGAAGGTTCTGTGACAAACTTGAAAACGGAGTTGCAGACCGAAGGAGACGGTAAAGTCTACAATATCAGTTTTGATTATGCTCCTAGTGGCCTACGTTATAAATACGCAGTAAATGCTGATTCAGGAGCTATTGTAGCCTATACGACAGAGTATCTCGCAGGAGCTACTGCAGCTGCCCAATAGGTCGTAGATAGTGTGAAAGTTCTCCTTATTATTAAGGAAAAACCTTGCAATTTCTCTGAAATGGTGTAAACTTAAAGTGAAAACGGTAACAGTCATTTTAGAGAGTGCCGTAGAATCAAGGAGGCTTTGACCATGAAAGAATTCCAAGCATTTAAAGATACGCTTAGCAATAAGGCTCTCAAAGCTATTTACGAAGAAAGTAAATTGGAAGTCCAAAATGAAACAACCGAAGGTACGGAAGCCTTCTCAGTTGCTTTGGCAACCCAAATGGCTATAAATCTACTTGAAAGCTATGAAAAATGGCTAAAAGAAGAAAGAGCTAAGGAAGAAAAATAAGATGAAATCCTTGTCGGAAGACAGGGATTTTTCTAATGGAAAATAAAGTTATCTAGAATGTAGATTATCTGTCTTGAAATATCTATAATACCATCATTCGTGTACTCAAAATAAAATAAAAGCTTTTACTTATGATAAATGAGCCATTTCTTGTGAATAAGGTCTCGATTTTAGCCGATGTTTTGTTACAATGGTTTCAGCAAGTTCCTTAAGAGAGGAGTAGAGAGATGATTTTCTTGGTGGTTAGGATAATTACTATGATGTTAGGGGTTATAGTTACTTACCTGCTATTGTGTTATTTTATTAGTCATACACAGTCCGAACATGTTTTAATAAGAGCACATCAAAGACGAGTTGCAGCTGGGAAAAAGCTCAAAGATGTTTGTGGGCTTGAATTAAAAGTTCATAAAGAACATTTTCAGAAGGATTTTGAAGGAAAGTGATGGTGAACTTCATGGCGTTAGTTAAATCATTTCTTGTGGCGCCCTATTTTCTTGGGGTGATTCTTGGTGGTGTATTTTTAGGGATTTATATGTTGATAGATAAGATTATTAAGAATCCGATGAAAGATATCGATTGTTACAAAAAGTTTGTAGAATCTTACAAAGAAGAAGCTGATTTTTATAAAATGACCTCCGAAGAGTATAAAACGATGGCAATAACTTACCGTAAGAGATATTTGGAAAGCCAAGCAAAGTTAGAACTTGTCATGAAAGGTAATAGTAGCCATTGAAAATTGTGAGGAAAAGTAAGACAGAGGACATACTTTCAAATTCAAAAATCAATAAGATTTCCATCACAATTTCATTTGTCTTGGTCTTAAAATTGTGATAAAATAAGACCATTCAGAGGTGCTTTGAAGCCCATTTGTCACAGGAAGCGGTGGTACTGAGAAATCCGCACAAATGTCAAAGCTGGTTGCTGATGGTCAAATTAAATCAAGAAAGATGTGAGTGGTTGCCACTCAAAATTGGGTGGTACCGCGGATACACATTCGTCCCTGTCATAGTTATGGCAGGGATTTTCTATAGCTTTTAAAGAACCAAGACCGAAGGTCACTGGTGAATTTAGAGATATCGATGCAGACGGAGCGCAAGCGAGGTCTACGTTCCTATCAAGGGAGGGTGACATGAAGCAATCTTTTGAGACCAGTAAATTGTACTATGGTTTTCCAATTTTTATCTTGGGTTACCAGGACCAGACACATGGCTATAATGTGACGACTTGTAGTTCTTCCTATAGTCTAGGAGATTGGCTCGTCATCGGGGTTGGTAGTGAGGAAAATGCGGCAGACCAGATTAAGCATTATCAGAAGTTCACAGTGAATATTCCTGATGAGAGTTTAATGCTTGAGATGGAGCAGGCTGGTTTTATTAGTCATCGTGAAAAGATTGCTAAACTTGGCCTAGATTTCCAACCTTCTAAACTGACACAAGCACCTATACTGGATGCCTGTCCAGTCGTTCTGGATTGTGAGGTCGACAGAATTATTGAGGAAGATGGGATCTGCCATATTTTCGCTAAGATTGTAGATCGCCTTGCTGATCCTGGTTTGCTAGATGACAAGGGACATTTCCGTAATGATTCTTTTGCACCGACTTACTTTATGGGAGATGGTCATAAACGTGTCTATCGCTATCTAGATAATCGTGTCGACCCCATGGGAAGCTTTATCAAGAAAGCGAGGAGGAAGGATGACGAAAGCTGAATTACCAGAACGAATCGAGACGGAGCGTCTTCTTTTACGAGTCCGAACAGTGGCGGATGCAGAGGATATCTTTGCCTATGCTAGTCTCCCAGAGGTCGCCTATCCAGCTGGTTTTCCACCCGTCAAGACCTTGGAGGATGAGATTTATTACCTAGAACATATCCTTCCCGAGCGGAATCAAAAGGACAATCTTCCAGCTGGTTATGGCATTGTGGTCAAAGGGACTGATAAAGTGATTGGTTCTGTTGATTTCAACCATCGTCACGAAGATGATGTGCTTGAGATTGGCTATACCTTGCACCCAGATTATTGGGGCCGAGGTTATGTACCAGAAGCAGCGCGTGCTTTGATTGATCTAGGTTTTAAAGATTTAGGTCTTCACAAGATTGAGCTGACTTGCTTTAGCTACAATGTCCAAAGTCAACGTGCCGCTGAAAAACTCGGTTTCACTCTTGAAGCTCGCATAAGGGATCGCAAAGATGCTCAAGGCAACCGTTGTGACAGTTTCATATATGGCTTGCTGAAGAGTGAGTGGGATGAGAAGAAAAAATGAAGATAAGTGAGATTTTTACAGATTGAAATACATTAACGACCTGTAAAGAATTATTAATTATAAGATGACAATTTGGAAATTATATCAGAGCAAACAAGAAAACCTATGACAATAAAGCAAAATGAAATAGTATCGCAAAGAAATACATGGCCTACACCACTAAGAAAACGAGCTTTTAACATTGAATTATATAATCAACAAAAAGAGAATCTATTAGCAAAAAAAATTAAAGTACAATTATCCAATACACCTCAATTTTTTGAAGAAATACAAAAGAAAACACGGTATGAACTGGATTTAAGTCAATTTGCTGAGAAATTAGCTTCTGGAGATGTTCACTTTATGAAGAACCGTAAAAGTGGGGACATTTTAGGAACTTTACTAGATTCAAAAACTAATAAGATAATTGCACAAGTACCAATTAAATCTGTACCAATTGATATTGGAGCAAGTATAGCTACTGCTGGACTTACCCAAAAATTAGGAGAACTTTCAGAAAAATTAGATTTGCTGGAAAGCAAAATAAATCAAGTTAATAGAAATTTTGATTTAAACAGGTATGCTGAGGTGTTGTCTGCTAAGGAAAAATATGAAACTGCTCTTTTAATTCAAGATTCTGACATAAGAAAGCAATTACTTAGAGAAGCTTATTCTCAAGCAACCAACGCTAAAAATTTGTTGTTACAACAAATTTATGATTTTAAGTATAAAATTGAACAGCGAAGTGAAGATAAAAATTATTTTCAAAGAATAGTTTCTAAAAGTAAAACCAAGGAAGATAATGAATTAGCTGAAGCAACTTTAATGAATTTGCAGTATTTAAAGGATGCTTTCAGTTTTCAGATTGGTAGTTTAACTGAGTTACAAGAATATGAAGCATTAAATTATTGTTTATCTGATTTTGAAAATATCATTTCAGCGGATTTTTCTGGAGATGATGCTCTTTTATTAGATGGATTTAGTTCAAATTCAGAAAATCCATTTACGTATTTTTCGAGTGATGTATTGGAATCAACGAAATCATTAACAGAATTTATTGCCAATAATGATGATTTTTTGGAAGTTCATTTTGTTCCTGAACAACTTATAATATCTCAAACTGAGGAGGAAATTGATGATGGTAACTAATAAATGTGAAGAGTGTGGTAGAAAAATTAAAGTAGGTCGAAACACATGTCAAAACTGTCAGAACATTAAAGATGATAAAGACAGGAATATTTTGAAATGGGTAGTAGCAATTGCCGGTGCTTGTCTTGGTCTTGGTGCTATCGCATCGGATAAACTGAATACTAAATCTAATGATAATGACTTTAAGTAATTGATTAATGATAAAAGTCTATTTTAAACATATTAAAGTAATTAAGGAGTACACACATGTCTAAAGAACTTTCACCTAAATACAATCCAGCCGAGGTTGAGGCTGGTCGTTACCAAAAATGGCTTGACGAAGATGTTTTCAAGCCTTCAGGCGATAAAAAGGCTAAGCCTTATTCGATCGTCATTCCACCACCAAACGTAACCGGTAAACTTCACCTTGGTCACGCATGGGATACGACTTTGCAAGATATCATCATCCGTCAAAAACGCATGCAAGGTTTTGATACGCTTTGGCTTCCAGGGATGGACCATGCTGGGATTGCTACTCAAGCCAAGGTTGAAGCTCGTTTGGCTGAAAGTGGTATTTCGCGTTATGACCTTGGTCGTGAAAAATTCCTCGACAAGGTCTGGGAATGGAAAGACGAGTATGCGACAACTATCAAGGAACAATGGGGTAAGATGGGACTCTCTGTAGACTACTCTCGTGAGCGTTTCACTCTTGACGAAGGGTTGTCAAAAGCCGTTCGTAAGGTCTTTGTAGAGCTTTACAAAAAAGGTTGGATTTACCGTGGTGAATTTATCATCAACTGGGATCCAAAAGCCCGCACAGCCCTCTCTGATATCGAAGTCATTCACAAGGATGTTGAAGGTGCCTTCTACCACATGAACTACATGTTAGAAGACGGTTCACGTGCGCTTGAAGTGGCAACAACTCGTCCTGAAACCATGTTTGGGGATACTGCCGTAGCCGTTAACCCAAATGACGATCGTTATAAAGACTTGATTGGTAAAAATGTTATCTTGCCAATCTTGAACAAACCAATCCCAATCGTTGGCGATGAACACGCAGACCCTGAATTCGGTACTGGTGTAGTTAAAATCACTCCTGCCCATGACCCTAATGACTTTTTGGTTGGTCAACGTCATAACTTGCCACAAGTCAACGTCATGAACGATGATGGTACCATGAATGAATTGGCTGGTGAATTCAACGGTATGGACCGCTTTGAAGCACGTAAAGCCGTCGTTAAGAAATTGGAAGAAATCGGTGCCCTTGTCGAAATCGAGAAGATGACTCACTCAGTTGGTCACTCAGAACGTACAGGTGTGCCTGTTGAACCACGTTTGTCTACACAATGGTTCGTTAAGATGGACCAATTGGCCAAAAATGCCATTGCCAACCAAGACACAGACGATAAGGTTGATTTCTACCCACCTCGTTTCAACGATACCTTCCTTCAATGGATGGAAAATGTTCACGACTGGGTAATTTCTCGCCAGCTCTGGTGGGGCCACCAAATCCCAGCTTGGTACAATGCTGAGGGTGAAATGTACGTTGGTGAAGAAGCTCCAGAAGGAGACGGTTGGAGACAGGACGAAGACGTCTTGGATACTTGGTTCAGTTCTGCCCTTTGGCCATTCTCAACTATGGGCTGGCCTGATGTTGACTCAGAAGATTTCAAACGTTACTTCCCAACCTCAACACTTGTCACTGGTTATGACATCATCTTCTTCTGGGTGTCTCGTATGATCTTCCAATCATTGGAATTCACTGGCCGTCAACCATTTAAGAATGTCCTTATCCACGGTCTTATCCGTGACGAGCAAGGACGCAAGATGTCTAAGTCCCTCGGTAACGGTATTGACCCAATGGATGTTATCGAAAAATACGGTGCTGATGCCCTTCGTTGGTTCCTTTCAAACGGTTCTGCACCAGGTCAAGACGTGCGTTTCTCTTACGAGAAAATGGATGCTTCTTGGAACTTCATTAACAAGATTTGGAACATCTCTCGTTACATCCTTATGAACAATGAAGGTTTGACCTTGGAGGTGGCGCGTGAAAATGTAGCTAAAGTCGCTGCTGGTCAAGCAGGTAACGTTACAGACCGTTGGATTCTCCATAACCTCAACGAAACTATTGGAAAAGTCACTGAGAACTTTGACAAGTTCGAATTTGGTGTGGCTGGTCACATCCTATACAACTTCATCTGGGATGAGTTTGCGGACTGGTATGTTGAGTTGACTAAGGAAGTGCTTTATAGCGATAACGAAGACGAAAAAGTCATCACACGCTCTGTCCTTCTTTACACTTTGGACCAAATCTTGCGTCTCCTTCATCCAATCATGCCATTCGTGACTGAGGAAATCTACGGCCAAATCTCTGAAGGAACAATCGTGACTGCGGAATACCCAGTGGTTCGTCCAGAGTTTGAAAACGAAGAAGCGGCAGCTGGTGTTGAAGCCCTTAAAGATGTGATTCGCTCCGTTCGTAACTCACGTGCAGAAGTGAACGTAGCGCCAAGCAAGCCAATCACCATCTTGATTAAGACTAGTGACAGCAAGCTTGATGCCTTCTTTAATGATAACGTCAACTACATCAAACGCTTCACAAACCCAGAACACTTGGAAATTGCAGCAGATGTCGAAGTACCTGACTTGGTTATGTCAAGCATCATCACAGGCGCAGAAATCTACTTGCCACTCGCTGACCTTCTCAATGTTGAAGAAGAATTGGCTCGTCTTGAAAAAGAATTAGCCAAATGGCAAAAAGAACTGGATATGGTCGGTAAGAAGCTCTCTAACGAACGCTTCGTAGCCAATGCCAAACCAGAAGTCGTCCAAAAAGAACGCGACAAACAAGAAGATTACCAAGCTAAATATGATGCGACAGTAGTGCGTATTGATGAGATGAAGAAATTGGTGAAATAAACAAAGAGACACGGCGGGATGCCGTGTTTTTTTGATATAATAGACATAATAATTATGAACAGAGAATATAAGGTGATGGAGAAACAAAATTTTTTAAAGAAAAACGGCATCTACTACACTAATAAATTATTAGCAAAAAATATGATTGATTATTTAGATATTGACTATACAAAAGAGTTCACAATAATTGAGCCTGCTGTTGGAGAGGGACATATTTTTTGTTTAATTGTTGAAGAGTTTCTAAAAAAGAATCAAAATAAATCCCGAGAAAAAATAAAAAAGGATTTGGAAAGTAACTTTTCTGCGTTTGATATTAGAGAAGACGCTATTAAACTATGTATTTCAAGACTCGATAGATTGGTTAGTAAATATTACAATGATTTATCAGTAAATTGGAATGTTTATATTTTTGATGCGTTAGATTATTATCAAAAATTTGATAAACAAAAAAAATACGATTATGTTATTAGTAATCCCCCATATATTTCAAGAAAAAATATGGGCAAATATATGGTTGATAAACTAAAGAAACATAGCGAATTTTGTAATCGATTTAATTTTGATATCTATTATTATTTCTTTGAGTTAGGACTATCTCTCTGGAATAAAAAAGGAAAAATAAGTTATATTACTCCAAATAATTATTTGAGAGCTAGAGGTGCTGAAACACTACTTCAAACATTAATCTCTAATAAATACATTGAAAAAATAATTGATTATGGTGATTCATTAAATTTTGAAGATGCAACAACATATACAGCAATCACAGTTATTTCTAATGAAAATGCTAATTTAGAGATTGTAAATTCAAACAATACTCAATTAAAGAACTTTTCATACGATGAACTCCAGAACAAAAAAATTTATTATCTATATGATGAAAAATTTGAGTATGAAGGAGGAGGTTCCGTCTTACTGGGAGAAATAGCAGATATAAAAAATGGTTTAGCCACTTTACAAGATAATGTTTTTATTCTTGCTGAAGAAGAGATTGTTAATGATTTGGGAGATAATTATGTTATAGAAAAAAAATCTAGACATTATCTTATTGAGAAAGCTATTTTAAAAAAGGGAGTGCGAGCTTCTAATCTTAATAAAAAATATTATACAATCTTTCCCTATGATGATAGAAATCAGAAAATAATTACAATTAGTGAACGTTATCCATGTACGTATGACTATTTAAGAAATGAGTTAAATGATTCTTTTCAAGAAAAGTATGGTATTTATTTTGGTCGGACTCAGGGAATGTTGAATTACTACTCTCAAAAAATTATAATACCGAGGGTTGCTAATTTAGAAGATGTTCCATTTAAACAAATTGATTTTGGCTTTGTATTGGCTGGTATTTCAATTGTATTTTTAAGGAATATGAGTCAGTCATCTTATAATAAAATTCTAGAATATTTAAATTCAAAACTTGTAGTTGATTATTTAAAAAGAATATCTAAGAATTATTCATCAGGATATAAAAATATAAGCACTAACGATCTAAAAAAAATTAGAATCCCAATTAAGTTATTTGATGAGGAGTAAAAAATGGGTGATAAACTTAACTATATCGTTGAAGATAATATTATTGCAGAGGTTTTAGGTAGAAATAATTTCTCAACAAAAGAATCTGCTATTTTAGAATTAATAAAAAATGCTTATGATGCCGGGGCTAGTAAGTTAAACTTAATTTTCAAAAAATCTGAGAATACAGGTCGTTTAATGCTTGAAATAATAGATGATGGTTCTGGAATGAATGAAAATGATATTAGGCAAGCTTGGATGCATGTTGGTAAAAGTACCAGAGATTATAAAGATTCTGATACGGGAAGGATTTTTGCTGGATCAAAAGGAATTGGAAGGTTTGCTTTAGCTAGATTAGGTGAATCGGTTGATATGTTCACTAAAAAAAATTTTGAAGTTGGTTATCACTGGAAAACCAATTGGAATAGTTCAGAGATTGATATTGATTATAATATAGCTAGTCAAGGAACTAAAATTCAAATAAATGAATTAAGAGATAAATGGTCATCAAAAAGTATTAAACCGTTAAAAAACTATATAAGTAAGACTTATAGAGATAGTAAAATGAAAATTTCTATAATGTTTTTAGTAGAAAATGGAGAAAGTTTGGAGGAGGAGGCTGAGTTAATTTGGACAAATCCCAAAATTGGGGAAAATTATCTTGAATCTATTGCAATCAATTATAATTCTAAGAATAAGATACTTTCTGGTCAAGTACTTTCAGATGAATTTAATGATTCTGTTTTGAAAATGACAAGCAAGAATATAAAAGAGTATTTGTTTAAACAAAATATGATTGACGAGTTAAATAAAGAAATCTCCGAATTAATAATTGAAGAAGAAGATATTAAAAAAGAAGATATAACAGAGCAAATGATTGCAGATTTATTAGAGGGAGTAGGTTCTTTTGAAGGTCAATTATATTTTAGTTTAAATAATGTTACTCAGGTAGATAAAGAAAAATATGAATATAAATACAAATCATTATCAAATAGATTTAACATGGGGGTAATTTTATATAGAAATGCTTTTAGTATAGATTCTTTTGAAGGTAGAACAGACTGGTTAGAGCTTGGGAAACGTTCTGCTTCCTCACCAGCAGCTGCTTCACATCCAACAGGTTCTTGGAGAGTTCGTCGAAATCAATTATCAGGTTACATTATAATTGATAAAGAAGAAAATTCTCATATTGAAGATATTTCAAATAGGCAGGGTATTGTTCAAAATATTCATTTTATTATTTTAAAAAAAATCATTGATGGTGCTTTAAAGGAATTTGAAAGTTATAGACAATCTATAATTAGAGATATTAGAAAAATAAAAGATAAAGACAATCGAACATCAGTTATAAAAGAAGTTAATATTGAAAATAAAATTGATAGTTTTATTGAACAAAGTAAATCCATAGAAGAATTAACTATTGAAGATTTAGTTGAAATGAAAAACAAACTCTCTGAGTATAAAAATAAAGTTAACGATATCACATTTGAAAAAATGGAAGTGGAAGAAAATTATCGCTATGAAGCACAGTTGTTAAATGTTCTTGCTACTTTACAATTAAAAATAAGTTCGTTGAGCCATGAATTACATAATAATAGGAATACAATTGCTGCAAATCCTGAAAAAATTGAAGAAGCTTTAAAAAGAAAATATGATTGGGAGGAACTTAAGTCTGAAATGCCAAGTAGTAGGAATATTCCATCATTATTAAAAAATCTTGAAAAAGATTTAGAAAAAGTTTTGGATCTCTCTGATACTATTATAGATGAAAATAAAAAAGAAAGATTCGAGCCACGAGAATATAGTTTAGAAGTTCTTGTGGAGGAGATAGTTGAAAAATGGAAAACTCAATATAATTGGGTTAACTTTAAAACTAATTGCACCGGCGAAGATATCATAATAATATCTTACGATTATTTAATGATTATACTCGATAACTTAATTCTTAATAGTGTGCAGGTGAATGAATATAGAAAAGAACTAGAAATATCGGTTGATTTCGATTATAATAAAGGAAAATTACTACTTGAATATTCTGACAATGGCAAAGGGCTTGATAAAAAATATAAAAATAATCCGTTGAAAATATTAAATGTTCACGAAGGTACTAGAAAAGATGGGCATGGTTTAGGGATGTGGATGGTGAACAACACAGTCTATAAACTTAATGGTAATATTAGTATTGATGGAGAAACAAACGGATTTAATTTAAAAGCAGAAATGAATATATAAAAATCAATAGTGAGGGTATGATATGACACAGCAGATTAAGTTAATATATGTGGATGATAAGCTAGATCCGTTATTAGTTGATTATCTATATGATTTTAGAAAAGATGACATAATAATCGTTTATAATGAAATTGAATTTGATAGTAGTAGTAGAAATTATGAATCATTATTAACTGATAGCAGAGTTTTAGAGTCTGATATTATTGTTATTGATTCTAAGTTGTTCGAGAATGAATATGCAGAATCTGGTTCAAAATTTACTGGCCAAGAATTTAAATTGGTTTTAAGAATTTTAAATCCTTTTATAAAAGTAATTGTAATAACTCAAAATAGAGATTTAGCAAATTATGGGGTTTTAAACAAATTTGCTACTTCTAAAGGTAATGCTTCTCAAGATAATGCTAATAATTTTTATAATAAATCCTTAAAACCTACAATAGAAGAAGCAATAAAAGAAATAGTAGAGATGAGAAGAATTGGGAAGGAGTTAGAATTAAACAAAGGTGCTTATGAGGGATCGTTGATTGTTGAAAAAACACAAAATTTACTTAATAAAATAACATCATATAGAGAATTGACAGACGAAAAAATCGATGAGCTAATAGATATTATAAAGAAGGAAGTATTGGAGGATAGAGATGAGTGATTATCGATTTGTGGGAGAAGAAGAAGCTGACTTTGCAAAAATTATTCAAGAAAAAAATCTATTAGCATGTAAAATCGATAGGCGAACAATCAAAGATGACAATCTGGGGAAACATTATGATAAAATAAAAAATAAATGTTCTAATTATTATGAGACTTTTCAAAAAATTTATCATCAAAAATGTGGCTACTGCGGTGTTTCAGTCTCTATAAATTCAGCACCTCAATATGAGTTAGATCATTTTATTAATGAATTACAAAAAACATCTCCAAATGGAAAATCTGTAGATCACATCGAAAATCTTATATTTGCTTGTCGAAATTGCAATCAAGCAAAAAAAGAATTTGATACAAAAAAGATTATTGGCTTAGTACACCCTGATGGGGATAATATAAAAAAAGTCTTTGAACGAGATAACTATTATAAAATAGTAATCTCTCAAGGATATTTAAATAATGAGGAGGTTAAATCATTCTATAGTAAAATGAAATTTGACTACGCATATAGGAAATTAGATTATCTGTTGTTGAATCTTTACTTTTCTAAAAATAATAAAATAGATAGAATTTATAATAGATTATTAGAACTCAGAAATAGTTTTCCAAGTTTGAATAAATTACAATAATATTTTAGAAAGCAGGTTACTACAAGACAAATTCTGTAAGTTCGAACCGCTCTGATAAGTACAACATTGCAGCTTTCTTCTCAGGTGTTGGGGGAATTGAGTTGGGATTTGAACAGACCTCTGAGTTCAGAGTGGTGTATGCCAATGAATTTGATAAGTATGCACCTTAGACTTATCAGTTAAACTATCTAGAGACTTATTTGTATTGGCGTAGACAACCCCCCTGTGGATGTGATTGGTTGGTTAGCCAAAAAATAGTTATTTTCAAAGTTATGAAATACTTTCCCCCTTCAGCTTTCTTTAAGCAACCCAAGCTATACTATAGTCATCCTAATAAGTATTACTGAACTTGGTTCAGTAGCACTCACAGTCCTTGGCTTTAAGTCAGACAGTGAATCTTTCTTTTTTTCATAAATCTCCCAATCAAGTCTAACCATAAAAGGTTAGGCTTGTTTTTATGAAATAAGAAGAAAGTTTCTCATTAGAAGTAAACGCTTACGCAAATAAAGTGAAAATGTTAGGCAAAGTCAGTGAAAAAGTCCAAAAAACCGTCAATTCATTGACTTTCGTGAAAAATAGGACTAAAATAGCATGGTAAAAATAATTAAAAGGAGATTCTACTATGAATTTAACTATCTTAGCCCTCGGTTTGGCCGTTATGGGTGTATCTCTTGGTGAGGGTATCCTCGTTGCCAATATCGCTAAAGCTGCAGCTCGCCAACCTGAGATGTTTAGCAAACTTCAAACATTGATGTTTACTGGTGTTGCCTTTATCGAAGGTACCTTCTTCGTATTGTTTGCCCTTAGCTACATTGTCTAATAGACAAATAAAAAAGATGAAGGAGGGATGAGCAGTGGAAACTACAAGTAATCCAACCGTCTCATTATTTGGGATTGATTTTGACTTGACGATCCTTGCCATGTCTCTCTTGACAGTAATTATCGTTTTTGGAGTGGTTTTTTGGTCAAGTCGTAAGATGACCATTAAACCAAAGGGAAAACAAAATGTACTCGAGTTCATCTATGAATTTGTGAACAACACTATTTCTCAAAATCTTGGAAAATTCACAAAAAATTATAGTTTGCTCTTGTTTGTAATTTTCACCTTTGTGTTTACAGCAAACAACTTAGGTCTGCTTGTATCTGTTAAAAGTGAGCATTACAATTTTTGGTCTTCTCCAACATCGAATTTCGGTGTTACTATCACTCTTTCTTTGATTATTACCCTCGTTAGTCATATTGAGGGGATCCGTAAAAAAGGGCTTAAAGGCTATCTAAAGGGCTACCTTTCACCATATCCAGCAATGCTTCCGATGAACATTTTGGAACAGTTAACCAATCTTGCTTCATTAGCTTTGCGTTTGTTTGGTAACATTTATTCTGGTGAGGTACTAACTGGCTTGATTCTTCAATTGGTGACATGGTCTGCTTTTGCAGCACCGGTGTCCTTTGCTTTGAACCTTGTCTGGGTTGCCTTTTCAGCTTTTATTGGGTTCATTCAAGCCTATGTCTTTATTATCCTAAGTTCTAACTACATTGGTGATAAAGTCAACGAAGAATAATTAAGAAAGGGAGAAATGAAATGTCATTACTGATTAATAGTACGACACTTGGTAATATCATTATTACGCTCGGCTCAGTTTTTCTCTTGTATTACCTCATTCGTAAATTCGCATGGGATCAAATTACAGGAATCTTTGCCGCTCGTGAAAAGAAAATTGCCACAGATATTGATAGTGCTGAAAATGCTCGTCAAGAAGCAGAGAGCTTGGCACAAAAACGTCAAGATGAGTTAGCTGGTGCTCGCACAGAAGCAGCTCAGATTATTGATGGGGCCAAGGAAACTGGTAAAACTCAAGAGTCAAAAATCATTGCAGAAGCACATGATGAAGCTAAACGCTTGAAAGAAAAAGCAAATCAAGATATCGCTCAAAGCCGTGTGGAAGCACTTGCTGGCGTTAAAGGTGAGGTTGCTGACTTGACTGTCCTTTTGGCAGAAAAAGTCATGAAACAAAACCTTGATGCAAAAGCGCAATCTGACTTGATTGATAGCTATCTTGATCAATTAGGAGATGCTTAATGGATAAGAAAACACAAGCTCTTGTTGAGCAGTATGCCAGAAGTCTGGTAGAAGTCGCTTTTGAACAAGACGCCGTGTCAACAATCCAAGAAGAGGTAAGGCAAATCCTAACAGTTTTTGCTGAAACAAATCTAAAAACCTTCTTGTCTCAAGAAAATGTGACAAGTGAGGCTAAAAAAGAAAGTCTGAGCTTGTTTCAAGAGTCTTGTTCAGTATATATGAACAATTTTCTTGAGGTAATTTCACTCAATGACCGAGCTAACATTCTTTATGATGTCTTGAAATTGGTCCTTGAGCTCTTTGATCAAGAAGACAACACTTACGATGTCACTGTGACATCAGCAAGTCCCTTGTCTGAAGAACAAAAAACTAGACTTTTGGCGATAGTTTCACAAAAATTTGAGATTAAGACACGTCGTTTAGTAGAAAAAATTGATGAGGACCTCATTGGAGGATTCGTCATCAAAGCAAAGAATAAGGTTGTTGACACGTCAATTCGCAGTCAATTGCAAACCTTTAAAACGAATTTGAAATAGAAAGTGGTGTGACTTTTGGCAATTAACGCACAAGAAATTAGCGCTTTAATTAAAAAGCAAATTGAAAACTTCCAGCCAAACTTTGACGTCACTGAAACTGGTGTCGTTACCTATATCGGTGACGGTATCGCACGTGCTCGTGGTCTTGATAATGCTATGAGTGGTGAGTTGCTCGAATTTGAAAATGGTGCCTATGGTATGGCTCAAAACCTTGAAACTAATGATGTCGGTATCATTATCTTGGGGGATTTCGTAGCAATTCGTGAAGGCGATATTGTTAAACGTACTGGAAAAATCATGGAAGTTCCAGTTGGTGAAGCCCTTATTGGTCGTGTAGTAAACCCACTTGGGCAACCAGTTGATGGTCTTGGTGACATCGAAACAACAGGTTTCCGTCCAGTTGAAACACCTGCTCCAGGTGTTATGCAACGTAAATCAGTTTCTGAGCCATTGCAAACTGGTCTTAAGGCCATTGATGCCTTGGTTCCAATTGGACGTGGTCAACGTGAGTTGGTCATCGGAGACCGCCAAACTGGTAAAACTTCAGTAGCCATTGATGCGATCTTGAACCAAAAAGGTCAAGATATGATCTGTATCTACGTGGCTATTGGTCAAAAAGAATCAACAGTTCGTACACAAGTAGAAACTCTCCGTAAACACGGTGCTCTTGATTACACAATCGTTGTGACTGCCTCTGCATCACAACCATCACCATTGCTTTACATCGCACCTTACGCTGGTGTTGCAATGGCTGAAGAGTTCATGTATAACGGAAAACACGTTTTGATTGTTTATGATGATTTGTCTAAACAAGCCGTGGCCTACCGTGAACTTTCATTGCTTCTCCGTCGTCCACCAGGTCGTGAGGCCTACCCAGGGGATGTCTTCTATCTCCACTCACGTCTTTTGGAACGTTCAGCTAAAGTTTCAGATGATCTTGGTGGTGGTTCAATTACTGCCTTGCCAATCATCCAAACGCAAGCCGGAGATATCTCAGCTTATATCGCAACAAACGTTATCTCAATCACAGACGGACAAATCTTCTTGCAAGAAAACTTGTTTAACTCAGGTATTCGTCCAGCCATTGATGCGGGTTCTTCCGTATCACGTGTAGGTGGATCAGCGCAAATTAAAGCGATGAAGAAGGTTGCTGGTACACTTCGTCTTGACTTGGCTTCATATCGTGAACTTGAAGCCTTTACGCAATTTGGTTCAGATTTGGATGCTGCGACTCAAGCGAAATTGAACCGTGGTCGTCGTACAATCGAAGTTTTGAAACAACCGCTTCATAAACCACTTCCAGTTGAGAAACAAGTTGTTATCCTTTACGCTTTGACACACGGTTTCTTGGACAGTGTTCCGGTTGATCAAATCTTGGATTTTGAAGAAGCTCTCTATGACTACTTTGATAGCCATCATGAGGATATCTTTGAAACTATCCGTACAACTAAGGATCTTCCTGAAGAAGCTGTACTTAATGAAGCTATCCAAGCTTTCAAAGATCAATCAGAATACAAATAGAGATAGGGAGGACAGCATATGGCAGGCTCTCTAAGAGAAATCCAAGCAAAAATTGCTTCAACTAAGAAAACGAGTCAAATTACAGGAGCCATGCAAATGGTTTCTGCTTCTAAATTGACACGTTCTGAGCAAGCTGCTAAAGATTTCCAAATCTATGCCTCAAAAATTAGACAGATCACAACAGATCTTCTACATTCAGAATTGGTTAACGGTTCTTCAAATCCAATGTTGGATGCTCGTCCAGTTCGTAAGACAGGTTATATTGTCATTACATCAGATAAAGGGCTTGTTGGAGGTTATAACTCAACAATTCTTAAGGCTGTGTTGGACATGATTAAACGTGACCATGATTCTGAAGATGAGTATGCTATCATTTCTATTGGTGGAACAGGTTCAGATTTCTTCAAGGCTCGTAACATGAATGTTGCTTTTGAACTTCGTGGCCTTGAAGATCAACCTAGTTTTGAACAAGTCGGAAAAATCATTTCTAAAGCAGTAGGAATGTATCAAAATGAACTTTTTGATGAACTCTATGTGTGCTATAACCACCATGTTAACAGTTTGTCTAGCGAAGTTCGTGTGGAGCAAATGCTTCCTATCGCTGATTTGGATCCCAATGAATCAGAAGGTCATGTGTTGACCAAGTTTGAATTGGAACCAGATCGTGACACTATTTTGGATCAACTCTTACCACAATATGCGGAGAGTCTTATCTACGGTGCTATCGTAGATGCCAAAACAGCTGAGCACGCAGCGGGTATGACTGCAATGCAGACAGCCACTGATAATGCTAAGAATGTGATTAACGATTTGACAATCCAATATAACCGTGCGCGTCAAGCTGCCATCACTCAGGAAATTACTGAAATTGTTGGTGGTGCAAGTGCACTTGAATAGCTAGAGATTTGTCTTAATTAGACACACATAAAAAAAGGGATGATTGTCATCCAAAAAACTATCATAAGGAGAAAACAATGAGCTCAGGCAAAATTGCTCAGGTTGTTGGTCCTGTTGTAGACGTAGCGTTTGCAGCCGGTGATAAACTCCCTGAGATTAACAATGCATTGGTCGTTTATACTGATGAACAAAAGTCTAAACGTATCGTGCTCGAAGTAGCTCTTGAACTTGGAGAAGGTGTGGTTCGTACCATTGCCATGGAATCTACTGATGGATTGACTCGTGGACTAGAAGTTCTGGACACTGGTCGTCCAATCAGCGTTCCTGTTGGTAAAGATACCCTTGGACGTGTCTTTAACGTTCTTGGTGATACCATTGACTTGGAAGCACCTTTTGCAGAAGATGCAGAGCGTGAACCAATTCACAAAAAAGCACCAACTTTCGATGAATTGTCAACATCTACTGAAATCCTTGAAACAGGGATTAAAGTTATCGACTTGCTTGCCCCTTACCTTAAAGGTGGTAAAGTCGGACTCTTTGGTGGTGCCGGTGTTGGTAAAACCGTTCTTATTCAAGAGTTGATTCACAACATTGCCCAAGAGCACGGTGGTATTTCCGTGTTTACAGGTGTTGGTGAACGTACACGTGAAGGTAATGACCTTTACTGGGAAATGAAAGAATCTGGCGTTATTGAGAAAACAGCCATGGTCTTCGGTCAAATGAACGAACCACCTGGAGCACGTATGCGTGTTGCCCTTACTGGTTTGACAATTGCGGAGTACTTCCGTGATGTCGAAGGTCAAGACGTGCTTCTCTTCATCGATAACATCTTCCGTTTCACTCAAGCGGGTTCTGAGGTTTCTGCCCTTCTTGGTCGTATGCCATCAGCCGTTGGTTACCAACCTACACTTGCTACTGAAATGGGTCAATTGCAAGAACGTATCACATCAACTAAAAAAGGTTCTGTTACATCAATCCAAGCCATCTACGTTCCAGCCGATGACTATACTGACCCAGCGCCAGCTACAGCATTTGCTCACTTGGATTCAACAACCAACCTTGAACGTAAGTTGACACAAATGGGTATTTACCCAGCCGTTGACCCATTGGCATCAAGCTCACGTGCCCTTTCACCTGAAATTGTTGGTGAAGAACACTATGCTGTTGCGACTGAAGTTCAACGTGTGCTTCAACGTTACCGTGAATTGCAAGATATTATCGCTATCCTTGGTATGGATGAATTGTCAGACGAAGAAAAAACATTGGTTGGACGTGCTCGTCGTATCCAATTCTTCTTGTCACAAAACTTTAACGTTGCTGAACAGTTTACAGGTCAACCAGGTTCTTATGTTCCAGTTGCTGAAACCGTTCGTAGCTTTAAAGAAATCCTTGAAGGTAAATATGACAATCTTCCAGAAGATGCCTTCCGTAGCGTAGGTCCAATTGAGGATGTAGTAGCTAAAGCTAAAGCTATGGGCTACTAATGAGGTGAAGATATGGCACAAATGACCGTACAAGTGGTAACTCCGGATGGTCTGAAATATGACCACCATGCCAGCTTTATCCACGCGGTTACTAAAGATGGTCAAATTGGTATCTTGCCAGGCCATATTAACTTGATTGCACCACTTGAAGTGGATGAACTCAAGGTTCGTCGTGTGGATGACGAGAGTCACGTCGATTGGATTGCCGTAAACGGTGGTATCATCGAAGTTAAAGATAATTTTATTACTATCGTTGCCGATTCAGCAGAACGTGAACGCGACATTGACGTTTCTCGTGCCGAACGTGCCAAGCAACGTGCCGAACGTGACTTGGAAGAAGCAACTAAATCTGACCGTATTGATGAAGTTCAACGTGCTCAGGTTGCTCTCCGTCGAGCACTTAATCGTATCAGTGTCGGTACAAAATAAGACAACAAAAAACGGCTCTTTGTCAACTGTAGTGGGTGACGAAAAGCTAACATCTAGAGAGGACCTGA
>OGEZ01000547.1_pt1 | contig 30791 bp, 27 predicted proteins | sample 1570831 | NCBI WGS metagenome assembly OGEZ01 (sample SAMEA2582059, study PRJEB24529) | metagenome | biome: Human gut stool | place: China | collected 2011
TGCATGTCCACACCAAGCTTTGGCATAATAATCTCAAAAGCCATATTTTATGATACTAAGAACGCTAAAATGCAACAGAATTTTGGGAGTTTTACGTTAGTGTGCTTGCACACAAATAAAACTATCTAAATTCCGAAGCATTTCGTTCGAGTTTAAATCGACTCAAACGCTTTAACGCCCTCTCCTTTCTACTTTAAATTATAATTTCCGATACTCCCACAGTGAAAACAAGAAATGCATTTTACTAGCGAGAAATATCACTTAACCGTCGCTAGAAAGTTAGTTTCCTTTATTAGCCATCTTGATAATAGCAGCCTTAATCTTTTCAACATCTGGAAGAACCGCTTGTTCCAAGACACGCGCATATGGTACAGGCACATCTTCGCTTGCCAAACGTACAATTGGGTGGTCAAGGTAATCAAATGCTTCACTTTCAGTAACCATAGCCGCAATCTCACCGATAAAGCCACCAGTCTTATAAGCGTCATTGACCAACATCAATTTTCCAGTCTTCTTAACTGATTCGAAAATCAATTCCTTATCAAGAGGAACGAGAGTACGAGGGTCAACGACCTCAACATCAATACCTTGTTCAGCCACTTCTTCAGCCGCCTTAAGAACACGTTCCAACATACGACCATACGTGACAATAGTAAGGTCAGTTCCTTCGCGTTTGATTTCACCTTTTCCAAGTGGAATGTAGAAATCAGGGTCTTGTGTAACTTCTTCTTTCTTACCGTAAAGAGCTTTTGGTTCCATGAAAATAACAATGTTATTGTCCTGAATTGAAGATTTCAAAAGACCTTTAGCGTCGTTAGCATTACCTGGAGCAACAACTTTGATCCCTGGAATGTGAGTCAACCATGACTCAAGAGATTGTGAGTGTTGCGCAGCAGATCCGATACCTGAGCCAGAGGCCACACGGAAAGTTACAGGAGTCTTCAAACCACCACCAAACATGTAGTTGTTTTTAGCACCATTATTAACGATAGCATCAAGGGCAATAGTAATGAAATCCATGAAAGTCAAGTCAACGATTGGACGAAGACCTGTAATAGCAGAACCCACTGCAGCACCAGCAATTGCTGCTTCTGAAATTGGTGTATCTTTAACACGTTTTTCACCAAATTCTGCCAACATACCAACTGATGTACCGAAGTCACCACCATAGATACCGACATCTTCACCCATAAGGAAGATGTTTTCGTCTTTACGCATTTCCTCGCTCATAGCAAGGTTTACTGCCTCACGCAAGGCCATCAATTTTGTTTCACTCATACTTGTATTACTCATCCTTTCTCTTTAGTCTACCCATACATCTTCAAAGGCAACTGAAAGTTCTGGATCTGGGCTATTTTGGGCGAACTCATAAGCTGCATCAACCTCTGCCTTAACTTGGCTTTGGATAGCTTCCAATTCTTCTGCACTTGCGATATTTTCAGAAACCAGATAGTCACGGTATTTAATAATTGGGTCGTTGTTGTTCTTCCACTCGTCAACTTCTTCTTTAGTACGGTAAACACCCGCATCGGCAGTAGAGTGACCAAACCAACGGTATGATTCAACCTCAACAATAGCAGGACCATTACCACCACGTACATGGTCAACAGCCTTGCCCATTGTTTCATAAACGGCCATGACATCGTTACCGTCTTTGCAGTAGAATCCAGGGATACCATAGGCTTCCGCACGTGTATAAAGGTGAGGTGTGTTGGTAGCTTTATGAATATCCATTGAGATACCATAACGGTTATTGATAATGAAGAAGATAACAGGCAACTTCCAAGTAGCAGCCATATTGACTGACTCGTGGAATGAACCTTCGTTAGTTGCACCATCACCTGAAAAAGCCACAACAATATTTCCTGTTTCTTTGTACTGTTGAGTAAGGGCTGCACCTACGGCAAGAGCGTAACCACCACCAACGATACCGTTAGTACCATAGTTACCTTTTTCAAAGTCAGCCAAGTGCATAGAACCACCACGACCCTTAGAAACACCTGTTGCCTTACCAGCAAGCTCTGCCATCATTTTATTCAAATCCATGTCTTGAGCAATAGATTGTCCGTGACCACGGTGATTTGAAAAGAAGATATCGTCATAACTCAAGTGTTGAACAGCTCCAACGTTAGCGGCTTCCTCACCTACTGAAAAGTGAGTCATTCCTTGAACAAAACCACGACGAACCAATTTATTAATACGTGAATCAAATTCACGAATACGTTCCATTTTAGTGAACATCTCAAGATGTGTCTCTTTAGACAGTTTTACCATATCGATCTCCTCTATCGAATTTTTTCTATACGTATAGGATAGGTTAAAAAAACTTAATGAGCAAGAAATATGCTTGAAAAATGAAAAGCCTTACATCCTTATCACTTATAGGCAATTCGTATGCTCTTTTTCAAAGCATTATGATATAATTGTATAGATTTTACCCGAATAGGAGATTTTATTATATTGAGTGATGCCATTGTTCACGGGCTTACGGCATGTATAGCTTTTATACTTCAAATTATTATCTTCAAAATAACCACACAGAGACCGACGCGATATTGGATTCTCTTTTTAACAGGATTAGCCATTCTAACTTTAAGTTTCCTGGGAATTCCATTTCCAAAATCTGGCTTCATTGCCCTTGTATTTCTAGTATCAGCTAAATCTTACAAGAATCTTAGACATACCATTCTAGAGGCATTCTTTATTCCCTTTACCTTTGCTTTAATGGTAAGACTAGTAATTTTTCTGATTATACCAATATTTTTTCCTGCAGTCATGGATTACTATTTTGCTGGTCCTTTTATCCTCTTTCTCGCTTTTTTACTTTGGTTTGCTCAAAACGCACTGCTTCAGGTGGATTATTCTCGTATGAAGCAAATCGATAAAGCTAGACCCTGGTATAAATCTACTTCTGTTGCCCTCTATAGCCTTGCAACCATTTACTTTCTTTCTGAACTTGTTTCAACAAATATTCAATTTACCATTGCCTGTCTTATCGTTACGGCCCTGATACTATCCAAACAAGTTTCCCTCTATCGAAAAGATCTTTTGGCTCAAACCCAAGCAGCACAAAAGGATCATACCAAACTCCTACAAAAATCGAGTCAAAATATCAATAGCTGGTATCAAAAGAAAACTAGTCAAGACCTTTTCATTAAAGATGAGGCTGAGAATCTCTACGATATCATTCGTTTCCAACAATACGAAGAAGCACAAGAGCTTATTGACTACTTGCTTATACCCAATCCACTAGATAAGAAGATTGACCATTTTTACAGAGATAAACTAGAAAACATTAAATTAGCTGATTTACAAACTCTTTTTGAAGCTAAATTTTTAAAGGCAAAAGAATTGGATGTCTGGGTAAGTATGGAGGTGCCAGAACCAATTACCGTCTATCCTGTCTATCCTTTAGACTGGGTATATGTCTTATCAACTATCTTGGATCATGTCATCGATCAAGCAAAAGATAGCCAAAATAAATACCTCAGTTATGCCTACTTTAAAGACGAAGATAGCCAACACTTTGTCGTTGAAAGTTCAAGCACAAAAGAAGATTCAGCTATCAGCTCTGATTTTTCTGATCCTGAATTGAAACGGGTAACCAGTATTCTTTCAAGATACCCAAATGTCAATATTGTTTCAAATACACGTGCTGGAATCTATCGCCTTCAAATTGAAATTGACATGACTAAAGGAGGTTACCATGATTACTAATATTATCAATCCTCTCTTACAAGCCATTGGTTTCATTACTATCTGGCACCTTTATCAGACCATGTCTAAAGTTAAGCCACTACCAGGGCACCTTTTGCTGCTATTCCTCTCCTATGTGGCTGCGGCGTCTTATTTTAACCTAGTTAAAATCGTTGTAGACCCCCTTTTCTTCTTAGTTGCTGATTTAGCCCTCGTCAAAGAGCGTTCTTTCTATCATCGATTGCTTTACGCTTTTTATCCAACTATACTATTTGACGTAGCAACTAGACTTCTTTCTATTGTGATTATCCCTCACGTCCTACATATTAAGGGTGATGTTAGTCTTGATACCAATTTACATATTTTGACATACATTCTAGCCCCACTTATTATTTTCCTTACACTCAAAATCTTCGCGATTGATTTAGATCAAATGAGTAAGATTGATGAGTTTTGGGCTAGACGTAACTGGTTGCGTAGCACTACTTTCCTTGCTGTCTATTATGTCTTTTTCACAGTTATTCATGGTATCAACAGTGTCCTTCCAATAGAAAATGATCCTAAAAACTTGTTTGAAATGGTCTTCAGGGTAAGTTCTAATAGTTCGGTTGTCTTGGTACTTTACCTAGCCCTTCTTCTATGGGATTTTTACAATTGGAACAGTGCCGTCCACCAACAATCTGTTCAAAGACTAGACAGAGAACGTCATAAATTGCTGGGCACCATGACCAATTACAATAAATCCTTTATTCAAATCATTACACAGAAACAAAAATCTTTTGATCTTTTCAAGAAAAACCTCAAAGGTGTCTCGCTTGCTTTAGAAGATAAAGATACTGCTAAAGCAACTGGACTACTTGAAATTTATAAAACTGGTGACTCTATCATTGGTAATCCGGAAACTCAGGAAATGTTGGATCAGCTCAATAATCCAATTTTAGCTAGTTTCCTCTCTAACCGTATTTTAGAAATGCGAGCTGCTCATATTGATATTGCTATAAACATCAGTCCTCAGTTTGGTGAGATTCCCTTGTCGGATTTAGATTTGTATCAACTTCTCCAAGCTTCCGATAAAGCAATCAGTAAACTTCTTCGCCCTGATATCAAAGTTAGTAGCAGTTATCTACAGCTAGATCATTCACAGCTCCTTGTCGTTGAATTACCAGTTTTAACTGACAAAGTGAATAAAGATAAGGAACTAAATGAATTAGTTAAGACTCTGCCAAATGTCGACTATCGTATCGGTTTACATGCAGGTTATCTGACTCAAATTATTGAAATCTTTGAACCTGGTTATTAAACGATAAGAAAAAGAGCCAATGGCTCTTTTTTTGCAACCTCATATATCTTCTTACTAAAATATCTTGAAATGAGAGGAGGTAAACCAGATAATCCTCGTGCTAAACAAGGACACCCAGTTTACAAACCTGAGTGACGTTTTCTGCTAATATTCTACGATGGATAGGTGGGGTTTAGAAGGCACCGCCGCCACCGCCTCCTCCGCCCCCAGAGAAGCCACCGCCACTAAAGCCTCCACTACCACTACTTGAGTTAATGGAGAAGTTACTTACGGTATCTGAAGCAGAAACATAGTTTTGCAATGCAGTTGAATTGTAAAGCATGGCAAAAGATACAGGTGAATAAGTAAATGCATCTAAAGATGGATTGCTAAGGTGAATGTTGTAACGTTTCAAAACATCACTGACTTTCTTTGCCTGTCCATAAAGTGTCGCATAAACGAGAATACGATTCCATAAAACAATGGATTGTAATTCTGCTTGATTAAACTGCCCGATACTCTTAATCATGTTGTTAAAACTATGCCATTGATAATAAATATCTGAGTTTTCTGGAATAAGGCATCCGTTCGCCCGCCCATTGATTTGAAAACGAAAAATAAGATGCACGGTAATAACTGGGAAGAAAAAGAGTAAATATAACAAGGATAAATTAGAGGAGAAACCAATCGAGAGAAGGAAGAAACCAATAGCAATAAGTATGTAGAGGAATACAAATATGTTGTTCGCCACTGAAGATAAATGAGTTTCTGAAGAAGTAAGCTGCCTATACAGGCTTGGTAGTCCGAGTTGCTTTTCTTGCCTTTCGACACCTTGGGTGACCCTTGTAGCATCCTCCAAAAACAGACTTTTAATATTTCTACCTATAGAGCGAAGCTTATCTCTTTCCGTCCTATTTTTAGCTTTTTTATACTGACTTTCAATTTCATCTTCGTTAATATAGTATCGTGAGAACATATCTTTCTCTTTGACTTGAGTTTGACCATCAAAAAGCATGTCAATAAAAGCTAATTCAAAATCAGCTAAACCATCCCTTTTAACAAATTCGAGAATTGGCTCTCCCGTTGATTGATTAAAGGATAAATTTCCTCTATCTATAAGATCCAGTATCGTTGCTTGAACCATATGGTTAAAGGATAGTGGATAAGTCACACTATTCAGACCACTAATGTCAAATCGTTGGTTGTAGACGTTCTGAGCAAGAACTAGAGGAGCTAGATTTTGAGGAATGTCATAAAGTCTACTATCCTTTGGAAAACGTGGTGGTCTCGTGCTTCTCAAGACTGAACTATAAAACACAATTGCTAAAACAAACAAGACAAGGAGAAGTCCTGGAAAAAGACCATAGAAAATTATGTGATAAATCTTTCTATTTCTCACAATATCATTTTCCTGTTTTAGGAATATATCTTTAGCTGAACTATTGATAATATTAGTGGAATTTTTAGATTTTAGACTTGATGTCATAGGCCAATAAGCATGAAGTTCAAGTTTCCCCTTTGCAGGAAAATTATCAAACTGAATATTATAGCCTTCATCCGTCCTTTGAACCTGAGGATTTTTTTGGAAAAATCCTGCATGAGCATAAAGCTCACCCTTACTGGAATCCAAACCATCAACAGTAAAATCAACATGACCAATCGACTTATCCCAGTCAGAAATCGGAAACCAATTGAGGACAGCAACATCAGAATAAAGATTTAAAATACGATTAATTTGCCAAGTAACCTTAAGAACAACTTTATCACCACTATGTCCTTGATTGTAAACTTTCAGCTTAGTTCCATCTGATAATTCTGATGCTACAACCTCGACATAGGGTTTGGTTTGGCCATTTACTGTCGCTGTTACCTTTGGATTACCAGCAATGTAAAAACCATCTGGAACTGGCTTTGCACTTCCTAATGTAACATACTGCCCATGGTAATCACTCTCAAAATCATAAGTAATCTCCTGCGTAAATGTTGCACTACTATTATCCGAAATACTTAGATGCCCTTTGTATGAGGGGATACTGTAACTAACGTCATCAGCTTTAACAGAAATTACGGGGACTATAAAAGCTATTATACAACCAAGCCAAATCAAAAATTTTTTCATAATCTCTCCTTACTGCTAGCCCTAAAACCAAAAGAAATAGCAATGGACAAAACCAGGACAATTTCTTTTGGTTTCTCAAATAAGAAGGGGCAAAAACTTAAGCTTGATAAACAATCTCACCATCACAGATAGTGTATTTAACACTTCCAGTAAGCTCTTCGCCTACAAATGGTGAATTGGCTGCTTTAGACTTAAAGTCTGCTGTAACCTGACGTTTTTCCTTATCTGCAAAAATCACAAGGTCTGCTGGTCCATTTTCAGCCAAATAACCGGCATCGAAACCATAAAGATCAGATGGGTTGCTTGTCATTACTTTCAATAGTTCTGTCAAACTTAAATGTCCTGCTTCAACTAAATAAGTCAAACCAAGAGATAGAGAGGTTTCCAGACCAGTCATTCCTGATGGTGCTTTAGTCACATCAGCCACATTCTTTTCATCTGCGTGGTGTGGCGCATGGTCCGTAGCAATGACTGAGATGACTCCAGATTTCAACCCTTCGATGACGGCCTGACGGTCAGATTCCAAACGAAGTGGTGGGTTCATCTTGGCATTAGCACCTTTTGAGAGCAAGAGGTCTTCTGTCTTAGAGAAATGTTGTGGTGCCACTTCGGCTGTAACTTGTGCTCCAAGTTTTTGAGCAAATTCAACCACTTTTACAGATTCAGCTTTTGACAAGTGTTGAATATGAACATGGGCTTGTGTATCATAAGAAATCATGACATCACGCGCAATCATACTGTACTCAGCTACACCTGTTGCCCCACAAATATGGAATTCTTTTTTAGCAATATTTTCATTGAAACCGAGAATACCATTTAGATCAGGATCCTCCTCGTGAAGGCTGATAAAGGTATTATTCTCCTTAGCTAGCTCCATGGCTTTTTTGACAATACCAGCATTGGTCAATGGAATACCATCATCTGAGAATCCGACAGCACCGGCTTCAAGCAAACCCTTGAAATCAGTGAGGGTTTCACCATCAAAATTCTTAGTAATAGTCGCAACAGACTTAACATGGATATTTTCCTTAGCTGCCGAAGTCAAGACCTCCTCCAAGGTTTCCTTATCTGAAATCGTTGGATTAGTGTTAGCCATCATTACAACTGTTGTAAAACCACCCGCAGCCGCTGCCAAGGCACCAGTATGAATGTCTTCCTTATGAGTTTGACCCGGCTCACGGAAGTGAACATGGATATCCACCAAGCCAGGAGCAACCACAAGACCAGTCGCATCGATGACTTGAGCATCTTCAGCCTCGATATTTTCAGCAATCTTAACTACTTTTTTACCATCAACAAGAACATCAGCTTGCGTGTCCAAACCAGACTTAGGGTCTACAACACGACCATTTTTAATCAGTAACATAATCTTCCAACTTTCTATTTTACTTCAACCAATCAATTGGGGATTGGCCTTGAGATACAAGGTAGGCATTGGCTTTTGAAAATGGCTTGCTGCCAAAAAAACCACGATAGGCCGACAAAGGACTCGGATGGGCACTCTCAATAATGGCATGTTTAGAATTAGTCACTAGTGCCTTCTTCTTACGAGCATAGCCACCCCAAAGTATAAAGACAACAGGAGTATCCTTTTGATTGAGAACCTTAATCACAGCATCTGTAAAAGGTTCCCAAACCTGACCAGCATGCCCATTTGCTTGACCTGCTGGAACTGTTAGACAGGCATTAAGCAAAAGCACCCCCTGCTCGGCCCATGACGTTAAATCATGAAAGGATCTTGGACCTAAATCTTCCTCTAATTCCTTAAGAATATTTTTCAAAGACGGGGGAGCTGGAAGGCTATCAGGTACCGAGAAGGAAAGTCCCTGTGCTTGATGAGGCCCATGATAAGGGTCCTGACCAAGGATTACCACCCGCACTTCTTCAAACGGAGTCTCCAACAAGGCATTAAAAACCTTGTCACGCGGCGGATAAACCGTCCCCTGGCTATAAACCTGGTCCATAAACTGATTTATCTTTGAAAAATAATGGTCAGGCAGCTCCTCTTTTAGAAGCTTGTGCCATGTCGAATGTTCCATAAAAACCTCTTTTTAGACTGTTTTACACCCTAAATTATACCATAATTTGTAGGGAATATTCGGAAAATACTGAAAAAACACCATGATTACGAAGCATTTCCTATCAAGTTTTAAAAATACATTACTCCACAAGTTTAAAGGGCTTACAACCTTTAACTCGTTATAGTTTTATGCTATAATTTAAACTTGTATTTTAACAGAAAAGGTAACCCTATGACTACGTATGAAAATTTAAGAGCAGCCAGACGAGGTCCCATTGTCAGCATCGCTGCCTACCTTCTTCTTACCATTGCAAAACTTCTAGCTGGACACTTTTTAAATTCTAGCTCTCTGATTGCCGATGGTTTCAATAACTTGTCAGATATTTTAGGGAACGTGGCCCTACTCATTGGATTGCACCTAGCTAGTCAACCTGCTGATGCAGATCATAGGTTTGGTCATTGGAAGATTGAAGACTTATCAAGCCTAGTCACTTCCTTTATCATGTTCGTGGTAGGCTTCCAAGTCCTAATTCAAACAGTCCGAAAGATTTTTCTAAGAGAGGAAACTGTAGTCGATCCCCTTGGTGCAACCGTCGGAGTTCTTTCTGCTATCGTCATGTGTGGCGTTTACTTATACAATAAAGGACTTGCCAAAAAGCTGAAATCTAGCGCTTTGATTGCGGCCGCTAAGGATAATCTCTCCGATGCCGTAACTTCTATTGGAACGTCAATTGCCATTGTTGCAGCATCCTTCAACCTCACGATTATTGACTATATTACAGCCATTATCATTACCTCCTTCATTCTAAAAACAGCCTATGATATCTTCATGGAAGCAACCTTTAGTTTGTCAGACGGTTTCGATGAGAGAAACCTCAAAGCCTATGAGAAAGCGATTCTTGAGATTCCAAAAGTCACTAAGGTTAAGAAGCAGCGTGGCCGTTCTTATGGTAGCAACGTCTATCTTGATATTGTGGTTGAAATGAATCCTGACCTCTCTGTTTACGAGAGTCATGCCATTACTGAACAAATTGAAAAGGTTCTCAGCAAGCGTTTCTCTGTCTATGACACTGATGTCCATGTAGAACCAGCTGCTATTCCCGAAGATGAAATTTATGGCAATGTCCTTCACAAACTCTCTCGCAATGAAAAGATTATTCTGTCAAAAATTCCTGACTATGAAAATCTCTTAGCACCAGACTTCTACTTAATCGATGAAAATGGTCACCACCACAATCGTGAAGAAGTCATTGCCAATCACCAACCACTTCTCAATAATTTTGACAGCTTCAAGATGACATCTGTTAGTCAAAAAACGAAATTAATTAGTTATGAGTTGGGGGGAAATTTCCACACTAGTATCTGGCGTCGAAATGAAACCTGGTTCATGATTTACCACCAAGTCACAAGGATAAAAGATGAAAAGTAACGAGCAAGCAAGCTCGTTTTTTTCTGCTTTCAAATAGATTTTGTGTAACATTTAATCGATTCTAAAAATTACATTAAAATACTAAATGTTAGGAAAACTCTAACTTTTATATGTTATAATGAAAGTGTTAGTCACTACCGAATTTAGGGTTTTGACAGGCAAATGATATTAATAGATAAAAATAGGTTCTGGCAGCTACAGAACCCCATAGATATTAAAGGAGACACATTGTGAAAAAGAAAATTGTTGCCGTCCTTTTAGCAGCTTGTCTAGCTCTAGCACCGAGTCTGTCTTGTGCAGACGAATTGATGGATATCACACGCGCTGCTGGTTATACTGAAGCCACTGAGGCCTATCGCCCCAAATCAACCCTCTTAATCGATGGAAATACCGGAGATGTCCTCTGGGAAGAAAATGCTGATGAGGTGCGTGACCCAGCTTCTATGTCTAAGGCCATGACACTTTATTTGGTCTTTGAAGCTATGTCTAAAGGAGAGATTTCTGAAGATACTGTTATCACAGCTACTCCAACCGACCAAGCTATTGCCGATATTTACGAAATTTCCAACAACAAGATTGTTGCGGGTGTTGATTATACCGTTTCAGAACTCATCACTATGACAGCGGTGCCTTCTTCTAACGTTACAACCGTGATGCTAGCCAACTACTTGACCAATAATGATCCTGATAAATGGCTAGACATGATGAATGAGAAATCTAAAGAGCTAGGGATGACCAATACCAAATGGTTCAACGCTTCTGGTGCCGTTGCTGTTGCCTTCAAAGGTTACTACAGTCCTCAACGTTATGATAACAACCAAACCAACCAAACAACTGCACGTGATTTGGCTATCATGACCTATAACTTCATCAAGAAATACCCTGACATTCTCAAATACACTAGCAAACCTGTTGTCACAGTAAAAAAAGGAACACCTTACGAGGAAACCTTCGAGACTTACAACTACTCTATTCCAGGTGCCAAATACGGAATTGATGGGGTTGATGGGTTGAAGACAGGATCTAGCCCAGAAGGTGCTTTCAACTATATTGATACCATCAAGCGTGGTAATCAACGTATGATTGCTGTCATCATGGGTTCTGGTGATTGGTCTGACCAAACAGGTGAAGAGATTCGTCATACCTTTGGTAATGCTCTCGTTGAGAAGATGTACAAAGACTTCTCTTACAAGAAAGTTCTTAGCAAGGGTGAACAAGAAATCGACGGTAAAAAATACAATGTCGAAAAAGACGTCTATGCCACCGTTAAAAAAGGTAAAGACCCTAAAATCTCTGTTAAAGATGATCACATTGTCATTGATAATGGTCTGAAGACAGTGTCACCTAATATCAAAGCTACTTCTGTTAAGGCAACTAAAGTTAAGGGATGGTTCGATTTTGGAAGTAACCAGAAAGATAAAAAGGCTACTAAAACAACAGATAAGATCCAACTCCCAGTTTATTTCTGGTTGCTATGTCTTGTCCCAGTTGGACTCCTCTACTTCATTTACCTTAATGAAAAAGGACGTCGTCAAAAAGTTAAAGAACGTCGTCAAGCAAGACAAATGAATAACTAAAAGAACGTGCTCAACTGAGCACGTTTTTAGTTGTCTCCAAGAAATGTTTTGAGATGAGACATATCATTACGCATTTGATCCAATCCTTCTTGATAAATGGCTTCAAACTTTTCAGGATCCTTCTCCAAACGACTAACTTCAAGTGCGTGTTCTGGACGGATAGCATAAAGATTTCCAGTTTTTTCCAAAGCCTCTATCTTTTCAATACTCTTATTGTAGTGGATGTGGCGATTTGAAGCCACTTGGACAAATTCAGGATACTTGCGGTAAAAGAGCTTGTAGATTCGCTTACTCGTTTTAGATGGGTGTTTACGGTAGCCCTTAGGACGTGTCAAAACTACAATGAGTTTGTCAAAACCCAAATTTTCCATAAAATCAATAGGAAGACTATCAGACAGACCACCATCCATGTAGCGTTTACCCTTGTACTCGACAATTTCAGAAACCAGAGGTAGGGCGGAACTTGCCCGAAGGGCTTCCATTTGCTCAAAGACATGGTCAATCTTGATATAGTCTGGTTTTCCGGTCTCAATATCTGTAGTAACCACATAGAAGGGAACACCTGAATCAGCAAAGACCTCCTGATCAAAAACGTCCAACTCCATGGGAACCTTATAATAGGAGAATTCCTTATTAACGAAGTTACCTGTTGTCAGCCATGACCAGAAACTCATATAGCGACGGTCTCCCATAAAACGCTTGTTGTAGCGAAGGGCTCTTTGGGGCTGGTTAGAAAGGTAATTAACACCAAAAAGTGCTCCAGCCGATACCGAAACAACGCCATCCACCTTAATTCCAGCTTCTAAAAAGGCATCTAATACACCAGCCGTATATAAGCCACGCATCCCCCCGCCTTCGAGGACTAAGCCAACTTTCATTCTATGATCTCCTTTCTGATTGGTTCCGCAAGGACTTGATAACCTTGTGAACTCAAGTGCAAACCATCCGTTGTATAGTTGTCATTTAACTGTCCCATGTCATCAGTAAGGTAATCAAAAAGATCGACATAGGTCACACCGGGGAGGACAGCTAATTGTTGATTTAGCTCACGTACAGTCGTATTATTTCGAATCTTAACCTTAAAAGCATACTGTGATTCTTCACTAACTGGAAAGACACTCAGCAAATAGACCTCAGTAAAGAGGGATTCCTGACGAACTGTCATGATAATATCGGAGATACGAGTGACAATATCTCGAATAGGGTAACCTCTTCCGATGTCGTTAATGCCAATCAAGAGCACCAATTTACTTGGTTCCAAATCTAAGACCTGCTCTTTAAGGTGTTCTAAAAGCCAAACCGAGTCTGTTCCTGCAATCCCACGGTTAACAAGGGGAAACTCTCGACCCAAATATTTTTTCAATGCAAAAAACTCCGTGATGGAGTCCCCTGCAAAAACGATTTGGCCTTTGTCTAACTTTTGATTTTCATTCACAAATTTGGCTAAACGCTCTTCTTGATAGGCCACAAGCTCAGGCCTAGTTGTTTCAATCATACCTTATCCTTTTTTCTTAAATATCATACGACCTACAGTAACTAAAGCTAGGAAAGCTCCAAGTCCAAGAAATAGCCAAGCAAGATTTTGAAAATCTGATTTATTGGACAAAAGAGCACCAGACAGAAGAAATGCCAATGTCAGCAAGGCTAAAACCAGATTATTTAAAACTTTCTCAAAGACTTTAACCCTACCAGAAAAGTCAATAAAATCATGGTTCACCACAATTCGTCCGTTTAAAATCTGCTCCAAGAGCTGATGAAGACGACGTGGAATATTCTTCCCATTGCGAATCAGATAAAAGAGTTCAATCAAGATACTCTCTTTATTCAGGGCCTGCTTAAGCATGTCAGGTCCCATATTTTCTAGGAAGTAATCCTTGGCCAGGGTCATAAGATCCATATTTGGGGCTAACTCTCGGAAAATACCCTCAATTTGAAGCGAAGCCTTCTCCAAAATGGTAATTTGAGAGGAGGCTTTAAGATGATTTTTCTGGAAAATAGCCATCAAATCCTGCAGCAAATCTGTTATAGAGAGACTTCCCAAGTCAATACCAGAATAACGACCTAACATTTGCTCTACATCTTGACTTAGAACTGCACGATTAAGACCATTATCAAATTGTGTAACGGACAAGATGGCCTTGGTCATACCATCAACATCTTGTGCGGTAAAACTGTACAGGATGTCATTTAAGGACGCACGCATCCCCACTTCCAACTCACCCATAATTCCAAAATCAATGAAATAAATCTTGCCATCACGTACCAACAGATTTCCAGGATGGGGGTCACCATGAAAATAGCCATCTTTGAAAACTTGCTTGATAAATGACAGCATAAGTTTCTTACCCACATCTTCTAAATCATAGCCAGCCTCAATCAGTTGGCTGTAGTGATTAAGCGGAATCCCATTGATATACTCTTCAACTATGAGGTGAGGTGTCGTGAAGGTATCATAGACCTCGGGGACACCTAGACAAGCAACAGCACTGTTATTGGCCTTGAAGCACTTCATGGCCTCTGCTTCATTCCTGAAATCTAGCTCCTTAATTAAGGTTTCACGCAGATTTTCCAAAACCTCCTGAACATCGACCATGGGGATAAAATGCTTTGGTATATGGCGTGCAAGCTTAATGAGAAGCTGAATATCTTCCTTAACAACCTCATCAATACCAGGTCTCTGGATTTTTACAATCACTTCCTGACCAAACAATAATCTAGCTCTATGGGTCTGAGCGACAGAACCAGAAGCTAAGGGCTCTTCCGAAAAACCAAGGAAACTGTCAGAAAGCTCATTAGGTAATTCTCGCCTAATGGCAGTCATGACTTCCTCTTTATTCAAAGGAGGAACTGAGCTCTGGAGCTTTGATAATTCTTTGATATAGTTTTCTGGCAAAAGGTCAGAGCGCGTGGATAGGATTTGACCAATTTTAACAAAACTAGGTCCTAATTGCTCAAAGGCTTGGCGTAGCTTGACAGGTGTTGTCTGTTGGTCTTGAGGAAGATGCTTTTCACGATAAGAAAGGAGACCAACTGACGAGAAAACCTTCAACACATGTCTCAATCGTTTACTAGCCATTTTAGACTCCTTACATTTTATTTATTTTGACTAAGCAAAGCGTCAAGTTTTTCTTCAAGACGTTTCACATCATCCTTAGTCGCATACTCAACTGAAGATTTCTTAGCATCAAGTTTCGCTAAAAATTCTTGAGCTTCTTCCTTACTTTGACGTTTGAGCTCTTGTTCCAGTTCCTTACCTTCTTCAACAGTCAAACGCCCCTTTTCAACCAACTCTTTGACAAAGCTATCGGCCTTATCAACTGTCATAGCAGTCAACCCGATTCCAGCTAAGAGAACTTTTTTCAAATCATTCATTATCGTTACCTCCATCTAAGTAGGAAAAGCAAAGAGATAGACTCGCTACTTCTTCGGAAAATATAAGAACGCTTTCACACTTTTATTCTACCACTTTTTCAGAAAATATGTGGAATAACATAAACAAAGTTATTGTGTATTGGAATACTCTATTTTTGCTCATGTCAACAGAAGTCCAGATATGTCAAGGCTGTATTTCGATACTAAAAAAGAATCTCGAATATTTTTGAGATTCTTAGCCATATTCTATTTGTAAAGGACTTCACCATTACTTTCGATAACAGACTTATACCAAACAAATGATTTTTTCTTATAACGAGCCAAGCTACCACTACCATCATCATTGCGATCAACGTAGATGAAGCCATAACGTTTACTGAGTTCAGCCGTTGAAGCTGATACCAAATCAATTGGCCCCCATGTCGTATAGCCCCAAAGTTCTACACCGTCTTGAAGAGCTTCGCCAACTTGAATCAAGTGTTTTTGAAGGTAATCAATACGATAATCATCTTCAACTGTTGGACCATCTGGGCCATCAACAAGAACATCCTTAGCACCCAAACCATTTTCGACGATAAACAATGGCAACTGATATCGATCATAGAAGTCATTCAAAACTAGTCGAAGACCGATTGGATCAATAGCCCAACCCCATTCAGATTTTTCAAGGTAGGGATTTTCGACACCACCTAAAATGTTGCCTTTTCCAACCTTATAGTCTTGCGGATTGTGTGCTGTTGCCACAGACATATAATATGAGAATGAAATAAAATCAATGGTATTCTTCAAGATTTCTTCATCACCTGGAGCAAATTGTATTTCAATACCATTCTCTTTGAAATAGCGTTTAATATAGTTTGGATATTTCCCACGCGCATGGATATCTGAGAAGAGATAGTTTTGATTTTCAAACTCGTGAACAGCCAACTGATCCAAAGGATTAGCTGTCATTCCATAAGCTGGCATGGCAAGAACCATACAACCAATCTTAAAGTCAGGGTTGATTTCATGACCAATCTTGGTTGCTGAAGCCGAAGCGACTAACTCATGGTGAACTGCTTGGTAAAGATCCTGTTTAGAGAGCTCTTCCATCGGAGTTGCAATCCCACCTGACATGAACGGTGCGTGTAAAACAGAGTTCACTTCATTAAAGGTCAACCAATATTTGACCTTATCTTTATAACGTGTGAAGACTGTACGAACATAATTCTCATAAAAACCAATTAATTTACGATTAGTCCATCCATTGTACTCACGCGCCAAGTTGAGTGGTGTTTCATAATGGGACAAGGTTACAAGCGGTTCGATGCCATATTTGGCCAATTCATCAAAAACCTTATCGTAGAAGGCTAGACCTGCTTCATTTGGCTCGGCATCATCACCATTTGGAAAGATACGAGTCCATGCAATTGACATGCGGAAGACCTTAAAGCCCATCTCTGCAAAAAGTGCTATGTCTTCTTTATAACGGTGATAGAAATCTATACCTTCTAGTTTTAGATTATCTGGTGTTGGTTGGTCAGTAATCAAAGGATTCAAGGCCCCGGGTTCAAAGGGAACACCGCCTTTTGGCGTTACATCCTGTACGGACAAGCCTTTGCCATCTAGGTTGTAATCACCCTCAAACTGGTTGGCAGCTGTTGCACCACCCCAGAGAAAATCTTTTGGAAATGTATATGTCATCTTTTATCTCCTTGCATTGTTCAATTTACTAATAGTATAACACTTAGAAAACGATTACACTTATACTATCTTATTGAAATCTGATACTTTAGCACGAAAAAAACAGACCGAAGTCTGTTTTAATTAGTCATTACTTTCAAGAGCATTTGCTGCTTTGGCTTCTTCTCGCCTAACAACATTATCCTTAACAATCTGATATAGGGTTGCGGCTACTGGCACAGAAACCAACATACCTAAGATACCACCCAAGGCAGAACCTATGGTGATGGCGAAGATAACCCAAATACCAGGAAGTCCGGTAGATCCACCGACCACATAAGGATAGATGAGATTCCCTTCAAACTGCTGCAAAATAACCACGTAGGCAACAAACAAAAGCGCCAAGGTCACAGAATGTGTCATAATCAAGATGGTACCAATCGTCACACCAATATAAGCCCCCACAACTGGAATCATTGCTGAAAAACCAATCAGGATAGAGATAGTCGCTGCGTAAGGGAAGTTAAAGATACGCATCCCAATATAACACAAGGTTCCCAAAATACAAGCCTCAAGCGACTGATAGACGAAGAAATTACGGAATCGATTATTGAGAATAGCAACTACATAGTGGAAAGTCTTACCATAACGTCCTAAATAGACGTCTACCAAACGATTGACCTGATTCCCAAGTTTCTCTTTTCCAGCTAAGACATAACAAGAAAAGACAATACTGATAAAAAGATTAATCAAGGTTGATGGCAGACTCGTTAAAGAAGTCAAGAAACTGGTCAAACCATTCATGATTTGTTGAAGCAACTGAGCACTATAGCTATTGATTAGCTCTCTAACCTGTGTCACACCACCAAAATCTTGAATAATTTTTTGCAAGGATTTGTTTTTAAGCAGCCAATTAATCAAGTTATTAATAGCTGAGCGGTCTTGACTAATCAAGGTGTTGATACTGTCAATCAAATCAGGAAGAACAGTGAACACGACCCAAGTAAAAACCAAACCAATGGTTCCCAATGCTGCAAGTAAAGCAATGGGACGCTTAATCTTAGTAATAAAACCAAATGGAATAAACTTGACCAGCAGCTTCTCATAAAAAGACATCAGGATATTTACCACAAAGGCAATCCCTGCTCCAACCAGGAAGGGCTGACTAGCAACGTAAATGGTGTTACAAATTGAAACAACTGTTTCCCAGTAAGTATAGATCAAGAAACAGCTGAAAAAGAGGACAGCCAACCAAATGAACTGATTTTTTGTAAACTTCATAGGCACTCCATAATTTAAAATACCCTTCCATTATACACTAAGAAAAGGTTTCTTACTATCTTTGATCATGAAAGCCACTAAAATTCCACCAACTCTTGATCCGTTAAAGGATCAATCAGTTTGACAAAGTGAAAGTCTGATCCTTCATAATCAAAAACTAAGATGGCACAATTGCCTGGACAAGACTGAAAGGCACGATCTGGCTCCACAGCATGAAGAAAAGTCATCAAGGCTCCTGCGTGACTGACAGCCAAAACAGATTGTTCAGGATGCCTTTCAACGATTTCCTTAGCACTCGCAACCACTCGTTCTACAAACTGATCTTGACTTTCCCCACCAAACTGAGCATAATGGTCACCGAAATGCCCCTGAATTTGAATTTTAGGATGAAGATACTCAGGTTGCCCCTCAAAGATACCGAAGTGCATCTCTTTAAGTCCCTTAACACGTTTATAATCAGTACGCCCAGTAGCCAATTCAAGCGTATCAGAAGCTCTTTCAGTAGTCGTGCAATAATACTGATCAAAACTCAAATCATGTTTTTCAAAATAGGCACGCACCTGACGAGCTTGAACCTGACCTTTTTCAGTCAAAGGGGAATCACACCAACCTTGAATTCGATTGAGTGTGTTAAAAAGTGTTTGTCCATGTCGCATTAAATAGAATCGTGTCATTCTTCACCTCCATAGATATACTCTTCTTCTACTGGATTATAAACTGAGACCAGTTCAAATTGACCTTGGTCATAAGTAAAGTGTAAAATACAACAATTTTTAAGACCACGAATATCTGGAACAGGATCTAAAACACGTCTACAGAATTGCAAAATAGATGGGCCATGACTAACCAGCAAGGACTTAGAACCATCGGCCACACTCTCCATGATGGCCCTAATCGTCAACTCCATACGATCCCGAACCTGGGTCGTACTCTCGCCACCAAATTGAACGAAGTAATCACCAAAACCTTGTCCATCAGGTAAGGTTTTAGGAGTAAGATACTCTGGCTGCCCTTCAAAAACACCAAAATCCTGTCCCTTAAGCCCTTTTAGTCTTTCATAGTCTGTTCGTCCTGTCACAATTTCTAGAGTATCGCTAGCTCTCTCAGAGGTTGACGTAAAGACATGATCAAAAATTGGCTCTTGCTTGGCTAGATACTGACCAGCCTTTTTAGCCTGTTCAATCCCGATTTCCGTCAAAGGGGCATCGCAGACTCCCTGAAGCCTATGCTGAACATTAAATCGTGTTTGCCCATGTCTCATTAAATAAAATTCTTTCATAATGTTACCTCTAAACCAGAAATCGGATCAATCACCTGAATAAGCTCCAATTGTCCTTGGTTATAATCATAAACACAAATATTACAATTCCCAAAACGCACTCCTTCAGGAAAGGCTAAGTCCATGGTAATGATTAATCCCCATAAAGCCGCCCCATGACTGACAAATAGGAGATTCTCAGCACCATCTTTAGTGTGTTCTTCTGCTTTCTCTAATACAGTCTTTAAAACCCTCTGTCCAACCTTGCGAATATCTTCGCCACCGTATGGGACCAAGAGATCTTCAAAGGATCGTGAACCTGGACGATGTTTGGGTAGGAGATGTTCTGGTTGAGCTTCAAAAGACCCAAAATTCATTTCTTTAATTCCCTTGAGCTGGGTTACAGTGTACTCAGGCGCCACAATCTTTGCCGTGTCAGTTGCTCTCTCTTGCGTAGATGAATAGACAGCATCAAAAGAAATACCTTTCTTCGCAAAGTACTGCTTAGCTTGTTCTGCCTGACAGATTCCATTTTCAGTCAAGGGCGAGTCACACCAGCCCTGAACACGCTTTTGTGTATTAAATAGTGTCTCACCATGTCTCATTAAATATAACTTCATTACTCTACCACCCTATCTTTAAACCAATCCTAAATAATCTTCTAAGACAGTCAATACTCCTTGGTCTTTATGATGGGGAGCAATCTGATCAGCCACTTGTAAAATAGCTGGACTGGCATTTTCCATAGCATAAGAGCGGCCAGCCATTTGCAAGAGCTCAAGATCATTGTCTCCATCACCGAAGGCCATGACATTATTTTCAGACAAGTCCCAGTGGTTAAGAAGCTGCTTGAGTCCCCAAGCCTTGTGCATGCCTTTTTGAATGAAGTCAATAGCACCAAAACCACTGGGAACAGCAACTAGATTGCCATCAAAATCACGATTAAAAGCCTGTGACACACGATTAGCCTCTTCAGGACTCAGCAACATGGTAATCTTGATGAAATCATCATCTAACTCCTCCAGCCCATTCAAACGTTGAATGGATGCTTCCATGGCGGCTTGCTCTTCTTCTGTTATCATCTCAGCAAAATTGACCCTAGACCCTTTTAACATATAGAAGCCTTGAGCACCATTAAATATAGTTGGCCTATCTAACAAATCATAATTAAAATAGCTTAGTAGGTTTTCAACATCATTTGATGCCATAAACTCCTGACACAGAAGCTTGCCATAGCTAACCACCTGACCACCATTTTCAGCTACAAAATGCAGGCGGTCAAAAGTCTCCGCAAACATGGGTTTAAGGCGACTCATACTATTACCTGATGCAACGACAAAGTGCATATCACGCTCAGCCATGGCATCTAAAATCTGACTAAAACGCTCCTTGTCATAGCTCCCTTTATCGTCTAAAAATGTTCCATCCATATCTGTTGCAATCACCTTAATGGTCATAAAGAACCTCCTTGACTAACTTACTCTTATTATAACCCTTTTAGAAAACGCTTACTAGTACCATAATAGGAAAAACTGATACTATTCTTGGATAATTGATAGTCTTAGGATTGTATTGTAAGCCTAGATTGTTTATAATGATAGTATGAAATTGAAGAATATTTTAAGAATACTATTTTCACTTCTAATGTTAGGTGCTATAGTAGGTGGCCTGCTCTACCTCACCATCTACTTTAGTAACCGAGATATTAAGAAACTTTCCATGCCGTCAAATAAGGATGGATTAAGCTTTACCATAAAACATAAAGAGCTCCTAGATCAGTCTGTCCTACTTGAGAAAGGAAGTATTAAAAATGTAGACATGCAGATTCTCTCCTTCAAAAAGGACGGAAAATATATCCTACAAAAAGGTAGAACCGAAGATAATAATCCTGAACTCACAGAGCAAAGTATTAAGTATGAAGCCAAACGTCGAGATGCTCTTGCCCTCATTAACGCAGGTTTTTGGTCTTACGAAGGACTAGATCGTCCTTTCGCTCAAAAGGAAATCGAATTGGGCAAAACAGGCCTTCTATATGGAGATGATCAAAATAATATTACTGCCGGAACCTATCCCAATATCGACACAGCTAAAATGTTTACCCACATGGGAAGCAATGGTTGGGATACAGGTGCCTTTGGTATTCTCATTAAGGATAAAAAAGTAGATAAAACCTGGGAGAAAGGTGATCCTGACCAACCAAATGCCCGTTCCATTTACGTAGAGACCTATGACGGTATTATCCGTATTATCCAAACCTATGGCCACAACTCCCTCAATAAGGGCTTGAATCACGAAGATGTTTATATGCTTTTAAAAAATTTAGGGTACTCGAATATTCGCCTTGCCTTCCTGCTAGATGGTGGAGGAACGACTCGTATGTATACACGATCTGATAATGGTAAGGAAAAGGTTGCTGGTGCCTTTGTCGACAATAGAACTTATATTGAGTACCTCTATCTTACCAAGCGAGATAGCAATGCTGCTGATCCAAATATATGGCGTGATCCAGAGCTCGTAAAAGCTGGTAAGTCCAAGTCAATCACTTACGACGACTATATTGAAGCAATCTATTCAAATGGAAAAGTTCCAGGAACCCAATACCAGTTTGAAATCTCCAAATAATGCAAAAAATCCTCACTAAAATGAGGATTTTTTATCTTATTTTAAATTGTTCAATGCAGTAAGTAGGTAGTGACCATCACGAATACCTTTACCGACACGCTTGGTATTTTCAACCAAATCTTGGTAATCAGTATCTGAAAGGTTGTCAATTGTCGCCTTCAAATCCTGAAGAGAATCTACCGCAATTCCACAGCCGTTCTCAAGCACAAAATGAGATAAGGCTGACTGTTTCCAAACGACAAGCGGGAATCCTGAGGCCAAGTAAAGTGACGCCTTATGAGAGTTGTTATAGCGAAGGTACTCGCCGAAAACACCACTACATGTCTCAGCACTGTCGCCATCCCAGACAAGCCCAAAACCACCCTCAAGGGCTGCAGGAAGCTCATCAGGTAGGAAGGAACCAAAGTAGTTCTCATTCTCAAGAGCTCTGCTTTCGTCGAAGCCGACACCATAAAGGTTATAAGCAGGTTCTGCAGGAAGAGAGTAAAGATAACCAGCTTTTTCTTGTGCCAAGTTACCAGCTACAATAATTGGCTGATTCTTCGTGAAACCTGTCTTCTCTTGGAAATTTGGAATCAAATAGTCGAAAATGCCAAGGCTAACAATCTTATCTGCCGCAATCCCTTTATCTACCAATACAGATTTCATAATTGGATTGTGGGCAATGATACCATCAGCTGCATCAAGAAGACCTGATTCTTGAATTTGAACCCGAATCTTATGTTTCAAAGGTACTGTATCCAAATTGGCATAGCGTAAAACTTCCAAATCGTGGATAATAAAATGAACTTTTACACCTTTTCTCTGTGCTTTCTTTACATGATGTGTTGTGAAAAAACTATGATGAAGCATTGGGAACTGGATAAGTAACTCATCACCTTGCTTTAGTTGATTCAAGGCCTGTCCAAAAGCCTTCGATTTATGAAGTTGTGCTTTAAGTGTACTCATCTCGTACCAATTATCAACTGAAAGAACCAAGGCTTGATAACCTTCTCTCTTTACAATTTCTTCAACATCATTACGTGCCTTATTACCGGCATTTTTAACATTGTTATCGTGTAAAAATTCTTCTTTTAAATAGTATTTCATCTCTTATTTCTCATTTTTCAAAAGCTGATTTTTCAGGATAGCGTTCTTGTAAGATTTCCTTAAAACGAATGATATTCTCCTCTTTAAAGTCAACTTCATCATTCACACAAAGCAATTTTTTATGTTTATCTTTAAAGATACTCTCTAACTTATCTATTTGATGTAAATTTATCGTTTCACCAAAATTCTTTGATATAGGATAAAACTGATTACTTTCAATATGCCAATACTGACAGATATATTGATTAACGTCTACTTCGTAGTTTCTAATTTTATTTCGTGACGTTCTATCTAAGGTTTCTCCCTCAATTTTCCATAAATTCGCCAAGGTGCTTTTTTTCATTGGTGTAGCTAAATGGTTGTTCACATAGCCAGTTGGCCCCCATGGCAAAAGTAGCAAGGTTTTCAAAACTAAATGCCCATAGCGGTAGTTAAAAAATTTCCAAGGCGAGGACTTTAGGGCCTTCTTATTAGGAAAATGACGATAAATTAACTCAACATTTTTGTAATAAGTATTTGTATATGATGACCAAGGAACCAAAGCATCATATACCGCAAATAGCTTAGGTTGCCCATTCTTATAAAAATCCGATGGTTGACTATCTCTAATCAAGTACATATCATCATTGAAATAGAGATAATTTTCCGACAATCCTTTAATACGATGAAGATTAAGCTCAATAGCAGCAGAATTATAGGTAGGTAGATACTCTTCAGGCATAAATTCCTTATGAGTAATCCATCTGAGTTTTGGATGCTCCAAGTTCAACCAGTCAGGTTTTTGTCCGTTGGTAACTAAGTAAACATTATTCACCCAAGGGGCATGTTTTTCAATCATTCGGAACCAGTAATTAAAAATTCCAAATTCACGGTATCTTAAATCTCCATCAACTAATTCATTAGAAACTGAGATTTGGCCTGTTACTTCTTGTTTCTCACGGATAAACTCCGGGTCACTGCCATCAACCCAGAGAACAACGATATCAATCTTATCTTGTGTCATTTAGTAAATTCTTTCTCAACGACTTCCAAAGCACGCTCAATGACCACGTGCATGTCGTAGTATTTATAATCTGCAAGACGTCCACAGAAGATTACCTTGTCATTTTTCTCAGCTTCTTCTTGGTACTTAGCAAACATGGCATTGTTTTTTTCATCATTGATTGGGTAGTATGGTTCATCTCCACGTTTCCAATCAGCTGGGTATTCACGTGTGATAACTGTCTTAGGTTGTGTACCATACTCGAAATGCTTATGCTCAATAATACGAGTATAAGGAATCTCACGCTCTGTGTAGTTGACCACGGCATTTCCTTGATGATTTTCTTCATCCAAGACTTCGTGTTCAAAACGAAGACTGCGATACTCCAACTCACCATGTTTATAATCAAAGTACTGGTCAATCATTCCTGTAAAGACAACTTTTTCAGCTGAAGCTTCAAGCTCTTCACGATTGGCAAAGAAGTCAACTCCAAGCTCTACTTCTACATCTCCAAGCATATTTTCAATGATGACATTGTAACCACCGATCGGAATTCCTTGGTAACGGTCATTAAAGTAGTTGTTATCAAAAGTCAGACGAACCGGAAGACGTTTGATGATAAATGGTGGAAGGTCTGTGGCAGAACGTCCCCATTGTTTTTCAGTGTATCCCTTAATCAACTTTTCGTAGATATCTGGGCCAATCAACTTGATAGCTTGTTCTTCCAAGTTTTTAGGCTCAACATCTTTCATATCAGCCGTTTGCTCAGCAATCTTGTCCTTAACTTCTTGAGGAGTCTTAGTGCCCCACATAGCATAAAATGTATTCATGTTAAATGGAAGGTTGTAAAGACTGCCCTTGTAGTTAGCAATTGGTGAGTTGATATAGTTATTAAACTCAGCAAATTGGTTGACATAATCCCAAACTTTTTTATTTGAGGTATGGAAAATGTGGGCACCATACTTGTGAACGTTGATACCTTCAACATCTTCACAGTAGATATTGCCACCGATGTGATCACGCTTGTCAATCACTTTTACTTTTTTGCCACGTTTTGTAGCTTCATGTGCGAAGATTGCTCCAGACAAACCAGCACCAACGATAAGATAATCGTACATATTTTCTCCTTAGTTTTTCATTAACTGTTGCTTCAAGTCTTTCATATCAACGACACGTAAGACAATAATCAAGACGATATAAATGATAGCACCGACAAGACCATCTACTGCTACATTTAGCATTGGTTTCAATTGCACAAACATCTTAAAGACAAAGAGTCCAAGATACATGACAACTGATGCTAAGATAATTTTTGACATGGCTGGAAGGATTGACACATCTTTGATGAATCTCCTTGAAAAATTCAATTGAATAACCCATACCAAAGCCTCTGTTAAAACTGATACAATTGAGGCCCCAACAAAGCCAAATGGAGGAATTAACAAGAGATTAAGTCCAACACTGACAACAGCCGGAATAGTCGTAGAGAGCATAAACTCACGATGTTTATTGTGTGGAATCAAAATCTGGATTCCCATAATATTTGTCCAACCGATAAAGAACATTCTAAAGACCATAATAGCAATGGCAAGATAAGCCTCTTGGAAATCTTTCCCTAGGAAGAAACTCACAAAGTCCTTATTAACAATCAAGAGACCTGCTATTATCGGGAAAATCACAAGATTATAAATCAAGAAAGACAACTCATGCATCTTGTTAACGGCCTTATGATCTCCGCTAGATAAAAGACCAGATACCCTAGGAAGCATCACACTTCCCAAAGACGTCACTAGTGTTAAGAGGATATTGATAATCTTCAATGCCTGGTCATAAATACCGACGTCATTGGTAGATGACAAGGCACCCAACATGGTACGATCCAAAGTCACGTATAGTGAAATGGCAACCTGAGGGAGAAACAGCAAAATAACAGGTTTAAGGTGTTTCTTAGCATAGGATAAATCAAATTGTGGTTCTCCAATGTAAGGTCTCGCTGGTAACCACATACTTAATTGGCCAAGCAATTCAAAGAAGGTCAATAGGAAAACATAGAGATACAAATCACCAGGTGTTTTCACAAATAGGAAGATAGAAATAACTCCTAAGACCTTTACCGTTGTATTCCTTGCGGTAATACGACGAAAATCCTCCAAACCTTGGAATAACCAAGAAATATCCATTCCTTTCGATATCAAGCTTAATCCTAAGATATAAGCCACCATATTTTGCATACCAGGAAAGAACAAACATAATGATGTATACAAGACAAGAGACAAAATAGTCGCAATCAATTGGAGGGTATAAATACCCCAGAAATTTTTACGAATATCCTTTCGATGTCCTGAAATCTCTTTAGTACCATAGTTAGCAACACCTAAAGTTGCCAAAAGAATAAAGTAGGTCACAATCGAATTAAAGTAACCATAAGTACCTAAATCCTTTGAACTAAAAATCCTAGTAACATAAGGTGTCGTAATGATTGGTAAAACAATGACCAGTAATTGATAGGAAAGATTGTAGGCGTAATTTTTTAAAACTTTCATTCTTCTCTCCTATTTTTATGTGCAATCCCTAGTGTAGTAGACGCAAATAAGATGTAGAAAAAGATATTATATGATGGTCTAATCCAAAACGCTTCAATCATACAATTCCAGGTAATCAAAGATAGCAAAGTTAAAATCAAATAATTTCCTTGTCGATAGATAACCCAAGATCTCACTAAATATAAAATAACTAGAAGAATTACTGCAACACTTCCATAATAGAACAACATCTGAATATATGAGGAATCTACATAGTTATAACTTAAGACTGATTCCGTTTTACCACCGTAACCGATAAATTTCACCTCTGGGTTACCAAACAAACGTACAGCGTAAGTTTTTAAGGCATCGTTTCCTAGTCTCAAACGCATACTAACCAAATTATTAGCGGCAACATAGAATGGACTTGACCATGTAAAGTTTTTCGTTAAGTAATACATAATTCCAGATGACGCTAAAATTGATACTGGAAGTATGCCAAAAATCATACGATGTTTATTTTTATTGAAATAAAAGAAAGCAAATATAAGGATTGAAATTACAATAGACAATGCATTTAAACGAGCATCACAAAACTTAATAATAAATGCTGCAAGACCTAATCCTAAAATTGAACGGGTAATAAGGAAACGATTTCTATTTAGATAACATAAAGCAACATATAAATAAAAACAATGTGATGCAAAATCCGTTGGATAAATGAAGCCAAATGAGTTTCTGGTCACAACACCTGTATTTCTCATTTGTATGAACTGCAAGTTTGGAATAACATGAACTAATGATAATAGTACAGTTCCTAATACAAAGGGAATCACTACTGCACTATAGACTTTTAAAATAAAATCCAAATCCATATCATATAGAGAAACTAGCAAAATCATATAAGCTAAAAAACTATAATTCTTCATTTGTAAAGCAACAAGAAAGCCTACAATTAGAAGTAAAGGTGCAAAAATCAAATAGTTTATAGAAAATTTCTTAATGTCTTTAAAACGAATTAGCAAACATAAAGAAACAAGTACAGATATAGAACTCGGTATGCTTGGAACCAATCTACCTAACATAGTTGTACCTAACATATCTACGGCAACTATGAATGCTAGTACAAATCCAACTAACAATTTTTCTGCTTCAATACGAAACATTTTAACTCCTTTTAATCATTGCTTGAATACTTTTTAGAAACAGAACAGTACGATACTTCTTATGTTTTAGTAAGTAATGTATAAAGGGTTTTAAATCATTTTTATTTGTGAGGATAAATGATTTAATTTCTTTATTCTCACAAACTTCCCTAACATATTTCACCTTTGAATGGAAATGAATAGTCTGTTTAGAGATATTATAAATATTACTCATTAAGATTCGTGCTTTAATAGTATTATCAAAATCAACAATATCCAAATCCCAATCAGAAAGTATTCTGTCCGCTAACTTTAACTCTTGAAGCTGATACTGAAGACGTTTGGGGTTATAGCCCGACATGGCGGAACCTTTTCTACCAATGACATAAACATAGTAGGAATCTTGAGAAAGATAAACCTTGTTCACATTACGATAAGCATTAAGATTAAAGCGCACATCTTCACCTAACTCATACTTCTCAAAAGAAATATTATTCTCAATAAGAAATTCTCTCCGATAAAACTTATTCCAAACTGTATAAAGCATATCTGATAAGAATAAGTCTGTAAATATCTTGATAAAATCATTTTTATCGTATAGCCCACTATAAGGAAGACACTTTTTTGTACGATTCCTCTCAGTCAGTTCCTGTTCAAAAGAATTATAGTAGCTAAATACAAGTAAATCTAAATCAGGCACAAGCTTATCTTCAAACTCAGCAAAGAGATTACCAACAAGATAGTCATCACTATCTACAAAGTAAATAAACTCTCCCCTGGCTTTGGATAAGCCAAAATTACGGGCCGAACCAACACCATGGTTTTCGATATGATAGACAGAGATATTTGCGTACTCATTAGCATAAATATCACAAATACTACCACTACGATCTGTAGAACCGTTATCTATCAATATAATTTCCAAGTCATTATAACGCTGAGAAAGAATACTTTTTACACAACGATTTATGTACTTTTCAACGTTATAGACTGGAATAATAACAGAGTATTTCAAATTAAACTCCTAAATCAATTCAGAAAATGTTTTGAATACTGAAGGCTAGTCTTAATACTTTAAGTCTAAACAGTATATATTTTAACTTATTTGGTTGGTCTTTCATTTGAGAAAGAGAAACACTATTCTTAACTAATTCTTGTTTTACTCCATTAGTAATGTCTATATATTTTTTATCTAATTTAGATTTATATAAACTTGCCAAGATATGAGTCAAGCCATTCACATAATATAGCTGTGAAGTTTGTAATTCTTCTTGATTTAATTGTGAACGAACAAAATCAGAATAGAAAATATCTTTATAAAATTCAAACATATCACTAAACTTCTGCTCATTCCAAGACTGTGTAATGGAATCAGGATTATCAATTAAATAGTGATAATACTTTTGATTGGTAGCAAAGACATTTTTGGCTGAAAGAAAAAGCTTGTAATTGGTTCCCAAGTCTTCATAATATTTTCCTTTTGGAAAAGAAATATTATTATCAATAAATAGAGACTTTTTATATATTTTGTCGTTGGCAAAACCTGTGATATAACTATGCTTGAGCATTTGGACAAAAGCATCTTTACCTTCAAACACTTGAGTTACTAATGGATCTGAAAATATAGGATCTTCTTCACCCTTCACAAACTCACGGTTAAAAGAAACGATATCAAACTCTTGGGATTCCAACACCTCTGCTAATTCTTTAAATGTTTGTGGTTCAAGCCAGTCATCAGAATCAGGGAAATAAACATAGTCACCCTTAGCATGTGAAATACCAGTATTACGAGCTTCAGAAAGCCCTCCATTTTTTTTATGAATCACTGAGATAAAGTCATAAACTTTAGCATAATCATCACAGATTTGAGGAGAACTATCAGTACTTCCGTCATCTACAAGTAAAATATCATAATTATGCCACTCTTGGACAAGAACGCTCTCTACACAACGTTTTAAATACTTTTCGACATTATAAACTGGAATGACAACAGTTAAAAGTGGTTTCATGGATTCTTCACCTAAATTTTTATTTTATGTTAAATCTTCACCACCCTTATTCAACCAAGTAACAGCATTAAAATAGCGGTGGTAAGTTTTTAAATCAATTCCAACATGTCCTTGCTTCTCAGCTGATTTAAAGTGGACCAATGAAGGTAGGTCACTGTAATTCTTCGAAGAGAAAATCACCTTACTCTTGTATGGAAGTTCTTCAAACTCTTTCATCAGCTCATAAGTGCAGGCATCATTATCATTAAACTTGAAATACAAATTATCCCAATGTATTCTTTCTAAACGACGATTCCATTTTTGAGTTGCTTCTTCTTCATCAGCATAATGCAGGAAATGAAGTTCAATATCATCAAGAAGTGCTAGAGGATAGGCATTATCAAAGTCTTTGATGTATTTCGATTCCTTAACAAATGTCAAAGGAATATTACCACTCAAATAGTGTTTTAAATTCTTTAGCATCTTGATGTAATCAGGAGAAAAGACAAACATCCCTACAAATGGAGTTTGATAAGGCAAGCCCAATTCCTGATAGACTTTTCCAGCCCAACAATTATCACAAATGATAGTAAAATTTTTATTCTTAAGTCTTCGTCTAGGAATAAAATTAATAATTGGATAAACGATTGGTTTTAATTTATTTTTTAGTGTTTCGCTGTTCATATTAGTACTTCTTAGTACTTCTTAGTACTTCTTAGTACTTCTTAGTACTTCTTAGTACTTCTTAGT